>Ga0209723_1000833_pt1 | contig 53452 bp, 45 predicted proteins | sample BiotimSIPDNA_2_FD_185750 | JGI IMG/M metagenome (GOLD analysis project Ga0209723, IMG submission 185750) | Anaerobic biogas reactor microbial communites from Washington, USA - Biogas_R2 time_0 SIP DNA (SPAdes) (version 2) | ecosystem: Engineered > Bioreactor > Anaerobic > Unclassified | place... | reverse complement strand
TCGCAGCCAGAATATCACCATCACCGCTTCCTCCGGGTTAAGCGAGGCGGAAGTCGAAAAGATGCGCCGCGAAGCCGAAGCCAACGCCGAGGAAGACCGCAAGAAGAAAGAACTGATCGAAGCCCGCAACAATGCCGACAACCTGGCCTATTCCGCCGAGAAGACTCTCAAGGATCTCGGTGAAAAAGTGCCCGCTGATCTCAAGACCCAGGTCGAGGATGCTGTACGCAAGGTCCGCGAAGTCAAAGACAAAGACGACCTCGCTGCCATTGTCAAAGAAACCGAAGCCCTGAGCCAGGTTCTGCAGCAGGTTGGTCAGGCCGCTTATGCTGCTGAACAGGCAAGTGCCGCCCAGGCCGAACAAACCCAGGGCACAACTGAGCCGGGTGGTGCCGATGGCAAGACCCCGCCGGATGATGATAATGTAGTTGATGGCGAATACAAGCAAGTTTAATTGAATTTAACAGTAGAATAGAGGTTAGAGGCATCCTCACCATGGATGCCTCTAACCTGTTTGCTTTTATCCTGGAGAATGCCTGGTATAGATTTTTATGGAAAAACGTGATTATTATGAAGTTCTGGGGGTGCCGCGCAATGCGAGCGCTGACGACCTGAAGTCGGCATTTCGCAACCTGGCGCGTCAATTCCACCCGGACGTCAACAAAAGCCATGACGCGGAAGAGAAATTCAAAGAGATAAACGAAGCCTACGGCGTGCTTTCTGATGCCGACAAACGCGCCGCCTACGACCGCTACGGTCATGCCGGTGTAAACTACCAGGGCATGCCGGATTTCAGCAGCATCGACCTTTCCGACATCCTGGAAGGTTTCTTTGGCGGCTTTGGTGGCTTTAGCTCCGGTCGGCGCAGTGCCAACTCGCCGCGCCGTGGAGCAGACCTCACCTCGCGTGTCAAATTGACCTTTGAAGAGGCCGTTTTTGGTGTCGATAAAGAGATCGAGATCATCCGTGACGAAAAATGTGCCACCTGCAGCGGCAGCGGTGCCGAACCCGGCACCTCACCCCGCACCTGTTCCACCTGTAAAGGCCAGGGCGAGGTACGCCAGGTCCACCAGACCTTCCTTGGCTCTATGGTGCAGGTCGTGACCTGCCCGGCATGCAGCGGCAAGGGCGAAACCATCGACACCCCCTGCCACACCTGCCGCGGACGTGGACTGGAGCGTAAGACCATCAAGAAGACCGTGTCCATCCCCGCCGGCGTGGACGATGGCAACCAGATGCGTCTTTCGGGCGAGGGGCAGCCCGGTGCCAACGGCGGCCCCAGTGGTAATTTCTACCTCGAACTGGAGGTCGCACCACACCAGTATTTCCGCCGCAATGGCACCGACATCCTCCTGGACGTGGATATTAACATCGCCCAGGCAGCCCTGGGGGACGAGATCAAGATCCCCACGGTCGATGGCGATGTCAGCCTGCGCATCCCTCCCGGCACCCAGCCCGGCAAGGTCTTCCGCCTGCGCGAAAAGGGCGTCACGGTCATCCGCAAGGCAACCCGCGGTGACCAGCTGGTCACGGTCAATGTTAATATCCCCACAGTGCTGGATGCCAAACAAAAAGCGCTCCTTGAGGAACTTGGCAAGACCATGGGTACCGACATCAAGATCCAGGAACGCAGTTTCTTTGACAAGTTAAAGGACAAACTTGGTGGCTGATCCCATTCATTGGCTGGAAGTATCCCTGACCACCAGCGGCGAACTGGCGGAAGCTGTCGCCGAGGTGTTCAGCCGCTTTGTCAGCAACGGTGTGGTCGTTGAGAGCGAAACCGTCTTCAACCAGGCCGAACAGGAAGCCCAACCCACCGGCAATATGCGCGTTTTTGGCTACCTGCCCTTTGATGACACGATCGAGGAGCGCAAAAACGCGCTCGAAGAAGCCCTCTGGCACCTTTCCTTCATCAAGGAACTGCCCACCCCCACGTTTACGCCCATCCAGGAGCAGAATTGGATGACCGCCTGGCGCGACCATTACCAGCCGATCCAGGTTGGGCAGAGACTGCTCATTTTGCCGGCATGGATGGATGCCCAGCCCGGTGAGACGCGCCATATCGTGCGCATCGACCCGGCGCAGGCCTTTGGCACCGGTACGCACCCCTCGACACAGCTATGCCTCCTGGCGGTCGAGAAATTGACCCGCCAGGGACAGAATGTCATCGACCTGGGCTGCGGATCAGGTATTTTGGCCATTGCCGCCTTGCGGTTCGGCGCCCAGTATGCCCTGGCGATCGACATCGATGAGCTGTCGGTCCAGGCGACCCTGCAGAATGCCGCCTTGAACGGTGTGCTCGACAAGGTTGATATCCGCCAGGGGTCGCTCAGGCAGGTGCTGGACAACCAGTTCCTGATCAACCAGGCACCACTCGTGCTGGTCAACATCCTCGCCCCGGTCATCATAAACCTCTTCAAGGAAGGCCTGGCGGAGCTCGTCGTCCCCGGCGGGAAGATGGTGTTGGCAGGCATCCTCGAGAACCAGGCGGATTTGGTGATGGCGGCGGCAAGAGCCAATGGACTGAAATTTGAGGAACGCCTGCAGCAGGATGACTGGGTCGGCTTGATTTTTACGAAGTAATGCAATTCCGTTTGTTTTTTCGTATATTTTTTATTATCTGACGCAAAAATTTTCACTGTTATACAGTGAAAATAACTCATCTCAAGCAGAATTCTGGTTTCCAGGGTTTTTTTCATTGCTTTTTTTGGTGCAATCAAAGAAGATTGCACCCTACCAACCTCTCGGGTTCTGCCAGGAAATGGAGGGGGATGCCGGCGCCGGCGGCGATCATCTTTTTGAGGGCGATGCCGTCGTTGTAGGCGTCCATGGCTTCCAGTTTGGGGGACATGACCGACCATTCCTCACTCTCATCGGTGACCAGGATGGAGCCCGGGGTGGGTGGGTTGGCGGCGAGCTCTGCCTGGCGGGCCTTGCGGGCGGTCTCGCTGGTGTAACTGGCTTTGACGACGTAGAGAAAGGCGTTGCGGAAGCGGTTCAGGCGGACGCGGTCCTCGAGCCAGGCGGTGTAGCGCCCGAGCCATTTGAGCAGGTGGGAGAGGTCGCTTTCGCCCCACAGACCGCCGACCGGGCGGTTGACCGCGTAGTGCACCATGACCGGCTTGAAATGGCCGGATTCGTCGATCAGATCTGTGGTTGAGTCATACGCATAGTAGTATGCACTGGGCTCCAACGAGCCCAGTGGGCGCAGGGCGGCTGGTGGCCGCTCCTGCGCACGGTCGTCTGCTTCGTAATCCTGATCCGGGTCTATTTTGAGTTTGTAGAACTGCTCCTGCTCGGGGTCATTCTGCGCGCTGATGATCTCTTCGACCTGTTCGGTCTGCACTGCGCGTATATAACTCATCCCGCTGGCGTCGGTGCTGATTAGCAAAAAGAGGTTCCCACAGCGTGCCAGCTCGTCGCTCATCGCCAGGATGCGGTTGGCCATCTGGTTGAGGCGGTGGTTCCAAAATTCGTCGATGAAAGCTTTGACCCGCCCATCCTCGCAGGAAAGGTTGAAACCGTTGCCGACTGCATACTGCGTGGTCAGCTCGACGATACGCCTTGCCAGGGGGTTGTAGCGCCAGGCGTCGATGCACTGTTGTAAGATCTCTTCACGGGAATAGGCAGGGCGGTCGCGGTCGGTTGCCAGGGCGGTGGTGCCGACGTAGAAGGTGTTCTCGGTCTCGGGGAGGCTTAACCAGATTCTCAGCTTTTGCTTAAGAGCATCGATTAAGTTAGCCATAGTGTGGGTGACCTCCGGTCACACCACACGTATGCTGAATGCATGGGCATTCAGCGAGGCGGAGTTTGGTTTTAATTGTGTCAAGCAGGTTGGGCATTTTGTGATCCATCCTTTATGTTTGATGTGATCTTACTAAAGGGGGAAGCCGAAAATGATTAATGGGAGATTAAATGTGGGGGATTTTGGGGTGGATCTAACACCCTTGGCATAACTAAATACTGCTATAATTATTCACATATAATAGTGTTCTTCATTCTGAACCGCACATTTGAAAGGGGTTGCATGAAAAAAAAATTTGTTCACATTATTAGTTCATTACTGATAGTTGGTTTTTTTCTTGGATCTGCACCAGTCAAATCGCAATCATCAGATAGAGCTGGCGTTTACAATGAAACCTTAGAGGTATTTGTTTATGGTATTGAAACGACCATTAGTTGGAATCATCATTTTGATAACTCTGTAATTCCATGTAATGTCTCTCTAGTTGTCGTAGCAGACGATATTGATGTTGAAGAAGATGATTTGGTCTATTTCAATGGACACCTTTTAGGTCCCGTTTTAGATCAAGGGTATTATAGTAATTATGGCTATACTCCTGGTCCAGGTGCTACTGGAAATAGCTCTATAACCAGTACTTGGTTTGAAATTGATCCTGATTGGTTACAGGAAATTAACCAAGTTGATTTTGTAATTGAGACCAGTGATTCTAGTAATTATGGTGCAGAAGTTGAAACTTCATCATTATATGTTTCTGTAGATGATTGTGAAAATGCAGTTCCTTCCCTGTTGCAATGTGATCCTAGTTGGGGGGGGGATAAATTAGGAAGTACTGCCCTTACTCTATGTTCTGATGGTTGTGCAGTGGCCAGCTTAGCAATGATATTACGTTTTTATGGTGTTGAAACAAATCCTCATGACCTAAATATCTGGCTAAGTGACCCTAAGAATCATGGTTATGATTATCAAGGTTGGGTCTATTGGGACGCTATCGCCCGATATTCTGAGAATATTTCTTATTTAGGTTGGCCACCGGAAGGCCGAAATGATAAATTATTAAATAATGACCTTTGCAATAGCCAACCGGTCATTTTAGATATAGACGGCCATTATGTTGTTGCAACTGGACCAACGGTAATTGGTGATTCAAACTCTTGGTACATAAATGATCCTTTGAATATTCATGATAATCTATATGATTATGGAAATAATTACATCTCAATGCGAAGATATGGCCCTCGTAGTGATGATAACAGCCTCCTAACAATTCGAGCTTATTCACCTGTCGAGCTCTTCGTTACTGATCCTACGGGTAGATCAATTGGTATTCAACCCACCACAGGGCTTTTCATAAACGGTATTCCAGGTGCCTCTTATTATCATGAAGGTCTCCAAGGAGAGATCAAAACTTTAGAAGTTATTCAACCTATAGATGGTGAATATTCTTTACAAGTAATTGGGACAGATACTGGATCCTATACTATTGAAACGAGGAGTTTTTATAGTAATGGTGAGTTTGAGGCAAAAGAAACCATTTCAAGTGAGACTATATTGAATCAGGTTGATGATTTCAACATTTCTTATAAGAAGAAACCTAGCTTTATTTATCTACCGCTTCTAGTAAATCAAGCAAGCAATGGCCCTTATCAAGACATGGTCTTTATTCCAGCAGGCGAATTTCAGATGGGCTGCGATTTGGAACATAATGGTGGCTTTTCATGCCACACTGATGAAGTACCCCTGCACAAGGTGTTATTGGATTCCTACTATATTGACCACGCCGAAGTTACCAATGCTCAATATGCTCAGTGCGTGTCAGCAGGTGTTTGCGACCCGCCAAATTCCTTTTCTTCCCGCACCCGACCTTCTTATTTCGATAATCCAGAGTTTGCTAATTTTCCAGTTATTTGGGTTGATTGGTATGATGCTGAAGATTACTGCACCTGGGCTGGTAAACGATTACCAACAGAAGCGGAATGGGAGAAAGCAGCCCGCGGGACAACATTGCGTGCTTACCCTTGGGGCGACGGAGACCCTAGTTGCTTCTTGGCGAATTCATATAATAATTCCACAGGCAGTTATTGCGTTGGTGATACCAGCGCGGTGGGCAGCTACCCGTTAGGTGCCAGTCCGTATGGAGTGCTTGATATGACAGGCAATGTGTGGGAATGGGTAAATGACTGGTATTCCAGCACATACTATTCAAGTTCCCCTTATTCCAACCCATCTGGTCCTGCACCGAGCGCTCAAAAGGTAATGCGAGGTGGTGCTTGGATCCTATCTTCCTCCTCCTTGCGTTTAGCGGATCGCACTACAGGCGACATTGACTTCGACTACGACGCTGTCGGCTTCCGTTGTGCCTCCTCAGCACCATGATGAGTGTCTACGAGCAAATGATTATCAGGAAATCCAATTTCTAATTTTCTCGCCGCAGGTACGCAAAGCGATGGGAGGGGAAGTGGTGTGTTGATAGGTCTCTCTTTATATCGTCATTTTTTTATCTATCTCCTCCACCGGATCCTTCCCCTCGATCATCACCCCCTCAAACCGTCTCTCCTGCATCCTTAACCCATCCCAGGCGACTGGGAACCGCCCTGTAAAGGGTCCGCCAGCGCCACGTGTCCTGAGATGCATTTCCGAAGGATCCCGAAGGTACCAGCAGGTCTTCTGGTAACGCAGTCATTCCCATGCCTTCGGCAGGGACTTTGCGTGCCAATCATTTGGTGCCTTATACTGGAACCCGCCCGATGCCAGCCGGCTGGATTCTAACTAAGGAATATAATTCGCAGTCCAGGTTACAGAGGCGATGCAATAAAATCCAGGGTAACCAGGTTCGGGCATTTTATGATAAAACGTACCCGCTGCAGTTATTGGAGATGTAAAATCGCCAACAACACTAGCGTTTGGCAAGCCAGTCTCAAAATGCTTTTCGATTATGTTGAATTCTGAGTTAAAGGTAATCGTTTGTGTAAAACCACAGTTGTCCCGATAATTTATGCTTAATGATCCGTAAGTTATTTTACAACTAGGGTCTTCTTCTACTGAGAAAACAATATCCCGATTCTGGGATGTTTTACCTGCCCAATTTCCTTCCTGTGGGCATTCAAATTGGGCAGAAGTATTAAATACTAATGGTAGGTAAACATGCCAGTCTAATTCTTCTGCCAAATTGGAGGCGGGTTCAGTAAATGTTGGAGGAGACAAATCAGGCTTTAAAATTTCCAAATTACTATTAGGTTCAGCAGAACCAATGCCAACGACACGATATTGGGTTTCAGTGTCTGGAAATTGGTCAATTGACAGATTAAATTCTTGTTGAATCGATCCATTATTATCAGCGGCCACGCTAATGGGATTTTGTTTTGATAATGAGAATAGAAGGATCAGGCTGAGAAGTATATATCGACAAATTTTAAGTAACTGCTCTTTTTTCATAATCTTTCCCTCCAAAGATAATGGTGAATAAGGTTCTAATACTTTGCTAAATGCGTTATATATTTAATTACAACTGAAAAGAGTATAACATAACTGCAGAGTAAATTTTTTTACCCGAGTAAATCATTTCCCATGAAATGTCTTTCACCTTTATTTGCATAGGTCGCATTTCTCTGGTTGCTAAGCACCACCACGCCATGACCCATTTCCCCTGTCTATCTCCTCCACCGGATCCTTCCCCTCGATCATCACCCCCTCAAACCGTCTCTCCTGCATCCTTAGCCCATCCCAGGCGATCGCCAGTGCCATCACGCAGTCATCATGCCCGCCAGCTGGCGCCTTGTACTGAAATCCGCCTGATACCAGCCGCTTGGATTCAAAGCTCAGTAGCTCGTGCTTCAAATAGTCATCATCTAAAACCCGGATCTCCTCCCGCTCAAATGCCACCTGCAAATTCTGGATGATCTCCTGCTTGCTCTTGTTGCTGGTCAGGAACGGGATGATGTTCAGCCCTTCCTCCCGCAGATGGTCGATCACCCCCTTGCCAACCCTGTTTGATAGGAAATAAAGAACCGTATCAAACCGTCCGGTGTGGAAATGAAATGGTCTTCAGTTCTGCAAGTCTCAACCTGCCCATCATTTCAGTTCGCAACCTGTCCATGTGTGCAGCGAAGCTACGAAGCCTGCGAACCATTGCGATCCCTGGCCTTTGTTTATAGATGGTTTACATGTGCGGCAATGCCCCGAGCGTCAATTATTATCCCTCGCTCTTTTCGAGGGACGATCGCAGCAGGGGTACAGTACAGCGATGCCCCGAGAGCAATCTTCGCAATGGGGTACATGCGCAGCGAACGTGCGATCTTTGCGAACTTGATCCTGCATCCAGAAAGTCAAAAATAACATATAAGGGTTCGGCGCTCCGAACCCCTTCAATTGAAATTTTTTGCGTAGGTATGGTAATAAAACGAGATCGCCTGACAGGAGAAAATAAGATCCTTCCTTACAGGACGCTATGCAGTCACTTCGTTCAGGATGACGAATTCTTCATAAGTTTTTGGCGCTTTTGCGTCTCTGCGAGAGGTATGTCTTTATTTCCCCGTCTCTTCTTCCTTATCGCCGGGACCGATGCCCAGGGGCTTCCACTTGTCGGCTTTGGCTCTTAATCGGTGCTGCCAGGCGCCGCGCATGCGCACCAGGTCAAAGCCCTCCGGTTTGATCTCCATCGCCTCGCCCTCCAGCAAGCCAAACACGCCGTTCTGACCCTTTGACTCGCCCACTTTTTTGTAAGGCGCTGAAAGGCTGGAATGCGGGCGTTGGTAATCCAGCGGTTCTTCGTACGAAGTGATAAAACCTTCAAAGTTGCGCAGGACCACCTTGTGATCCGACATTGAGATCAGGTAATTGGGCATCACCGGTATCTTGCCACCGCCCCCGGGTGCATCCACCACGTAGGTGGGTACGGCAAAGCCCGAGGTATGCCCCCTTAAGGCTTCGATGATCTCGATGCCCTTGGAAACGGGCGTGCGGAAGTGCCCGGCGCCTTCCACCAGGTCGCACTGGTAAAGATAATATGGCCTGACGCGGATGCGCACCAGGTCCTGCACCAGTTTGCGCTGCACATGGGCATCATCATTGACCCCCGCCAGCAGTACCGACTGGTTGCCGAGGGGAATACCGGCACGTGAGAGTTTGTCACAGGCTTCCGCCAGTTCGGCAGTGATCTCGTTGGGATGGTTGACATGGATGTTGAACCATAGCGGGTGGAATTGCTGCAAAAGGTCGGTCAGTTCGCTTGTGACGCGCTGCGGCATGAAGACCGGCACGCGCGAACCAATGCGGATGATCTCGATATGCGGGATCTCCCGCAGGGCACGCAGCACCCGTTCCAGCACCTTGGGCGCCAGGGTCAGCGGGTCGCCCCCCGAGAGCAGCACGTCGCGCACCTGTGGCGTATGCCTCAGGTAATCCAGCTGCGCTTCGAAATCCTCACTGGAAAACGACTGCCCGGGGTCGCCGACCAGGCGTGAACGGGTGCAGTAGCGGCAGTAGCAGGCGCACTGGTTGGTAATAAGCATCAAAACGCGGTCGGGGTAGCGGTGCACCAGGCCCGGCACCGGTGAATGCTGATCTTCCGCCAGCGAGTCTTCCATCATGCCGGTGAAGGGCACGATCTCGGCGTCGGTGGGGATCACCTGGCGGCGGATCGGGTCGTAAGGGTTGTCGGGGTCGATGAGCGAGGCAAAATAGGGTGTCAGTTCCACGCGGAAGATGCGCGGCTGGTTGAGGGCATGCTTCTCGCTGGGGGTGAGCTGGAATAAGCGTTCGAAATCTTCAACCGAGTTGAGACGGTGGGTTAACTGCCAGCGCCAGTCATTCCATTTTTCGTCCGGAACGTCAGCAAAGGCGGGTGCGCGCCTGGAAGGGAAGGGGGTATTGGGCATTAAGGACAACTCCTCATAGGTCAGAAATCCTGATCATTTTTTAGTGTTATTATTGTAATATAGAATAGCAATTCAAGTTCATTGTAATAATTCCTTTTATAAGTGACCGGTTGTTGGCTTTACAAGAGAGGGCTTTGGAATGAAAACAGGATCCATGATCTCCAGGTTGTCAATCATTGTCATCACTGCCACACTCATTTTAAGTTTTCTACCTGAATATAAGGCGGATGCGAGTTTTCCCTTTCTGCAAAGAAATGCCAACATTGAAGCATCAGAACTAGAGGATGCCATCGCCTACGTCCAGGCGAACACCACCATCGCTGGAACAGTGGCAGGCGGCATCGTGGCGACTTTCCCTGCTGCAATACCGCAGGTTCTGGTTGACGCGGGTTACCAGATCAATTCCCGCATCACCCTCGGCGAGGTGCTTCCCGGCGGGACAACTGTGACCATCACAAGGGATGGGTCTCCTTACCTTACCAACGCAGCTTTCACAGGCACACAGCACTGGGTCACCGATCTTTTCGGATACCCTTTAAGTTATGCGGCCTCATTCAACCATGATTATGATGGACAGGTTGAGACATACATGATCACTTTCCAGGGCGACCTGGTAGATACGATCGACACAACCCTCACACTCGAATCGATCATCTCATCAGATGTCTTTGTTTCAGACCTGGTGATCCTGGAGTCAGCCGCCTTTGAACTCAACCCCGCACTCGACGAAGCACTTGCCCTCGTGCAGTCGCAGACCACGATCAGCGGCACGCTTGCCAACCTGACCGCCACCTTCGGACCCAACCCTATTCCCGAAATAGTGGCAAGCGCCGGGTTCCGGATCAACTCACAGATCATATTAAGCGACCCTTTGCCAGCTGGTTCAAAGGTTACCGTCGTTAAGGACGGCTTCACCATTGTCAACCAGGTTGCGCTCACCAGCACCACATTCTGGATCACGGACCTGATGGGCCTTCCCCTGAGCATTTCTGAGCCTTTCGACCACACTTATGACGGGCTGGTGGAGGAATATAGTATTATCATCAGCGGCAATCCCTATGCCATCAACACTACGGTAACGGTAAACTCGGTGATCTCGAGGGATCTTTTCACAACAGAAATGGTCATCCTGGATGCGGTAACCCTGCCGCTGACCGTTGCAGCAGATGAAGATGCTGCTTTGGCACTTGTCCAGGCTCAGACGACCCTCAGCGGCAGCCTGGAGAACCTCACGGCAGTTTTCCCCACGCTTATCCCGCCGGTGATCACGGCAGAACCCTACCACATCAATTCGCGCATGACGCTGGCTTCTGCGCTGCCCGCCGGCTCGAGAGTCACGATCTATGTGACGGTTGATGGGATCGGACCTTTCCTTTATGTAGATCATGCCCTGATCCCCGGAACGCAGTTCTGGATCACCGACCTGCTGCCCGGTTCAGTGCCTGCGGATTTCGACGCCAACTATGGCGGTCATGTTGAGATCTACTCGATCACGATAAGCAGCGGCGGGGGCAACCCGCTGGCGGTCGACACAAGCGTCAATATCGCCTCGATCATCTCGAAAGACGATTTCACCACTAATGTTATTTTGGCTGAAATCACACTGCCGGTGCACCTGGATGCAGACGAGGATGCCGCGATCGCCTGGATGCAGAGCAATATGACGATCACTGGTGACCTGCAGGAACTCATTGCCACCTTCCCACCCTCCATCCCACCGGTCATCCTGGCAACGGGCTACCAGGTCAATTCACGCATGAGCCTGGTGGACTCTTTGCATTTGGGTACAACAGTGGCGATCGAAGTCAAGATCGGTGATACCTGGTATCCTTACGTAACAGCCACCGACCCGCCCAACCCGTTCTGGATCACAGAGTTATTTGAACCCGATGCCATTCCGGCCATGTTCGACGCCGATTACGGCGGGCGGATCGAAACATACCGGGTCACCATTACTGGTCCCGGAACCAATCCGCTGGATTTTGACACCACACTGAAGATCCAATCGATCATTTCCAAGGACAGCTTCGAAACAAACATCGTGCTGGGTTCGCTGGACCTCATCCCAGTGCATATCAACGCGGATGAAGACGCGGCTCTGCTATCGCTGCAGGGCAATACCACCATCACAGGCGACCTGGATGCCCTGACCGCCACCTTCCCCTTATCCATCCCACCGGTCATTGTGGCAGAGGATTACGTGATCGATTCGCGGATGACCCTGGCGGCAGCCCTACCGGAAGGATCGACAGTGGATGTGTACAGGGAGGGGGTGAAGGTCCTTTCAGGTATCACCCTCAGCGGTAGCGGTCCTTTCTGGTTCACGCAGTTGTTTAATCCCGATGCACCGCGGGCAGCTTTTAATGCATACTATGGCAGTGCGGTGGAGCATTACCGCATTATTGTGCTTGGACCCGGGACAAATCCGCTGGACTTTGACACCACTTTGAAGATCGAATCAGTGATCTCCAAGGATGATTATGCCACAGAGACCGTGCTGGCTGAACTGGATCTGGTCCCAGTGCACATTGATGCGGATGAGGATGCCGCGTTGGCATGGGTAAGAGACAATATGAGCATCACGGGCAGCCTGCAAGAACTGACCGCCACCTTCCCTGCTTCCATTCCACCAATCATTGTCGCTGAATCCTACCGGATCAATTCCAAGATGACCCTGCTCGAGCCGCTGCCGGCAGGCACCAGCGTTTCGATCAAAGTCAAAATCGGGGAGACCTGGATCGAATATGTGACAGCCGTGGATCCACCCAACCCGTTCTGGATCACCCAGTTATTCGAGCCTGATGCCACTCCAGCAGCTTTTGACGCCAATTATGGCGGCAAGGTGGAGATTTATGCAGTGACAATCAGCGGAAACCCGACACCGGTCAATACCGAGGTGCTGATTCAGTCGATCATCTCCAAGGACGACTTCAGGACGGAGTTTGTACTGGATGAGATCACGCTGCCTGTGGTCGCTGCTGACATCATCGCGCCAGCCCTGAGCATCACCGGTATTAAGGATGGAACGACAGCTCTGCCAGGCGACCAGGTAAACGGTTTTACATTGGAAACCACTGGTGACCCAGCAACCGCTGCAGAGCATGCACTGGGATTTACCGAGGGTACAAGCGCCAGTGAGCCCCTGGCCGATGACTATTTCGGGCTGTACCTGGTTGAGTCCACGGTGAATATCACTGATCTGCAATCATATTTTGCCAACCGTGGGCTGCCAGCACTTTACCTCGATTACCTGATCGACGCTGCCGCCGGCAGCAATCCTTTCGCCTACATCTCAGGTGTGGACATAACCCTACTGGATGCTGCCAAACACAACATCGATGACCTTGATGTGCCCCTGGCCATCCCGGATGATTTCCCGAATGGCAGCTACACCTTCTCTGGAAAGATAAATGACCCATCCGGGAATGAAAGCGATGTCAGCTTTATCCTGGTCATTAGTGGAAACCGGGCACCGGTTGGTTATGGCGATAGTTACACGACAGGTGAAGACACCCTACTGACGATCGGCACACTGGGAGTATTGGATAATGACACAGATATCAATGATGACATACTGAGCGCCATCCTGGTGGATGACGCACTTCACGGGGATCTGAACCTTGCATCGGATGGGTCGTTTACTTATCTGCCGGATGGGAATTGGCATGGAAGCGACCAGTTCACATACCAGGCATTCGATGGGAAAATTTATTCTGCAGAAATAGAAGTGGAAATTTCTGTAAGCTCGATAAATGACCCGCCCGTATTGGACACGATCGCAGATATCACCCGCAATGAAGGCTTTTCGATCAGCTTCAGCGCTTCAGCGACAGACATAGACCTGCCAGGAGACACGCTTGCTTACAGCCTGGTGGGCGATATCCCGATGGGCGCATTCATCAATCCCGTTAGTGGATATTTTTTCTGGTCACCATCAGAGGAACAGGGACCCTCGGTTTACACCATTCAGGTCCAGGCCTGTGATAATGGCTTACCCAGCCTATGCGATACAGAAGAATTCACGATCACGGTGAATGAAGTTAATATTCCGCCTGTTCTTGGGAATATTGCCGACCGTACGATCGATGAAAACAGCCTGTTCACTTTCAGCGCCACAGCTGAAGACCTGGATGTACCCGCAAACCCACTGGCATTCAGCATAATCGGATCTCCTGATGGTGCTGTGATCGACCCAACCAGCGGAAATTTCACCTGGACACCCACTGAAGCACAGGGAGAAGGTTCATATACTTTCCAGACGTGCGTGTCTGACGGGAAACTGGTTGATTGCCAGGAAATAACCCTTCACGTCGATGAGGTTAATGCAAGCCCGATATTGGAAGCAATCGGTGATCAATTTGTTCACCAGGAAAAAACGCTCACATTGACAATCTTGGCTACAGACAGTGATATCCCGGTGAATGAACTGACCTACTCAGTGGAAGATGCACCTTACAACGCCACAATCGACCCCATGAGCGGTCAATTCAGCTGGACGCCGGATGAAACAAACCTTCCGGGTGAATATGACCTTACATTTAAGGTATGCGATAACGGGGTGCCGTCACTTTGTGACCAGGAAACAGTCACCATCACCGTGCATGAACCCAACCAAATCCCCGAGGCATTTGATCAAGCCCTATCCACTGACGAGGACACGCCATTGGTAATTACCTTGACAGCAACAGATGTTGAATCAAGCCCACTCACCTGGACGATAGTCGATCCGCCAGACCATGGGGCTCTAAGCGGTAATGCGCCAGATCTGACATACACGCCGGTATTGAACTATTACGGGAGTGATCAATTTGAATTCAAGGTGAATGATGGGGCAGATGACTCAAACACAGCCATTATCGCGATCACCATCAACCCGGTCAATGATGCCCCGGTGGCAAATTACCAATCGCTGACCACGCCGAAGAATACTCCACTTCACCTGATCCTTTGGGGGTCCGATGTGGAAGGAGACACTGCAGATTGGGAGATCATCACTTACCCAGTCAACGGAGAGTTGAGTTGTGTTTTCTATGACTGCATTTATACACCCGATGACCAGTACACCGGGACAGATTACCTGGAGTTCAAGATCAAGGAAGACAAGGGTGAGCAGTTGGAGTCCAACGTTGCCAGGATCGACATCCTGGTGACGGGATACAGTGTGTTCCTTCCCTTGATCATCAAATAGGAGCATTGTTACAAGCGGATGTCTTCAATTTCATTGACAGCCAGGCCAACTTATACTATACTGGGGTATAGTATAAGTTGAGGATATGAGACTATGCCACTGTATGAGTATATTTGTTCTTCCTGCGGGTCGGAATTTGAAAAATTAATGGGTTTTTCAGATCCGGATATCAATGCACCAGAATGCCCGCAGTGCCGGTCAAAGAACACCAACAAGCGTCTCTCCATCATCTCATCGTTCAGTTCGACCAGTAACCCGGGAACGAGCAGTTCTTCTTGCGGCAGTTCCGGTGGGTTTCGCTGAGGTGGATGATGATGTTGAACCGTGCGTTCAACCCAAGCGCTCAATCAAAGAGAATCAAATGACAAACAATGAGCTTAAGAACAGGCTGTCCCGTATCGAAGGGCAACTAAGAGGTTTGCAGAAAATGCTGGATGAAGACCGCGATTGCAAGGAGATCGTGCAACAGTTCATCGCTGTCCGATCCGGTATGCAATCGGCGAGCCTGGCATACCTTGACCAGCTGACCGATGAGTGCCTGCTTGAGCAATCACCCGATGATCAAAATGCGCAAAAAATAAAAATCAAGGAACTGATCGGCATGGTCAGTAAATTAAGTTAAGGTAAAAGGAGCAAAGATGGCAAACGATACTATTTTACGATGGTTACCAGATGGGAGACGGTTCATTTCAACCGATTCGACAGGGCATTCGGTCGTACTCTCAACAACCGATGAGGGGATCGGTATGAAACCCAGCGAATTGATCCTCTCAGCTTTGTCGGCCTGTTCCAGCGTGGATGTGGTGGATATCCTGAAGAAAAAGCGCACACCGTTGACCAGCCTGGAGGTACGTACGACCGCAGAGCAGGACCAGGACCCGCCCTGGGCTTTCCGGAAAATCCACATGCACTATCATCTCAAAGGAACCGGGTTAACTGAAAAGAATGTTGCCCAGGCTATCCAACTTTCACATGAAAAATATTGTTCTGTCGCCGCCACCCTGCGGGGTGTAGCTGAGATCACAACCAGTTTTGAGATCCTGTCATAGTTGGTCTGCAGTTTCAAAAAGACCTTGCTTTGACCGCAAGGTCTTTTTTGTTAACTTGGATAACTCAACTTTCGTGCAAGGGCTTGAAGCCTTCACCAAGCGCTTCCGAGGCATGCCCAAGGACCATGAAGGCCTGCGGGTCCACATCATGCACCAGTGATTTCAAGCGCATGGTTTCAGAGGCTGTAACTGCGCAGTAGACCAGGGATTTTTCATCGCCGGTATAACCGCCCTGCGCCGGCAGCAGGGTGACACCACGTTCAAGCTCCTCCATTATCGCATCAGCCACCTGGCGACCCCTGGCGGTCACGATCAAGGCTGTACGAATGATGTTTGAGCCCTGCAAAGCCGTGTCTGCCGCCACCCCACTGACGTAGATCATGACCAACCCGTATAAAGCACGTTCCCAGCCGAAGATAAAACCCGCCAGGATCACAACAAGGGAATCCGTCAACATGTACGACAAGGAGATCGAGATACCCAAACGGCGGTTGAGGATGCGGCCAAGGATATCCGTGCCCCCGCTCGTGCCCCGTCCCCGATAGACAATGCCCAATCCCACACCAAGAATGATGCCACCAAAGATGGTGTTCAGGAACAGGTCTTCCGTCACACCGGCAGGCGGTAGAATAAGACCCAAAAGGTCAGTGGCTACCGAGAAGACAACTATGGAAAGGATGGTACGCAAGGTAAAACGCGGACCGCCCAGGTAGCGCCAACCCAGGATAAACAAAGGAATGTTGCCGATGATGACCATCAAACCGATCGGCCAACCATTGGTAATGTAATTAATCAACTGTGCAGCACCACTGATTCCACCGCTGACCAGGTTGGCAGGCACCAGGAAAAGGCGCAGACCAAGTGCCTGGACAACCGCACCGATCATGATCAGCAGGTAGTCCTGGATGGATTTCCAAGAAAAATCAAATTGTTTAATGTAACCAATAAATCTGTTTGGTCTCTTGATTCTTTGCTTTCGTATTCGCTTTTGCTTTGTCATAAATTCTCTCCCACCAGGTCGCCATATTCATTGGGTTGCCTGGCAGCGAGAGGATTATAGCCTAAATTGGTAAACCCAAGGTAATAAAGTTGAAATACTGCTTGACAACGAACAGATGTTCGTATATACTATTGATAAATAATAGCACAAATGAGCGTATTATGAGGAGGTAGACAAAATGGCACGAAAGAAAGCAGGCCTTGGACAGCGTCACAAGCGCATATTGGCGTTCCTTGCGGAATACCAGCAAGAGAACGGCTTCCCCCCCTCCATTCGGGAGATCGGTGAAAACACCCAGATCAGTTCGACCTCCGTGGTGAATTATTACCTTAACCAGTTGGAAGAAATGGAATACATCGAACGCCAGGAAAATGTCTCAAGGGGTATACGCCTGGTCAAAGACCTGGCTGGTGAAGTGATTGATAAGATCAAGCAAACAGCATCCACAATTTCGGACCTGATCACCATTCCATTGGTTGGCAACATTGTTGCCGGTGAACCAACGCCTGTGCCACCTTCCGATTTTAACTATTATGACCCTGAATCTGGCATAGACATCGCGCGCAGCTTATTGCCAGCCCGTGAACGCACTGATCAACTTTATGCCCTGCAGGTGCATGGGGACTCCATGATCGATGCCATGGTGAATGATGGAGATATAGTAATAATGAAGAAAGTTGACCAGGCCCGCAACGGTGAAATGGTTGCCATCTGGTTAAGAGACCGGGATGAAACCACCCTCAAGTACTTCTACCTTGAGAATGGACACGTACGCCTGCAACCTGCCAACCCATCGATGAAACCAATCATAATCGACGATCCAAACGTTGTAGAAGTACAGGGCAAGGTTGTGTTAGTGATCCGCAAGTTAAACAACAAGAATTGATTTTTGAAAATATCATTGAACAATAAAAAAGAGGCTGTCAATAACAGCCTCTTTTTATTCCACTTGCTTGTTATTTTACAGAAGGACAACTTCAGCGCCGGCAGCTTCAAGCTTGGCCTTTGCATCATTTGCCACATCCTTGGCAACAGCTTCCAGGACCTTGGAATCAGGTGCTTCAGCCATATTCTTGGCTTCAACCAAACCGAGGTTGGTGAGCTGGCGGATGACTTTGATGACATCGATTTTCTTGGGACCAGGGTTCTTGATCACAACAGTAAACTCAGTCTTCTCTTCGACTTCTTCGACAGGTGCAGCAGCGGCAGGGCCGGCAGCGGCAACAGCAACGGGAGCGGCAGCGGAAACGCCCCACTTCTCTTCCAACATTTTGACCAGGTCCGCAGCTTCGAGGACGGTCAACTCGCTCAATTGAGCAACAATTTTTTCTAAATCAGCCATTTTTACTCCTAGTTATTTTTTAATATATATTTAAATTATCGCGAAGCTTCCTGTTATGCAGTTTGCTTCTCTGAATTCGCCTTGATCACAGCGGCCAAACCACGAGCGGGTTCTGCCATTGTGCGTACCAACTTGCTGGCAGGTGCCAGAATGGTACCCAACAACATTGCGCGCATCACTGGTAAGGTGGGCAGGTCTGCCAAAGCAGCAACTTGTTGCGCCTTGAGCATTCTTCCATCCATATAACCAGCACGCACTTTAAACTTGTCGTTTCCCTTGGTGATCTCATTCATCAGTTTTGCAACAGCAGGTGCGTCTTCCAGAGCAAAGACCACAAGATTGTTGTTTTCCCAGAATTTTTCATCATAAGGGAGACCTTTTTCATCAAGTACCAGTTTAAATAAGCGGTTCTTGACCACATGCATCTGCGCATTAGAATCACGCAATTTCTTGCGGGCTTCATCAATCGCCGGCATGTTCATTTTGGAATAGGACAAGATGTACATTGCCTGAGACTTGTCTACCCATTCCGAGTATTGGTCGACGATCGTCTCTTTATGCTTCCTTGAGAATGCCAATTTCTTTTACCTCCTTTCAAAGGTATTAAATCAATAAGTCTTTATCCATCCAGCGAGATAAAGACTTATAGTAATAGCAAACAAGTTCTTACTAAAAATCTCCACCTCGGCGGGCAATTAAGCCTGATAGGCACCAGCTGTCTTTAGTGAAGTGCTTATTCAGTTGTCAACAAGGGTCATATTATACACAAAATGACCCGGATTGCATAGAGATTTACTTAATCTCTACAGCTTTGTCAGATCCAGTCCCAATGCGGTGACCGGCTCAACTTTGACGCCAGGACCCATTGTGGAGGCTAAAACAACCTTGCGAATAAAGATACCCTTGGCGCCTGCCGGTTTCGCTTTGCGGATGGCGGTCATCAAGGATGCAAAGTTTTCAAATAGAGCGTCAGCAGAGAATGACACTTTGCCGAGCGGTACGTGAATGTTGGCAGTTTTGTCCAGACGGAACTCAACACGACCGGCTTTTGCCTCATTGATCGCCCGGACTATATCTCCAGGTTGTACAACTGTGCCTGCCTTGGGGTTTGGCATCAGGTTACGCGGACCCAGGATGCGACCCAGGCGGCCCACCTTGCCCATCATATCGGCTGTGGCAATCGCCACATCAAAATCAGTCATACCTTGCTGGATCTTCTGCAACTCTTCATCAGAGTCGGCGACAAAATCAGCGCCCTCTGCCCGGGCGGCAATTGCAGCCTCGCCCTGGGCAAACACCAGGAGGCGGACGGTCTTGCCGAGACCGTGGGGCAACACAACCACGTCACGGATCTGTTGATCTGCCTGGCGTGGATCAAGGGTTGTCCGTATATGGACTTCAACTGTTTCATCAAAACCAGCGTAACTGGTTTTTTTTACCAATTCCACGGCTTCACGTGGGCTATAGATTGTTTCAATATCTAATTTGGTTAATGCTTGCAAATACTTTTTCCCATGCTTGGGCATAATAACTCCTTGGTGGTTCTAACGGGTGTACACACCCTCCCACTGTCTTGAACTTTGATTAATCTACGACGGTTAAACCCATATTGCGGGCTGTGCCTTCAACCTGTTTGATCACGTCATCCATATCGACTGCGTTGGTATCAGCCATCTTGGTTTGAGCGATCTCACGGACCTGAGCCCTGGTAACCTTGCCGACTTTTTCACGGTTAGGCTGTGCAGAACCCTTCTCAATCCCGGCTGCTTTACGCAATAAGACGGGGGTTGGTGAAGATTTGAGCACAAATTTAAATGAACTGTCAGCAAATATGGTGATCTCAGCAGGGATGATCTCGCCCATGCGTCCGCTGGTGCGCGCATTGTAATCCTTGCAGAATGCCATGATATTGACACCATGCTGTGCTAATGCGGGACCGATCGGGGGTGCGGGATTTGCCTTACCTGCCTGGATCTGTAACTTTACAATTGCTTTTACTTTCTTTGCCACGAATAATCTCCTTTGTGGTGATAACGGGATTTCTTGATCCCTCCCACGTAATTCCGGATATCTCCGGTTTATGCCTTTTCAACCTGCAGGAAATCAAGCTCCACAGGAGTTTCACGTCCAAAGAAGTTCACCATAACACGGATCTTTGAACGTTCCATATCGATATCGGAAACAGTGCCCCGAAAATCATTAAATGGTCCATCGACAATGCGTACACGCTCACCGGGTTTGTACGTCACCTTGAAGGTGGGCACCTCATCCTCCATCCTGCGAAGGATCTGGGCAACCTCTTCAGGTCGCAAGGGGGTGGGTTCTTCGCCCATGCCCACAAAACCGGTGACACCCGGGGTATTGCGCACAACATACCAGGATTCTTCTTCGAGAATCATATTCACCAGGACATAACCCGGGAAAACATGACGCTCAACTGTCCGCCGCTTTCCATCGCGTACTTCGATCTCTTCCTGGGTAGGAATTACCACGTCAAAGATCTTGCTGCGCATGTTCATGGTCTCAATACGCTGTTCGAGATTTTTTCGGACTTTATTCTCATAACCTGAATAGCAGTGAATGACAAACCACTGGCGATTGTCAGATTGGGCAGGACTTTCGCCTTTGACCGGTACCGTTTCCTTTACCTGGTCTGCCGATTCACTCTGCACAGGAGCCTGGTCAGAAACAATATCAGCGGTGATTGGCTCATCCAGAGGTGATACAGCAGGTTCTGCAGATGCGCCAAGATCATCCGTTAAATCGCGGATTTCTTCGCCTTCGCTCATGATGCCATCAATGTTGTCGTCTGCAGTCATTTTTACTCTACCTGACCTTTACCTTGCTTCTATACCAGAAGACCAATCAGTTGAGAGAAACCATAATCCATTAAACCAAGCAATACAGCCATGATCACAGTAACCAGAAGAACGATCTTGGTAAGTTCCCAGGCTTCCTTGGGGGTTGGCCAGGTCACCTTGCGGAGCTCTCCAACAGTTTCCCGCCAAAAGCGGGCGATCCGCTGGAAAATATTCGGTTTCTTTTGCTTTTCCTCTTTTTGTGCCAAGTGACACTCCTTTTTCAGGTTTAAAACGCCGTCTAGTGAACGGCGTTTCTCATCTCGCACAGGTCAGGTAGGAATTGAACCCACAACCCCCGCATTTGGAGAGCGGTGCTCTGCCAATTGAGCTACTGACCTTCACTTCCTGAATAATGCCTGCTTACTTCACCTCACGGTGTAACGTGTGAACACGGCAGCGAGGGCAATATTTCTTAAGCTCAAGCCTGCCGGGATCATTGCGGCGGTTCTTTACAGTTGTGTAATTCCGCTCTTTACAATCCGTACAAGCCAAAGTGGTTACCGGTCGAACATCTTTCTTTTTTGACGCCATTTTGCTTTTTGATCATGGTTGTCCTCAATGAGGACAACCATGCCTTCCTCTTTAATGAATATTTTTACTCAATAATTTTTGTGATGACACCCGCACCAACGGTCAGACCGCCTTCGCGAATGGCAAATTGTGAACCCTGCTCCAGCGCCACTTTGGTGATCAACTTCACCGTCAGGCTGACATTGTCGCCCGGCAGCACCATTTCAACTCCAGGTGCCAATGTAACATCTCCGGTCACGTCCATCGTTCGGATGTAGAATTGCGGCCGATATCCAGTGAAGAATGCACTGTGCCGTCCGCCTTCTTCTCTCTTCAGAATGTATGCCGTGCACTCAAATGTGGTGTGCGGTGTGATGCTTCCGGGTTTCGCAATCACCATGCCACGTTCCACCTGTTCACGGTCAATACCGCGCAGCAGCAAACCAATGTTGTCGCCTGCCTGCCCCTGGTCCAACAGCTTGTGGAACATTTCCACACCCGTCACCACCGAGCTCATGCTCTTTTCCTGCAGGCCTACGATCTCCACCGGCTCCCCTACCTTGATGATCCCGCGTTCTGCACGTCCCGTTACAACAGTGCCACGACCTTTGATCGAGAATACATCTTCTACCGGCATCATGAATGGTTTATCCAATGCGCGTACGGGTTCCTGGATGTAGTTATCTACAGCGTCCATCAACTCATTAATACACTGGTATTCCGGTGCATTCGGGTCTGTCGATGTGCTCTGCAATGCCTTCAAGGCACTCCCGCGGATGATCGGGATCTCGTCGCCAGGGAATTTGTTGTCGGTCAGCATTTCCCTTAACTCCATCTCAACCAGTTCCAACAGTTCCGGGTCATCCATCATGTCAACTTTGTTCAAGAACACCACGATCGCAGGCACTTCCACCTGCCGTGCCAACAGCACGTGTTCTCTCGTCTGGGGCATGGCGCCTTCAGGTGCCGCCACCACCAGGATCGCACCATCCACCTGGGCCGCTCCGGTGATCATGTTCTTGATATAGTCGCGGTGACCAGGCATGTCCACATGGGCATAGTGCCGCTTGGCAGATCCATATTCCACATGCGAAATGTTGATCGTGATGCCGCGTGCTTTCTCTTCCGGCGCATTGTCAATACTGTCAAACGCCCGGAAATCCGCAAATCCCTTCAGTGCCTGCACTTTCGTGATCGCTGCGGTCAGTGTCGTCTTCCCATGGTCAATATGTCCCATCGTCCCAACGTTCATATGGGGCTTGCTTCGATCAAATTTTGCTTTCGCCATTTTTCAATATCTCCTTAATAATCACTTATTCTTTACTAATTCCCAAATTTCGGCAAAAAGCCCTCAATGGGATTCGAACCCATGACCTCGTTCTTACCAAGAACGCGCTCTACCAGCTGAGCTATAAGGGCAGCCGTACACCAGGCCAAAAAAAGCCGGGCAGTGGACGGTGAAGGATTCGAACCTCCGAAGGCGCCTGCCAACTGATTTACAGTCAGTCCCCGTTGTCCACTTGGGTAACCGTCCTTATCACTGCCAAACGGGCGCAAGCTCATTACCCGCTTGAGATCAGGCATGAAATCTGTTTTCCTGCCCAATCGCTAACGTGTAAACTGAGCCGACGATGGGAATCGAACCCATAACCTACCGCTTACAAGGCGGTTGCTCTACCATTGAGCTACGCCGGCGCCCTAAATTGTTAAGTTACAATCACAATATAGCTGAACGATTATACCAAAGCAAATGCAAGACTGCAAGCTTTCGGGCGCCTGCAATCGTTCAGCAAACCGTGAGTCTATCAGAGACTCAATGAATCGTCAAGCAAAATACAGGGTAAATCCTGGACAATCAGGCAGAAATCGGATCTTGCATCGGAAGCCAGACATAAAAAGTACTGCCCTGTCCCACCCGGGATTCAACTTCGATGCGGCCTTCATGTTGTTTGATGACCCAATCGACAATGTATAACCCGATGCCAAAGTTCCCGTCGCCATGGTAAAGTTTTTTATTGGTTCTACCGCGAAAATCACGCTCAAAAAGATGTGGAATTTCATCCTGAGGGATACCCTGCCCACTATCTGCCACCCAAAAACACACCTCATTCTTCATTTTCCGCATACCGATGACAATACTTCCGCCCTGCGGTGTATACTTTATTGCGTTATGACAAAGGTTTAACAGTACCTGTTTTAAATGATCACGATCAGCCAGAATATGCGCCTTTTCAACCTGGTCCAGTGAAATGTAATGGGCACCATTATCGAGAACCTTCACCTGCTGATAGATTTCTTCAAATAGACCACTAAAATCAAACATAGCCATTTGCAGGTCGATTTTCTCTTCATCAAACCGCGACATGGTCAATAAGCCATTTATCAAGCGAGTCAATCGGTCGATCTCTTTTTCCATGGCATGCAAGGCTTCATCATCAGCCTGTTTTGTCAACCGGATCAAGCCAATATTGCCTTTTAGAACAGTCAGTGGCGTTCGCAACTCGTGTGTCAGGGATTCCATGAACATCCTTTGGGAATGCAAAGCCTTCTGCAACCGCCTAAGCAACTGGTTTATGGCGTCAGCCAGTTGACCGACTTCCGAGTTCCCACTTATCGAGATATCTGGATCAGATGCCAGGACTTCACTCGCAACCATGCCCTGAACCACCCTGGTCATTTGCCTGACGTGTCTCAATTCCCTGGTGATGACTAACCAGAAAATCAAACCGGTTAAGAAAGTTGATCCAGAAATCACTACAAAGATCGCCCAAAACATACGGTCAAGGGAGGAACCAACTTGAGCCATATCCCTTGCAACCTGAATCCAGGCAAGTCCTTTTTCATTATTAACAAAAGGAGTCGAAAGAACCCAATAGGCAATGCCACCATCGCCTACTCGTCGATGAATTGGTTCATCAGGGATCGGTAAGGGTTCATCAAACGGTGAAGCGATCGGGGGAAAGGCGGCTGAGCAGAAAGATGTATCTTTATTTTCATAACCAACCCTGCAGAAAAGCCCGGGAGGCAATAAAAAGTATTGCAGGTTAGAGACATGCGGTGAATTAGGATCAATGGAACCCTTGATCATCAGAGTGACAGCTTCAAGCTCGGCTTTTACCAGGTTATACTGTTGGTGTCGGTATAAGAAGAGTATGCCTGCTCCCACCAGGGAAAGAACAAGCAGGACGATCAACGTGAATTTGAGAGTTGCCTTCGTTCTAAATGACATCAATCGGGTTCGCGTAAAACATAACCGACACCACGAATGGTATGGATCAGGCGAGGCTCACTGTTGGCTTCCAGTTTTTCGCGCAGGTAGCGGATATAGACATCCAGCACATTGCTTTCACCACCAAAATCATATTCCCAGACCTTCTCAAAGATCAGGGCACGAGTTAACACCTGGTTGGGGTAGTGTAAAAAAAGATCCAGTAAGTTAAATTCCTTGGCAGTCAGGTCAATTAACCGATCACCACGCATAGCCTGGTGGGTCTTATGGTCCAATGTGAGATCACTAAAGGAGAGCACCTCCGGGCGTTCTTCAGCCGTCCGACGCAACTGTGCCCTGACCCTTGCCAGGAGCTCTTCAATGCCGAAAGGCTTTACCAGGTAATCATCTGCCCCCGCATCCAAACCATTGACCTTGTCTGAAATTTTGTCTTTGGCGGTTACCATGATGATCGGGGTTTTAGTAAACAGGCGGAGACGACGACAGACTTCCAGACCATCCAAATCAGGGAGTAATAGATCCAGGATAATCAAAGCCGGGTCCCCATCCCGGGCAAGGGTCAACCCCAGCGTTCCACCAGCAGCAAGATCCACCCTGTACCCTTCAAATACCAATGCACGTTGCAGAAAGCGAAGAATTTCCTGATCATCTTCAATAACCAAAATCTTTTCGTTCACTCGTCCCTCCATTCATCTAGTGATCCAATCAATTTTAACCTTTAACTAAGGTAAAATCCAGATATGGCTGTGAGACTTTTTCCGCGTGGTACGCCGATCATTAAACGGATACTTGATTATATCCTGACATTGCCAACTTTGATCATCTTTTTCCCTTTGTTTTTGATCGTTGCGATCCTGGTCAGGATTTTCCTGGGGAAACCGGTCATATTTAAACAGCAACGACCGGGTCTTAAGGGTGAAATATTCACCATCTATAAATTTCGGTCGATGCTTGAAGCTTATGATAAAAATGGGCTGCTATTACCTGATGAAAAACGCCTGACACAGTTAGGCAAGTTCCTGCGCTCCTCCAGCATTGATGAACTTCCTGAATTGATCAATATATTGAAAGGCGACATGAGCCTGGTTGGCCCACGTCCTTTGTTGATCGAATACCTTGAGCGTTATTCACAAGAACAGTCCAGGCGGCATGATGTATTACCCGGCATCACCGGTTGGGCACAGGTTAATGGGCGAAATGCACTCAGTTGGGAAGAAAAATTCTCCCTGGACGTCTGGTATGTGGATCACTGGTCCCTGTGGTTGGACATCAAGATCCTCTTTAAGACCATCATCAAGGTTATCAAAAGGGAAGGCGTTTCACAGGCGGGCAGTGCTACGGCTGAAAAGTTCATGGGACCTGACAAAACACAATCAGCAGAAAAAGATGGTGCAGATGCTGTTGATGACCCGTTATTGCACGGATGATGGCCTGATAAACCCGCTCATCAGTTCTTTCATAGTTTGAGTAAACAGGTTTAATCGCCCCTCTGAGATCAGACCGCTTTGCGTGTCTGTTAGTTCGATAGCATATCGCCCTGTCAGACCGCCTTTACCAGCAACCAGCTCAGGCCAAAGTTCCTGTAAACCAGGCAGTGGGTTCAGATTCAAGGTCCCGATCCAATTTTCAGCACCAGCATAGCCTGGAATGTTCATCGGCGAGATGATCTTAATTTTGTTGGCTGACAAGTAATCGAGCAGATCCGGTGTTATGACCTCTTTTTGTATGTAGACAGTATTGACAGCCCGCGAGATGAGCAGGTCAACCGCTGCCTGCCAGGAGGATTCTGAGGAAGGATCCGCAATCAACGCCATTTTGGGGTAATACTCAATGGGACCAAAACGTGAATTGCACAACCCGCAGAAATACTGCGCGCCAACATAGAAGGAATCGGTGGTGAGCTGACTCATTTCATCACCCGATGCAGCCAAAACGCCCACACGATAATCCGAAGTAAGCATTACAGCCAGGTAACCAGCAAGAAATGCCTGGCGCTGCAGGTCTTCGGTTGAAATTGACAGGGTACTCAAATTTGCTGCAGGCTCAGCACCTTCCACATTGATCGCAAGAAATAGAACCTCAGGGTGCGTACCTACCAATTCCATCAAATTAGTTACCCCTTGCAAGGCAATGACTATCTTGACCGGTTCTTTCCAGGGTTCATCGGTCAGAACTTCCTGAGGTGAAAAGATCCAGCCCTGTTGCTGAGCCAGTTCTGAAATTAAGGCGGTAAGGTCTGCCAGTATCGCTGGATCTGTACCTGGTGGAGCATAGAGGATGACGCGGTAGGGCAATACCTCTGGCGTTTGCGAAGTTGGAGTAATTTCCCGGCTTGGGGTGAGATCTGTCACTGAGGGAACAACCGCTGTGGGCGTGGTCTTGACACACGCGCTCAATAGCAACGCCAGGATAAGGACTAAGAGCCAGGGATGGTATTTCAAGCCAGTATTCATTGCCCCTATTTTACCCCAACGTAATCAATCATTAATTGATCGACTGGTTATGTATAGTGCTGCCAGAGACCCACCATCGAGAGGCTGAATCCGGCTGGGGTATAATGAAAGAAAAAATTGCGGGAAGACAATTATGAGCCTACCATCTGCAGAAACCATTCCTGATGACTTTAATCAACTTTCCCCTGCCCAAAAACGGCGCATCAGGCAAGCGTTGCGTAATGCCAGTGAGAGCGAACGACAATCATTGCTATACGAATTAAAACGCCGATCCACCCCCGGCTATGATTTCTTTTTATTCGCGTTACTGGGAGCAGTATTGGTCGGCATTGCGCTGCTTTTGAACTCGCCGATCATATTTGTCGCCTCAGCCTTATGTGTCCCGATCCTTACGCCATTGATGGGTACTTCGATCTCACCGGCGATGAAGAACATACCTTTTCTTCTCCAGTCCATTGCCTGTTTTTTGATCTGTGCGATCCTGTATTTTGGTTTTGGCAGCCTGGCTGGCGCCATCTCCAGGGCGGCAGTTGAACCAGCCAACTTCCAGATCCCGATCTACCTGCAATCCAACTGGATCGGCTGGGTGATCCTGATCATCACTTCCGTTATGGCAGGCTTGCTGATGCTGCGTTATGACATCAACCCTCACATGGCGGGTGTGCTGATCTCTTACCTGGTATTCCTGCCCATCGCTGCTGCCGGTTTTTTCCTGACAAACGGTTCCGGCGAACCCTGGCTGCCCCTGCTGGCACTGGGTTTCACCTACCTGGCTTGCTCAACCCTGATCATCATGCTGGTATTCCTGGTTTTGGGTTTGACTCCGCATAAATCGCTGGGTTGGTTGACCCTGGTATTGACCGGCGCAGCAGCCATCCTGTTGTTTACGTTCCCCGGTTCAAAGAGCACTATGAAACCCCTGATCGACAATATTAAGCAGGAACTTAACCTGCCGACACCCTGCCCGGTGACGACATGTGAGTCTAATGCAGAAGTGCCAGTATGCGTTCTGCCGGTTACCACAAACGAAACCAGGGAGCCCGAACCGACCGCCACAACCCAGGCGACCCTGGCGCAAACAGACACCCCACAACCCACCGCCACCCCGATCTGGGTGACTGTCAAGTCAGAGAGCGGTGCGGTCATCCGGGAGGGACCAGGCTATGACAACCCGATTGCAACGTATGCCACAGACGGCAGCCGCATACAGATGCTGGATGAGACATACCTTGATGGCAACACATTATGGGTCAAAGTGATCGCTGCAGACGGCAAAACTGGCTGGATTTTGTACTCCCTGCTGATCGTTCCCTAGGGAAAAGATAATAAATGCCTTGTGGGGTATTCTCACAAGGCATTTTTGTTTAATTTAGAGGGTCACCTTCAGGTGTTTGATCAGAATGAGGAACAATACCAAAAGAGCGCCAAAAAATGCCACCAGCGGCAGACTGAACCCATCCATGATGCCCGTATCCGGTAGTTCTGAAGTGCCGGTAGGTGTTGCAGAGGCTGTGGCAGTCTCATCCGTGCTTTGAGTCGCACTTTCACCCGTGCCAGTCCCTTCAGCAGGCGTTTCAGAGCTTGCCTGGGAGGTTGCCCCCGGGGTGCCGGTCTCAGCAGAAGCAGACTCAGTGGCTTGCAGGGTTTCTGCTGTCGAAGCAGGCTGGGTTTCAGACGCAGTTTCAGAGACCTGAGAGGTTTCAGTTTCTGCTGCTGTCTGGGTTTCAGATGTGGCTTCGCCAGATGCTTCAGAAGTAGCTGTTGCTTCCCCGGTTGCGGCAGCGGTCTCACCAGTTGCTTCTGTTTCGGCCACTTCAGTTAATCCAGGTGTAGCCTCCAATGTCGGGGTCGCAGTAGGAATAGGTGTTCGGGTGGGTTGCACTGGTCGTGGGGTTGCGGCTTTGGTTGCTTCAACTATTGCCTGGGTTGGTTCATCGGTTTTTTCAGCAACAACAACCTCTGTCGTCTTTTCTTGTGTTACAACGAGCGAACCAGTTTCTGAAGCAGGTGTGGTCGCGATTACCAACGCATTTTCTTCACCTGTCAGACGGGAAAGGATCGCCTGAGGATCAAAACCACCCATTTCACGAACCATCCAGCCGCCCATGCCAGCCAACCCCGCCAGGAGGAGGATGAGCAAAAAAAGCATTGCCACCCAAAATGGCCGATTGCGATGTTTAGATTTTACAGGATCATTCGCTGTCATATCACACCAACCCGGATCATCTCTTCCTTATGTAATAATAACCCATTTTCACCCGATATGGCTAGTAGATCAATTCAATATTTGCCAGGGGGACCCTGATCACCTGGTCATCAGAGCGCTTGACCACAGCGGATGGCAAAACCAGCCCGCTGGCATAACGTTCAGGTTCTGCAGGCAGGTCAATGATCTCACCCACGCTGCCAGTGTAGGGTTTGCCGGTTAAGCGCACTTTTGCCCCGACATGGAAAGCGAATTCATCCTGGAAAAGCACATCTGCCGCTACTTCTTCGCCCAACATAAGCACTTCAGGTTTCATCCCAACCGCTGGATCAGGGACATGGGCATTAAGAAAGACCTGCCGTCCCATCATTGTAAAAATCATTGCTTCGCTGCATTCATCAAGCTGGATGTCACCAAAACCAGCCAGGCTCATCACCGGGAAATCAAGCTTTTCACATTCCGCTTGTAAGGCAGGGGCAAGCGAAGAAACTATCACGCCAGCTGGTTTGACATCGACCATCTTGCTGAGAAGGTCCTGCTTGAGGCAAGGACCGGCAACAATGATCTTACCTTCCATTTTGGTATTGATCGCTTCCTGGTTGAACGGGTTCTGGTCTGAACCACCAAGGTATGCCAGATCCCCATAAGCATTTTTGCCATTACCCCAGACACCCTGCAGCACATTGCCTGTGGTACAAATGACTGCACCGCGGTCTGGTAATAATTCAACGACCAATCCCGGGAAACCTGCCCGGCACACATGCTTGACGCTGCCCAAAGCCAGCATGACCTTGCCATTGCGAATGGCGATCACCTTACCGGCCTGAGGTGCGCGGAAAATGCGTTGCACAATGCCACCCTTACTGGCAATTATGTCTCCTGCGTCCACTTCTTCACCAACCAACCTTTTTATGCAAGATTCTGCTTTGGAAGGCCTGATCTTGAAACCACTGGGGATATCAAATTCAAGGTAGGATTCGGGTACGTAAAACTCGGCAACAGGCTCACCCATGGTGACGCGCTGCCCGGTGCGCACAAGCACCCTGCCGCGCATGGGTAACTGGAATGATCGGCATATTTGTTGACCCTTGTGGATGATCAGTTTTTCCAGTGCCATATTAACCGCCCAACTCCCATAACCAGCTCTTGATCACAGAACTGCACTTATCCGATTTGGCAGGCAACTGAACCGGTCTGCCCCGTAAATCGACAACCACCCCCAATTCACCAGACACAAGTGAAACCCAGCCGCCCAATCCCGGCTTGCCCATCCCCACATCAGCATGGTACTCCGGCGAAAGGTACAGCCTGACTTTTGATCCAAGAGGCAGCTCAAAACGCTTTAGTTCACCCTGCCGCAGGTCGACCAATTCCCTGCCACCTTCATCCTGCGCCACCTCAACTTTTACTGCCAACGCGCCTTCCCGGGCTGTGCTTTGCACGGAGACAACGGTACCCAGGTTCTGCAGCACACCGGCATCGAGCACCTGCACCGCGATCATAGGTTCAAATTCGGCGATCGACCCAAGAGCAGGTAAAACCTGCTGCCTGTCCAACAATATCGTCGAAATTCCAGAAGGTTGTATACCATCCACTGCCATCAGGAAAGCCTGCCCCAGTGTCGGGGCTTTATCGAATACTGAACCGCTGATTATGATCGGCTCATAAGCGCTTTTTAATCCGCTTTGAAGTTCGTAGTCAAACCCAGGAAAACGCTGTTTCGTAATCCTCAGGCAGTTCTGGATCTTCACCCGCGCCCAAGCCTGTTCAATTGCCAGGTCTTCCAATGTGGCGGGCAGCATGCCAGTATGGATCGTTTTGCTTTGCAAGTAGGAAGAGGTTATTTCATGCTCCACCTGCACTGATGACCAGGCACTGGTTTCACACACCAATTGTTCATCCATCCGGGAGAAAACAACCGAGGAAGTTAACCTGCCATCTTTCACTGCAGATAGACTAGAGCAATCAGCCCCAATGTTGATCGCCATCACACCTTTGCCATTTTTTGAAACCTGGTTGAGGTAGTTTGTCACCCGGTTAATTGCATAAGCTGAAGGCAGCAGGCGTGCCCCAGTTTTCCTGATCAATTCCTGTAATCCTTTGACCTGGTTGCAGCGAATCTTATGAAAAGCCTGCAGCATAGCCGGGAATACGGCCGATATATTTTCCAGTTCCGGACCCGGGCGGATGTTATCTGTGACATACAGGTCATCACCAGCCTCCAGGTCCAGTTTGAGTTGATCAGCTATTACGCTGTTACCCGAGAAAATTATTTGCGGTTTGTTTATACCTGGGATATGTTTGTAGAAAAGGCGAATCGCTGTGCTGGCTGAAATGAGAGGCAAATTGGCGCCTTCTTCCACCCCACCAGCCATGATGACCAGGTCAGGATCGGCTTGCATTAAGGATTGCAACTGACGACCAATATCCATGCCATCAGTTAAACAAATGGAGAGAACCTCCTGGCAATAAAACATGCCAGCGAGGCGGCGAATGGAAGCAAGCGAAGCAGGTTCAGTGAGCCCAATCAGAGCTGTTCGGATAGGCCTGCCGGCTGAAGTGGTAAGACCCACAGCTTCTACACCAACCTGGGGATCAGAATTTTTAACTATCAACTTTCTTTGATGATCCAACAACAGGTGTGTACTGGCAGCCTGGATCCTGTCAATTGCGTTCCACACACCGCGCTGCACATCATCATCACCGATCAGGGTCGTGTCGACTTCGCTACTGGCAGCGATGCGATACTGATCTTCCGGGCAACCAAAGAGCCATGCCCGGGTATGTTGTGAACCAATATCAATGCTCAGGTATGATTTCTTTGCCATCTCAATGGCCTGCCAGTCGACTGAAAAAATCAGCTATCGAAGAAACCCGGGAGATCAAGGCGATCAAAGCCGAGGTGTAAATGCCGGTGAATAATGCCCCCAGGGTGACACCGATGAATACCTGTCCCAATCGACCTAAACCTTCGACCAAGGCCGGGCGCTTATTTTGAGAAGTAGATCGTTTTGACATTCCCCAGTAAAAATAACATAATGAAGATACAACCCCCAGGGCAACAATGATCGCCTCCAGGATCTTGACCCAGGGTTGGCGATCTCCCTGGTAGAGCAGGGAGGGTGTAAAACGCTCCACGGTAGACATGACCTGCGGTACGATCGTACCGAGTGTGATGCCACCGATGGTCAGGGCAGTTGCGACACCAACAATATATGCCATGGGGATGCTGCTGACGCGTGAGATCTTTGGGAACACAGCCAATGCCAGGAGAACGCAGAGTAGCAAGGGGATCAAACTCAGCAGGCGGGTCTGCAGGGATCCTTCGGCTAACGGGATTATGAGATAAGGCACCAAAACGCGGGTGATCAACAGGGCAGCACTGAAACCGGCGGTGATGCCGACCAGCAGGTACATGGAAAACCTAAACAGGAAATTATCCCCCAGGAGATAACTAAAGACTATAACAGTTAAGACAAAGGACATGATGCCGATGATCAATTCCAGGTTGCTCAAGTGTTGCTCTCCTTGGTGGCATAATCAGCGGAAGTTGACTCAAGGCGTGTGATGATCCCAACCAGTATCAAACCCAGAATAAGCAGCAGACCTGCCTGGTAAGAACGCCATATGAACGCCGATTGAGTCGTACCACCCAGTTCTACTGCATAGCGTGAACCATCCAAAAGGCCACTGATCAAGCCATCCAGCTGGGCTGAGTCAACATATGGTAGCAGCATGACAGCTTCCTGGGCTGTGCTGATCATCAAAACCGGTTTGTCATCAAAACCTGGTGCAACCAGTTCTATCCAATTGCGGGCAGATTGCAATGAATCCACCATGATGATCATCAGCTCAAAGTCAGCCAGTGTTACCCCTGGTTCCTGGGCTGCTTCGTATGAAAGTGAATTTAATATCTCCAACGATTCCCCCTGGGATGTGTTGTACAACCCAAGCCGTCCACCCGGCAGGTAGCCAAGATATGTGATCTGAGTGTAAAGACCTTCAACACCGGATATCTCAACAAGCCTGGGCGCTAACCAAACACCTTCAGGTTGACTGCTGAGGGCTGAAATGGCTACATTTTTCTTCACCAGGTGTGTCAAGACAGGCCTTGAAACCAGTTCCATTTCTGCAGACATACCGGCAGGGTAATCCAGGATAAGAAGTACCCTGTCGCCCGAGTTTGTTTGCTCCACTTGCTGGTAAAACGCCAGACCCACTCCACTCAGTCCGCCTTCTGCAGTAAAAACGGTGTTACCGATAAATAATGGTGAACAAACCGCAAGAAGCAATAAAAAGGCTAACAAAAAGCGGAACAATTTGGTTTTTTTCTTTTCCGGTAATGCAGGAACTTCAACCGATCGACCTTCGTTGGTTAAAATAGCCTTCAGCACTTCCGCCCTGGAGCGTTGTTCGAGGACCTGTTCATTGGGTTGGTTGTCAGAGATATCCTGCCATATTTTTGTGTCCGGTTCAACAATCAAAGGTTCGCCGGGTGCTTCAACAACCGGCAACTCATCAACTGGTTGAACCTCTTCCTGCTGTGGGGTCTCTTCGACAACTTCAGGCGGTTCATTTTTAGATTGACCAGGTTGTTCAGCAGGTTCTTCCGGGGCAGGCACTTTTATGATTGGAATTGGCTCGCCCCTGATCTCTGAAATGATGCGGATCTTCTGGGTCAACTCCTCGCTTGAAACCGCTTGAACAGGTGCTTCATGTTGTTCCTTTATCCATCCTGGAAGTGCCGCTGTCGCCGTCGCCTGTTCTTTTTCAGCTTCCTGGGCTTCGTTATCCCTGACTTTTTTCAACCAGTTGGGAATATCATCTTCTCCTCCAGGTTCTTCGACCGACCCAATGGAAGGTGAAAATTTATCCCGGCGGGCAGTCTGGCGGATATGGCTCAGCCAATCTTCGAATTCTCCTTTGGTCATGTCTTCGGGAACGCCCTCAAGCTCTTGATCCCTGGCTGAGACCCGTTTTACCAGGTCACCAGCCGCATCCTCTTCTTCCTGTGCCCGCCTGCGAATTTTCTCCAACCAGTCACTGGAACCCACGGCAGGGGATGAGACATCCTGACCACCCGATTCGGAGGGTGATACCGGTTTTTCTTTGCCATTTTCCTGGAAAACAGCTGAGCGGCGGATGGAGGATGATGCGTTTTCAGAGTGCAAGTCACGCAACAGTTCGGGCAGGTCGCTGATCGCCTCTTCGGGATTGGGGCCTTCATCCGGTGGTTCTGCTTCAGGCTGAGGTTCCGCTTGTTGAACATGCAGGTCATGACCACAGATTAGACAGAACGTCGCATCTGGCGGGTTCTCGGTGCCGCATTGCTCGCAGATCAATGGCTCATCATTCATCTAGTCACCATAAGGTCGATCCATGCCAAAAAGAACGCGCATTCCGGTCAATAATGCACCTAATGATATGCCGATCAGGATACCCCTGCCTCCGGACAAGGGGATTAAATGGATGAAATTGATCAATTCTGCCACTGCCGGGTTGGTGTTAGACCTGAAAAAGCCGATCTCCAGCACCAGGAAAACAATGGCACTGATGCCAAATGAGATGGAAAGGGCATTCCATCCGCGTAAACGGAAGAAGTTCACGCCAGCGTAGGTCAGGGTCAAGGCAATCAGAGCCAACAGGCTGACCTCAATCGGCACCTGGATGGCAGACAGCCATTGGGTGTAAATTTCATTGTCCACGCCCAGAATAAGGGCAGCAAGGAAACTCGCAAAAAAGGCAATCAAAACCACAATACTGAAACCAAAGCGCCCTTCTTTAAAACGAATGCGTTTAATGTGCGTGACCAACAGGTTGATGATGCCAACGATGGTTGCCATGCTGCCCACAATGATCCCCCAGCGCAGTAAAACGTGCAGTACTGGAGAAAAAAGTGGCTGCAGGAAGAAACCCACCAGGACCACAGCAGCAGAAAGAACGGCGACCAGTATGGAGAGTGTCTTACGCATCAGAAGACCCCCAGCAATTTTAATAGTGAAGCAACAATGACAACAACAATGATCAGCACTCGCAGGAAGTCCTGAGTTTTGAGGGATGCATGGGTCTTATGGGGATTCTTGCCATAAAGCGGCAGAGAGAAGAATTCCTCGCCAACCAGCACATGCCCTGTTGTTGTGAATAAGGCAGCCTGGGCAGCGATCGAATCGCTCCCTGCAAAGGTGAAATAATCTTTTCGCGCAGACAAGTCAGCCAACAGAACCATCTCAGGCTGGAAGTGACCCGCCATGACCAGCATACCGATGTGATCCCAAAATAGTTCAGGAAGGCAACCAGCAAGGTAGGAAAAACGCGAACCACCCGTGGTATGGCTGTAGTCTTTGTATAGCAGGTTGGGCACCAGGGCATCTTCATAAACGCCTGCCAGGATCATCCTACTCAGGATATCCATTTGACCATCAGCACTCAGCACAATAGGCGGACGATCACTCAGCACCGACTGGGTGGTCAATTTACGCAGTAGCGGCAGAGAAACCAGGCTGTTGAGGGTGACCTGCTCACCGAACAGGTGACCGCCAGCCAGGTAGACAAGTTTGTTACCCTGTTCCAGGTTCAAGTTATGAGCCAATTCCAACGCCTGCAACTGGGGCAGTCGACGTAAAGGAGAGGCATTTTTACGGTGTGCCAAAATGCCATAGACCAGGAGTAGGATGGCTGCAAGCACGATGAAACCGGCAGCAAGATATCGTTCGATCATGAGTGCCCTTCCAACTGCAAGTATCGAGCGAATTGCGCACTGGCTTGCTCATCCTCAAGCATCGCAATAAATGGAGAAAGTTGATCGCCGTGGTCTCTCGAGGTAATAAAAGGACTACCAATGATGAGCAACTGGGAAAGCAGGAGCAGGACAGGCTGTGCGCCGCCCAACAAAGAAATGGCAATTTTGGTCAGCCCCCAGCGTTTGAGGAAACCCGCCCATTCGTTCATCAGGCTCAGATCCTTTTCCATGCAGTAAAGTATAGCATAACTGGACTCGCATAGATTAATCAAATAAAAATTCAGCCAAAAATGCAAATAACTGTGGCATAATGATGAACAATTCTTAAAAGGCACTGTTAAGGAGCCCATATGCAGGTAAAAAGTATATGTATGGTTGGATTGGGTTACATCGGTTTGCCAACGGCATGCAAATTCGCCCAAAGTGGCATCCATGTCACGGGAATGGACACCAATCCCAGGGTCATTGATCAATTAACCAAGGGTGAAGTCCATATCTATGAACCGGGTTTGCGGGAATTGGTCAATGAGGTTGTCGCAGCAGGGTCATTATCCATTTCGCCGAGCGTTGTGGACGCAGATGTATTCATCATTGCAGTGCCCACCCCATTCCATGAGGATAAAACGGCGGATATGCAGTATGTGGAAAGTGCCGCCGCTTCCATCGTCCCCCACCTTAAACAGGGAAACCTGGTCATCCTCGAATCCACCTCCCCACCCATGACCACGGTCAATATTGTCAAACCAATCCTTGAAAGAAGCGGTTTAAAAGCAGGTCATGATTTTCACCTGGCTTATTCACCGGAAAGGGTGCTGCCCGGGAAGATTTTGACCGAGCTGGTAGACAATGCACGGGTCATTGGCGGGATCGATCAGGCATCAGCTGAGGCAGGCAAAGACCTCTACCAGCATTTCGTGAAAGGCGAGATCATCCTGACCGATGCAACGACTGCTGAAATGGTGAAATTGATGGAAAACACATCCCGCGATATCAATATCGCCATTGCCAACGAGTTTTGCCGCCTGGCTGATCGCTTTGGAGTCGATATCTGGGAAGCGATCACCATCGCCAATCGTCATCCCCGCGTAAACATCCTGCGACCTGGCATTGGAGTTGGCGGGCACTGCATCAGCGTGGACCCCTGGTTCCTGGTGGAAGCTGCCCCTGACTGCTCCGAGTTGATCAGGACAGCCAGGAAGTTAAATGACCAGCAACCCGGCTTTGTCTGCCAGGTAATTGAAGAGACATATGGCGACCTTTCAAAAAAACGGATCGCTATACTTGGCCTGGCATTCAAACCCAATGTGGACGACCTGCGGGAAAGCCCGGCGGTTGAACTGGCACATGCATTAAAGAAAAAATGTTCCACCCTGGTTGCCTGTGAACCATTTAAAAGTGGAATGGACTGGGATGGTATCCCGATTAATAACGATCTCACCGATTTGCTGAGTAACGCAGACCTATTGGTTCTGGCAGTAGCGCACAATGAATTTAATAAATTGGATCCAAAAGAGCTCGCGCAGGTCAACCCGAAGCTGGCAATTTTTGACTCAGTCAATGGGTGGGACAAACAACCCTGGGAAGAGGCAGGGCTAATCTATCGCGGTTTGGCCAAAAAGTAAGCGGATTGGCAGAAAAGCAGAGCAAGTATAATTGAATCGATGAGTCAACAACTGAACGTCCTCTCGATCTTTGGCACACGCCCTGAGGCGGTCAAAATGGCACCGGTAATCATGGAATTGGCCAGGCACCCGGAGATCGCTTCCACTGTGTGTGTAACCGCGCAACACCGCCAGATGCTTGACCAGGTGCTGGATGTGTTCAACATAAAGCCTGATATTGATCTTGATTTAATGAAACCCGACCAGTCACTGGCTAATCTTTCGGCTGAAATACTGACCCACCTTGACCCGGTCATTTCCCGACTCAAACCGGATTGGATCCTGGTGCAGGGCGATACCACCACAGTGATGGTCGCCTCGCTGCTAGGCTATTTCCACCAGGTCAAGGTAGGGCATGTGGAAGCAGGCCTTAGATCATTTGACAAATGGGCACCTTTCCCGGAAGAGATCAATCGCAAAATCGCCGGGGTTGTAGCCGATTTGCATTTTGCACCAACAGAAGGCAACCGCCAGAACCTGCTAAATGAAGGCATTCCCGGTTCGATGATCGTTGTCACCGGTAACCCGGCGATCGACGCCCTGAAAATGATCGCGCAGCGCCCCTCCCCGCCTGAGGTGGTTGCCATGCTTGACCAATTTGGAATCGGTCTGAACAGAAAACGTCTGGTGCTGATTACCGCCCACCGCAGGGAAAACATGGGTCAACCGATACGAAATATCTGCCAGGCAATCAAGCAGTTGGCTGAGCGCTATCTACACGAGGTGGAGTTTGTTTACCCGGTGCACCTCAACCCCAACATTCAAGCACCTGTCCACGAATTACTTTCAGGCATGGATAATGTGCACTTGGTCCGACCACTTGATTACCTGCCGATGGTACACATGATGAAAAACAGTACCCTGATCCTCACCGATTCGGGCGGATTGCAGGAAGAAGCACCTGCGCTGGGCATCCCGACACTGGTGTTAAGAGAAACAACCGAGCGTCCTGAAGGGGTAAGTGCCGGCACGCTCAAGTTGGTAGGAAGCGATATCCACAAGATCACATCCGAAGCGATCCGCCTGCTGGACGACAACAAGGCACACGCAGCAATGGCCAACGCGGTCAACCCTTATGGGGATGGGTCGGCAGCCAGGCAGATCGTCCGGGCATTGCTGGCATATCAAGGAACTGCATGAGCCACCAAGTCTGCATGCTGCCTTACCTGCAGGGTGTGGGGGGGATGGCATCCTTTCAAAGAAAATTCATCCAGGGACTGATCGAAAACAAGGTCAATTATTCATTTGATCCATTAGACAAGAACAACGATGCCATCCTGGTCATCGGGGGCACGCGCCAGGTTCCCAAGCTGCTTACCACGCGACGCAGAGGTGTGCGCATTGTGCAACGCCTCAATGGCATGAACTGGCTACACAGGGTAGTTAAGACTGATCCAAAAGCCTGGCTGCGTAGTGAAACCGCCAACATGCTGCTAAGTTATATACGCCGTTATGTTTGTGAGCGCATTGCTTACCAAAGTGAATTCAGTCACTGGTGGTGGGATAAAGAGCATGGGAAAGTGAATAAGGAATTTCGTGTGATCCACAATGGCGTTGACCTGGAGCGGTTCACGCCTGAAGGCGACCATACCCTTCCGGTTGATCGCTACAGGATTTTACTGGTTGAGGGACACCTCAGCGGGCTTTATTCCAGGGGACTGGATATGGCTGCCCAACTTGTAGCTTCACTGCAAGACGAACACCACTTGCCAGTTGAACTATGCATTGCGGGTGATGTGTCAGAAACAATCAAGAAATTTTACATTGAGCGGTATACCAATATCACCATGCAGTGGCTGGGCATCATCCCGCCCGAGGGAATTCCTGCCCTGGATCGCAGTGCCCATGCGCTTTACTCCGCAGATCTCAACGCAGCCTGTCCCAACAGCGTGATCGAGGCAATGGCTTGCGGTTTACCTATCCTGGCATATGACACCGGGGCATTAAAAGAGTTGGTGGGCAAAAAAGCCGGCGCGATCGTGCCGTATGGCAGCAATCACTGGCAGCTGGAGACGCCGGATGTGAAATCCCTGGCTGCCGCCGCTCTTCCAATTTTGAAGAACAATCGCCCATTCAGGGAATCAGCCCGAAAACGGGCAGAAGAAGCATTCGGTCTCGACCAAATGACCAAGGCTTACCTGGATGTGCTTTTAGGATAATCATGTTCGAAGGTCGCCTGGGAATCATTCAAAGAGTCTTACCAACCTACCGTGTGCCATTCTTCCAGATGCTGGCAGGGCAATGTGAGGGCGGATTGAGCCTGCTCAGTGGGCAAGCCAGGGGTGGTGAAAACATTGCCGAGGCAGAAACAATCAGCGGAGTGCACTGGGTGCAAACGAAAAACCTGCACTTGTTCAAAGGAAAGGCATATGCCTGCCGGCAACCCGGTTTAACACAATGGTTAATCGATTGGCAGCCTGATGTTTTAATAGTCGAAGCCAACCCGCGCTATCTTAGTACACCGCGGGCGGTTGCCTGGATGCATCGCCATCACAAACCCGTCATTGGTTGGGGATTGGGGGCGAGACCCTCGAGCGGGTGGTTTGATCGTCTCAGTGAACCTTCCCGCCGCCATTTTATCAAGCAATTTGATGCCATGATCACCTACAGCAAAACTGGCGCTCACGAATATACACAAATTGGACTGGATCCCCAGTCGATCTTTGTGGCAGTCAACGCAGTCACTGCGCGACCCCAAAAGCCAGCTCCACAAAGACCGATGGTACCACAAGGTAAGGTAAAAGTGCTCTTTGTCGGTCGCCTCCAGGCGCGTAAACGGGTTGAAAACCTCATCCATGCCTGTGCAAACCTGCCCACCAGCCTGCAACCCGGGTTGTGGATCGTGGGAGACGGCGAGGAACGCAGCAGGCTTGAGATCATCGCCCAAAAGATCTATCCGGCAACGGTCTTTACTGGAGCGAAATTTGGCGATGAACTGGATGACCTTTTTGAACAGGCAGACCTGTTCGTCCTGCCGGGTACTGGTGGTTTGGCGATACAGCAAGCCATGAGCCACGCCCTGCCCGTCATCGTTGCCGAAGCAGATGGAACACAAGGCAACCTGGTGAAGTCCCAAAATGGCTGGCAAGTCTCTCCCGGTGACCTCGATGCATTGTCGAACACCCTGGCGGAAGCACTGCGGGACATCCCGCGGCTCAGGCAGATGGGCGTCGAGTCCTACCGCATGGTAAATGAGGAGATCAACCTGGAAGCGATGGTGGCAGTTTTTTTGGAAGCTATCCATTACGCCCAAGGCAGGGTGAAGTGACAGTAAAGGATCATTTGCATATCCTCCTGGTTGCTGATGGACGCAGTCCAACCACCCTGTCATGGATCAGGACGCTGCAGGCGCTGGAATTCACAGTCAGCCTGGTTTCGACATACCCTTGTAAAGAACCTGGTGACCTGGATTTTTTCAGTGTGCTCCCGGTTGCCTTTGGCCAGTTCGCCAGCCAGACGCCATCCGCCAACCCGGGACAAAAACAAAGTTTTAAGACCCGCCTGAAAAAGGTGATCAATAAGCGACCGGGGTTGTTTAGTGCCATGCGTTACTGCCTTGGACCCATTTCAGTGAACATCAGGAAGCGCCAGTTCGTAAAGTTATTTGATCTTGTCCATCCCGACCTGGTGCATGCCCTGCGCATCCCATACGAGGGCATGCTGGCAAGTTCCACCCCACAAGGTATTCCCCTGGTCATTTCAACGTGGGGTAATGACCTGACACTGCATGCAGGGAAAACACTCTCAATGACCCAACTTACCCGCGCTTGCTTATTTAGGGCTGATGGGCTGATGAGTGATACACGAAGGGATATACTCCTGGCAAAAGAGTGGGGATTTGATAAACGCAAACCGTCCCTGCATGTGCCGGGCTCAGGTGGGTTGGACCTTGATGCAATTAATTCCACCAATGCAGGATCTTTTGACCTGCAGAAAATCGGTTTAGAACCTGGTCAATTACTGGCAATCAATTCACGGGGATACCGCCCCGGCTCGGTGCACCAGGATGTGTTCATCAAAGCCGTTAACCTGGTTCGGGACAAGCAGACAGGCTTGAAATTTGTGTGTCCAGGACTGGCAGGGGGTGAAGCCAGTGGTTGGGTTGAACAATATGGCGTCAGAGACCAGGTCATCATTTTGCCCTTGCTTAGCCAGTCTGAGTTGTGGGCATTGAATAAACAATGTATCCTGTACATTTCCCCCAGCAGCCATGACGGCACGCCTAATTCGCTGCTCGAAGCCATGGCTTTTGGGTGTTTCCCCATTGCAGGTGATATCCCATCAATGCGCGAATGGATCACACCCGGTGAAAATGGCTTGTTGGTGGACCCGCAGGATCCGCAAGCCCTGGCTGATGCCATCATGCTTGCAGCCAGTTCGCCTGGATTTCGTGAACAAGCAGCCAGGTTTAACCGCGACCTTGTCATCACCCAGGCAAGCCGTACTGCCACCATGCCCGGAATCCGGAAATTCTACCTGGACTTGCTTCATTAGCCAGGTAAACGCCCAACCCAGTTAACCCCCTAGTCAAGATAAATGTAGTCAGTCTGGCAAGCTTATTGCAACTGATTACAAGATGAGCAATGAAAAGAATTCAAAAACGATAACGGATGCTGACCTTGCAACACTCGTGGAAGGCAAACCCATACTGGCTGTCGCTTACATCTCGGCAGTTGGAGAAGTGTCCAGTCATGGCAAGGTCAGTGAAAACGGTTTGCAACAACTACATGAAATCCTAATTTCCACCAATAATCACCTGGATATTCTTGAGCCACCCCAGTTCTTAACTACTGAACTTGACAACGAACCGGTGATCATCCAGTCTTTACCTGTCAGCCAGGAGGGTTTGCTGTGCATGGTTTTTGCTTTAGAAACACCCATCGATATAGTCGCTTATCAATCCGCCTGTGTCAGTACAGGCTTGAACAATTTCCTGTCAGAATCATTGGAAGGATCGGTCATGGACGCATCATTAACTGATTGGTATCATCAGCAGCACAAAATCACACCTGAAGAAGAAAAACCAATGCCAGAGGTATTCGGATCCAGGCCAGAACCTGAGGAAACTGCACAAAACGGGGAACCAATTGCCAACGGGCTGTTGGCGGGATCGCCTTTAATTGAGATCATGGGTCTTAATGAGCTGGGGCAAGGCGGAATATATCAAAACACGAACGATCCTTCAGAGAATTGCAAACCTATGGAAGAAAACGATTGGCATCTGCTTGAGAGTGACACCCAACCCAGAATCCTGAGCTTACAGACTCCCGACATTCAGCCAACAGGCACGCCTCAACAAGAAGAACCCTCCATTCATTCCTGGGATCCAGAAACTAAACCTCAAGCTGTAACACCCGGGACAACAGACCTCACCCAAAAGCCCAAGATCACCGGACCCATAGATGTGGATGAAGAGATCACCACTTTTTACCTGGTTCCAAAGGATAAAAGCCAATACATCCTGGGCGAATTGGCTCTCCGTCTTCGCCGCTGGGTGCCAGAGACCTGCAAAACCTATGGGTGGCGACTGTGCATGCTGGCCGTGAGGCCGGATTACCTGAAGTGGTGCCTGGTGGACTTTCCCCAATATGCGATCCAGGGTATGCTCAAGTTGATGCGCGAGGAGACAAGCAGCCAAATCTTCCATGACTTTCCAGCCCTTGCCGGGAACAACCAAAGTGATGATTACTGGTCCAGTTCCTACCTGATTGACAAGAAAAACCAGCAATATTCAACCCAGTCATTGGTCATCATGATGGCTAAAGATCGACTTTCACACTGACGTTCACAAGTTTTACCATCAGCTATAATATTGTCACAGATCAATCTGACCCTGCGGGGGCAGTTGTAAAGAAACGAGGTTACGATGCCCGAAATCCTTTATTTGATTGATGGTCATGCCCTGGCTTACCGCACTTACTTTGCGCTGACCGCCGGGGGGTCCGCTTTTTCCCGCTGGACCACCAGTTCAGGTGAGCCAACCGCCGGGGTGTATGGCTTTACCAGTGTCCTGCTGCGTATTCTGGAACAGGAGAACCCGGACTACCTGGCAGTGGCCTTCGACACAGGCAAAACTTTTCGCCATGAACGTTATGATGGCTACAAGGCAACCCGCGCAAAAATGCCGGAAGACCTTAAACCCCAGGTGGAGCGCATGCGGCAAATGGTCGATGCCTTCAACATCCCTCGCCTTGAGGTGCAGAACTTTGAGGCAGATGACGTGTTGGGCAGCCTGGCAGTTTGGGCCTCCAAAGAAAAGGGACTGGGCGTTAAAATCATCACCGGAGACCGCGACCTGCTACAATTGGTGACACCACGGGTGGTGGTATCGCTGCCCACTCAGAAACTGAGCGATTCTGAAGATTACTTTCCCGAGGATGTGGTGCGCAAACTGGGCGTCACACCCGAGCAGGTGGTAGACTACAAAGCCCTGGTGGGTGACACATCAGACAATATTCCAGGGGTGAGGGGCATCGGTGAGAAAACGGCTGTGAGCCTGCTGGCGCAATACAAAACCCTTGATGCAATTTATGAAAATATTGACCTGATAAGCGGCAGGGCACAAACAGCCCTGGCAGCCAATAAAGACAATGCTTACCTCAGCCAGGAACTGGCTCGCATTGTCACGACCCTCGATATCCATCTTGATCTTGAACAAGCACGCACCAACCGTTTTGATCCCAACGCAGTTGAAAAGCTCTTTAAAGAACTCGAATTCCGCACCCTGATCACCAAGCTGGGCACGGTGGTAAAGAAAATCAAACCGATTGAAACAGCCGGGCAGCAGATGGCACTTTTTGGCGAGGGCGTAACGGTTGACGAAGCAGGTACCAAAGATAGTGACATAATCACCCATATCATTGATACCCCGGAGAAACTTAAGAGTTGTGTTGAGACACTTAACCAGTCGGTTATGATCGCTTTTGACACCGAAACAAACAGTACAAATGCCATGCAAGCCAAACTGGTCGGCATATCGTTGGCTGTAACTAAAAGTGAAGGCTATTACATCCCCCTTGGCCACTTGCAAGGGCAGCAACTTCCCCTGCAACAGGCAGTTGATGCGCTCAAGGAACCACTCGCCAACCACAAGATCGCCAAGGTCGCCCATAATGCCAAATTCGACCTGATGATCTTGAAACGGGTCGGGGTTGACGTGAAACCCGTGACCTTTGACACGATGATCGCTGAGTGGCTGATCAACCCTGATTCGCGCAACCTTGGTTTGAAGAACCTGGCATGGGTCAGGCTGGGTTATGAAATGACCCATATTGAAGCCCTGATCGGCTCTGGCAGATCGCAAATATCGATGGAAGCTGTGCCTATTGCCCAGGCTGCAGGGTATGCGGTAGCGGATGCAGTGATCACACTGCGTTTGTATGAGGTCTTGCATAAAGAGCTTGCCCAGGTAAAGGCAGAAAGACTGTTCTCAGAAGTCGAGATGCCCCTTGTGCCGATACTGGCACAAATGGAAGAAGCTGGCATCAGCCTGGACAAAGCCTATTTTGACAAGTTTGCCAAAGAACTGGAAACCAGCTTGCTCGACATTGAGTACAAAATCTATGGCATGGTAGGGGAACCATTTAACATCAACTCCACCCAGCAGCTTTCGGACGTCCTCTTCAAGCGTCTGGGACTGGAACCACCGGATCGGGCTCGTAAAACCAGCAGCGGATTCCTCTCCACGGCAGCTGGAGTGCTCGAAGACATGCGTGGACAGCACCCGCTGGTCGACCTGGTGTTGGAATACCGTGAGATCGCCAAGATCAAATCCACTTACGTTGATTCGCTGCCTTTGCAGATCAACAAACAAACCGGACGAGTGCACACCTCATTTAACCAGACTGGCACGGTGACAGGACGTGTGGCATCTTCGGACCCCAACCTGCAGAACATCCCCACCCGCTCCGAAATAGGCCGCAAGGTGCGCTTTGGTTTTGTGGCTGCCCCCGGGACCCTGCTGCTGGCGGTGGACTACTCTCAGATCGAGCTGCGCATTGTAGCCCACATGGCACAGGATAAGGAAATGATGAATGCCTTCCGTGAAGGACAGGATATTCACGCCACCACCGCTGCTGCAATTTTCGATGTTCCGCTTGCCAGGGTCACCAAGGACCAGAGGCGACATGCCAAGGCGATAAACTTCGGCCTTATCTATGGTATGAGCCCGTTCGGACTGACGCGTTCCACAGACCTGACATTGGCTGAAGCCGAGAATTTTGTAAAGGCGTACTTTGCCCGTTTCCCGGGCGTAAAAGCTTACCTGGACGGAACCCGCAGAACCGCCACAGAGCAAGGCTACGTGGAAACACTGTTGGGCAGGCGGCGCTATTTCCCGAACCTCAAAAGCGGCACCAACTATGCCTTGCGCCAACGTGAAGAGCGGGAGGCGATCAATGCGCCCATCCAGGGTACTGCCGCCGATATCATCAAACTAGCAATGCTGAGGCTGCCCGACGAATTGGAGAAGGCTAACCTTGGCGCTAAATTACTATTGCAGGTACATGATGAACTGATCCTGGAGGTGCCCAAAGCCGAATTGACCCAGACCGCTGCTTTGGTCAAACAGGTCATGGAAAATGCCTACAGCATGTCCGTCCCCATCACCACTGATGCACGCTCCGGTGCCAGTTGGGGCGAACTGGAACCAATGGAATAATTTTCATTAAACAGAACAGGCGACCCGTTATGGATCGCCTGTTCCCTCCTCCCCCTGGATTTGCATAAAGAATTATGCCATTACAGCCTGGCCGTATAACAACTCTTTAATCTGCATCACCTGTTTGCGTAATTTATCATCCCGCTCGATCAGATCAGCCACCTTGTCGCAGGCATACATTACCGTTGTGTGATCACGACCGCCCAATTCTTCGCCAATACGAGGCAAAGAAACACCGCTTTGTTCACGCATAAGGTACATTGCAACCTGGCGGGGCAAGGCTACCTCCTGGCTGCGGTCGCGGCCCAGGATGCGTTCGGAGGGTACATTGAAGAATTTTGATACGGTAGTCAGAACATCTTTGGGCGTCAGGTCACTGTGTTGCGGGAGCAGGTCGGTCAAAGCCATACTCGCCAGGCTCATGCTTAACGGCGTATTGCTGAGATCTGCATACGCCAAAACGCGGTTGAGTGCACCTTCCAGTTCACGGATGTTGGAATGGATCTGGCGGGCGATCAACTCAAGGATCTCAGCCGGCACTTCCCTGCCCGCCCTTTCGGCCTTTGCCCGCAGAATTGCCAGGCGGGTTTCAAAATCCGGTGCCTGCACGTCAGCGGTCAATCCCCATTCAAAGCGCGAACGCAAGCGATCCTCGAGTGTAACCATGGCTTTGGGTGGTCGATCGGAAGTCATAACGATCTGTTTATCCTGGCTATGCAGGGTGTTGAAAGTATGGAAGAACTCTTCCTGGGTGGATTCTTTGCCCGCAATGAACTGGATATCATCGATCAGCAGGACATCCACCTGGCGGTATTTTTCGCGAAAAGATGAGGTTGCCTTGGTACGTATGGCATTGATCAGGTCGTTGGTAAACTCTTCTGAGGAAACGTAGAGCACCTGCAAGCCGGCTGCCCGCACAGTGTTGCCAATAGCATGCAGCAGGTGAGTTTTACCCAGGCCAACACCGCCATAGAGGAACAGGGGGTTGTATGCCCGCGCCGGGCTTTCGGCAACTGCCATGCAGGCAGCGTGTGCCAGGCGGTTATTGGTGCCAACTACGAAATTATCAAAGCGATACTTTGAATTCAAACGTGAATCGATTCGCGGCTGCTCCAGGATGTCCATGTTGGAATTGGTGACGGGCTGCTGGTCCACAAATTCAACAATCGGGGCAGACCAGACCTTGAACTCAACTGCCACCGGGCGCGCCATCATACCGGTCAGTTTATTGATCAGGGTGCTTTTCAAACGGCTGTCAAGCCAATCGCAGGCGTAGGCATTCTGTGCCCCAACATGAAAAATGCCCCCTGACTCATCGTAGTTGATCAGTTCGGTGCTTTTGACCCATGTATCAAAAGAGGCCTTGGACATTTCCATTTGTAGTTGACCGAGAGTTGCCTGCCAAGCTTGTTGTGCATTCATACAGTGGCGCTCCAAAAAGAATTTTTGTAATAAACAAAAAGACAAAAGACTGTCATCCTGTTAATAAATGACCAGGTCAAACTCTGATCAACTGTGAAGCGATTCTATCACCCCCACCCCCGAGTCTCAACCAAATAGGCTCATAACAACCTAAAAAGTTGACGTATTTTAAGACTCTCCAATCTTAATATTTATCATTTTTTATATAAATATTAAATTTGCTTCATTTAAGAACCAGACCCGCAAAATCACGCCAGGCATTCGTCAATTACCCCAATATATGGCGTATGGTGCGCATATTCGATGCTTTTGTCAATATATGGCGTAGCTCTTTATCGAAACGATGGTATGAAATTCGTACGTTTCGACAGAAAGTTATGACAGATTCGGAATCATGACCGAGTTGGTGATCGGCTAGCCGTCAATCATCATCCTGGCAGCCCGTCGCCCAATCTCAACTGCAAAATTCGTGCCCCGATCCCAGGGGTAGACCTGGCTCATGCTGGCATAGAACAACCCGGGGATGGGAGCCTGGATGACGGGGATGTTGGCTGAATGGTTAACAAATGGGATGGGCTGGGCATAAGGGGTTCTTGAAAGCCAGCTCTTTTTGACCCACTCAGGGGAAAATTGCGGGTTGATCTTCGCCAGGTGAGGCAGAAAACGCTGCAGTAATTCTTCCTTGCTTAACTTAAAATGTTCATGCTCAGGTTCGAGGTAGTCGCCAATGTAAATGATGTGGTCACCACCAAAATTTTCAGGTGAGACATAGTTGGTGTGTTCCACCAGGGAAAGGAATGGATATCCCATTTCTTTGGGAATGTTATACCAGTAGTATCCCTCAGGTGAAAGCTGGTGTTTGAGTGACAGGACCATCACCACCGCACCCATGCTCTTGAGATCCAGCAGTCCTTTGAGGTATTCGGGTGGTAATTGCGGAGTCATTTTTGCGAAAATGTTGGGTGAGAGGGTTACCAACACCTGGTCTGTTTCTTTTGTGGTTCCGCCCTTTAATGACAACCTTAGACCCCGGTTCTCTGACCTTTCAATGGCTGTGACTGGCGTGTTGAGATAGATCTGCACGCCCATTGCCCGTAATATGTTGGCGAACTGGTCAGCAAAGGCCTGAAAGCCGCCGGTGTAAGTCCCCAATCGGGTCGTGCGGGCATGTAATCGTGCCCACAGCCATGCCATGTTGACCTGGCGGGCGTATTTATCACCAAATTTACCGATCATCATGGGCTGCCACATGCTCTCGTAGACCTTGTTGCCCGCCCACTTCCGCATCCATGTGTCAGCGGTGGTCTTCTCAAGCGTGCTCCAGTTCCTGCTCAGCCGCAGGAACAGGCCAACCAAACCAAAGCGTATCTTGTTGATCCCCCAGCCCAAGCCAGGGTAAAGCAAAGCGGAGGTTATCGAATCAAAGGGATAAAACCTGCCCTTGTAATACATGACCGTTTTGGGTTTGGGAAAGACCACCTTATCCTGGAAACCAAGCTCCTGGATCAAGCCTAGCATGTGTTCATCCGAGGCAAACCAGTGGTGATAAAAGCGTTCGATCGACCAGGACCAGTGGTCTTCTTTAAAACCTGCAGCCAGCCCCCCCACATGATCATCGCCTTCATAAATCACGACTTCCTTGCCAGCTTTTGCCAGGTCATAAGCCGCTGCCATTCCCCCAAAGCCTGCCCCGATCACCGCGACATGACGCTTGTCTTCAGGAACTACATGGATCTCCAATGTTTGCTTCAAACCCTACTCTCCTTCTTGCGTCTCATCTGGCGCTTCTTCCTGCTTTACTTTGCCAGTGTTTTCATCAGCCTGGTAATCCTTGATATCCATGTTCCATTTCAGACCTTCACGGATAAAATAGATCGCGCCGAGGACCGTGATCGGCACCCACAAAGCCACCCGCAGGATCAATGTATAGCCCAGGGCGGCTTCCGGTTCAATGCCATAAGCCACCAACAGCGTCTTGCAGGCGGCATCAAAGGTTCCCAACCCACCAGGCGCAGCCGGTATCAACAAAACAAGGTTGATCGCCCCATTGATCAACATCAGGGTTGTAAATGAAAGCGAAAGCCCCATCGCTTTCATTACGCTCCAATAAAGCCCGGTTTCACAGGTCCATATCGCTGCTGTGGTCAGCAGGACCATAAAGAAATCGAGCGGTGAGCGCAAGCTTGCCAACCCTTCAAGGAATTTCTCACCAATGCCCTGGGCTGCCTTGCGGAACCGTTTGGGAATGACCCGCTCATTGATCCATAACCAACCTTTTTTGGCACGCACAGGCATCAGTGCAATCGCCACAAAAATCGCCAGCATTACCAGGAAAATGAGTCCTACCCACAAAGCGATCTGTTGCAGGGATTGTTTTATGGTATCCGGCAGGTTCATCTTTGCCAGTTGACCCAGGTTCAGGATAACGAACGCAAGGATGACAACGGCATCAAAGATGCGCTCAACCAGGATCGTGGCCAACGAACCGGAGATGCTGACATCCTCGCGCTTTTTGAGAACAATGGACCTCAGGACCTCCCCCGCCCTTGCCGGGTAGACGTTGTTGCCCATATAGCCGATATTGACTATCGGGAAAAGAGTCTTGATCGGAACTGGTTTTAGTGGTTTAAGCAGGTATTGCCACCGCCAGGTACGGATCAGTACTCCAACAAAATAGATCGCCAGACCAGGTAACAACCACAGGAATTGGGTTTCACGTAAAGCCTGCCACACACCCCTGAAATCCACTTTACGCAACGCCAGGTAGAGGAAAACCGCACTGATGACCAACCCCAACCAGATATGCCAGCGTTTTACCTTCATAGCTGCATTTTACCATGCATCGAAATTCATCCGTACAGATGCCCAAAGCTGGCAGTTTAAACCTGGAATGGTATACTAAAACCTATGTCACTGATCACTGCGACCAACCTCGCCAAAGCCTTCGGCAACGAGGATATCTTTGAGGGAATCACTATCAGCATCCCCAAACGTGCCCGCATTGCCATTGTGGGTGCCAACGGCATTGGGAAGACTACGCTCCTTCGTATCCTGGTCGGCCTGGATGAACCGACAGGCGGGGTAATCCATCGCGCCAAAGGGCTGCGCATTGGTTACCTGCCACAGGAAGCCACCCTGCAGGAAGGTGGTTCTTTATGGGACCAGTGCCTTGCTGCGTTTTCAGAATTGATCACCCTTGCAGACGAGTTGAGACAATTAGAAAAAGAAATGGCACAACCTGAAACAAGACAGGCAGCCCTGGAGCGCTATGGCTCGAAGCAGACCCACTTTGAGCATCAGGGCGGCTATACCTACGAAACAAACATCCGCCAGGTACTTACCGGGCTGGGATTTTCTGAAACAGACTATCACCGACCTATTCACCAGCTTTCCGGTGGTCAGCGCACACGGGGCTTCCTGGCCAGGCTACTCCTGGAGAACCCTGACCTATTACTTCTGGATGAGCCGACCAATCACCTCGACATTGCTGCAGTGGAGTGGCTGGAGGCATGGCTGCGCGATTGGAGCGGCGCAGTGGTCATCGTGTCGCATGACCGCTACTTCCTGGACCAGGTCGCCAAAAATATCTGGGAAATGACCCCCGTCATTGAAAACTATCACGGCAATTACAGCGCCTATCTTCTGCAACGTGAAGAACGCTACACACGCCGACTGGCTGAATTTGAAGCCCAGGAAGAGTTTATCGCCAAAGAAGAAGACTATATTGCACGCAACATTGCCGGGCAAAACACCAACCAGGCCAAAGGCAGGCAACGCCGTCTCTCAAGATTGCTGGAAGAGACACGACTGGTGCGGCCAAAACATGCCCAGCGCAAGATGGCCATGAATTTACGGGCAGGCCTGCGTTCAGGAGACCTGGTTTTACGAACCTATGACCTGCAAATTGGCTATCATGACGAAGGGCGCCCTCTTTTTAGCTGCCCGGATCTTGTACTGCAACGGGGCGAGTGCACTGCCATTATCGGCCCCAACGGTGCTGGCAAGACCACCTTTCTCAAGACGATCCTCGAAAAGATACCACCATACTCAGGAGAGGTCAGTTTGGGCGCAAGTTTAAAGATCGCCTACTTTGCCCAAGCACATGAGGAATTGCAGCCTACCAGGTCGCTGATGGAAGAGATCAACTCGGTATCGCCATCCATGCTGCCGGCAGAAGTGCGTAATTACCTGGCACGCTATATGTTCATGGGAGACGATGTATTCCGCCAGGTTTCAACCCTCTCTGGGGGTGAACGCGGCAGATTGGCGCTTGCCAAACTTGCCCTCTCGGATGCCAACCTGTTGCTATTGGATGAGCCTACCAATCACCTCGACCTGCCCACCCAGGAGGTCCTGCAGTCGATCCTGTTAGAGTACCGGGGAACAATCTTGCTGGTTTCCCATGACCGCTACCTGATCGATGCCCTGGCGACACAGATCTGGGAGGTCGAACCCCGTTCAGAGAGACTGCAGATCTATGAGGGAAGTTACACACAATACAAAGTAGAAAAGGTGGCAAGAGCAGTCTATGACTTGCCGGCCAAGTCCGAAATCCCAGTCGTACCAATGCAGCCCATTCAAAGTCAAACCAAGCCCACCATAAGCCGCAACCAGGAAAGACAACTCAAGAACCGTATGGAGATGCTGGAAAAGCAGATCAAGCAGTATGAACTGGAACTGGCACGCCTGTCATTTCAGTTGGAAAATCCGCCCAACGATTCCCAAAAGGTGCAACAAATGGGCAAGAATTACCTGGAACTGCAGGCACAGATAGAGGCGCATATGGCGGAGTGGGACTCGCTGGCACAACAGGTGGGCTAAAGTCCATGACAATTGAGGGGCAGAACAATTTCAAAATATTTCAGCCTACTGATGTAGATTATGCAATCCTACCCATCCTGCAAGCAAGCTGGCATGACCTGGCATCAGTGATACGACTGGAAAAAATGTGTTTTTCCAAAGATGATGCCTGGTCATTTCTCGACCACCTGGCTGTGCTGACCCTGCCCGGTATCTTCCGTAAGAAATTCGAACTTGAGGGTGAGGTAATCGCATTTCTCGCTGCTGAGAAGCAGGAAGAAAGAAAGACAGCCTGGATCACAACAATCGGTGTGGCACCCTTGCATCAACACCACGGGTTAGCCCGACGCCTGTTGGCAGACTGTGAAGCAGGGATCGGTTTACCGGTGGTACGCCTGAGTGTCCGGCGTTCCAACCTGGGGGCAATCGTCCTCTACCGAAAAACAGGGTATGGCCAGGTTGATGTATGGCCTCGCTATTATATCGGCGGGGAGGATGCTCTTGTTTTTGAGAAGCGATTGTCAAGGCTAAGTTAAAATGTCCTAAAGTCAGCAAAGTAGAAATGTCCTAAAGGTCATTAATAAGTGAGGGTTTACCATTGAGTTTTTGGCCATAAGAACGCCAGGGATGATTGACAGGCGGGGTATAGATGTGAGGATTTAGAGACTTGGAATAAGCGATTCGGGGTGGCTTAGCTTGCTTATGAAATAATTGC
>Ga0209723_1000826_pt1 | contig 53650 bp, 43 predicted proteins | sample BiotimSIPDNA_2_FD_185750 | JGI IMG/M metagenome (GOLD analysis project Ga0209723, IMG submission 185750) | Anaerobic biogas reactor microbial communites from Washington, USA - Biogas_R2 time_0 SIP DNA (SPAdes) (version 2) | ecosystem: Engineered > Bioreactor > Anaerobic > Unclassified | place... | reverse complement strand
CTGTCTTTTCAGCATTGTTCGGATTTTCCCGCACCGCAATAAATTGCTGGCGGCGCTGGGCATCTTCGATAAAGTCGTCAACGGTGATACTGATGAAAAACAAGAGCTTGAGGCGGGAGATCAGCCGTTCTCTTTCAATCATTCGCTCGATGTAGAGGGTCTTTCCTTCTCATATGGCGATCAACGCGTCCTGCGCCACATAACCTTTTCCGTTGCGCCAGGTGAAAAAGTCCTTCTGAAAGGTGCCTCGGGCTCCGGCAAGACGACACTGCTGAATCTTCTTGCGGGTGTCTACACGGACTATGAGGGGGAGATTCGCTACGACGGGACAGAGCTGCGCACGATTCATCCCGCCTCCCATAACAAGCGGATCGCGGAGATTTACCAAGACGTCTTCCTGTTTGAAGATACGCTTCGCCAAAATATCACTCTTTATGAAGACTATTCGGAAGAGAAAGTGCACGATGCCGTCGAAAAGGCGGGGTTGTCTGAACTCGTCAATCGTTTGCCGAACGGACTTGATACGATGCTCGAGGAGAACGGAAAGAACTTGTCAGGCGGCGAACGCCAACGCGTTTCCATCGCGCGCGCTGTGATCAGAGGCGCGACGCTGATTTTGGCAGACGAGGCGACATCGAATCTTGACGAGAGTCTGGGGCGACACGTTGAACAGACACTCCTGTCGCTCGACGCGACCGTGATCGCCATCTCGCATCGGTATTATGAGGGCGTTACGGAAAGGTATGATTCCGTTCTCGAGCTCAAGTCGGGGAATGTCATGTCGTGGCATGTTAACGACTATTTCACGGAGGCTATTTGATGGTGAAAAGAAAGGAAAAAACGCCGCGCCAACCATTTCCCCTTGAGCTGAAACGGACGATTCGTCGCGCGCTGATCACGCTCCTTCCCTCCGTTCCTCCGATCACGGCAGGCCAGGCGCTTAATGTTTATCTTATTATCTTGACTCAACGACTTCTCGACGCGGCATTGACGGGACAGTCCGATTATATTGCGGGAATCATCGCTCCGTTCTTTATCGGACTAGCACTCTATGTCCCCCTCGATCTCTTGTCGGCTTTTACACGCGGATGCTATATACGGCGCGCCAATACGCTCATGAAGCAACGCTACGTTGGACGTGTTTTCGCAAAGAACATCAGTGAATTCCAAAGTGAGAATCGGGCGCTGTACCTCTCAAATATCACGAATGATATGAATACTGTGGAGCAAAGATATTTTGTCTCGCTCTACACTATTTTCGAGTCATTCGTCACTTTTTTTGGCGGCGTCGTTATTATCTCAATGACAAAATCGTGGATTCCCATCGTTGCGTCGGTGATCGGGGCTCTTATGATCTTCATCGGCATGCGCTCGGGTCGTACGCTTGAAAAAAGCGAGGGCGAGCGCTCGGACTTCCTGATAAAATACACTGCTTTTATCAGGGAATTTCTATCGGCGTTCCGCATCATTAAGAGCCATAACCTCGAAGATAAAATCGAGAAAGATTTCAACCGCAGAAGCACTGACGTGCAGAGCAAACGGTATGAGCTCGACAAAAAAGAGACGGTCATCCAGACGAGAAATAATGTGCGGTTTGGTTTTTTTATAGCCGTTTTACTGACGTTGGCGATGCTCGCCGTTCGGGAGGGCGGAATTACGACAGGCGGTATTCTCCTGACCATCAATGGATTTGGCATGATCATGGATGCATTGGGGCGATTGGCGGAAGCGTTCCCATCGGTCGCCTCCGTTCGCACCGTCTTTTTGCGCATGGAGGAAAATCTCGAGAACAAAGAGTTGAGCGTCGAAACGGAAAGTTTTGACGGCTTCGATGGGGAGCTCGTGTTCGATGACGTCTCCTTTGCTTACGGCGACAATCAGGTGCTTCAGGATGCACGTTTCACGTTGCGCAAAGGCGGAAAATATCTCATGATCGGACCGTCCGGCGGCGGCAAGTCGACGATTCTTCGACTGGTACGCAAGTACTTCAATCCTGATCAGGGCGCTATCTTGCTCGATGGTGTCGACTTAGTCGATATTCGGCGCGAATCGTATTATCGGCATATCGCGAACGTCGAACAGCAAGTTTTTCTGTTCGAAGACACGCTTCGAAACAATCTGACGCTTTATAAGGACTACAGCGACGAAGAGATCATGCGTGCGATTGAGGGGGCGGGTCTGTCGGACTATCTCGAGCGCTTGCCGGACGGGCTTGAACACATCATCGTTGACAATGGCAAGAATCTATCCGGCGGCGAACGCGCACGCGTGGCGATCGCCCGAGGACTCATCGCCCGTGCCGACTTGCTGTTGCTCGACGAGGCATTCGCAAGCTTGGACGAACGGGTTGCGCGCAACATCGAGAAGACGCTGTTATCGCTTGACGGGGTGACGGTTCTCTCTGTCAGTCATGTCCTGTTCCCCGACACGATGCCGTTTTACGATGCCGTTTTCGAAGTGAAGCGCGGGCAGGTGACAGAACTGCGGCCTGTTTGATAAGGATATTCTGCGTCTCGCATATTTAGTGATAAGTAGATCGATCGGTGTCCGAAGTCACGCAGTCAGCGTCATATTCATGATATAGTTTGAACCGGGAGTAAGCTGATTCAAGGGCATTTCCCAAAGCAGATAGAATAGAAACGAGACGAATCATGGAAACGAAAGTCACGACGATTTACGATTACAAGAGCATTGATATACCGAAGCCTCTTATTGAATTGCAACTTCCCGATTTGAGCGCCTTTATCGAGGATCAATGTCAAAAACTTGCCGAGAGACATAGCAAGTTGGAATTACCGGAGGGTCAAAAGCACGTACTCACGGACGAGATGGTCCAGGCGGAGGATTTGCCGGGCATCACTACCGTGGAAGAGTATAAGGACGCCATGCGTCGTGAAATTCCGTTCACGATCAGATCGCAGCAGTCGCACATGATCGTCTCCGATTTTCTTGTGCCTCAGCTCGTGCAGCGCAGTACCTTTGAGATCAACGATGAAGAGGCGACGCGGGAAAGCAAGCATCGACTGAACATCTTTGAGGAGAAAGCAAAAGAGCAGGGGTTGTCCTTGGAAGCATACGGACAAAAAGAATTCGGCGTCCCGACCATGGACGAGGGAGAAGTGCGCCAGTATGTCCTCTATCTCGGACGGACGTCGTTTCTGTTTCGCGTTCTCGCGCAAGAATACTTGAGACAAAGAGGTGTCACGCTCGATGTTGTCTCGTACGCAGAATATGTAAAGAGCATCGCTGAAACGACAGGTATGGAAGAAGACAACGTCCGGGAGGTTCTCCCGATCCACATCTATATGGATGAAGTGCCGACTGTTTCGATGCTCGATGAAATGGCTTCATGGGTGTATTCGCAGATTACGTTTGACGAGTAGCAAGACTACTTATTTTTACGGTTAATGTACTGATAGCCTGTTATTAAACATCATTAATAATTAGGGGCTGTCTCAAAACCGCTAAATAGTAGCGGGATCGATACAGCCTCTTTCCTTTTGTGGAAACCGAGAGCGCAAAGTCCAAAATATCGATATTAACTGCAAAACTGCACACGAGTGTCGGTGCTCGATGTAAAGTCCAGAAAATCGACATTAACTGCAAAACTGCACACGAGTGTCGGTGCTCGACGTAAAGTCCAGAAAATCGACATTAACTGCAAAACTGCACACGAGTGTCTGTGCTCGACGTAAAGTCCAAAAAATCGATATTAACTGAAAAAATGTACACCGTCCGGAGCTTCGGGGTAAATAGCACGACCCAAAGGGAGGTTGTTCTCTTCATTGCTCTTAATGAGCGGTTTTGAGACCCCCCTTTTGTGTACGTTACAGTAAAAATTGATTGGTATCGCTCGTGAGTTTCACGCGTTCAAGAAGTGATAAACGCTCATTTTGGCGATGCCGGATTATTTTTTATTTAGCGAGTTTGATTCTCAACTGTTTCAACATATCGGCAGTCATGGCGGCGAGGTCGTAATCGGGCTTCCAATCCCATTCGTCACGCGCACAGCTGTCATCCATTGAATTGGGCCAGGAGTCTGCGATCGCTTGACGAACGGGGTCGACGTTGTAGGAGAGCTCGAAGTCGGGAAGATGCTTCTTAATTTCCTTTTCCATATCTTCCGGGGCGAAGCTCATCGCCGCGATGTTGAAAGCATTCCGATGGATGAGACGATCGGGATTGGCTTCGAGCAGCAAGGTGAACGCCTTCAGGCAATCGGGCATATACATCATGTCCATTTTCGTTCCGGCCGCGATGTAGCTTTCGTAGCGGTTATATCGGATCGCGTCGTAGTAAATGTGAACGGCGTAATCCGTCGTGCCGCCGCCGGGCAATGCTTCGTGGGAGATTAAACCCGGGAGTCGTACGCCGCGCGTATCGACACCGAATCGCGTGTAGTAGTAATCGCAGAGCAATTCACCTGCCACTTTCGTGACGCCGTAGATCGTGTTCGGACGTTGGATCGTGTCTTGAGGCGTGTTATCTGGCGGTGTGGAAGGACCGAAAGCTGCGATGGAGCTCGGCGTAAAGACTTGCATGTCGTTCTCCCTAGCGACTTCAAGAACGTTGTAGAGCCCATTCAGGTTGACGTTGAACGCGTGTTGCGGCTTTACCTCGCCGACGGCGGACAGTATCGCCGCCAGATGGACGATGGTGTCGATTTTGTATTTATTACATATTTCCGCCAATCGATTGGCGTCGAGGACATCGAGCAGTTCGAACGGTCCTCCGTCGATGACTTCAGGAAAATCTTTTTTTGTGCGATTGGAGGCGACGACATTTTCGTCACCGTATTCTTTGCGAAAATGCAGTGTTAATTCCGTGCCGATTTGACCGAGACAGCCGGTCAATAAAATCTTTCTCATAACTCCCCTCATTCCTTACCTATCGGTGTGTAAAATACGTTAGAGTGCAAAACGTGGTATATAAGTGCGTTTTCTATACAATCTTATCACAGTCAAGAGGGTGCTTGCGAATGAATAATCGGGTTGCGATTGTATACAAAAATCGTATATAATGACTTAGCGATCGTCGCATCAGCATTTTCAGATATGCATCCCATGTGGAGACACGGCGATTGCAACTTGACAATTCAATGACAATAGAGGAGCAATGGATGGGTAAACACGGCGTCCAACCCGGGCCGGGGTCGTGTTGAAGTGTCCGTTGCCGAAGGGAGACGCGGCGGCCCGCCCGTTGACCCTGGTAAGCCGGACAAAGGACGGTTTACTGTCATGCTTAAGCATGGAGCGCTATGCGGTTTTTATAGACAGCGGCGCTTTATTTTTTTGAGGAAAGAATGACGAAGCAAAGGAGTGACGAGATGGAAGCGATGATACGTGTACGAATCGGTGCGGGAGACGCTCATTATGGAGGTCAGCTTGTTGACGGTGCCCATATGCTGAAATTGTTCGGCGACGTGGCGACGGAGCTGTTGATTCGGCGGGATGGAGACGAGGGACTCTTCCGGGCGTATGACAGCGTGGACTTTCTCGCGCCTGTCCGTGCCGGCGATTTTATTGAGGCGAGAGGCCGAATCCTTGAGGAAGGGAATAGCTCGCGTCGCATGGAGTTTGAAGCGTGGAAAGTGATTGCGCCGAGACCCGATATCTCCGAATCGGCGGCAGACGTGTTGGATGAACCCGTCCTCGTCTGCAAGGCGACGGGTACTTGTATTACACCTAAAGCAAATCAAAGAAAATAAAAGAGGGGGATTGTTCATGTCAAAAATTATCATCACGGCGGCAATCAGCGGTGCGGAGGTCACGAAGGAGATGAATCCCGCCGTTCCGTATACGGTTGAAGAGTTTGTCAGAGAAGCGAAGGCGGCGGTGGGCGCCGGTGCGGCGATCATCCATTTGCACGCGCGCGAGGACGACGGAACGCCGACGCAGGATCGCGAACGTTTCAGGGTTCTGATCGATGCGATTCAAGAAGCTTGTCCGACGGTCATCATTCAACCATCGACGGGCGGAGCGACAGGGATGACGGCGGAGGAAAGACTTCAGCCGACCGAGCTCTACCCGGAGATGGCGAGTCTCGACTGCGGGACGATGAATTTCGGCGGCGACGAGATCTTTGTCAATACGGAAAACATGATCATCGAATTTGCCGCTAGGATGAAAGAGCGCGGGATCAAGCCGGAACTCGAGTGCTTTGACAAGAGCCATATCGATATGGCGATGCGTCTCGTCAGAAGAGGCCATATTGAGGGGCCGCTCCACTTCAACATTGTTCTCGGTGTCAATGGCGGCGCGGCGGCGACGCCGCGTGATCTGTTATTTATGCGCTATTCGCTACCTCCCGAGGCGACGTTTACTGTCTCGGCGGTCGGTCGTCACCAGCTACCCTTGAACGTAATGGCGATGGTCATGGGTGGCCATCCGCGTACGGGGCTGGAAGATAACCTCCAGTACTCTCGTGGAGTCAACGCAGACAACGGCGAACTCGTGGCGCGTCTCGTGCGGATCGCGCACGAACTGGGATTGGAAGTTGCGACACCGGAGGAGGCGCGTGAAATCCTCAAGATGCCTCCGCTCAAATAAGAAGCAGACGAAGGGGGAAAGTATATATGGCTATGGGAAGTAAATATGGGGCACACCGCGTTCTCGAACCGAAAGGACTCCTGCCGCAAGCGGCGGACAAAATCGACAACACCATGACGATTTATGACAATGAAATTCTCGTCGACGTATCGGCGCTCAACATCGACGCGGCAAGTTTTCGTCAATTGTGGGAATCTGCAGACGGCGATGAAGAACGGCTGAAGGAATCAATCTTGTCGATCATCAACGAACGTGGCAAGATGCAAAATCCGGTGACAGGATCGGGGGGCATGCTCATGGGTTCGGTCGCGGAGATCGGCAGCGCATTGCAAGACCGCGACCTCAAGGCAGGCGACCGCATCGCGACACTCGTGTCACTCTCGTTGACGCCTTTGCACATTGAGGAAATAACGGCCGTGTTTCCGGAAATTGAGCGCGTCGAGGTGAAAGGCCAGGCGATTTTATTTGAGAGTGGCATCTACGCGAAACTTCCCGCCGACATGAGCGAAAACCTCGCGTTGGCGGTGCTCGATGTCGCCGGCGCCCCGGCGCAGGCGGCTAGAATTGTCAGCCCGGGAGATAGCGTGCTCATTCTCGGAGCGGGCGGCAAGAGCGGCATGCTCTGTGGTTACGAGGCGATGAAACGCGTCGGTCCCTGCGGGAATGTTGTCGGGATGAGTAGAAACGATCGCCCGAAGGACATCTTGCTAGAGAACGGACTCGTGCACAAGTTCTTTGTCGCTGATGCGCAGAACCCGACAGAAGTGCTTGAGAAGGCGCTTGCCGCCAATAACGGTAATGAATACGACGTTGTTATCAACGTTGTGAACATTGACGGAACGGAGATGTCGTCCATTCTGCCCGCCAAAGAGGGTGGACTCGTCTACTTCTTTAGTATGGCGACGAGTTTTACGCGCGCTGCGCTCGGCGCTGAAGGTGTGGGCAAAGATGTCACCATGATCGTCGGCAACGGCTACACGAAAAATCACGCTGAGTTTTCATTGCAGGTGTTGCGTGAAAGTGAAAATCTGCGGCACATTTTCGAGACGAGGTACGCCTGAGGACATATTGCGAGAATTGAAGTCGACCGTTCCGTAGTCTTGGATCGGTTCGATCGATGTCACACCGGCTTACCGGCTCAGTGAGGTGTAGGAAGGGGAAACTGAACATGAAAGCGGAAGACAAATACATCAATAAAAGAGGCGTAAAGAGAAAAGCGGAGATTTTTCATGATGTGACGGATGAGCAGTGGAATGACTGGCATTGGCAGGTGAAGCATCGCATCACGACGGTCGATGCGCTGAGAAAGCTCCTTCCCCTGACGGATGAAGAAGAGCGAGGCGTGACGGAGGCTTTGCGTCAATTTCGCATGGCGATCACACCGTATTATCTGACTTTGATCGATCCGGATGATCCGTATGATCCCGTACGCAAGCAGGCTGTCCCGACAATGCATGAAGTGTCAGCTTCGGAGGAGGATATGGAGGATCCGCTTCAAGAGGATGTCGATTCGCCCGTGTTCGGACTGACGCACCGCTACCCGGACCGCGTTCTTTTCCTCGTTACCGATATGTGCTCCATGTACTGCCGCCACTGTACGAGGCGTCGTCTCGCAGGGCAAACGGACGGTGCGCGCACGAAAGAGGAAATAGACGCCTGCATCGATTATATTCGAAGCAAACCGCTCGTCCGCGATGTTTTGCTCTCCGGCGGTGATGCACTTCTGATGAGCGACGATCGCCTCGAATACATCATCAAGGAGCTACGGTCAATCGATCACGTCGAGATGATTCGCATCGGCACGAGAGCACCTGTTGTGCTTCCGCAGAGAATCACGCCTGGACTTTGCGACATGCTCAAAAAATACCACCCGATTTATGTCAATACGCATTTCAACCACCCGAACGAGATAACGCAGGAAAGCCGTGCGGCGTGTGGGCGGCTGAACGATGCCGGCATCCCCGTTGGCAACCAGTCCGTTTTGCTCAGGGGCGTCAACGACTGCGTGCACGTGATGCGTAAGCTCGTGAACGGTCTCGCGTGGATTCGCGTGAAACCTTATTACCTCTACCAGTGCGACCTGTCGCGCGGGATCTCTCATTTCAGGACAAGTATTTCAAAGGGAACTGAGATTATCGAAGGCCTTCGCGGTCACACGTCGGGGCTGTGCGTGCCGACATTCGTCGTCGACGCGCCTGCCGGCGGAGGAAAAATTCCCGTGATGCCCGACTACGTCATCTCCCGAGGTCCCAATCGCGTCATTCTTCGAAACTACGAGGGATTGATCTCCGCATACACGCAACCGGCGGCGTACGAGAGCGAGTGCCATTGTCCTGTTTGCGCCGGGAAGGAAAAAATTAAGATGATCGGCGTTTCGGGGTTACTTGAAGGTCAGGAGCTCGCGATTGAACCGAAGGAGCTTCTCCGAAAAATCAAAGTCGACGAAGGCGTCAACTACATCTAACGGGAGAATCTCTTGAAGAGCGACCTATGTCATTCGCCTGATTTTCTTGTCGACGCTCTCGGACTCGACAGCCTTCGATCGCTTGCGATCATCGGGATGGGCAAAAATGCCGGCAAGACGACCGTTCTCAACCATCTTTTAAGTGCCGTTCGGCAAATGAAGCGGAAGAGAGTCGTCGCTGTGACGTCGATCGGTCTCGACGGAGAAGACGAAGATATTGTTACCGGAGGCGCGAAGCCCCGCATCTATCTCACGGAGGGCGCGCTGCTCGCAACTGCTTGCGGTTCGCTTGACAAATGTGACGCCGTGATCGAGATACTCGTTCTGACGGGAATTCATACGGCGACCGGCGAAATAGCGTTCGGCCGTATGCGAACGAATGGTTACGTTGAATTGGCAGGCCCTTCCATCGCTCGCGACGTGGCAACGTGTGAACGATATTGCCGCGAAATAGAAGAAGATTGTCTTTTCATCGTCGATGGCGCTTTGTCAAGAAAATCGCCTGCCGGAGGAGGATTGACGGAGTCGGTCATTCTCGTCGCAGGGGCGGCCAATGCGCCGTCACTTGAAGAACTCGCCATAGAGACGGCGCGACAAGTTTTGTTCCTTACCCTGCCATCCGTGGAGGAAAAGGAGAATAAGATCTTCTCCGAGGTGATGGAGAAGTTTCCGGGTCACCGCGCTATTTTTCTGTCGCAGTGTGATACGACCGGGAAGACGATACGAGCGAGGTCGCTGCCGCTAGCTTCTGTCATTGGAGAAGGGAAAACGATCGCCGATGAATTCAGAAAAGACGATACGGCACTTTTGTTGAGAGGGGCAATTACCGACAATGTGTTGGAATATTTGCTGTCCGACAGCGCTTTTGTCGATATGACGCTCGTCGCCGAAGACGGGACGCGATTTTTTCTCAGCGACAAGGCGGTGCGACAGCTGAGACAGCGATCTGTCGAACTTGCCGTCCTGTCGGACTTGTCACTTCCGCTCATCTGCGTCAACCCGATGCGTCGAGACGGGACGACCGTCGAACGTGAAGACATACTGGAGGCGATCATATCCGTCGTGGACGTCCCCGTATGTGAACTTGGTCCGTCGTTCGTTTGACGGACTCTAAGAAAATGTGGAAGGTGAATCATGCTGATCATTAGCCGCCATGACGAAGAGAGACTGGGACTACCGCAGGTGCTTGATGCATGTCGCTGTTATTCGCCTCAAGGTCGTCGGTTGAAGGCGAAGCGTGCATTCTACGCACCATCCGACCGATCGGCGCTCGCAAGAGAATTCGATGCGATCGAGTTGCTTATCGTGTTTCTCAACGAACATCCAACAGATGTGAGACGCGCCGCGGTAACGCTCGGAAGATTTCGCGATTTGGTCGGAACACTTTCAGGACTTGAAAAAAGGCGCCCGCTCGAAGTGACGGAACTTTTCGAGATCAAGCAGGCATTACAGCTTTTCCGCGAATTATCGGCGATGGAGCCGCTACTCCACGCGGCATCGGTCGAAGTGACCGCTATGCCGGAGGCTGAAGCGTTACTCGACCCGGGTGATCGAAAAACGAGCGGGTTTTATCTATACGATGAATACTCGCCACGTTTAGCGGAGTTGCGAAGACGGCGCTTTTCCGTAGAACGGCAAATGGAATCGGGAGATTCGTCTCAGCGTGAATCGTTGCTTGCGGAAAGGGCATCGCTCGTCGCGGAGGAAGAGCGTGAAGAGGCGGTTGTTCGAGCTCGATTGACGGATGCTTTGGCGGCCTATCTCGAGGCGTTGAAGGCAAACTTTTCGGCTGTCGGCGTTCTCGACTTTCGTCTCGCACGTGCCGTGTTGGCGGATGAATGGGGTGCAGGGAAACCGTCACTTCTTGGCGAGGGCGATTCGGCAACGCTCGAGAATATGAGTCACCCTGTCATAAAGGAGGATCTGAGAAAGAGGGACGCGACCTTTGTCCGACAATCTGTCTCGCTTCCGCCGGGAACGACCGTTCTGTCGGGTCCGAATATGGGCGGCAAATCAGTCGCCCTGAAATCGATGACTTTGGCGCTCGTTCTTATACAACTCGGATATTACCCGTCCGCTACAGCGTCGGCGACGCCTCTTTACGACTTTATCAGTTACAGCTCCGACCACCTCGATACGACGAAGCGCGGTTTGTCCACTTTTGGCAACGAGATCGTGAGGATTCGCGATGACGCCTCCCGGGCTCGAAAGGAACGTGGACTTGTCGTGATGGACGAGCCGTGTCGCGGTACGAATCCCGAAGAGGCGACGGCTCTCGTCGGAGCGTTGGCTCGGTATTACGGCAAACAACAGGGATCGTTTGTTATCTCGACGCACTACCGCGTTCCCGCCGGCGACGGTATCGCGCACGTGAGGATTCGCGGGATTCAGTCGGAAGCGCTGGATGTCATCGCGTCGGAAGGCATTCCCGAGTCGGATCGCGATGCCATCCGAAGGATTGAGGCTTTGATGGATTATCGCATCGAACGCGTTGAGGGGGATGCGTCTGTCCCGACCGATGCGATTCGCATCGCGGAACTTCTCGGGTTGGACGGAGATATTCTCGCATTCATCGACGACATGTAAGGAAAAGCGAGGCTACAACAAGGGAAGAGCGAACATTGCAAAGTGATAGGGGGAACCCATGGCGGAATTGAGAATTGATTGGGATAAGGTGGCGAAAGCGCGGGAAGCTTCTTCCGCTATTGCCGACGATGTCAACGACCAACTCGGTCGGTTCACGACGGTGACGGTCGAGCGGTCCATCGCGCGCCTGTTCGGGATCGACGGTGTCGACGCGTTCGACGTTCCGCTCTCCAATGTCGTCGTCGACCACTTAAAAGACAAAAATGTCTTGGGCGAAGGTGTCGCCTACTGGCTCGCTCAAGGCGTTCTGACGTCCGGTCTGCCTCAGCAGGAACTCGCCGAAGGGATCGCTGCGGGTGATGTCGATCTCACACGTTTGGAACAAGCTGACCCCTACGCCTGCTCGCTCTGGGCGAGAGAACGGGCGGAAAAAGCGCTCGACCGCATACGAGACAACAAGAGATTTCGCAACGATAAGATAGAGCAATTCGGTGAGCGGCCGAGTCCGCTTCTCTACGCCATCGTAGCGACCGGTAACATCTATGAGGACATCGTGCAAGCGAAGGCAGCCGCACGCCAAGGCGCAGACGTGATCGCAGTGATTAGGACGACGGGGCAAAGTCTGCTCGATTACGTGCCCTATGGAGCGACGACGGAAGGTTTTGGCGGGACGATGGCGACGCAGGAGAACTTTCGGCTGATGCGCGCGGCGCTCGATGAAGTCGGCGACGAGCTCGGTCGTTACGTGCGACTATGCAATTACTGCTCGGGGCTCTGTATGCCCGAGATCGCGGTCATGGGAGCCTTCGAGCGTCTCGACGTCATGCTGAATGACGCGCTATACGGGATTCTGTTCCGTGACATCAATATGCAGCGCACGCTCATCGACCAGAGCTTTTCTCGCATGGTAAACGGAGCCGCCGGCATCATCATCAATACGGGCGAAGACAATTACCTGACGACAGCGGACGCGTGGGAGGAGGCGCACACGGTGCTCGCTTCGCAGCTTATCAATGAGCAATTCGCGCTACGCGCCGGGATGGCGGAAGAGCAGATGGGTCTCGGACACGCCTTTGAAATGAATCCCGAACTGACAAACTCTTTCGTCTATGAGCTCGCACAGGCGCAAATGGCACGACAGATATTCCCTAAAGCGCCTCTCAAATATATGCCGCCGACGAAATATATGACAGGCAATATTTTCAGGGGGCATATTCAGGATGCGCTGTTCAATGCCGTGACGGTCTTGACGGATCAGCGCTTTCTCCTGCTCGGCATGATGACGGAAGCGATTCATACGCCGCACATGTCTGATCGCGCGTTGGCGATTGAGAACGCGCGATACATCAAGCGCGCGATGGCCGATTTCTCATCGGAAATTGAATACAAGGAAGGCGGCCTGATGGAGCGACGCGCTGATCAAGTCTTAAGTGAAGCGCTGGAACTTCTGGAGAATATTCGCGTCGACGGACTCTTTCATGCGCTTGAGACGGGGCTGTTCGCCGGCATCAAGCGGCGCTCTACAGGTGGAAAGGGGCTCGACGGCGTCATCGCGAAAGGTGAACGCTACGACAACCCTTTCGTCGACTTGTTTATGACGGAGCAACGAGGGGAGTAAAAGTGATATGAAACATCGGATACCGGAACATGAGGGAGAAAACGCGATGTCGACTGAACACCGAGTGAAACCTTACGGTGACACGATGAATGACGGTCGCGTTCAGGTGAGTTTCACGTTGCCCGTGCCCGATAGCGATCGTGCCATCGAAGCCGCAAGAGAAATCATGCTTTCCATGGGATTGGCGGATCCGTTGATCGCGTGGCATGAAGCGCTTGACGAGGGTTTCACGTTTTTTGTCGCCTATGGGTCGCACGAAAAGGGAATCGATTATTCGAAGATTAAAGTCCAAACGGTCGATGTGCACGTTATGAGCATGGAGGAGACGGACGCCTTGATACGCGAGCGGTTCGGGCGCAAAATCAAAGTGATCGGAGCGAGCACCGGAACCGATGCGCATACGGTCGGAATCGACGCAATCATGAATATGAAGGGTTACGCCGGTCATTTCGGATTGGAGCGCTACGACATGATCGAAACGCTCAATCTCGGAAGTCAAGTGCCGAACGAAGAGTTCATTCGCGAAGCGATCGCGTTTGATGCCGATGTAATGCTCGTCTCGCAGACGGTGACGCAAAAGGACGTTCACATCCAAAACGTGACGGAGCTCGTCGAGTTGTTGGAAGCTGAATCGGTGCGAGAGCGCTTTCTGCTCATCCTTGGCGGCCCGCGCGTGACGCACGAGCTGGCGAAGGAACTCGGTTGTGATGCGGGATTCGGTCTCGGCAAATATGCAGATGATGTAGCCAGTTATTTTGTTACGGAGCTTGACAAGAGACGACAGGCGGAGAGGAGCCCAACGCCTACATGACCGGAACGAAACGAGTAACAAGGTAGAGTGCACCGGATAGAGAAGCACTTTGTTTCCGTGGATGGTGTATAGAAAAGAGAAGGAGTAGGAATAGTGAGGGAGATATTGTGGCGACCGAGTGAGGCTCGCATCAATGCGTCGGAAATGAAGTTTTTTATGACGCAGTTGGAAGAGCGGTTTGGCTTGACTTTTTCCGGCTATCGCGAACTTCATCAATGGAGCATCGATAACCCGGAATTGTTCTGGGATGAGCTGTGGTTTTTCTTCGACATCATCACATCGTGCCACTACGACGCGGTCGTCGACGACTTGTCGAAATTCCCGGGGGCGGAGTGGTTTCCCGGCGCAAAACTGAACTATGCGGAGAACATGCTCCGCGACCGGCGAAGTGATGAGATCGCCATCATTTTCAGAGGTGAAAACCACACGCGCCGAACACTCACTTGGCGCGCACTCCGTGACGCGATCGAACGTCTCGCCACGACCATGCGGGGGGAAGGGATCGCGCCCGGGGATACCGTTGCCGCGTATATGCCCAATATGCCGGAGACAATCATCGCGATGTTGGCAGCATCCGCGATCGGAGCCGTCTGGTGTTCCTGCGCCACGGATATCGGGCCTACCGCGGCGATCGACCGACTTGGACAAATCGAGCCGAAGATCCTTTTTACCGTGGACGGTTACACATACAAAGGTCGTCCTTTCGATGTGACGGAATGCGCCACCGAAGTGGCTGCAGGTATTCCCAGTGTGGAGCGCGTCGTCTTTGCCCATTATGCCGGCGACCGCGAACTAATTCGAGAGGTGCCGAACGGCGTCGGTTGGAACGAATACCTCGCCGCAGACGCGCCGGAATCGTTTGTATATGAACAACTGCCCGCTTCGCACCCTCTCGTCGTGATGTTCTCTTCGGGGACGACGGGGAAACCGAAATGCATGGTGCAATCACAGGCGGGACTCCTCATCAATCAGCTCAAGGAAATCGCGCTGCACCACGATGTGACGGAAAAAGACCGCATGCTATATATCACGACGTGCTCGTGGATGATGTGGAACTGGATGCTCGCCGCGCTCGGGACAGGGTGTTCGCTCGTCCTGTTCGACGGCAATCCCTCTTACCCCGACACATCGGCGATTTGGAAAATTCTCGAAGAGGAGAAGGTGACGCTCTTCGGGCTTTCGGCAAGTTACATCCATGCGCTCATGGCGGAAGGGTTCGTGCCGAAAGACCATGCCGATCTCTCACACATTCGCAACATCTCGCAGACAGGTTCCACTCTCTCCGACGCAGGCTTCAAGTATGTCTATGACTCGATTAAGCGCGATCTGCATTTCTGCTCGATTGCGGGCGGCACCGACATCAACGGGTGTTTCTGTCTCGGCAATCCTTTAGAGCCCGTTTACAGCAACGAGCTTCAGTGCATCGGACTCGGCGAACCGGTCAAAGCGTTCAACGGCAAGGGTGAGACCATATACGACGAGCAGGGTGAACTCGTCTGCACCTTCCCGATCCCGTCCATGCCGATCTATTTCTGGGATGACGCAGACGGACAGAAATATCACGATGCTTATTTCGACGTGTTTCCCGGCGCATGGCGTCATGGCGATTACATTGAAATACACTCCGATACGGGTGGCGTCACTTTTTACGGTCGTTCCGATTCCATCCTGAAACCGTCCGGCGTGCGTATCGGCACATCGGAGATCTATGCGCAAGTTCAAAAAGTCGATGAGGTACAGGATTCTTTGGCTGTCGGGCAACAATATGAAGACGACGAGCGAGTTATCTTGTTCGTTCAGATGAAAGAGGGGGAGGTCTTGACGGCAGATGTCGCTAAGCGTATTCGTGCGGCGCTTCGCCTGAACGCTTCGCCTCGTCACGTCCCGAAGCTTATAATGGAGACAAAAGACATTCCGAAGACGTTGAACGGTAAAATAGTAGAGGGCGCCGTGACGAATATTTTGCATCGGCGCAAAGTGACGAACCGCGATGCGCTTCAAAATCCGGAGATTCTGGATTTCTTCGAATCGCTTTTACCGCTCTTGGAGGCGTCCGAAGCGGAGACGATGGCATCCGAGCTCGTGTTCTAGAGCATTTGCCCGACCGAGACCCTGTGCAATTGATGGGTGACGGCATCCGGAAGAAGAACCTAGTGTCACACAAAGCAAGGTAATGATAGACGTGTTCGAGATACGTTTTGACCGAAACAGAAAGGGATAGAATATGAAAGTGTTTTTGGCCGGTTGCGGCACGATGGGAGCAGGGATTGCGCAGACGTTTGCGGTCAGCGGGTACGAGGTCGTCATGTTTGACCGGACGATGGAGCTCGTCGATCGCGGGTATGCCATGATCGAAAAACAACTGAGAAAACAGGAAGAGAGAGGGCGGATGACGGCGGAAGAAGTCGATGCGGCACTCCGGCGCCTCTCGCGCTCCGTCGATTTGAACGATGCATCCGACGCGACGCTCGTTCTGGAGGCGATTTTCGAAGATATGATCGCCAAACGCGAACTTCTCAAAGCACTCGACGTCATTTGCGCTCCCGATTGCCTGTTCGGCAGCAATACCTCGTCGCTCTCCATAACGGAGATGGCGAGCGGTCTTCAACACGAGGAGCAGTTTCTCGGCATTCATTTCTTCAATCCGGCGCCTGTGATGAAACTCGTCGAGATTATCCGCGGCGATGCGACGAGCGAGGAGACGCTGGAAGTCGCGCTCGACCTTGTTCGCTCGATCGGTAAAGAAGCCGTCATCTGCCGTGAAAGTCCGGGATTTATCGTCAACCGTATCCTGATTCCGATGATCAACGAGGCGGTCGAGTTGTTGGATCGCGGCGTTGCAAGTCGCGAGGATATCGATCAGGCGATGAAGCTGGGGGCGAATCATCCGATGGGACCTCTCGAGCTCGCCGACTTCGTCGGTGTCGACATCGTGTTGGCGATTATGGAGGTTCTGTACAGCGAGACGGGTGACCCGAAATACAGGCCGAGTCTCATGTTGAGACGCCTTGTGCGTGCCGGCAAACTCGGCAGGAAATCGGGTGAAGGATTCTATCAATACAAGAAGTAAGGGAATGGATGACTGAAAATGAAAGAAGTTGTGATTGTAAGTGCCTGCCGTACGGCAGTCGGTAGTTTTGGCGGGACGCTCGCGTCGGTACCTGTCGTGAAACTCGGTGAGGTTGTGATGCGTGAGGCTTTGGCGCGCGCGGGAATCGAAGGCGACGTGGTCGATGAAGTCTTGATGGGCTGTGTACTGGCTGCCGGTCAAGGACAGAACGTCGCGCGGCAATCCGCTGTCGCAGCCGGTGTGCCTTCTAGCGTACCCGCGACGACGATCAACAATGTCTGCGGTTCTGGTCTGAAGGCAGTGAACTTGGCGGCATCGCTGATCCGTAGCGGTGAAGCTGACGTCGTCATCGCCGGAGGCATGGAAAATATGTCGGCCGCACCGTTCCTGCTCGACAAGGCGCGATTCGGCTACAGGATGGGGCATGGTTCACTCGAAGACAGCATGCTCAAGGACGGCCTTTGGGATATTTTCGGCGATTATCATATGGGTGTCACGGCGGAGAACGTGGCGGAGAAGTATGGGATTTCCCGCGAAGACCAAGATGCATTCGCCTTGTCAAGCCAATTGAAAGTAAAGGATGCGATCGAGAACGGTCGCTTTAAGGACGAAATTGTCGCCGTACATATCAAAGAACGGCGGCGCGAGTTCGATTTCGATGTGGATGAGCATCCGCGTCCCGATTCGACCATCGAAGGGTTTGAGAGACTGCGTTCCGCCTTCAAAAAGGACGGAACGGTGACTGCCGGCAACGCGTCGGGCATCAACGACGGCGCGGCGGCACTTGTCGTCATGAGTCGCGACAAGGCCGACGAACTCGGCATTGAGCCTCTCGCCACCATCCGAGCGGGCGTATCGGTAGGGCTCGATCCCGCCTATATGGGTATGGGGCCGTACTATGCGACGAAAGCGATCCTGGAACGCACGGGGTTGACGCTCGACGAGATCGATCTGTTTGAATACAACGAGGCATTTGCCGCTCAGGCTGTCGCTGTCGTACGCGAACTTGACGTCGATCAGGATAAAGTCAACGTCAACGGCGGCGCCATCGCCATCGGACACCCGATCGGCGCCTCCGGTGCCCGCATTCTCGTCACCTTGTTGTACGAGATGAAAAGGCGCGATGCAAAACGCGGTCTCGCGTCGCTTTGTATCGGTGGCGGACAGGGCGTCGCGACGATCGTTGAGCGCGCGTAGTTAATTAAGGGTAATACATATATTTTTTTCTAGATTACTTGCATGATCGCGGTGTCAGTCGCGAATGAGTTATTTCCGCAATGTCAACCGGCTCTGGATAGGAGAAAAACATGGAGTTAGTAAAAGTTGAAAAGAAAGAAACCGTCGCACTTCTTACGATCGACAGACCGGAGGGGCTGAACGCGTTGAACACGGCAGTCCTCAAAGAGCTGGCGGATGCGCTTGACGTACTTGCGAGAGATCGCGACTTAAGAGCGCTTGTCGTCACGGGAGCCGGTGATCGCGCTTTCGTCGCCGGTGCGGATATCGGCGAGATGGCGGAGTTGACGCGGGAGGAAGCGGCGTCCTTCGCACACGTAGGACACGAGACGATGAAAAAACTCTCATCGTTCCCAATGCCGACAATCGCTGCCGTGAACGGTTTCGCCCTTGGCGGCGGTTTTGAACTGGCTCTCGCATGTGACCTGATCATCGCCTCCGCGAAAGCCCGATTCGCTTTCCCGGAGACGGGTCTCGGCATCACTCCCGGCTTTGGCGGAACACAGCGGCTCTCGCGCCTCGTCGGCCCGATGGTCGCTTGTGACTTGATTTTCACGGGCAGACGCCTCAACGCCGAGCAAGCGTTGGCACTCGGAATTGTCGCCGAGATCACGGATGTCGAGACGCTTCTTGATCGTGCGATGGAGATCGCGAGCACTATCGCAGGCAAAGCGCCCGTCGCTATCCGGAACGCAAAGCGGGCGATCTATGAAGGACTTTGCTGCACGCTTTCCGATGGACTTGCGATTGAGACGGAGTATTTCAGTCAATGTTTTGATACTGAAGATCAGAAAAACGCGATGCGCGCTTTTGTCAATAAAGAGAAAGCGCTACCTTTTAAAGGTCGATGACACGTTATGGCGCAGTCTTATGTGTGTTTTCGTGCATTTACTTACTGCGCGACGAAAAGAAGTCATATATAATAAAAGTGTTCTAAAAGCGACTGAGGCAACCTGATCGATTTCTGTTCTTTGAAAGCAACAGGGTCAGGTGCCTTTTTGGCTGTAAAAACTAAATTGATTATCGGATCGAATTTGTGTCCGCTGTTCTCATACTATGTCTGTTGAGGAGTAAACTGATGAAAAAATTGAATGCCAAACGCCTGAAACGCCATATGCTTAAAACTTCCGAATTCTGGCAACTTGATGAGAAATTCCTTGTAATTTCTCCGGATAAAAAGCTTTGTACTCTCACAGGCATGGAGTCGTTGCCCGAGAGCGATACGGGCTATCTCGGATATGCATTTTTGGATGATACGATGCGCGTCGCTTTTCTCGGCATCTGTGATGAAGAGGACGGTTCGTATAAGTATTTTGACGGCGATCAGGTGCTTGTCGCTCAAGCTTGGATGTTGCCGACGATGTTGGTGCGCATTGTTAAACCGTCTGAAGAATTGGAGAAACATCCTTTCGTTCAGGGCGTTCTTAAGTTTCATGAATCCGATGCTCTCCGACGTAGCACTCTCGCGCTTCGCCAGATCGACCATCTTCGTGATCCCCTTCGTCCCGCAATCCTGAAGGCGGCGTGGATCGTAGACGAAAAGAAGCTGGAGTCAACTTTTAATGAAAGTGTCGAGCAATATCTGGAAGTTCTCGCAGCAGCCTATGAACAGGCGGAAAAAGACGGTATCAGGGCGAAAGATGTCGAGGTCGAAGGCGAGCCCGAGCCGCTTCCCGTCGATGCCATGTCAGTTGAATTCGTTCGTATCACCGATCTGGTGCCTGCAAACAACGGGACGTGGCGCGCCATATTGCTTGACAATATTCCCGGAACTAGTAAAAAGAAGAAGGGTGACGATGTCGCCATTTCGTTGGTGACGACGACTATTAAGGGTGATGACCGAAACTACAGTATGCTATTCATCGAGATCGATGCTCCCATCGAGGACACAAAAATCAACGTCGCTTCGTTCAAACCTTCTCGCCTCCCGTGGCGTATCGCCTATACACTGGCATGTCCACACTGTGACTTTAATGATACGTACTATCTCGGTCGAAGCGGCGAAGATCGCTTCATGTTCAAGGAGATTGTGGAAGAGATTCGTAGCGGCAAAGTAGACCCGTTGATCGCGATCGACCTCGTGCAACGCGATGACTGTGAGATCGATTTTTCGCGCGAATTATACCGTTGTCGTTCCTGCGGAACACTCGACGTGAAGAGACGCGTGCGTCTTATCACAGAAGATCACACGCTTTCCGCCATGTACTATTGCCTCGAATGTGGAGAACGGATGTCGCACGTCAAGCGCGGACACATCGCTTCGCTCGACTGCCCTCGATGCCGTGAACAACTGAATCCCGTTGAAGAGGCGCTCTGGGACGGTGTCAATCCGAACTAACTGATTGCATGAAAGAGTCGAACGAAACAGAGACTGCGATTGAACACAAGAAAGCCGGTTCATCCCCGTTCATTTTAAGCGCTGAGCGGCGTGAAAAATTAATCAACTTGGCATCTGACCTTATTCGCTTGCCGAGCGAAAACCCGCCCGGTCGCGAAGTTCTTGTCGAGCAATATTTGATTCAATATTGCGAGAAAAACAATCTTCACGTCGAACGTGTTCCGGTTACATCTAATCGCGCGAATTTAATCATTACTCTACCGGGCGCAAAAGAAAATGATCCGCTGGCTTTCACCGGTCATATGGATGTTGTCCCCGTATCGAGTGATGAGCGGTCCCGCTGGGAGACAGACCCTTACGATCCTGTTGTTCAGGATGACAGGTTGGTCGGTCGCGGTGCTGCCGATATGAAAGGCGGGCTCGCATGTGTTCTGTTCGCGATGAGCGAATATGCCCGCTCCTCGATTCCTCCGAGCCGTACCGTACATTTTCTCGTGACATGTGATGAGGAAGACGCCATGCACGGCTCGCGTGCACTTCTCGAACATCCTCTTATGAATAAACTGTCCGACCTTGTCGTCTGTGAGCCGACGGGAATGACGCTCTGCCGGTCCTCACGCGGTCGGACATTCGGTGAGCTTGTTATCCGAGGTAAAACGGCACACGGTTCACGTCCCGGCGTCGGCGTCAATGCGATTGACATTGCCGCTGATATCATCCGCTCTCTTCGGACGTTGAATGTCGACGTGTCGCCCCCTACGTCATACTGGCAACCCCTCTCGATTCATGCGGGCGTTGAGCCGGATATCATTCCCGACGTCTGCCGGCTACGCCTTGATTGCCGTATCATGCCGACGAGTTCTTGCGACCATGAGATTGCGCGTCTGAAGCGCATGCTCGATGAGATCGAAAGGGTTCATCATGTGAAGACGGAATTCTCGGTCGAAGATAAAAGAGAACCCTGGACGACGGCTTCGAACCATCGTCTCGTATTGAGAATTCATTCCTTGGGCGCTTTTTATGAGACAACGTTTTCCGGTAGCACGGATGCCAACGTATTGCGTGAAGCGGGGTTGACGCCGGTGATCATCGGCCCGGGGGATCTCTCCGATGTTCATCGCGAGAACGAGAGCGTTCTTCTTGAGGATCTGGGAAGGGCATTCTCGCTGTATAAATCACTGATGCGATGATTTGTTTTCGCTCCGATACAGGCGGCGACTTTCCGATTCCGTGATGTGAACGTTGCACCGCTAAAGAGACCTGCCATGACACTTGGCGTGTCCGTGACGAAGACTTTACAAGAATTCATTGAAATTGAACAGCTCGATCTTAGGCAAAGGTGGGAATAAAAAGGTATGATGAGATAGTAGCGATGCTGCGGTCTCTAAATATTGAAGCAGGGCGATTTTTTGAGGTGGGATGGGATGAATCAGGAATATTACCTTCAACAGTTGGAAGAAGAACTCGTTATCGCACTCGGTTGTACGGAGCCGGTATCTGTCGCGTTTGCTGCCGCGCTGGCGCGAAAAGAAGCGGGATACGACGATCCGGTCGAATCGATTGAGTTGCAGGCAAGTGTCAACATCTACAAAAATGCGATGAGCGTTTTTATTCCGGGAACAAATGACATGGGCGCGGCAATGGCTGCCGCCCTCGGTGCCGTCGGAGGCGACCCTTCTCTCGATCTGCAAGTTCTTCAAAGTATCGGTGAAGAGGACATTATCACGGCTCGCAAGCTTTGTGCTGAGGGCAAGGTTTCGCTCGATCTCGCTCCGAGGGGAGCGCCTTCTTTGTACATCGATGTCACGGTCCGTACGAAAGATCATTGTGGACGGGCGGTCGTGGCATGGAAACATGATCTCGTAATGGAACTGGAACGCGATGGCGTCCAAACTTTTTTGAATGACACGAGTCAAGTCCAGGAATTGACCGACTCGATTAGCGTTGATGATTTGCGCGATATTTGGGATTTCGCGACGACGGTGGATGTCGAGAAGTTAGACCTTATTCGACAGACGATCGAGCTGAATGACAAGATTGCCGTTGAAGGGATGTCAGGTTCATATGGACTCGAAGTCGGACGCTCTATAGCGAAAGCGTGCCGAGGCGGAAAGGATGTCCATGACGTAGAGTGTTGTTCTTTATCTGATTATTGCGCCGCGTGGACAGCCGCCGCGACCGATGCGAGGATGGTCGGCGTATCGCTTCCCGTTATGAGCAATTCCGGGAGCGGAAATCAAGGGCTCACGGCGACGATACCTGTCTTAAGTGCAGCGCGTTTTCTCGGCAGTGCTGAAGAAGAGTTGCTTAGGGCACAGACTTTGAGCCATCTGATTGCCGTTCATGTAAAAAAGAGTTTCGGTCGCCTTTCACCGCTTTGCGGCGCGACGGCCGCGGCAGTCGGTGCGAGCGCGGGCATCGTGATGTTGCAGGGCGGAGATATTGAACACGTTATCGCAGCCGTACAAAATATGTTCGGCACCGTGACCGGCATGATTTGCGATGGGGCGAAACCGGGGTGTTCTTTGAAAGTTTCCGCTTGCATTTATGCGGCTGTCCAAGCGGCGGCCGTGGCTATGCAGGGCAAGCAGATTGCTCCGACGGATGGCGTGATCGAGTGTGATGTTGAAGAGACAATCAAAAATATGGAACGCATCTCGAAAGAGGGCATGGACAACATGGACGAATTGTTGTTCAACATCATGATGAACAAAAGGAACGAAAACGCATAGAGATCAACCGTTTTACTGTCATTAGTTTTTGTCTGTCGTCGACATCATTTCTCTGAACATGAAAGAGGACGGCAAAACAGGAGGAAGTACCATGATCATTGAAGAACTGATGAAATATGCCGCGCCTGAAGCCGGAACTCAGGTTATAAAGGACATTCGAATAGGTCTAGGTTATACGTGTGTAGAACTAAGCGGTGGCGGTTGTGGCCTGGCGTATACTTTTCGCCGTGATACAGGTCATACTTGTTCCGTTCTGGGGACTGCCGGCACTTTGCTCGGTCTTCCGGTGTCGGACATACTCACTTGGGCAAGGTCGGATAATAAAATAAAAGCGGCTCTCGGTCTCGCCACCATCAACGCCCTGATTAACCGTGAGAGTCCCGGCATGACCCGTGCTAATGTCGCAGACGCTCTTGAGGTGCGAAAGCAGGATACCTTCGGTATGGTGGGCGCTTTTCGTCCTATTCTCAAAGAGATAAGATCGCGGGTCGGTAAAATATACGTCTTTGAAGAAGATATCGAAGACGGCAACGGCTATTTTTCATCAGACGATATTCCCCGTTATTTGCCAAGTTGCGATGTCATCGTTCTCACCGCTACGAGTCTTATCAACCATACGATCGATTCGATTGTCGATCACTGTCAGGACGCTAGGGAGGTCTGTCTTGTCGGGCCGTCAACGCCCATGTGTCCCGCTGTCTTTTCCCGACACGGCATCAGTCTGCTGGCCGGCAGTCTGGTTACGAATCCCGCTCTTGCTCTGGAAATCGTCAGTCAGGGTGGTGGAACGAGGAACTTGAGACCGGCAATTGAACATGTCCTTCAGAGGATTTAGGAAGTCGTGTTTAGCGCCTTTCAAAAATGAAAACCGAAAGAAGAGATTCTGTATTTTTATGACTGGGTGCATCACCGTTCGGTCGGTCGTGCTATAATGCTCCGTACGGATATGTGTCGTGCCGATAGCTAGGGCGTGATCTTATCGCTTCATTCATCATGCGGGTGTAGTTCAATGGCAGAACATTAGCTTCCCAAGCTAAATACGGGGGTTCGATTCCCCTCACCCGCTCCAACCAAAGGCGCAACTCCTAAAAAGGAAAGGGCGCTTTTTTCGATATGATCGATATTACGAATAATAGGAGGCGCCTATTAAACAGACATCACGTTGGACAGTTTTGTTGCTATTCTTTTTGGTCACTGTCGCTCTTGGGTTTGTATACCAAGGCTTCCCGCCCATTTTGACATTCGTGATTTCTTCGCTCGGTTTGAGCCATGCGCAAGCCGGTGCGTTGATGGGCATCTTTTCGCTTCCGGGTATTATTGTCGCTCTACCGGGGGGTATCCTTGCGACGGCATACGGAGCGAAACGAGTTATTCTTGGAGCGTTGTTCTTTATGACGGGGGGAGTGTTTCTCGTCGCTTTGGCTTCCTCCTTTCCTCTGCTCATTGTCGGTCGACTCATTGCGGGTATCGGCGGGATGACAATTTTTGTTGTGGTTCCTCAGACGCTTTCCGTTTGGTTTTCAGATAAACGGCTCAGCATCGCGATCAGCGTGTATAACAGTGCCATCCCTGTCGCCTTTATTACCGCTTTTAATACGTTCGGAACATTGGCGAAGGTAACGCACTGGCAAGTTCCTATCCGTTTGACATTCATTTACTGTGCTGTCGTGTGTCTATTATTTGCTTGGAAATATCCTGCCAAACCGTCAGTCGAGCCAGAGCGACATAAACCAAATATTCGCGAAAATCTCATGGTTCTGAGAAAGGCGGGAAGCCCCGTATGGCTTTTGTCTATCGTGTGGATGATGTACCATATAGCGTCTGTTTCCCTCATGACGTTTGCCGGCGATCATTACATCGCGCAAGGTTTCAGTGTCGAGCTGGCGGGGTTCTTAACAAGCCTCTTCATGATGTCCTCGATTTTTCTCGGTCCTGTGCTTGGCGCCGTCATCAGTCGGATCGGCAAGGAAATATATTTTACCGCGTTCGGTTATACCATGCTGGCGTTTTTTATCTTTCTTGTTCCGAGAAGCAACATGAACCCGCTCATATTGGTCGCACTGGTCGGACTGTCCTCCGTGTTCATTCCTACGCCTGTGCTTACTTTGGTACCACGTTATTTGCCGAGCCGTTACTCAGGACTCGGATATGGTCTGTCATCGACGTTGGCGAACGTGGGCGCTTTAATCGGACCCTATTTCGTCGGGCTCATTTATGATCATTTCCGTGATCATGCCAGGGGATTTGATTTGATGGCTTTATTTGCCATGTTCGGTGCGGTTATCGCACTGCTTGTACCGATTGCCGTTAAAAAGAGCGAGTCACGGAAATCGCATCAGTCTTAGTGATTGCTCGCTCACTCGTCCTCATCATAACTGTAATAATTAAATTCATTGATCTCGTTGAAGGTTGCTTTAACGTAGACCCGAAAGCGATTTCCCTCTTCGTCAAACCAACAATAGTAGGCTGACTTTCTTTCGAATGTATCCGAGTCACCAGTCTCGGCAATTTCCAAGCCCGGCGTTCCAAGCAAAGTAAAGGCGTCATCTATTGGCATGTCTTCAAAGTCAATATCGCTATCCAGACTTATGCTTGCAGGCGTCAAACGAGCGTAATCTTTATAATCAAAATAATCCAACATGATCTGTTTTTGATTTACACGTAAATCTGACGTCAACCTTACGAGGAGTGTTTTTCCGCTCATATCGGTAAAAAAGACGATCTGCGAGCCTGATGGGTACAAAATATCTCCATTGTGCTCTGTTATCGCTCGAACCTCGTCCAGCGTCATGCCTAGCTTTACCTTTTCGTACCATTCGCAGGTTCTTGCCCTCAGCTCTTCGACACTCAACTCCGAGCCCGGACGAGGTCTCTCCAAGTTCTCAAAAGTATTGGTTGCATGAAGATTTGTCTGATTATTAACGGCCGTTTTTGCGATGTCGATCAATACGTCGAGAGCGACTTTTTCTGAACCGCCTACGAAATTGTATACACATTCGCCGTTAACAACAAGAACAGTCGGCCTAACGGAGGACTCCTTGGTGACCGTAAAAGCGAATGCCTCTTCTCCGAAATCAAGACGCTTAAGGGTTGAATTATCTTCTTGACGCTCTATGTCCCTTTCAAAGAGTTTTCTAGCTGCACGTTCTTCGGGGGGATGTTTCGTTGAGTAGTTCACACCGATGGTTATAAAATAATCGGTTTCGTGCAAGTCTGAAGCGAGAGGCATTGAATTTTTTTCACCGAAGAAAATGCGATTTCCTGTTTTGTCTCCGAAACTGTCTTTTGCTTCACGACATGCGAGAACTTTGAGACCTGTCGCTTCCTCGATCTCTTCTCTTGAAATGACCTGATAAAAAAAGATGGGCTCACCGGGTTTTTGCGGATCATCCGGCATTGTGCTATTGCTTTCTTGAGGTTTCTTCCGATCATCCGCGGGCTTGTCCTTGGGCGAACAGGCTGCTGTCAAGATGAGGAGTGCTAATACGAAAGCTAAAACAGCAAATAGTGTTTTTCTCATGTTATGTCTCCAATCTATGCGCATCTGACACGCAAATAAAAACTATTTTGATTGATAAAATACGATAAGGATTTCCTCGAGAATCTGGCGAAAAGTCAGCCTGCGGATACTAATTGCTTTACACTTTAAATATATCAGTTTGATCAGTTTTATACAATATATTGGTCACGCAGACTGATGTTTGCAAATTGAAAACGGAATAAAGAAAGCCATTGGGGTCCCTATAGATTGATAATGAACAAATCAGCGAGCTGAAAACGTCTCGAAGCGGCTACCGACCACGGCGATTTTTTTGTTCTCTCGTTTCAATTCTCAGGATGCTCACAAGATGCTCACAAGAGGGAATTCGACAGATTTTGAACAAGAAATTGATTTATATAGGAAAGCCGCTCTGTGCAACAGGGTTCGCGTAGCAACTATGATGTGATCGGTTTTCTGATACTGTATGATTATGATGCAAGGAGATGAACCATGACAAAAAAACGAAATGAAGCCCCCTTAATGACTGCAAAAGAGTTCATTGAAAAAGTGCAATCACTTTTGTCAGACGATGGCGCTTCTCAAGGTGTTTCCTTAAAGGAAAGCGTCGAGTTAGCTTTGAAGAACCCACTGCCAAACTTCTGGAATATTATTGAATACGGTGAGGGGAATCCCGGTAAATACGGCAGAAGTGCCCACGAAACGAGATATTCGCGTATGTTGCGATGGCTCCTTGATCCGAAGGAAAACCATAATTGCGGGAACTATCTCGCGCGAAAATTGTTTGAGATAAAAAGCGAACGTTTACCGGAGGAAGAGAAAATACTTGCCCGCGACTTAGATAGATTCTTCCCCGAAGGAGAAAAAGGTTGGATACCTGTCGCAGTTGAACCGGAGTGGGAAAGGTTTGATGTGTCGTACAAAGATTCGGATCACAAGCTTTTTATCGGAATTGAGGTCAAGCAATATGCATCCGAACAACTCACAGGGGATGGTGACGCTAAAAAATCACAGCTCACAAGGTATAATGACTCTTTCGAGAAATGGAAAAAAGATCATTGTGGCGGGGAAGATCCACAAAAGGTTCTGATTTTCCTTACTCCATTGAAAGTAGAGCCAACTGACAAAGAATGGATTGCCATGTCGTACGAGGAACTCATCGAGATTCTGCGCCCCATGGTTTCCATGAATCCGGAGCTTAATTTCGTCAAGGTTTTACTGGATTTTATCCACGATCTTGAGCGTGTCATCGTGCAAAAACGTTACGATGAGAACAAAGATGCGCTTCGTGCAATAGTTAATGACGAGCATTTTCTTAATGCGCTTATTTTTTATTCCTCTGCTATAGAACCTGAAGAAGCAAAAGAGAGTGGCGCAAGCAAAAAGCAAAAAGAGCAAGACAAAAACGAACTGACAAAAGAGCAGGACAAAAAAGAACTGGCACGGGAAGAGTTCTATAAAGAGATCCGCGTAGGCAACTATGATGAACAGAGGATCATCACGGCGATGGAGATCATGTTCAACTCACGCACCATTCAGGACCATACTCCTTCGGACGCTGTGCAGCGAGTCATACGTCGCCTTTTTCAAGTGCTAACGGACAGTGAAACGCCTCCAACGATCAGGGAATCAAATCTCACAAAAGAACTTTCCCAGAATCTTCGAGACAGTACAATTTTCAGGAGTGTTAAGTTAACGCGGGGGAAGGGGCAAGGCATCCATTTCTATACAGACTACAAGGACTATAACGCCTATATATCAGGCGGGAACAAAAAGGGCGAGGCGCGAATTCCAATTCCTAATGATCAATTCATTATGCGTATTCCTAGGGATGCTCCAAAAGGTACTCCACTGAAACGATTTGAGTCGGGAATTCGTAACGGAAAGTATGATGCCAAGGAACTTAATAAAAACGAGGAGTCGCTGAATCAGTTTATTAAGGAGGTCATCCAAGGACTTAAGAAAATCTCAGATGATTTCCAGCGAGAAGTTGCTGACGAGAACAATGGGGAATTCAGGAAAGCCCTCGCAGAAATTAAGATTGACCAGGAGTAGTTTACTTGTAATGCAAAATCCGAACTCTCTACCCGTTCGAGGCAAAGCAGTTCGGATTATGTGTGGAGCCTTTTGCCGGAATCGAACCGGCGACCTCATCCTTACCATGGATGCGCTCTGCCTACTGAGCTAAAAAGGCGTGTCACGATCGCTTGTCAATCATACAGAGTAATCATCCTTTTGTCAAAACTTCAAAAAATAGGATGGTTCGTTAGTTTGAAATCAAAACTTTCTTAGGTATTCTCTGTACTCCTTGCAACAAAAGCCTTCGGGCTAATTTTTTCGCTGAAACTCCTTGTCTATGAACGCATTTTCAACCCTTCTTCAAAACTTTCTGCCTATGAGAACAGGGATTTCTATGTTGAATACTTTGAGTTCCCTCTCGAATCCGTGTACAGGGCCTTACGCCTTTTTGCTAAGCACAAGAACAGCTTTCTTCTTGATCTTCACGAAAACATCTCGAAGCGGCTACCGTCAACGACGACTTGACACAAGGATGGACACCCTCTATCTGATGGTACCGATTTTTAATGGAGTAAATATTTCGGCTCTCTTATGAAGGCATGAACGCTTAAGGTAGAAAGAACACTTCTTCCATGTATTCTATGCCAGACTCAACACGTGTTTCGAAATTTGCCTCTATCATCTCCATTGCAATTTCGTTCCACCTTATACATGCCTCGTCTTCAGCACAACCTTGTCTTGCCTTATCTAAGTCGTCTGTTTCAAAAACGTAGAAAAACTGGTTTCCATTTCTGAATATAGAGTAATTGTGAAAACCTGCTTTACTGTGAGCCTCCATGATCTCAGGCCACGGGTTTTTGTGCATTCTTACATATTCCTCTACATATTCCGGTTTTACAGTCCATGTCCAAGCGTATTTTTTCATATTGGTTCTCCTTACATACTATTGCTAGTCAATTGTTGTGTTTATATTTAATTTCAGATCTAACATCAGTGTCTAACGCAGATGCCATGAGTGCTTTATTTTTTTCCTGAGGAATATCACGGATATTAATAATTCTGCATCATGAGCTGGTTTTTGAGGTACTTTTTGTTATGAATGAAGCAACCATCCTCCCGTAACATTTATGGTTTGTCCCGTCATATAGCTGGACAGATCGCTCGCCAAAAAGAGCACTACTTTCGCTACTTCATCTGGTTCACCGAATCTTTGCATAGGTATCTGACGATAGAACATTTCTTCGCGCTCGGGTGAATAAGAGGCGGTCATAGGTGTCTTGATTATTCCGGGTGCAATGCAGTTTACCCTTATATTGTATTCTGCAAGTTCCTTTGCGAGTGTAGATGTGAGTCCAATTATTCCGGCTTTCGCCGCACTATAATGTGCGTGAAGTACACTACCCGATACAGCAGCTTGAGAGGTCAAACTGATAATTCGTCCAAATCTTTGGGCGATCATTATTGCAGAGACAGCCTTTGTACAGTAAAAGACACCATTGAGGTCAATATCTATTGTCTCATGCCATTGCTCAGCCGTCATATCCTTGAAAAGCACGTCCTTATATATGCCGGCGCTATTTACAAGTATATCCGGTCCACCCAACTCAGTAGCACATGCTGATACCATATCCTTAACGTTTTTGAAGTTGGTGATGTTGCAAGCTCTTCCTGTTACTACACCGCCTAAGGTCTTGAGATCAGTAAGTGCGGACTGAACGAGATCGTCGCTAACGTCAGTGATAAAAACCTTCGCTCCAACCTCCAACATTCTAACGGCTGTCTGCTTTCCTATGCCGCCCGCACCCCCAGTGATAATACAAACCTTGTTTTTAACACTAGAAAACATGTTAACCTACCCTTTCAACCGTAAAGCTCGTCTCTGAATCGAATCAAGTGAACGAAGACAAGCGAATGCTTCTCATTAAGAAATTAGAGCGATGATATTTGTTGAAATGTATTAAGCAATACCATCGTCGCACACTCAAGATCTTTCTCACGCTATTTTTGTTGTTCAATGAAGCATGATGCCCGACATGAGATTCTCTTCGGTGATATCTTCATTTGAGAATTCGCCTGTTAGCCTACCGTTTGCGATGGTGATAATTCTTGTGCAGGCACCCATGATCTCCTGCATCTCGGAAGACACAATAATGACAGCAAGTCCGTTTTTCGCAAGCTCTCCGACGAGACGGTGCACTTCCATTTTTGAACCGATATCGATTCCTCTTGTGGGCTCATCAAGCATGAGTATTTTAGGGTGAGTGTTAAGCCACTTGCTTATGACTAACTTCTGCTGATTGCCGCCAGACAGTGTTCTGGTCGGGAGGTCCGGGTTATTGGCTACAATTGATAGTTTTTCCTTGCACTCATCGAACAACTCAACTAAGAGTTTTGTTTTTATAAAGCCTTTTGCACTTATACTTTTCAAGCAAGCAAGAGCGTTGTTCCATCGACTTGACAAACCAAGTACCAAGCCATTTTCTTTTCTATCTTCGGGTACCAACGCCATGCCGTGCTTAACGGCATTTGCAACACTCTTAAACTGTACGCGCTTTCCGTTTACGTATACCTTGCCCTTTGTAGCACGTTTCAAACCGAACAGTGTCTCCAATATTTCTGTGCGCCCGGCTCCCACGAGACCGTACAGCCCAAGGATTTCACCTTTGTTGAGTTTGAAGTGCACATCATAAAAATCACCGGGAACGGTCAGTTCCTCTACTCTTAGAACTTCCTCACCCGTGTCATAGTCAATCTTTTGGCTGTAATAATCGTCAAGAGATCGGCCAATCATGCAGCTAACCACGTCGTCAAGCATGATATCTTTGGTTATAAAATCGCCAGTTTTTTTGCCGTCTCTAAAGACAGTGATCCTGTCAGATATTTCGAAGATCTCGTCCATACGGTGGGAAATGTAAACGATGGCGGTTCCTTTCGCCTTCAAATGTTGTACGCATTCAAACAACAACTCTTTCTCTATGTCAGTTAATGACGAAGTTGGCTCATCAAGAATTAGCACATTTGCTTCAAGCGCAATGGCTCTGGCAATTTCCACCATTTGTTGTTGCGCAATCGGGATATTCTCCACAAGATCGGCGGGGCTAACATCACACTTCAACTCTGCCAGCACTTTTCTGGTGTTGGCGTACAGTTTTTTCCAGTCGATCGCCCCACCCCTTTTCGTAGGTAGACTGCCGAGAAAAATGTTTTCTGCGACAGTGAGTTTTTTTACGAGCGAAAGCTCTTGGAAAATAAGCACGACACCTTTTTGTTTGGCTTCCCGTGGAGTTCTATACTCAACCTTTTCACCCTTATGGATAATCTCACTGATACTACTCTTGTCCATGTCGTAGACACCGGCCAAAATCTTCACGAGGGTAGATTTGCCCGCACCATTTTCCCCCACAAGCGCGAGCACCTCACCAGCGCGTATTTCAATGCTCACATGATCAAGGGCTTTCGTGTTGATAAATGTTTTGCTTATGTTTGTGGCCTTGAGTACAACTTCTCCTCTTTGCATATAGGCTTACCCTTTCTATCCTTTGGTATGCGGCGGTTTTAGAACCGCCGCATACCAAAGCTCACGCATGACCCTAGTCGAGGGTTTAGTGGGGTAGTTCACATTACCAGGAGGGTCTTTCAAAATCCTTATAATTATTTTTTGTTACGACGAAGGTGGGGATACGGTTATCAAACTCAATGCTCTCACCTTTGGCTACCTTAACGGCGAGCTGAAGAGCGAGCTTTGCATCCTCGATAGGAGACTGAAGAACAGAAGCGTACTGCTTTCCTTCAGCGATTGCGTCATAACCTGAGGCGAAGAGTGTCGGGCTTGTGATGGCGATGCTGCCGTCATTCATTCCTGCTGCATCAAGTGCATTGAGGACGCCGGCTGAAATTCCATCATCAGCACAATAGACACCCTTGATCTCCTTGCCATACTTCGTGATGAAGGTTTCCATGATGGTCTGTGCTTTTTCAGTAGACCAATCGGCGGGTTCGCTAGCGATAATCTCAATCTCTGTGCCTTTGATAGCGTCGGTAAAACCTGCCGTCCTCTGGATAGCGGTGTCATAACCGGCGAGGCCGGAAAGCTCTACGACCTTACCTTTGCCCCCAAGAGCTTCGATCATAGCTTCACCTGCTTGATACCCCTGATTGTAATCGCTGGGACCAGAAAAGGCCGTGAGCATTTTCTGTGCGGAAACATCAATGCCGGAGTTCGTGTTAATAATCGGTATGCCAGCCTCGTAGAGCGCTCTAACACCCGGGATTACTGCTGTAGCAGATACCGGCCAAAGTATAACGACATCACATTTCATTTCAATAAGGTCATCAATGTCGGAAAGCTGCTTTTCAGCATCTCCTTGAGAATCTACGAGGTAGAACTCTACCTGTCCCTTAAATTCCTCTTCCATCATTTTGTAGAGAGTATCAGTATAGATGGTTGTGTAGTTATTTGTGCCTACACCTAGATGACTCATGCCAATAAGAGGAATGTCCCGTTTACCGTCTGTAGCATTAGGACTCGGAGTGCTGCTATCTGTCGGTGGCGGTTTTGGTTCGTCCGCTCCTTTGCAGCCTGTGAAGCAGACTGCAATAAGCAAAAGTGTCAATACAACTGCAATAATTTTTTTCATGTTATCCTCCCAATGTTTTTTATATGCAAAGGAGTTTTACTCCTCTTGCAATACCTTTTTACGCTTTTTCCCCTGAAGCTTATCGAGTGTTACAATCGCGATAAGTATCGCTCCTGTAAGAATGTAGTAGTAAGCGGTTGTGACGTTCATCATGTTGAGACCATTTCTAAACATGAAATACGCAATGGTTCCCCCGAGGGTGCGTAACACACTACCGTAACCTCCTTGAAGACCGGTTCCACCGAGAACGACACAGGTGATAATCATGATTGCGCCATCAGGGTAGCCGAGAAACGGCGTTGCCGCATTCATCCTCGACGCTGTCATAACACCGCCGACACCCGCAGATAAAGAGCATATGATAAAGTTAATCGTTTTTACTCTATCGACGTTTATTCCCGCGTTGAAAGCTGCATCAGCATTGCCGCCGACTGCAAAAGTGTCTCGGCCGTGCTTACTGTATTTCATAACGATGGCAGAGACAGTGAGCAAAACAATGAACGTTATGGATAAGAACGAAATACCCCAAATCTTACCGTTTGCATAATCCATGAATCGTTCATATGGGCTGTCTATCTGGTCTCCTCCGCAAAGGAAATATGTGAGTCCACGCCCTGTGATCATCATGGCGAGTGTGACAATGAAAGGGCTAATACGAGCCTTCGTCACAAGAATGCCATTAATGGAACCGAGAAAGAAAGAAACGACCAAGGTTGTAACAATAGATAGCCCGATTGAAAATCCACTTCTCTGCAAAATAATTACCAAATTGGCACTGAGACCCATGACGACACCTGCGGAAAGATCAAAATATCCGGAAATAATAAGGAACGTCATGCCGAGCGCCATCGTTCCGTATATGGAGCTCTGTTGCAATATATTCAGCATGTTTGTGACGGAAAAGAACGATTCGCTGTAGATGGAGAACACGGCGAAAATCACCAACAGAATGGGGATTATCGTGTATTCCCTACAAAAAACAGTAACTGCTTTGAGCGGCCTCTTCATAAGGAGCCTTCCTTTTTCTTAGTTAACACATCAAAACCGACCATGATCAATATGACCACGCCCTGAACGATCCATTGGAAGTAATAGGGTAAACCCAGCATCAAAAAGCCATTGTACAGTGACGCCATAATAAGCACACCGATCAGGGTTTTATATACGCTGCCAAATCCTCCCGAAAGGCTGGTGCCACCGAGAATAACAGCTGAGATTGCGCTGAATTCATGTCCGAACGCGATCTCTATCTGAAATTTCATCGTCCTCGATCCCATAACCAGCCCGGCGATCGCTGACATCAGCGCAGAAAATATGAAAGTAATAAGAACAATTTTTCTATCATCTATGCCGCTGTATTTGACAGCGTTAGGATTACCGCCTGTTGCCTGCACTTTAATACCGAAAGTCGTTTTCTTTAGCACCAACTCGAATATGATGACGAAAACGAATAGCATGATGGCTGGAAACGGTATGCCAAGCACTGTTCCTCTGCCGAAGATACTGAACCATGTCTCGTTTGGATTGTCTACCCAAGTGAGCTGTCCTCCTGTGTAGAGAAGCATGACGCCCCTGAGAATCATCATCATCCCAAGAGTCACGATCATGGAGTGTACTTTCAAATAGCCAACGATAAAACCATTGATAATGCCAATTACTATACAACACGCAATAGCCAGTAAAATTGAAGGCAAAGGTCCAATTTTGTCGTGAAGATCGACCGAGATCAAAACGGAGAGCGTTATCAATGCTCCTACGCTTAGATCCATATTTCCTGCAATAAACACATAGGTCATCGCACACGCAGCGATACCTACCACGCAAGCCTGCCGTAGCAGGAGTAGTAGATTGGCTTTGCTCCAAAAATTGTTTGTAGCAAGCGAAAAGAATATGATAATTACAAAAAAACCAATAAGTAAGGCGTGATTACTTACAAAGCGTGCAAGCTTGCTACGAGGTTTTTTTTCACTATTCATAACAAACAACCGTTCATCCGCTACATATTTGTCCCAATATGAATGAGAGTGCCTAGATCGGCGGTCACCTTTCTTAATAAATGTTGAGCAGATGCTACACTAAGGCACACGAGGAAGTGAGTCCTAGTGTATTCTGTTTTTCCAGACAAGCCTTTGCTAATTGTTGCCAAGCGCAGAAGTACCATTTAGACAACAAACTGCACAAATATCTGAATAAAACATTCCTTTCTTCGTTACAAAAGCAACTTTCATTACCACCATTATCTTTACCGATTGTGAAAGTGTCTTTGCAAAAAAAAGTAATTATTTGCGATATTTTTCCCTTCTCGAAGGTGTATCAAATAATTTTAAACAATTATCACAAATTCACAAATACTCTGCGATCAAAGTAGATATAATATGAACAAAAAAGAATTGTTAGCGCATCGAATGTGCAAAATCTAATGTTTGGAGGAGTCTATTATGTCCGAACGTCTCAAAGGAAAAGTTGCAATAGTAACAGGAAGTACAAGAGGAATAGGTAGAGCCATTGCTTTATCTTACGCGCGTGAAGGAGCAAAGGTTGTGGTGTCCGGTAGGAACACAGAGATGTGCAATGAAGTCGTTTCAATGATTCAATCATCTGGCGGGGAGGCCTACCCCATACCCTGTGACACCCGGAAAATTGAAGATATCACGAACCTTTTCGATCGAACACTTGAGAAGTATGGCAAGCTCGACATTTCGGTACAGAATGCCGGCATTGCTAAATTTAAGAGCATGGTTGATATGGATATGGAGACACTTTCTTCAATCATAGATACCAACATATATGGCACCTATCTTTGTGCTCAGAGGGCTGCGCAAATTATGGTAGCGCAGGGTTTTGGCAAAATAATCAATATATCGTCCATCACGTACCAGACGGGACAGATTGGTCTTTCAGCTTATGGGCCTACGAAGGCGGCCATATCTATCATGACCAAGTGCCTCGCCCTTGAACTTGCACCGTACAGAATAAACGTTAACGCAATAGGTCCCGGCACAATACTTACTGATATTAATCGCGATGAGCTCGATATGGAGCGCGATGAGAGAGAGATTCCTTTAGGTATCGGTAAGCCAGAAGATATTGCGGGGGTCGCGATTTTCCTCGCAACTGATGAAGCCAGCTACATGACTGGTCATACCGTGTATGTAGACGGCGGCTACAACATAAAATAAGGAGCCCTTAACATGCATAAGATTTCTTGTGCTGATTTCGCGTTTCCACTTCTTGAACACATTGGTTCGCTCAAATTGATCAAGCAGATGGGCATCAATCACGTCGATATCGGCCTTTTTGAAAACAGATCCCATATACAACCTTCAGGTGAGCTTGTTAGGCCTGAAAAAAGCGGGAAGCTTCTTGCGGAAAAAGTATTGGGTGAGGGTCTGGAGACGAGTGATATTTTTATACAGACGTCTTTGGATTTCAAAGAATTCGCTATCAATCATCCAGATGAGAAGGTGAGGAAGGAACAGCGCGAAGTTTTTGAGAGACTCTGTGAGTACTCTAAAAATGCCTGCTGTGCACACGTTTCGGGACTTCCGGGAGTGATGTTTGAAGAGGATAGTTGGTGGATATGCGTTGATGAGCTCGCATGGCGTGTGGATTACGCTGCCAAACTTGGGATTGTCTATGCGGTTGAGGCGCACGCCGGCTCTATCATAGAAGATCCCAAGCTCGCACTTAAAATGCTGGCGGAAGTTGAGGGCCTTACGCTCACACTTGACCATTCGCATTATACCTATGCGGGCATTGAGACAGAAAGCCTTCGCCCTCTGATGAAATATGCTTCACATATGCATGTTCGCGGCGCACGAAAAGGTGAAATGCAGTGCTCTGTTGCGAGAAACGAAACAGACTTCCCTGCGGTTGTTGAGCATATCAAAGAAACAGGCTATCGTGGCGGAATATGTATCGAATACACCTACACTGACTGGAAAGACTGTAACCGTACAGACAATGTTTCGGAAACGATTATTTTGAAACGGCTTATGCAAGATCTTCTCGTTTAGTGGAGATGATGATATGACAGATGGTTTCAAATTCAGTCTTTCCATTGCTACCGAGCCGCTTTCTCCTTCTGCTCCTGTTGTGTACCGAGGAAACGTGTATAGGATTATCGATAAGTGTAAAGCTATTGGATTTGACGGCATTGAGCTTCAATTGAGAGACCCAGAGAATATTGACTCTGAAAAACTTGTTGAATACTGCAAAAAAACTGGGATGGGAATTTCGGCTATTGCTACAGGTTTGGAGTACACGTTAAATGGACTTTCCATGATAGACGACGATGTGGATAGACGTGTAATGATGCGCCAAAAGCTATTTGAGCACGTGGAGCTTGCGGAAAAACTTGGGTGTCCGGTGATCATAGGATGTGTAAGAGGGAATATCCCTGCTGGAGCTGATCAACGTAAGTATCTCAATCGTTTTCGTGATGAAATGCTACTACTTAGTGAGAAAGCAGATGAGCACGGTGTGACCATCATGCTTGAAGCTATTAATTTCTACGTAAACAATTATCTCAATCGCATCAAACAGGTCTGTGATTTTATCGATGGCCTTGGTAAAGAAAATGTCAAACTGCACATCGATACACACCATATGGTTATCGAAGAAAGCAGTATGGATAATGCCGTGCGTTATGCGGGGAGCCGAGTCGGTTATGTGCACTTCTCAGAGAATAATCGCTTGTATCCTGGTTCGGGGCGTACCGATTTTTTGAGTCTCATGCAGTTCCTTAGGGAAATAGATTATAACGGCTACATAGCGCTGGAAATTGTTCCCTACCCGGATAGTGATACATGCGCTAGAAAGGGTCTTGAATACGTTAAAAAACTTACGGGGCTACTCGATTTTTAGGTCGTCAAGCATCGACCATCATCCGAACAATTTTGTGACTAACAGCGTCGTTTGAGTCCGATACCTGCTGGTTAATACCGTCTGGATAACGAGCATAAGCTGTTTGGATTACAGTGTGTAGAGAAAGTGAGTGAAAATATGAACTATTTGCAGTGGCTTTCAACGGAAACCCCAACTCGTTTCTGGCATGATTCCGCTATCCCATCGGAGATTGAGGATTCGATAAAGAACGGGGCAAGGGGTGTAACAACAAATCCCGTGCTCACGTACAAGTCTTTACAAGCGGTTCCGGAATTCTGGCAACCTGAAGTGGATAAACTGCCTAAAGACCTTACACCTAGTGAAAGAGCGGAAGCGCTTCTTAAAATTGTGGTGTGCTATGCTGCCAAGCAATTTGAGCCTGTTTTTGTCGAGACAGAGGGGGAGGATGGTTATGCTCTAGGACAGCTGAACCCCTCTATATGCATGGACACCGAGCTGATGATAGCCCAAGGGCTAAGATACGCTAGCTGGGCAGATAATATTTCAGTAAAAACGCCTTCAATCATGAGTGCGCTTCCATTAGTTGAAGAGCTTGCGTCCCGAGGTATAGCTGTTTGTACGACACTTAATTTCTCTGTCTCTCAAGCCATGGCAGTAGCAGATGCGTGGATGAAGGGGAGAGTGAAAGCGGAAAAAGCGGGAATTAGAACCAGACCTCTTTTGCTTGTACAGCAAGGTGGCAGACTTGACGAGTATCTACTTGAGTGCGCTAAGGATAACAGTATTCCTATTGATGATGAAGTTATCGGCCATGCGGGCAACATAATTTGCAAAAAGGTTTACCATTTGCTAAAAAAGAAGAATATTCCTGCAAGGGTTATGCCGGCAGGTCTTAGAAAAGTGGAGCATCTGACTGCTATGGCAGGTGCGGAGATGACATTTTCACTTCAAACAAGAGTACAAAAGATGGTCATTGATGCGAACCCCGAGCGTGTCAGTCGCATAGACGAGGAAATTGATCCAAAGATTATCAAAGAACTATATAAAATACCTGAATTTATTCGTGCGTATGAAGAAGGTGGGTTGAAATCGGAGGAATTCGTGACATTCGGTGTAACGCAGAAGACCGCATCGCAGTTCTTGTGGACAGGTTGGGTTCCCCTTGAGACTTATCAAAATGAGACAAATAATACTAGATGGTTTTAATGATGCTAAAAAATCAAGAGGAGAGTTGCTAGTCAATCTCCAGATAAGCACCCGCAGGGGCTTATAAGTTAAGTTTCGGCAATGCGTTTGCCCCCTCAACTTTATCGATGGTTTAGGAGATGTTTTTGTTTGATCTCATACTTCGTTGCTGTTTCTCCTCCGAGAGCTTCTTCAGCAAACGTTCGTGTAACGTATTTGTAGGTGTAATAGAAAAAAGAGATTCCACCCAAATCTGCTAAAGTTAAAAAAATACCAAAGCTTTAACAGCAAACAAAGGAGGAATCTCATGAACATCATACAGGAACGGATGGAGAACTTCATCCAAGATTTTTTCGGATTAGACATGCTTGAGCTAGGACTAGAGCAATGGCTGGAGAAGGGGCGACAAGGATTCGCACAATTTCAGCTTGAGTGTGCACAGTTGGAGCTTGAGATGTTAGATGAGACGCTGTTTCAAACGCCATCGATCCGTCCGGGGTGGACTGTCGTACGTAAAGCCCCTCGTACGCTCGTGACGCACTATGGGACGCTTGAGTTCACGCGGCGGTATTACCATCACACGCGGACGGGTGCTCGAGCGCATCTGGTGGATGAGCTGACAGACATAATACGTTACGGGCGCGTGGAGGCGGGGCTCGCTACGGACCTTTGCCGATTGGCGAGCGAATGCTCTTACCGACGGAGCACCGAGATCGCCTGCGATGGGGCGGTGAGCCGTCAGACTGTGATGCAGACGTTGCGAAAGCTTCAGATACCTGAGGTGGCGACGGATAACGTCAAGAGCGATGTTCCCGAGATTCACATTCAGGCGGATGAGGATCACGTCACGATTCAGACGAAACCGTCCCGACGAAAGAAACAGAAGGGCATGGTCAAATTGGCTGTTTTACATGACCCGATTGAACAGCAAGGCAATCGTCGGTACATTCCCTCTAAGTACTCGATGCCGGGACGCCAAGAGAGCAATGAGCGTTACTGGGAGCGTATACTAGACAAGATCTATGAACGCTATGGAGACCTTGGCACCCGTCCTGTGTACATCCATGGAGACGGTGCTCCGTGGATTAAGACGGGGGTCGAGATCATTCCGAACAGTCGGTTTGTCCTCGATCGGTATCACTTGGAGAGAGCATTACATGCTGCCTGTAACCGCTACAAAGCCCCTTCTCATTGGCGCACGTTGCAGGAAGCACTTAAGAAGCTAGACCTACCGAAGCTCGTCGAGACGCTCATGACCTGCGGACGAGAGGGTATTTGTTCGTATGAGACGGCGAGGACGACGATCTATTACCTTGTCAACAATTGGGAAGGCATTGAGATTACGAAAGACCCGAACGAACGTCCTGGAGCCAGCTGTGCTGAAGGGCTTGTAGGACACCTCCTAAGCGACCGCTTGAGTCGACGCCCACTTTCTTGGTCTCGAGAAGGGGTCACGCAAATGGCCGCCCTTAGAGCGTTCATAAGCAACGGCGGCACGGTCTCCTCAGACATGCTACGAACACAACCAAAGAACACAAACGATCTTCCTGCAAAAAAGAAGATCAACTTAACCACGTACCGATATTGCCCGATGCCCTCAGACGCATTAAAAGTTACCAAAAGAGGGACACCGCTCTATCGGTTATGTAAAGCCATCACGAATGGAGGTATGGGTGGACTGATCTCATAGTTCTTTCCAAACCTACAACAAGTTGACACGGTCTCAGCAAACTGAAAGCGAAAGGCGAGACATAAAATATGCTATGATGACGATGAATGCGGGGAGGGTGTGCGGACACACCTGTTATTTCAACTCTGAGTTTAGATGGACCACGCGTGTCCGGTACCTGTCACGACGTTGTGGGAATAATGTTCCCAAGTAAGGGGATTCTGTGGCGGTTTGAATTCTACTTTTAGCAAAACGTTTCGATGTTCATGTAATAATCTGGAGAAGTTTAAAAAATGTTAGGCAGATTTTACCAAAATCTGTGCATAAAAAACAAAATTCTTCTTTCTTTTGTTTTCGTTTTAATTGTTTCGTTCACTACGATCGGTGTGCTGTATAACACATCTTTCCAGAAATCCATGAAGGATTTTGCCGAAGATTCAACGTTCGTCATTATCGAACAGGCGTCAAGGCAAATTGAAACTCGGATAGATGGCATTAGACATCTAATAACACAAGTCGAGAGTAGAGATGATGTTAAGGCTTTCATGAATTCTGCTACCGTCTCGTCCGATGAGTTATCTTTGACGAGGATAGGATTGCGCAATATGCTCGATACCTACAGAGAACTCTATTCTGAAGTGTCGAGTATAACGTTGATTTCCAAGAACGGGGATTATATTAGCAATGAAATGTATAAGCCTCAGTGGGGAGCGTTTGCAGATTATGAGTGGTTTCGCGATTGTATGGAGCATGGCGATGAACTTCGGGTTGTGTCAAATCCCGTTAGTAGAAATCTCATCTATTACGAGCCGGTAAGTATAGATGGAATTCTCTGCTTAGCAAAAGCTGTGTCAGATGAAGATAACCGTTCGACAGGTATCGTCATGATCGATTTGAAACTTGAAGCCGTAGAAGATGCGCTTGAAAGCATTGTGATTGGAAAAGAGGGCTTTGTTGCGATTATGGATAGCAACGAGCAATTAATCTATTCTCCTGTTAACAAAATTGTGCCGCACATTAGAGAGTCATGGTTTAATGAGAAAAGCGGTGTTTTGGTCAAAGAAATAATGAATGAACGTTTTCAGTTTATTTACTTGAATATTAGCGGATTTGACTGGAAAGTTATGGGTGTGTTTTCACTGTCCTCAACTTTGCAACAGGTAACGGATACCCGAAATATACTTATCATCATCCTATGCTGTTCGGCTTTTGTCGCCTTTGTTATGGCTGTTGCTTTTTCATCGTCCATCGTTAAGCCTATAAAGAAACTCGAGACACTAATGGCTCACGCTCAAGATGGGGATCTGTCTGTGAGATTCAATGTCCTATACGAGGACGAAATAGGCAATCTTGGGACTGCCTTTAATAATATGCTAGCCCAGATGCAAATGCTAGTTGCTCAGGTGTTCTCTGAACAGAAGAAGAAGCGAATTGCAGAACTTAAGGCTCTTCAAGAACAGATAAAACCTCATTTTCTTTACAACACCTTTGATACGATCAATTGGATGGCTAGAAAATATGATGCCGAGGATATTGTTTATGTCGTTCACTGTCTGACCAACATATTCAGAACAGGGCTTTCGAGTGGGAGCGAAATCATTACTTTACGCGAAGAAGTTGCTCATGTAGAGAACTATCTCAAAATACAAAAAGTCAGATACGGGGATATCTTAGAGTACAATATCGATATCGCAGATGAGCTTAAGGATTGTTATGTCTATAAACTGATTCTTCAACCTGTCGTGGAAAACGCACTGTACCACGGGATAAAAAGATCACGCAGGAAAGGAAATATCTCCATATCCGCTTACCGTGAGGGTGAGACCTTGTGCCTTGTCGTGAAGGATGACGGAGTGGGAATGGAAGAGGAACAAGTTTCTAAGCTAAATGCCATATTCCAAAATGGCAATAATACAGAAATGGGATATGGTCTATTTAATGTTGATCAGCGCATTAAGCTCTCATATGGTAACGATTACGGACTCCACATCGATAGCATTGTTGGCAAGGGAACTGTGGTTACCATTACCATAAAACTTACGACTCCGCCAAGAGAGCTAGATAACACGGCAATCTCCGCCGACTTGTTAACCAGTAAGGAGGAGGATGAATGTTAAAGATTATGATTGCTGATGATGAGCGCATCATTAGAGAGGGGTTAAGCAAAGCTGTTGATTGGCAGAAGATGGGACTTGAAGTTGTCGGCACAGCAGCAGACGGTGAGCAGGCATTGTCTCTAGCAACAAGAACTCGTCCAGACATATGCCTTGTCGACATTAGGATGCCCTTTGTTAGCGGACTTGAATTTGTTGAACGTATGCAAAAGATAAAGGAGGACATGAAATTCATCATTATTACGGGGCACGATGAATTCGATTATGCTCAACGTGCAATCAAGCTTAAGGTATTTGATTACTTGTTGAAGCCCATTAACGTACAGGAGCTTGAGGCTGTGCTGAAAAACGCAATACAGAGCATTGATGAGAAAGCTGTTAATCGTCGTCGCATTAACGTTATGGAAGAACAACTCAGACAAACTTTACCTGACATACGAAGAAAATTTATCGTTGATTGCCTGGAAGGGAGATATTCTCCTTTCGATACTGAGCATTTTGAAAGGCTTTTTGGTATTCGCTTTGATGACCGTATAGGAGTGTTGTTGATTAGGATAAATTGTATTTACGTTGGTGATGAATACGAGAGGCCAGATTATTCTTCATTTACACATAGTCTTAAGTGTTGCATCAGTGAGACCGTTGGCAATACACACAATATTCTTCTGTCGTTTTTGAATGATATAGACGGTTTTCTTATCCTTGTTGCTGAGCTTGGAGATGTGGGGCTGAGTCAACGGTTGGCGGATATTGAAAAAGACGTTTTAGAGCGTATCAGCTATCGGATAACCGTGTTTTATGGTGAGACTGACGAAGGCATTCACACGATAGACAGCGTGTATTCTTCCCTCGTGCAACAGGTTAAAAGCGCGGACAGAATGTTGCCGCTTATTCGTACAATTAAAAAATTTATTGATGACCACTACATGGACAAGAAGTTGACGTTAGGAAGAATCGCCAGAAAATTCAATGTTTCTACGGGCCATATAAGTCGACTTTTCAAGAAAGAAATAGGCATATCGTATTCAGATTACGTACAGGATAAGCGAATAAAGAAGGCAATCGAACTGTTGGAAGATAGTGAAAAGAAGATTTATGAGATAGCAGAAACGGTAGGCTATGGCAGTCAGCATTACTTCTGTTCAACTTTCAAGAGGATTACAGGATACGCCCCCAGCGATTATAGGAGGAGACAAATACGGTGAAACGTGCGGTGGCTCTGGTGTTAACAATACTTGCGATTCTCGTGTTATTGGGTTGTTCCAATGAAAGAGATGAGCGGTACCTGATCGGAGTACTACAACCAAGTTTGATGGGGCTCGAACATGTTGAGATGAAAAAAGAAATATCAGAGACGATCTCTGAGTACGCCAATTACAAGTGTTTGTTTGCTGATGCAGGTAATAGTGTGGAAAAGCAGATCACGGACATCGATAAAATGATTAATTGGGGCGTCGATGCGATCATCGTAGTGCCCTGCGATGAGCAGAAGATTTCAGATAAACTTAAAGAGGCTGTCAGGGCGGGCATCTATATCATATTGATTGGTTATGCTCCCTACGATGTCACTGCGTATAGTATTCAGCTCTTCGTCAATAACTACAAGATAGGATTTAAGGCAGGTGAATACGCCTGCCAGGCACTCGGAGGCGAAGGAGTCGTACTTGAGCTTCAGGATAATCCGCAGTTACGTACGACACAGGAGAGGAAAAATGGGTTCCGAGCAGCCATTTCAAAATGTCCCGGTATTGTAAAAGAGTACGTAGTCGTTGGATATGGTCTTGCCGACACAGCAGTATCGGCTCTTTTAACGAGCGAAATTCTTGAAAACAACCCTAGGATCGATCTCGTTTATTCTCATAATGGAGAAATGTCAAAAGGTGCGGCGCCACTGTTTAGGAACCTGGGCTATAAGATTAAGATCGTAGAAGCAAACAGCGTCAATTTATCCGATGAGAGGGCTTCATCGAGTAAACATAAGCCCAATGCCATGATTGTCTATCCAACGTTAGGGGTGGAGGCCGTGACGTATGCCATGAAGCTTATTGCCGGTGAAACCTTTGATAAGTGCATTGAGTTTGAACCACGACTTATAACGGAGTTTGGCGATGAAGAATAAAATGCTTTTACTTGGCACCGTGGTCATGCTGATTATATGCGTAGCATGTACTCCAACGAATCCAACGCACAACTTGAGGATTGTGAGCGAGACGACCGCCGAATCAGAGGATCGCCCCATCGAAGAATCGATCGTATACGCGGACGACGTCATACGTATCGGGGTGTCAATGCAGGGTTTACAACGCCCCTATATTCAGAGAGTGTATAAAATCCTGTTGCAAGAGGAAAAGAACTATAAAGGAAAAATACAACTCACAATTTACGACGGTTACGAAGACGCCGAAAGACAAAACGCGCAGATAGAGAAATTTATAACGCAAAAGGTCGATGTAATCATCTTTAACCCTATCGCATATGATGGTGGCAAAATCGGCTTGCAGATGGCAAATGAAAGTGGCATCCCTATCGTGCTTCTCATTACAAATGCTGAAGACGGTTTTCATCTTGCAGATGCCTATGCAATTTCCGACCACAAAGAATCCGCGTACATACAGATGGATATGGTCGCAGAATATCTCGGATATAAAGGCAACATTGCCATTCTTAAAGGAAAAAAGGGTATGGACTCCGAGATACAACGCTCCAAAGGATATGCCGAAAAACTGCAACAGTATTCTGACATTAAGCTTGTGTGTTCGCAGGTTGCTAATTGGTCTGCTCATGAGGCAAAGGAAATTGTGGAGAACTGGATCGTGAATGGTAAAAAGATCGATGCCGTTCTTGCTCAGAACGATATCATGGCCATGGGTGTACTAGAGGCTGTCAGAGAGGCTGGAAAGTTAAGTGAGATAGCGGTGTTCGGTATTGATGGAGACTATGACACACTTAAGCTTATCAAGGACAATATAATTTCGGGTACTGTTTACCACGATGCCTATAATCAGGGCAAGCGAGCGATTGAGTACGCTATTGCACTCGCTAACGGCGATCTCGTTACGAGCGAATATGTTCCTTTTATGAGAGTCGATCGTTCAAACGTAGACTATTTTATCGCGCTGGAAGAGTAATAAGATCGATTTAGTGTCTTTTACACATTTATAAACACCGAACTTTTCTGCTTCTGAGACACCTCCTTGGAAGCCCAAAGTGCAGTTCTTTTCTACCGATACACACAACTCTACACGTAATGCAAAATCCGAACGGATCAACTGATGTCCTAAGAGAATCAGATTAGAACAAATGTAAGGGGCTTTCTCAAAAGAGAGTTTTGGCGCAGAGTCCGGAATTCGATAGTAATTGAAAAATTGCACGCTTGTTTTGGGTGTAGAGTCCGATAATTCGATATAAATTGAAAAATTGCTCATCGAGTCCAAGATCGGACGAGTCTTTTGCCGGCAAATGATTTGAAATAGCGCAATGTTGAAGCGGGAACGAGAGGTTCGATTTCTTTTATCTGTCCCGACATGAGCATTCCCCTGACGCGCGATGCGGAGATTATCTCGCCCTTTTCCGTTCGTATGCGTGGCATCACGGTCAGCTTGATTGAATCTCTGAATTCGTGCGCAAGACAGTCGTTATAGAGGGCGGTCACTGCGTCATGCGGTTCGTCGCCGACGGTGCGATTCGTAATGCCGAGTGCGGGCGCTATTCTGTCGCGGAACAGGACGGCGTCGAGGCGAGCTTGCGTCTCAGTCATATCGGATTCTCTCTTTAGAAAATAGGAGGGGAAATGTGTGCGCGAGATGATGTAGGAGTCAGTCGGGTGATAGATAATCCCCCGGAGATCTGCTGTTCCGTCCATGACCAATTTGACGCGTGTTTCCGTCGGGACAGACGAGACATCCTCGCTAAGAATAAAGAGATGAAGGCGTTCAGATCTTGAAAGTGCATCTTCGATGAGCGCGCGGTGCCCTTTGGTAAAAGGATTTGCATTCATCACAATGGATTCGACCGGACCTGAGATAGCGCCGTGTTCTTTCTCGTAGTTTATGCGTTGTTCTTTGAGCAGTCCGATATAGTCATCAATTGTCGGCGTGCCTCTCTCCATAAAGCTGATACCGTTATCGATCTGTGCCAATAACCGAAAACCGAAATGTGTAAACGACAGTACGGCGTCGGGCGTCGTATATAAAAACAGTCTTTCTACTCCGTCATCCAGTGCTTCCGTGATCATGCCGGATAACAATTCATGAAAGACGGCTCCGCCACGGTAATCGTCCCGGATAGCAATGCACTTGATGCGCGCGCCGTCCCGCGCTCCGGTAGCGACAAGCTGTCCATCCTTGTAAATACCGTATACGGCGGTGTAAGGGGGGTCGGGGCGGAGTCCTGCCGTTTCAAGCAACTTTTCCCACGCCTCGCGGCTTCTCTCATTCTTTGCGTAGTCTAACCGTTCAAGCATTTTATTTTTAACGATCCAATTATAAAAAAGCGAAAATACACAACTATCTATCTGTTGAGAGGCTCAACTGCGAATTCCTCTTCGGCAATAATAGTTTGATCATCTTGCGTCATAACCTGAATGCCAACAATGAAATTTGGATTCGGTTGAGATGAATCCCTTTCGAACTTAGAGAACTTTGCCTTTAAACCGTAAACATAGGTTTTTTTCGGGACCAAGTCATATTGGACTAATTCATTTTCCCCATTTAATGTGCTGAGCATGATGAATCCGCTTTCAGCGGAAAGACCGTCTTTACCCGTTATAGAAAAACTACAATTTTTCAGAGAATAATTTGTGCTATAAAAAATCAAAGTACTAAAATCGGTTCCTTCATCGATTCCTTCAATATATATATTTTTTGCATAGCGAAGCTCATCTTTAACTGAAGTAGCGAGCATGGCACACAAAATCTGCCCCTCCGCCTCCCTGTTCGATTTGTTAAATGAGCGCACTCCGAAATCGATCGCTAAAGTAATCATTCCGGTTACTAATATCAGGAGAACGACCGTAACCAAGAGTTCGACAAGGGTCACACCTTTATTATTAAATTTTCTTACGACCTTATTTACAGTCATAGAAATAGTACCCCTCAGATTCATACGCATTGACAGGAATCGCTACACTATTGTTATCGTTGAAAGTGTAGCTGACTGTAATTTTCGCATCGGAAATAAGGGTTGCCCTTTGCATCATCGTAGAAGTATCTTTATCCTTAGCCTGTTTATTAAACTTAGCTGCAATCGTAATAGCAGAAGGAAGCATAATCATGACTAGAACGATGATGAGCAGACCGACCAATACTTCTAATAGGGTTTCTCCGCGTTTGTCTTTTAGTTTCATCTCAGCCTCCGATGTTAGCTTCTTTCTGTTTGGTTATCATGCAGTTGTCCCAGCTGATTGTATGGAAATACTTTTTTGTAACGGTTATGGTCTTAACATTTCTGTTGCTTATCTGTTCTCTCTTTTCCGTTGAAAATGTAATCGGATATGAGGTGGATTTTGATAAATCCATCGTCATAATCATGCTGTATTTGTCAACATCCAATGGTGAAGCATCTTTGATGCAGAAAGTGATGGTCATTTTCATATTTTCCGGATCGAAAACTATCTCAGCTTCTACGGGTGCGATATTCGGCAGATCCCGTGGATCGCTTGTGTCGGTTATCCTGATGGGCAGAGGTGGTTGAGAAACAGGTGGATCTACTTTTTTTGCCCATTCCTCAAAAACTTGATTTAGGAAATTGTTCAGAGGCAAAGCATCAGCATCATTATAAGCATAGTTATCGAATTTAGTCTCTAATGTAGGTTCTCCCGGGGTGGGGTCGATCGGTTCCCAGTTTTCATCACATATTATCGTAGTAGTAGAAACGTGTGTTTCCTCATAAGAAACACTGTCGCCTTCCAGTGAGTCTTTGAACAGCATAACGGCAGAGCTTACCGAGAGATAATTCTGCTCTTCGCTTTGTGTCTTCTTTACACGCCCTACGTTGGAAAACGCAGTATAAATCACAACCGCGGAAATCATGACACAAAGAATCAAGGCGACCAAGGCGAACACCATGGTCGCCCCCTTGTTTGACCGTACTTTGTTTTTTAGACTACTTGAATTCATGCAGTCTCTCCTCAGTGGTCGTGCTACATTTAAAGAGCCAAATACCGCCGTCATTATTATTTATTTCATTGTTGCTAGAGATGTGAAAGACGAACTTTCCATTGCGAAACAAAATCCTCTTAAAACCGTTGGAGCTGTATAAATTATGTGTATCACTATTATATACAAAGTTTTTGACTATTATGTTATCTGTTGCAAAACAGAAAACAACATCAGAAATTTTATTATCATTAGGATCAGTATCACCTTGTTTTATGTATGTTGCGCCAGTAGCGTTGAGCTTAAAGTATTTCGAATTCTTTGATCCACCAACATTCCATAACATTGTGTTATTATTCACAGGCGAGGTGAGGTAATAATTCCCCTGTAAATCCTTGTGAAGTTCTACTTCTCTCGCAGAAACCGGATTGTTATTCCCGGGGCCGGGCGGCGAATCTCCTGTCATACAGTACGCAGGATTGTCTTCTAGTGGAGGCACCCCCGCAACAACTAGGTACTTTATCGTCGAGGTAGTATCGTCAAGCGGGCCGGAAGGCGCAAGTTCTAATCGATTACACGTTATCTTCCACATCGCATACAGCTCAATATCCCCTTCCGGATATACATCCAAATCAACATTAAATATGCCATCCTGTGTAATTCCTGCTATATCACCCGCACCGGTGTAAATCGTTCCGTCCGTATTCAATAGTTTTTTGCGAGTGCCCTCATGGTTAACGTACCAGCCGTCAAAGGTCGCGCCCGAGCTTAAACTTGAACCTTTAACATCCATCTCATCATTCAAAACAGAGAAGAATTTATCCGTTTCTGTGGATATAAGGTTCGGCGATATAACGTTATCGCCGTTCTTGTACACGTAACGATGGTTCGTGTATTCTTTCGTTTCATCATAATGGTTCAGAATAAGATTCCCGGTGTAGTGGATTGCTTCAGGCCATTCGCCGTAGTGGACATGTTTTATGCCGTCCGGATCGGAAGGATCGTTCTTGTAATCTTGTGTAATCACAGCCGCGAACGGATAATCCTTGCCCTCAAGTGCTGCCACTCCACATGGGAAACTATAATGATCGGGTGAAACTTGCGCATAAGGTTCATCAGGGTCATTATTCAATTCACCAACGAAGTGAGCTTGGGACATGCTGTAGTGTGGTCTCTCAATACTTTGACCCTCCCAAGTATTCGTCCAGTAGTAGTACTCCTCAGGAAGAGACTCCTGACCAATTTTATAATATTCCCTATAATAGTAACTTTTATTAATTATGCCGCCGACATAAAATGTAGGTAATGCAGCACCTGCAGACATATGATTCGCATTGGCAGCAATCGTGCCAACCAATATCCTGTTCGCGACCGGCTCCGGCAATTCCATATAAGAATAGCAATTCTTGTATTCCGGCTTTCTAAAAATTCTTGCATCACTATGTGATGTGTTGAGAAATCTAGGTGTGACGGCTGATGCTGCTATTCCGCTGATATAAATTTTTGCTTCAGATGTAGCCACGGTAAGATTAGGGTGAACAATAACTCTGCCGCCCGAGTAGCAGTTTTTAATAATAGTCTGATTCCTTCCTGCTATTCCACCTACAGATATATGATCGCCATAACCGGAAAAATGAGTCGATACTGAGCCTCTATAAGGGTATGTGTTAATTCTAATGGTATTAACTGCGGAGCATCTGTCAATCTTCGTCCTGAGAACACCGGCCAAACCACCTATAGCGGTCTCTCCCGATGTAACAGGATTAGTGCTTGCATCGATTACTTCGTAACCGGCCACGGCACAGTTTTCAATAAAACCTTCATAGACACCGGTGCTTAGATTCGGGTACAGCAAAGGATCATGAATTCCTTTGCTGTAATCATTTGCAATACCGACTAAGGTGCCGATTGCATAGAACCCGGAAGGACTATCGGCTTGACGCGTAATCACGCCAATGTCTTCTGAACCGGGACCAGTGTCTTCTAAATCTCTGATGAGTACGACATTTTGTATTCTAGCACCGACAGTCGTACCAAAAACCCCTACAGAAAAACACTTTGATGTGATGGAGAGATTTTTTATCTTATAGCTTTGTCCGTCAAAACTTCCCCCGAACCAAGCGTAAAGGGGCAACCTGAAGCTGTCAATTTGTGGTCCTGTAGTATGACCCAAAGCGGCGATCGGACAGTAGTTACCATTACTGTCTTTGCACTCGATATCATAATCTTGGATGAAATTCTGGTTCGCCCTTAATGTTTCGAAATTGTCCCAGCCTTCCTCTCCTGTGCCTGCTACGTTACCGTTATAAGTCCAGCCAAAAACGGTATCATAATTTATAAGACCTCCTTTCTCAGTCGCATGTAAGTAGGGGAATTTGTCATAATTATCACTAAGAACCCACTGATTACATTTTTTTTCAGCACTGTTCCAGTTTATAAACTGAAGCTGGTCGAGTGACCTGATTCTATAAGGATTATCATCCGTTCCCGGTTCATATTGAAGAGCGGGATTGGTTCCGCTGTTCCAGCCTTCGAGCTTTATCGATTTGGCGAAGAAAGGACAGAACGAATAGCGTAGATCATCTTCTCCCTCAGGGGTCAAGGTCACCGCAGCATTCTGTTCATCCCCCGTCATGAACATATAGTCCGCTGCAACGGCATTATATGGGGTCGCGGGGTTGGCTTCATTGCATGTATTAAAGCATGTGAAAACGTAACCGCTGTAGTCGGTGTTTTCATTAAACGATTTCTCCGCAGAAGTGTTTCTGTTCGCAGGAACATTCACGTTCGCCCATGATTTTTCTAACGTGTATGTCTCGTTGCCCGTACCTTTTTTAGCAACATAATATCCATAGCCGTATTCTTTGACGATGCCTCCTTCGTCATGCTCGACACTCGTGGTGTCGTGGAACACCGCCTCGTAGCTACCGGATTTGCCTTTTCTGCCTACCATATAAATCTTATAATCAGGATCAGAGCTTCCATCAACTTTTTCGACTTTTTCCCAGTAGAAGAGGCCGGCTTTGCCGAATTTAAGTTCTGCGGGCATCGGCGGTATCTCCCAGTCACCGTAATGAGGAAGACCTGTTATAGATACATACGGGTATTTTACAAGCTCAAGACCTGCCTTTTGATTGTATGGATACGTGTCAAGCTCGTTGTTATCGTCCGAAAACTTGCTTCCGGTAAATGCTTCCACGGCAGCATCAATCGTTGTGAAATTATATTCGAGAGAACCGTCTAGCTTAGTGTCTCCGGATCCGAAATAGTAGACCTTCTCTACTGTTGTTGCGGACGGTACCGTAGTACTGTAGATGGTCGTCGCCTTTGACTCGGAGGAGTTAAAAAGCGAATAGGAATTGATGACACTTGAAATGCTGCTTGGCGCAAAGCCCGCCGAAGAAGCGATGCCGGATACACTGCTTTTTATCATGCCAAAACCTGCGGAGTATGAGCCGGTAATCGAGGATCCTTGAGTCAGTTCACCTGCCAGTCCGCCTATCTTGGATGTCGATGTGCCTCCGATGAGGTATGAGTCGGCATAGGAGTCCTGTATCAGAGCGCTGCCGTTTGTTTTGCTGCCGATCAGGCCGCCAATCGAACCCGTCCCCTCAATGATCGTTGAGGCAAAGCTGTCTTTAATGGTTAAATAATTGTTGGCAGTCGAACGACCTACGAGTCCGCCGATCTTGGAAGTGCCTTTTAGGAAGATATTGTCGGCATAGGTGCCGTCGGCAAAGTTTTCAACATAAAGTCTGCAGTCTTTTATTAGCAGGTCAGAAGCTGTCTCTCCCACCAGACCGCCTACGTACGTGCCGCCGTCGATCTTCTCGTTCACCAATGTCACACCGGCAATCTCATCTCCAGCAAAAACCCCAAAGAGACCCGCCTGCTCGTTGGTGCCGATATGCATATTCAATATTTTGAATGAATCCGATGCGGTCTCAGGATTGTAGCCCGAGTATTTATTTAAGTCCGGGTTATTAATTGGGGTGAATGTCTTTTCTCTGTAAATTGACATCCACAGGAATTGTTCTTCGGGAGACAGAGCACTGTCGGATTCATCATTAAAATCGATATCTGAAATCTGTTTAGCGGCGGTAACGTCACCCGCCGGCAAGCCCGAAATATCGCTGTCAAGATTCTGCAGATGTCTGCCATACGCGATATAGGCTTCCGTC
>Ga0209723_1000823_pt1 | contig 53781 bp, 44 predicted proteins | sample BiotimSIPDNA_2_FD_185750 | JGI IMG/M metagenome (GOLD analysis project Ga0209723, IMG submission 185750) | Anaerobic biogas reactor microbial communites from Washington, USA - Biogas_R2 time_0 SIP DNA (SPAdes) (version 2) | ecosystem: Engineered > Bioreactor > Anaerobic > Unclassified | place... | reverse complement strand
TACTCACTTTTAGTAACATTCAATACAATTCTAAACCTCGATCAGCGCAGTATTTGAGTCAATTCTTGAATAACTACTCTACTGTCCAAGTTACTTTGGCATTCAGCGCAATCGTTTTGTGATATATCTCTGACGATAAGACGTGAATTTCAGCATAGTATAAGAGTGCGCGTAGGGAAACCCTTGTATTGTTGTACAGAATGCCGTCCGCATTTGTTCTTAGTTTCTTTTTATGAACGCGCCTTGTCAATGAGCAATAATTATTTGAGGAGGTTTGATGAATGTCTAAATGTAAATCAATGGTTTTAGAATCACCGCGAATTATGCGAATGCATGAATTTGATATTCCGGAAGTTGCTGAAGGTGATATGTTGCTGAAAGTCGATCTTGTAGGTATTTGCGGAGGAGATCCAATCGAATACGAAGGAAGAAACAGGAAAGTACATTATCCACTCATTCTTGGACATGAAATGGTGGGAAGAATTGCCAAGATAAGCGAGAGTTTGCAGCGTCAAGGATATAGTGTAGGTGATCGTGTTTCGGTAGAACCATATATCGTTTGCGGGAAGTGTGAGTTTTGTCTTAATAGCCTATATCAATTCTGTGAAACTTCTCGAGCGTATGGTGTTACTATTTCGTGTAAGGAACCCCCTCATCTTTATGGTGCATATGGTGAATATATGTATGTCGATGCAGGTTCAAAGCTTCACCGTATTTCGGATGGTGTTCCAGATGAAGCAGCGTGTATGGCATCTGTTTTAGGTAATGGTGTTCGCTGGATTAGAACTCTTGGCAATGTGAAATTTGGAGAGGCAGTTGTCGTCATCGGACCAGGAGCACAGGGGCTTGTTACTATAATTGCCGCTAAGGAGGCAGGTGCATACCCAATTATAGTAACTGGCAAAACACGTAACCCGTATAAATGGGATTTGGCTAAAGAATTTGGTGCTGATTTTGTTGTTGACTGTAGTGAAGAGGATGCACCGGAAGCAATAAGTCAAATCACCAATGGTAGGATGGCAGAGGTTGTTGTGGAAACAACAGGTGCTGAAGCTATGATGGAACTTGGGGTTTCCTTATGTAGAACTGCAGGAAGATTAGTTCTTGCCGGAACAAGCGGGTATGCAAAAAATGCGTTAACGACTGACCTTATCGTGTTTAAGGAACTTCGCGTGCTAGGTGGGTTAGGACAATCATGGGATACTGAGATCGCCGTGCGTATCATAAATTCTCGAAAATACCCCATAGAAAAAATGGTTACAGAAGTTTTTCCTTTGGAGCAAGCAGTCGAAGCAATGGAATATTATATGAATGGTAAAGGCGGTTCAATTCGCGTTGCGATTAAGCCTTAGATGGTTCAAAAGGGACAGAGAATGCAAATCAAATTAGCGTGAGCTAGGAGGCAACAATGGAGAGTAATAATCAAAAAGAAGAGGTTAAGGCCAAGAAAGAGAGATATTTTAAGAAGTTTACGGTTGGTGAACTCGTTATCTTAGCCGTACTCGGGATAGTGTTTGGTATTGGCGGAACGCCTATGGTTTTTGTAGGTCGTTTTTTCATGACAGCACTAGGATCCATTGGATGGGTTGGATTTGCCGCAATCGTAGGCTGGTTTTATCTAGCGGGGGTATTGGGTGTTTACATTACTCGTAAGCCAGGCGCAGGCATTATTGCAGAAGTAATAAGTGGCGTAGCGCAGATACTTTCTGGTAATCCTAATGGAGCTATTGTTTTGGTAACGACATTTTTACAAGGTTTGATGGCAGATGCCGCATTTGCCATAAACGGTTATAAGAAATGGACGATGCCTTGGGTATGCTTATCGGGAGCTATGAGCGCATTTCTTGGTTATTGGGTAGATGCGTACTTTTTCGGAATCACAGAGGCTTCGATTGCATTAATCTTAGGGGCCGTAGTTGTGAGAATGATTAGCGGTGCTCTCTTTGGCATACTTGGTGTCGTCATCTTCAGGCCAGTTGCAAAGACAGGTGTGCTGAGAGGAACTGCTTTAGACCAGGAGGTTCGTGGAAGCAAGGCAGCAGCTACGCGTAGTAAGTAAATTAATAATAAATTTAATAAGTAACTAATCGAAACCACTATTTGTTATGTGTAATTTCTTAAGTGATGAAGAATCGACTGATACCATGCATGAAACTGTCCCTTTATGAATCGTATTGTATCGTTGACTTTGCCTATGAAATATACATTTCATTGTGAAAACAATTGTGAAAAACAGATAAGGAGAAGTTCAGCAAGATGAACCCTATTATCGATATAAAAGAAGTAACTTTTACCTACTTGGGGGAAGAAGAACCTGCTCTCTCGAATGTTAGTTTGTCCATAATGCCGGGTGACTATGTGCTGATACTTGGACCAAGCGGTTCAGGAAAGAGCACACTACTAAACCTTATGAATAGTTCAATTCCAAATATCTTTGAAGGTACACTAGAGGGAACCGTTGTTGTTGACGGTTTAGATACTAGCGAACATTCCTTAGCGAATATTGCAAGCGTTGTAGGAATGGTTTTTCAGGATCCAGATTCGCAACTCGTGAATGTATTTGTAGAGGATGAAGTGTATTTTGGTCCTGAGAATCTATGTATGGAGAGGGAGCAGATTATACAGAATGCAAACGATGCAATTGACCTCACAGACATGCATGATTTCTTACATCAGGAGGTGTTCTACCTTTCTGGTGGACAGAAGCAGAAGCTTGCTTTGGCGTCTGTGCTAGCGATGCAGCCGAAAGTGATTCTGCTTGATCAACCAACAGCAAATTTGGATCCTCGTACGAGGATCGATGTTTTTAACATCTTAGCAAAACTGAACAAACAATTAGGTCTGACAGTAGTCGTAATTGAGCACGAAGTTGATGATATAGCTGATGCGATTAATAAAGTTGTAGTAATGGACGAAGGAAAAATAGTGCATTTAGGTGATCCGCGAACCATCTTTGCTAGGAGTGGTGAGAGTTCCTCAAAATCGCTTGGCTTATGGGTACCACAGATGTCTGAATTGGCTATTGCTATGAAAAATAAATTCGACATAGAGTTTGATTTGTTTCCTATAACTGTCGAAGAGGCGCTTCCAAAAATTGAGCAGTTACTTAAAGGACAAGATGATCAGCTCATTGATAACTTGCCGTACATTCCTGTTTCTGAACGTTATTCAGAAAATGAGGTGCCCTTTGTCGAAGTTCGACATTTAAATTTTTCCTATGGTGTAACTGATCAACAAGCTCTTACTGACATTAGCTTCAAAATGCATAAAGGTGAGTTTTTGGCAATAATGGGAAAAAACGGTTCAGGAAAATCAACGCTTGCAAAGGCAATCATGAAAATCAACAAAGTCCCTGAGGGTAGTATTTTTATTGAAGGGAAAGACATTAATAAAATTTCAGTATATGAATTAACAGAAAAGATTGGTTACGTTTTTCAGAGTCCTGACCATCAATTCGTTACAGATACGGTATTTGACGAGGTGGCATACAGTTTGCGCGTTCGCGGTATCGATGAGGAAATCGTTCATGAAAAAGTAATGGAGGTTCTCGAGCTCTTCAACTTGGATCGTTATACGGCGTTGTCTCCATTTGCTTTGAGTATGGGACAACGCAGGCTCTTAAGCGTTGCTACAATGCTTGTCTTGGAACAGGAGTTGCTCATCCTGGATGAGCCTACGATTTCGCAAGATCAGGTAAGTGCTAATCTGGTAATGGAATATCTAGAAAAATTGAATAAGAAAGGTATTAGCATCGTGATTATTTCACATGACATGAGATTAATCAGTAAATGGGTTGATCGTGTATATGTCATGACTAGATCACGCATGCTGTTTGATGGTGATACTAGAGAAGCGTTTAATTCACCGGACCTAATGGAACGTGCAGCGTTAGTGCCTCCCCCGCTTTCAGAACTGATGTGGAATCTTCGTGAGCGAGGATTACATGCTCCCAGCACTGTATTCACTGTTGATAAATTCGTGGAGATATATGAAAAGGAGATTTTTGTTTCATGAACGACGGTATGGTATTTCAGTTTAGAAAAGGAAACTCGTTTGTGCATAAATTAGATGGAGTTACAAAGGTAATCGTACTCTTTGCAGCTTCCCTGATTGTATTCGCAAATTTCATTCTTTGGTTTCAAGGATTGATACTGATCATATGCTTGCTTATCGGTAGGTTTGCAGCGAAACTATCTTTTTCTGAAATATTTCGAGGAACAAAATGGTTGTTATTTGCCTGCTTGTGTTTCTTCGTGGCGCAAACTTTACTTCTGGATTCGAAGGGGGCTTCTCATTTATTGTTTAATCTCTTTAAAAAACCGATATATTATGAGGTGGTTGATTACACTGCTGCGGTCTCCTTTCGTATCTATACAATTTTCTTAGTTTCTTTCATTTTTATTAGGACAACTCATCCTCGTGATTTGGTTGTCTCATTTGTAGAGATACTCGGAATTGGTTATAGGATCCCCTATGCTTTTTTTATAGCATTAAGGATCGTTCCAATTATTGAGAACGAAAGCCGATGCATAAGAGAGGCCCATATGGTTCGGGGCATTGGAAGAAAAGGTGGTCTTAAGGGGAAGGTAGAAGAATTGAGAAGGTATACTATCCCCCTTCTTGTACGTAGTTTGCAGAATGCACAGGTAATGACTCACTCTATGGAGAATCGTGGGTTCGGACTGTATAAAAAACGCACTTATGTTAACAGTATTAAGATGTCGCTTGCCGGGAAATTAGTGAGTGCATTTAGTATATTCATTGTAATTCTCGTATATGTCTTTGTTTTTACGGGTGTACTTCCCTTCCAGTATGCAGCATATTAAATAGAACGTGACGTGAGAGAACTCAAAGTACAGCGACTTTTAAATATCTGATATTTCGATCACTATTCGATAACGGATAATAGTCTATCAGCTCCGGATCGTCATATTACAGATTAGAATGATAATGGAAAGCATGTTTTTATGGTACGTAAGGTTTTTATTATTAGTAATACATATCAGGACTCGGTGGCCTTGATGAGATTATCCAATATGGCTACCAAGGTTGAGGGGGTGGCGCAAGCATCGGTCATGATGGGTACCGCATTGAATAAGGCAGTACTTCAAGAGGTTGGATTAAGTAGCTCTGAAGTAGATGCTGCTAAGCCTTCAGACTTAATGCTTGTCGTGCAGGCTGAAAGCTTATCTGTTGCTGACGAAGTGATTGCCCTTGTTCGCGAGGAATTAAATCGAGATGCAGTGGTTGACAATCAAGTCGATGATATCAATTTTTCCAGTATAGATGAGATTCTAGACAGTGATTCTACGTTTAATTTAGCAGTAATTTCGACTGCAGGGGAGCATGCTTCTACAGAAGCTAGAAAATCTTTACAGAGAGGACTTAACGTTTTTATCTTTAGCGATAACGTGTCTTTAACTGATGAGGTCGAATTAAAAAACCTTGCGCATAGAGAAGGGCTGTTAGTTATGGGACCAGACTGTGGAACATCATTTCTAGGCGGGGTTCCTATCGGGTTTGTTAATCGGGTTAACAGGGGGTCTATCGGCATAATCGGAGCATCAGGAACGGGTATTCAAGAAGTTATGTGTCGCATTGATGCGCTTGGAGGTGGTGTTTCTCATGCCATTGGTACAGGTAGCCATGATCTAAGTGCTGAGGTGGCTGGCATTAGCACACTTGATGCGATGGCCATATTAGAACGGGATAGTGATACGGAAACGATCATTTTAATTTCGAAACCGCCAGAACCCGAGATTGCTGAAAAGGTTTATACGGCCGCAACAAAAATGTCTGTTCCTGTGGTCATATGCTTTATTGGTGCTGATCATCCAAGAGAAGATGTAAATTTGTATTTTACCCAAACTCTTGAGGAGGCTGCACAAGTTGCCGTTTCTCTTTCTAACGGACTATTGCCGATAAAGAAAGAAGCTGAGCGACACTTGAAAATCGATTGCGAACAAGTAGGGTTTCTTAGGGGTTTATATTCGGGTGGAACGCTTGCTTATGAAGCAATCCATCTGTTACAAGAGAGTGGTTTGTTAATTAAGTCCAATATTGCAAAATCCCCCCAATATTTGTTGAAAAATAATCAAAAGAGTGAAGAGAATACTATTTTAGACATGGGAGATGACTTTTTTACGATTGGCAGGTTACATCCAATGATTGATTACACGGATCGTATCAAGCGATTATATGAGGAATTTGCAGACCCAAACGTGAGAGTCATCTTGATGGACATTGTTACTGGATACGGGAGTAACATGAAACCCGCTGAGGATTTATTGCCTGTAATCAGTGAGTCACTCCATAAACGGCCAGACATTCATTTTGTTGTCCATATCTGTGGAACTGATAGAGATCCTCAGTCAGTTCTAGAATTATCCGAGGCACTTACTGATGCTGGAGCGATTGTTGAGTTTAATCATGTTGCTGCTGTAGAGTATGCGAGATCTCTGCTATTTGTTTAGGTAATCTTTTTGAGACTTGTAATTTTTCTTTGGAGGACAAAATGGAGAAAGCGTCAGAATTGTTATCAAAACCTCTCAATATTATCAATATCGGGCTGAGGTTTCTAGGAGCAAATGTTGGTGATACTGCAAATAGTGTACATTTGGATTGGAAGCCGCCAGTATGGGGTGATTCCACTCTTGCATCAAAACTTTCTTATTTTCTAGATAATCGATATACTTCCAGTTTGGGGTCTTTAATTGATGCCGCAAATCAAACTGCTTTTGAGAAGTTAACCAATGCAGAACCAGTCGTAATTGACATGCAACCGGCAATTGACGTAATTCGCGGCATGGATAAGACAACTATTTTGCATGCTGGTCCACCGATAAAATGGGCACAGATGCCGGGACCTATGCGTGGTGCCGTTATAGGTGCTCTATTGTATGAGAACCTAGCAAGTAATGAATATGAGGCAGTCGAGATCGCAAAAACTGGTATTCGCTATATGTCCTGTAATGATTGTAATGCAGTAGGTCCGATGGCGGGTATTGTTTCTCCTTCCATGCCAATGTGGGTAGTTGAAAATAAAATTGACGGTAAACGTTCATTTGTAACGATCAATGAGGGGTATGGACGTTCTCTTCGTTTTGGTGCATATGATGAAGCCGTTATTAAGCGTTTGTATTGGATGGAAGAAACTCTTGCCAAGGGCTTGAAAAATGTTATTCGTAATATGGGCGGTATTGACATCAAAACAATAATCGCACAAGCTCTCCAGATGGGTGATGAATGCCACAATCGTGATATTGCTGCCACTAATCTGTTTTATAAGATGATCACCCCACATATTTTGAAAGACTCCATTTTAACTGACGTTGAAAAAATAGAAATATTCGATTTCCTAAGTCAACACGATCACTTTGTCTTGAATTTAGCAATGGGAGCGTGTAAAGTTGCTTTGCTTAGTGCATCTGATATTCCGTATAGTACTTTAGTTACAGTGATGGCTCGCAACGGATATGAAGTGGGCATTAAGGTAAGTGGACTTGGTGATACTTGGTATACAGCTTCTGCGGAGATTGCAGAGGGTCTTTATTTCCCTGGCTTTGGTCCTGATGATGCAAATCCCGATATTGGTGATAGCTCAATAACTGAAACTGGCGGCATTGGAGCCTTTGCTATGGGAGCTGCACCTGCAATTGTTCAGTTTGTCGGGGGATCTACGTCTCAAGCAGTCAAGTATACAAAAGACATGTGGCGAATCACGATAGGTAAGCATCCAGTTTACAAAATGCCAAATATGGATTTTTCGGGTACGCCGACAGGTATCGATTTGCGTAAAGTTTGCGAATTGAATCTTCTACCAGTTATCAATACCGGGATAGCTCACAAAGAGGCAGGTCACGGTCTAGTTGGTGCAGGGATTGCATTGGCTCCTGCGGGGTGTTTTCAAAAGGCACTTGCTGCCTTTGCTGATAGGTACATTTCTTGTTTAGAGAAATCCGCAATTTAGTTTCTATTGGTGGCATTTAGTTTTCTATATTGCATGTTAAGAAAGGAAGTGATTTACATGTTAGATCTTGCGATTACGCGTTGCAGACGTGTAGAACATGACGGTATTTTCGAGTGTGATATTGGCATTTCGAATGGTCGTGTTGTTGAAATTACTGAAAGAGGGAGATTGTCAAGTTCAAAGGATACTATTGATGCGGGAGGGAGATATGTTCTACCTGGTGTGGTTGATACACATTCGCACATAGGTCTGCTTCCTGGCGCCAACCTACCCCGACCACAAACATTAGAAGAGAATTTATTGAGTGAGAGTTTGAGCGCACTTTATGGCGGTACAACTTCAGTCATCGACTTTGTCATTTCGCAAGGTTCAATGGTGGCTGCTGTTAAAGAACAGCAATTGTTGGCAAAGCAATACTCCAAAGTTAATACTTATTTTCATGGCGCCTTGATGAATGATCTTCACATTTCTGAAATAGAAGCTGTAATTCAATTGGGTGTTCGATCATTCAAGATCTTTTTGCCTTATAGGGGTGAGGAGGCTCTTCGTCTGGGTGGATTAAGTAGCTTGAATGATGGCCAGCTTATGGAATCTTTTAAAAGACTACATCTTTATGGTGGTTTGCCTATTATTCATGCGGAGAACCCTGAGCTCATAGATTATCACATGAAGTTGAATTTTGATGCTTCAAAACAGGATATGACTGCTTGGGAGTCGACGCGTCCTGGTATTGTAGAAGGTATAGCTATAGAGAAAGTTATTTATTTGGCAAAAAAAATTGGTTGCTCACTGTGCATTGCCCATGTAAGTTCAAAAGAAGGGGTTGAGGCAATACGTAAGGAGAAGGGGCGGGTTCTGCTCGAAACTACACCACATTATTTGACTCTAACTAAGGAAGCAGGATTAGGTGCTTTAGGAAAAGTTAGTCCCCCCATTCGAAGTAAAAGCGACCAAGATAGTTTGTGGGAGTACATTGACGAAGGTTTTCCTGTTGTCATTGGCTCCGATCACAATCCTTGGCAAAAGCAACATAAGTTGGATATGTGGGAAGGATCTGCGGGGTTACCAGGAAACAGTTATGTTTTACCATTATTGATTTCTGAAGGAGTTTACAAACGCAATATAACTTGGGAAAAAGTTGTTGAGATAAGTAGCTATAATGCAGCTAAGCAGTTTGGTTTGTTTCCTAGAAAAGGCACTCTTAATATTGGAGCGGATGCAGATCTTGTGATTGTCGATGAAGATTTTGGGCAAAAGGTAGATCCCGCTAAAATTCCATCAATTGTCGACTATTCGCCATATTTTGACTATGTTTTTCCTGCGTGGCCTGCTGTTGTTTTACGCTCTGGTATTCGTTGCAACATCAACGATTCTGAATGAATATAAGCGAAAAGGAGATAATCATGTTAATTGACCAAGAGAAATGTATCAAGTGTGGCTTGTGCATACCATACTGCCCCATGAAATGTATTGTACGCACAAATGATGGTGTATTCATTAATGAGAGTGAGTGTGTCGAATGTGAAATCTGTAAAAATGCAAAAGTCTGCAAGGCAGATGCCCTGTATATGATGGAGCTTGGATGGCCGCGCATCATTAGAAATCAATTCTCTAATCCTTTAATATCTCATCCCGGAACAGGCTTGCCAGGGCGTGGAACGGAGGAGATGAAAACAAATGAGGTAACTGGCCGTTTTAGACGCGGGAAAGCAGGTGTTGCGATTGAGATGGGTCGTCCTGGTACTGGAACAAGATTCCGCGATGTTGAGAAGGTTGCGATGGCAATTGCGCCCCTTATCAACACTTTCGAGGAACATAACCCCGTTACTCAATTGATGATCGACAATACAGGAAAGTTAGATGACAGCATACTTGATGAAAAGGCACTATCTGCCATCATTGAATTCGAGATTGATCAAGCGAATATTGTTCCAGTATTAGAGAAACTCTTGTTGGTTCAGAATGAAATTGATACGTTGTTTAGTCTGGATATTGCTTGTCGGTTAGAACCGGATGGTACTTGTCCCGCCGCAATATTGGCAGAAGAGGCTGGTTTTATCTTGTCTCTCAACGGAAAAACGAATGTAGGTTTAGGTAAACCCCTATTTAAGGAGGAAGTATAATCATGACACATACATTGCACAGATCGGGAAGCGAGGAATCGCTACGTAATGATTTTGTTGTTTTTGCTATGGCGGCACAAACTGTTAATGCTAAAGGGATTGCTCCTGAGTTTAAGGTGTTCGAAAGTATTGTAAAGAAATATAACCCAGTCAATTATGGCGACATGAAAACAGGCAATGTGTTTATGGTTGATCTAGGTGATATAGGAAAGTCATACTGCGACAGTAGCATTGCGCATGCAGTTTTTACTGATGAGGTAACTGTAGGGAAGGTATTGAATGAACTTGCAGCAGCAAATTTAAAATTGTCCATTATTGTTTCAGGTCTTTTAGAACAGGTTGCACAATGCTGTCACGATAATCAGCTTGTACCACATACAGTTGAATATTCATTGGGAATTTGGGGAAGAAGAGAACTACTACCATCTAAGGAGGTGCTAGAGATAGCCACAATGTGTGGTCATGGAATGATTTCGTTTTCATTAATAGAGGAGATGTCTAGGGAGATTGCAAAGGGGAGACTTACTGCAGAACAAGCCGCCGAAAAACTGGCGAGACTGTGTCACTGTGGTGTTTTCAATCCTGTAAGAGCCGCACGGATACTCCAGATTATGGCGGAACAAAAGACAAACTTAATCCCTAATGACGTTGATGTTTGATGGTAGGCGACATATTTTATGCTTACAGCAATATCGTAAAAGGTAGAGTCTTTGCTAATAATCAGAAGCCTATATGTCTAAGTTTGGGATTGTTTTGGCGGTGTGAGGCTTAGGATAGGCGTCATTCTTGGAATACTTGTAGCAAACGCATTTCGTGTTTTCTCTATTGTGTTTGCTTGCCCTTGCTTTACTCTGATTTTGGTGTTGAGTTTATGGGATTCCATCGGGAAATGAACGCTTATCTTTTATCTTAACGTCTTTAGAGAGAACATCTCGATTGCAATTTTTGTTACTTATGAGAGAGACTAATATCCTAACAAGATTTAGGAGCAACAAATTAAAGTGCTAGTCGACAATAATCTATACTCGTAAGCTATAAGAAAAAACTGTTTTGCCGCCCATAAAGCTTTCTTCTTGAAGACGCGTGTATGAGTGTAAGAGAATGCGTGGTATGTGAGAGAATACGTCATATACCGTATGTAAAACATATTTACCCATCGTCATCTGGCTGACGCGGTCTGTTCCGCTCGAAATTGAGCGGGTTCTGTTCGACGGCATCGTGGAGCGATCTGTTATCGATGTGGGTGTATATTTCAGTCGTGGCGACCGTGGAATGCCCGAGAATCGCCTGCAGGCTTCTGATGTCGACTTCTCCGTACTGGTACATAAGTGTTGCCGCCGTGTGGCGAAGCTTATGCGTGGAGTAGCGTTGCGGGTCGAGTCCTGCCTGCCGAATGTATTTTTTGATGATGTTCTGGACGGCGCGATCCGTGATCCGTTTGCCGAGTCGAGAAATAAACATCGCGTCGCGATCGTTCGGGATCGGTTTAATACGGTCGGGGAGATAGTCACGTATGGCGGCGATACAGGCGCCATTCAGATAGATCGTACGCTCTTTCCCGCCTTTCCCCAAGACAACGAGCGTGTTTTCACGCCAGTCGGAAAGGTTGATACCGCACAGCTCGGACAGTCTCATGCCGCAATTGAGAAAGAGTGTCAGAATGCAGTAGTCGCGGGTTGAAAGCTTTGAGTCATCGTCAGAGGCGGCCTGCAACAAATCGCGGCTTTCATCGAGCGACAAGTAACGCGGTAGGCGCTTGAGCTGTTTCGGAAGTTCGAGATTCAGCGCGATATTCTCCTCTAAAACGTGTGCCTTCGTCGTCAGGTAATCGAAGAAGGTCCGTAGTGACGATGTGCGTCTCGCTCTCGTTGCGGGAGATGTCTTGCGCGTCGCAGCAAGCCATGTAATGTAGGAGTAGAGATCGGACAGCTGCAAAGAGCGTAGGAAAGAGTCATCGACGATGGAAATATCGATCGACGCCCATTCTTCGTCCTCCGGTTGGAGTTTGCGATCGTCTGCGATGAGAAAGCGAAAGAACAGGACGAGATCGTAACGGTACTGCCGTACCGTACCGGCGGAGCGCTCAAGAATGGCTCTGATGTAACCGAGAAATTCTTCAAGCCTCTGAAATGTATCGATCGGTTGCTTACGTTGACTTGCCATACTTTTAAATTACCTCGTTTCTATTTTAGCAAACTTGCGGTGCAGGTCTAACCGGTAATTGTTATACTTGGCAGTAATACAATCATTATGAATAGCATGAGGTTTGAATAGATGAGAAAATTTCGTGTCGGCATTTTAGGCGCTACCGGTCATGTAGGACAACGCTTTGTTCTCCTACTGCAGGATCACCCCTGGTTTGAGATAACGCACTTGATCGCATCTCCGCGCTCGAAAGGCAAAGCGTACTCGGAAGCCGTCGGCGATGGGTGGCGACAAGATGAACCGATGCCCGAAGGCGTCAAAAAAAGTATTGTACACGGAACGGACGAGACGGCGCTTCTGAAAGATTCGGTTGATTTCGTCTTCAGTGCCGTCGATATGGAAAAGGACGCGCTGATCCAGTTGGAAGAAGCCATCGCGAAGGCTGAAATACCTGTCATATCTAATAATTCGGAGATGCGCTGGACGCCTGACGTCCCGCTGATCATGCCTGAGATCAACCCCGACCACACGCAACTCATCAAAGCGCAGAGAAAACGCCTCGGCACGAAACGCGGCTTCATCGTTGTCAAGCCGAACTGTTCAATTCAAAGTTTCGTGCCGGCTTTGACGCCGCTAAGGGAATTCGGGTTAGAGGAAGTGTTTGTTACGACGTACCAAGCCGTTTCAGGCGCGGGGAGACGTCTCTCCGATTGGCCGGAGATGCAGCACAATGTTATCCCTTTTATTAGCGGGGAAGAGGAGAAGAGCGAATGGGAACCCTTGAGGGTCTGGGGGAAACTCACTGAGGATCGAATCGAGTTGGCGAGAAAACCGCTCATTTCATCCCAGTGTTTTCGCGTGCCTGTCGAATTCGGGCACATGGCGGCCGTCTTCGTGCGTTTTCGCCAACCGATCGAATCGACGGACATCCTGATGCGCTGGCGCGATTTCTCAAGTGTAGTAGGGGAGGCTAACCTGCCATCCGCGCCGCGTCCCTTCCTGCGCTATTTCGAAGAAACCGATCGGCCGCAACCGAAATACGATGTCTCTTCAAGAAAGGGGATGGGTATTTCCATTGGTCGCCTACGCGAGGACCCCATCTTTGATTACAAGTTCGTCTGCCTGTCTCACAACCTTGTGCGCGGCGCAGCCGGCGGTTCCATTCTTACGGCGGAATTGCTCGTCCATCAAGGATGGCTCACACAAACTAAATAAAATAGGATTTGAAGATGAAACTGACCCAGCTGTTACATGCACTTTCTGAAGCAGAAATACTCCACCTTCCTGAGGACACTGACGTATCCGGTGTCACATGCGATTCGCGTCAAGTCAATCCGGGATTTGTCTTTGTCGCCATACCCGGCGCCTTGACCGATGGGCACCTTTACATCGAAGAGGCGATCAGAAGAGGAGCGGTGGCGATTGTCGTCGAGAGACCTCAATCTCTAGATAAAGCGGCTGAGATTAAGGTTCCGAACGCGAGACGCGCTCTCGCCGAACTGTCTCGCCGCTTCTTTCATTATCCCGATCTCGACCTTTTTATGGTCGGTGTGACGGCGACGAACGGCAAGACGACAACGACATCAATGGTTCAGCATATTTTGCGGAGTTATGGCATCGAAACTGCCGTCATCGGTTCCGTAGCATACAGCTACGGCGACGTGCGCGTCAAATCGAACTTGACAACGCCCGAGAGCTCCGATCTTCACGCGATGCTTGCAGAGCAACGCGATGACGGCGTAAAGGTTGTCTCCATGGAGGTTTCCTCAATCGCCGAAGCCCAATATCGAGTTTACGGAATTAATTACGACATCGTCTGTTTTTTGAATATAACTCCCGATCATATGCCTGATCACGGCACATTTGAGCAATACTATCTGGAGAAGCTGAAACTTGTCGAACGCGTATCGGAAGGCGTGCCGGTTATCTTAAATCGCGACGATCCGCGCGTCTACGAGGCGCGACATGTAACTCCCGGAGATGTCATTACAATCAGTATTGATCATCGCGACGTCACGATCATTGCCGATTCACTTAATATGGCAGGTGGAATTCCTTCATTTAAATACACTGTTTTAGAGCCATTTATGACACTGGAAGGGGAGAGGGAGTCGGGGAGTTGGCAGGTTAACCTCAAAGTGGCTGGCAGGCATTCTGTCTACAACGCGATGGCTGCCATTACGATCTGTTCGTACTACGGGATCGAAGTAGAGGATGCCATTAGAGCCATAGAGCGTTTCACCGGCGTAGAAAGACGGCTTCAGATCATCTATGACGGCGATTTTACGATAATCGACGATCATATCAGCGACGAGGACAACACGCTCAAGATGCTCGAAGCGCTTGAGGTCATATCGGCGGGGAGACCGGTCCATATCGTTGTCGCAATTCGCGGCAACAGGGGCGTACTCGTCAATCGTGAGGTTATTACCCAATTCGCTAAATTCCGTGACAAGATCAATTGGAAGACTTTCTACGTCACGTCGAGCGTCGATACGGCGCGTCCGCGAGATGTCGTGCATGACGATGAGCGCGAAGCCGTTCTGTCCGATTTAACGACTGCAGGGTATAACTACACGTATGAGCCTAATTTGACGGAGTCAATCGTAGCCACGCTTCCCGTAGTCAAGCTTGGTGAAGTCTACGTACTCGCAGGCTCCCACAATATGGACAAGGGGGCACGCATCGCATTGAACTTCCTCGCCGATAGTCGCCCTGATCTCGATCGTGAAGAAATTCTTAAACCTCTTAGGGATCGTCTGATGGGATGATGATCCTAGGCTACTACGGATCGGCAAGTTAAAATGGCTGCAGAGGAGGGCTTCAAAGCTGAATCTCGGGTTGTCATTATCACCTTACATCCAGTGTTCAACGGAAGAGAAGAGGATGATTTGCAATAGAATAATCTGAAATTCGTCTGTGATCCATAAAACCGTACTTCGTAAAATACAAATTTTACGAAGTAGGAGAGAGTAAAATCGGTCGTTTTCATGGAAAATGGAAATCTGAATATTTAGATAGAATTTCTACACCATCTCCAGGTCAATGTAATGCCCCGAAAGAAACTCTCTCACACTCCAACGTAATTTATTCCGAAATCATCAGTCCATGGATTTATATGATCTCTAACGACGACAATCTTCTTAAAGCTGTCATTTAGCATATATCCTCCGAAAAATATTTTCCCTTTATGGAAAATATTTTCTCTGCAAGCAGAATACTTGCACTTCTTAATTTATTTTAACAAGCAAGGAGCTGTCTCAAAACCGCTCATTAAGAGCGATGATGAGATAGCCTCTCCCTTTTGGGGTTACGCTCTTGATTCAAACGCCAGATTTTTTTTCAATGTACAATTTTGCAGTTAATATCGAATTTTTGTACTGCACACGCTCCAAACCGGAGTGCAGTTTTTCAATTTAATTTGAAATATTGGATTACGCGCCTGCCAATTTTTGGATTTTGCACCGCTCGAAGGGTACAATTTTGCAGTTAATATCGAATTTTTGGACTTTTCACCCGGGGTGCCAACGCCCTAGATATGTAGTTTTTCAACTTATAGTAGCGAATTTTCGATTTAAGTTGAATTTTTGCACAGCATAGGAGGCTAAGCATTTTGGCGTCGTCCGAGTACATGACATTTTGACTGTTACTATTTAGGGAATAGACCAACCGTCCGCTTCATCAATAGAGGTGGAAGTTGTCGTTCTACTTTTGTAGAGACTGTCTTCGCCGCTTATCTTTCGGAATTCGCTCATATCTTTAAACGGGTTGTATATCACGAACAAAATAATCAGTAACAAAATCACCATCAGCGTTGTAAGGATATTCCTTAAAGTCCGCTGTTGTCTCTCTTGCGCGAACTTTCGATTGATCTTGCCGACTGTTGTATAGCCTTTCAATCGAAAGACGCGGTGTCCTGACTTGCGCTGACTATCCGCATTGAGAGCCGTATCTCGGCGATAAAAATTCGTGATTCTGGTCATAGTGTCGCCACGTCTATCGCTGACTGACATGGGTGGCCTCTGCTGTCTTACATGACCGCGATCGTCAACGACGCGCTCGGAACGTACGCTCGCAATTGATTGTCGTTCGATCCGCATATCGCCATCGTCGTGATCGTTTATGTTGTCCCGAATAATGGGCACTCTCTGACGACTCGGACGATTGTTATGATTGAAATTCCTCGGTTCAGTCATGATCTCTCCTAGCGAACAATATTTTAGCACAGATGACGGCAGTTTCTTCGATCATTACATTCAATACGCGTCGGGAGATCTTTGTTAAGCTCGAAAGGTTGCTTGATTTCTTTTCGATTTATCTTTGAACGTGAACATTTGTTTTGTTATGTTATACTTTGTATGAAATCAAAAAGAACTGCTGATTCCCTCGGAGAGTGATACGACTATGGCAAAGAAATATCCATTTACGAAGGCAAATGTTCAGGAAACGCAGGAGGCGGTATATAAATATATCGTTGAATATATTTCAGCGAATGCGTATTCCCCTTCGATCCGCGACATCTGCGTAGGCGTCGGCCTCAAGTCCACCTCTACTGTCCATAATCATTTGCGGAGATTGTCTGAGGAAGGATTAATTCAATTTCATGAAGGCAAACGCCGTACAATTCGCGTTCCGGCACTCGATGCGGTCGATTCGCAAGAGATACCGCTCGTCGGTACGGTGACAGCGGGGAAGCCCGTACTTGCGACGGAAAACATCGAATGCCTGCTGCCTCTCCCCTTAAATGTCTGGTCGTCGACGGAAGAGTTGTTTGCTCTGCGCGTTAATGGTGACAGCATGGCCGACGCTGCTATCCTTGATGGAGACATCGTGATTGTTGAGAAACGCTCAAGCGCCGAACACGGCGAGATCGTCGTCGCTTTGCTTGACGATGAGGCGACAGTGAAATCACTTAAGCGCGATCAACATGGCAGCTATTATCTCCATCCAGAGAATGAGCTTTATGATGATATTCCGCTTAATGAATGCGACGCCATCATTCTGGGCGTTGTGCGAGGCCTGCTTCGCACCGACGTGTAGCTGTATTTAATTATCTGAGTCTTATCTCGCTTCGAGAGTAAAACGACGCGTCAACTGTTCGTTCATCTGCGCGTTGTATGCTCTGTGGTGCGCTTTACCTTTAATGATGACGATAGTTCGCTGTCGCCGTGACGCGCGGATAAGTCGTAGCACCTCGTCGTCCGCTTCCTCTTAGCTCGTCGTTGAAGATAAGGTGAAGCTCTTCAAACGGTCTCACGCAGACGATGGATGACTTAAACAGAAGCTGTTGCGTGCCACGTGATGAGACGACGATTGATTCTTGATCGAAACCGATGATCAGCCCTTCGATAATCGACTGGTCGAAGAGCTGAATGACGACATTGATCTTCTCTCGTCGACAATGGTTAAGGAATGTTTCCTGTATGCGCAAGGATTGTGATAGCGGTGTTCTTTTCTGATTCGATTGATTAATTCTGTTATTCTGTTCCATTTTTGACCCCCCTATTAAAAATGCAATTTCCTATCTCCTATGAAAACTCCTAGTTGATCTCCTTGAAGGCAGGTTCTATGAGAATTCAAGGGTGAGTCATTCAAGAATAGAGAAAAGATGTCGCTATAATTTCGCTATCAACGAAAAACGGTCTTACGACGGTTCATATAGCAGCGATAATAAGTCCTTACGGCGGCGGAGCCAAGTCTGCTGGCGTTTGGCATAGCGTCGCGTCGATTGTGCAGTCAATTCCCGCGCTTCATTTTCCGTAAGACTCCCTTCAAGATGCATTACGGCTTCTCTGTAGCCAATCCCGCGAAAAGCGGGACATTCACGATAGTGCGGATATTCTTCCATAAGATTGCGCGTTTCGTTGAGAAGTCCCGCGTCGTACATCACAGCAACGCGCGCGTTAATATGCTCGTAGAGCGCCGTGCGCGGATGCCAATCAAGGTGAATGGGGATAAAATCAAACTGAGGTCCTCGCTCGCGCGAACGTCTGTTGAGCTCCGATTTTGTCAATCCCGTTTGGCGATAAAGTTCGAAAAATCTTGCGATGCGGCGCTTGTCGACCGGTGCGATGGCGGACGCCGCCTCAGGATCCAATGTGTCAATGAGCTTCCATGACTCGTAAATACCGCGCACATCGATTTCTCGCCGGATGCTCTCTCGGAGTGCGCGATCAGGTTGATGCCCGTGAAACTCAAGCCCGTCCAAAAGTGCGGATACATACTGAACGCTGCCGCCGCACACGATCGGCTTTTTGTTTTGTGACGACAAATCGCCAAGGAGGGATGTCGCTTCCTCGACGTACATCGCGACGCTGTAAGATTCACACGCATCTCGACAATCGAACAAATGATGAGGGATCTCTTGGCGCTGCTGAAGAGAAGGCTTTGCCGTTCCGATATCAAATCCGCGATAAATCTGCATCGCGTCGCAGTTGACGATCTCCCCTTTGATTTCATGTGCCAGTCTGAACGCCAAAGTCGACTTGCCGGTTGCCGTCGGACCGGTGATGACGGGAATCGCCGCGGGACGCCGATTTACGAGCTCAAAGAGCTTCTCTTCGATCTCAAGGAAAGAGGATGAACGAAAGATAAAAGAATCATCCTTTGTATGTGACATCCCAACACTCTCCTTCTCGGTTTTCATGTGTATGGATCATTGAGACGCAAGGACGACATCAGACAATTCTGCCGAATAATTTTTCGATTTCCGATTTCGACAGCTTGATGGCGACAGGACGTCCATGAGGACAGTGATATGGATTCGTCAAAGCTGTCAATCTCTCGAGAAGCAGTCTGATTTCATCTTCACTCAGTCGGTCGTGCGCTTTGACGGCAGCTTTGCACGCAACAAGATGCAAGATCTCCGTGTCCTCAACTGTATTACCAGTCCTGTGAGCCTCTTCGAGGCAGTCGAGGGCGGCACGAAGTCCGGCGGCAGGGTCAAAGGCGACGTCTTCAAAGCGGTTTCCCGCAGGGACGGAACGCACGACGACGGATTGTCCGCCGAAAGATTCATACTCAAATCCGAGCGAACGAAAATGCTCTTCCTCATCGGTCAGAAATGCCAATTCCTTATCCGTGACATGAACGCGCACGGGCACCAATAACAGTTGACCGGGTGACCTGCCGTCTTCATTTTCTTCGCGTCGTTGCAACAACTCCTCGTACAAAATGCGCTCGTGTGCCGCATGTTGGTCAATCAGGATGAATGAATCGCTTTCTTCAAGCAAAATATACGTGTGGAAAAGGACGCCAATGAGTCGCGCGTCGAGAAGCGAAAGGACGGAATCGGATTGAACGGGAGTCCTGTCGGTTCCGGAGGGATATGACAAATCCGCGGAAGCGAAATGAGTCGAACGAGCAGTTGGGAACTGTGTTTGTCGATAGGTCTCTTTACGTCCCTTTTGTTCAGATACGGATTTTAAATCGGATGACGGGAGTGTACTCGTCCCTTCTTCACATACCGTGTCGATTTCTACGAATTTGCCGAGAACATCGGGAGATTCCAATGGAGATTCGCCGTCACGCTTTATCTTCTTGGCGGTGAGCGATGGGGCGATTCTCGCCGTGCTGTCCGCGTTATCAGGAAGTGATTCATGCGGTATGAGCTCCTGCAACTTTTCCTGTCGCGGAAGCGGGCGGTCACCGGATAGATCGACTCCGATAAAGTGAGCCCCCTGTTCGAACGCGGCCCGAAGCGCCTGATAAACTGCCTTAAATACGGCGCGTTCATCCCAGAAGCGCATTTCCAGCTTTTGCGGATGTACATTAATATCGACAAGATTGCCGGGGATCGAGATATGCAAGACGAGTTGGGGAAAGCGCCCCCTCATGAACCAAGTTTTAGAGGCCTCATCGGCCGCCGCGCGCAGCGTGACGGACTGGATGACGCGTCCGTTGACGATGAAAATCTGCCGCGAGCGATTGTGGCGGGAGGCTTCCGGCGTTGTGACGAATCCCGAAACACGGACGGGTGGCACTTCACCTGCCACGGGAACCATAGCCGCGGCGACATCAGGTCCGAATACGGCATAAATGGTACTCAAAAGATCATTGTTGCCAGGCGTGTAGAGTACTTCACGACGCTCCTGGTCGCGATCGAGTCGAAAAGAGACGTCCGGTCTTGTCAAGGCGATTTTACCTGTCAAATCGGCAACGGCGCCGGCTTCCGCCGCGTCGCTCTTCAGGAATTTATAGCGCGCGGGCGTATTGTAAAACAGGTCGCGACATGTGACGACGGTCCCCGGAGAAAGGCCGCATGGACCAGAGAAAGTGAGCTTGCCGCCTTCGACGACGACGCGCGTACCCTCAACGGCTTCGCGCATCCGCGTTCGAAGTTCCAATCGCGAGACAGCGGCAATCGATGGAAGCGCCTCACCTCTGAATCCGAGCGTTTTGAGTTCATGGAGATCGTCGGTGGTCACGAGTTTGCTCGTCGCATGACTTTCGATTGCCATGAGGGCATCTTCGGAACTCATGCCGCGGCCGTCGTCTTCGCAAGAAATGAGACGAATGCCGCCGTTTTCAATTTTGATTCGAATAACGGATGCTCCGGCATCGAGCGCATTGTCCAGAAGTTCTTTTACAACGGAAGCCGGGCGCTCGATGACTTCACCCGCGGCGATGCTGTCGATGGTGTGACGATCAAGTTTATGTATGGTTAGCGTCATGTTTTACTCCTGTCCGCTTTGGCGCTTCCGTTTCGTCGCCAAATCTTTGAGGTCAATGAGGAGACTGTACGCATCGACCGGGCGCATGTGATCGACGTCTGCCTCTTCCAAGCGCTCGATGATCGTATCAGCGATGCGTACCGCGTATGCCTCGCTGAACAAATCAAGCTGTCCATCCATGTTGCGCGCACTGCGTTTCACGAGCGAACGCCTCTCCCCTTTATTTCTCTCAATTTGCTCCATGAGCTCTTTTGCCCTAACGACAACGACATCGGGCATACCGGCGAGTTTGGCGACGTCGATGCCGTAACTGTTGTCGGCACCTCCGGGACGAACGCGATGCAGGAAAACGATGTCGCCATCTTGTTCCGACACGTCGACATGGCAGTTGAAGACGCCCGGTAATGTATTTCCCAGATCGATCAGTTCATGGTAATGTGTTGCGAATAAAGTGCGTGCACCGAGTAAGCGCGTATCGGCGATGTATTCCATGACGGACCAAGCGATTGACAGACCATCGGAAGTCCCCGTTCCGCGCCCGATCTCGTCGAGAATCAAAAGGCTTCTCGGCGTCGCCTGGTCGAGGATGGCAGCCATTTCGCTCATTTCTACCATGAATGTCGATTGTCCGCCTGTGAGATCATCGGAAGCGCCTGCACGCGTCATGATGCGATCGACGATACCGATGGATGCGGAATCCGCAGGCACAAAACTTCCCGCTTGCGCAAGCAGAACGATCAGAGCAACCTGTCGCATATAGGTCGATTTTCCCGACATATTGGGGCCTGTCAGAATCATCAGTCTTTTGTCGTCTCCGTTTAGCTCAAGGCTGTTCGCGACAAAATCGTTCTCACCGCTTAAAATTCTTTCGACGACAGCATGGCGTCCGTTTTCGATCACGAGCGTATCATCTTCAAGGATTGTCGGTCTACAATAACGATGGCGCTCGGCGACATTGGCAAATGAGAGCAATACATCAAGCGTGGCAATCCCTTGTGCCGTCGACTGCAGTTTCGGCAGATAAGTTGACAACGTCTCTCGCACGACGGAAAACAATTCGTGTTCGAGTGTTTTCAGCTTGTGCTCGGCTCCTATGATCTTGTCTTCCTTTTCTTTCAGTTCAGGCGTGATGAACCTCTCAGCGTTGACAAGTGTCTGTCGCCTCGTATAGTGTTCGGGCACTTTGTCGAGTTGCCCCTTTGAGACTTCGTAGTAGTAACCGAAGACGCGGTTGTAGCCCACTTTAAGATTTCTTATACCCGTTTCCTCGCGCTCTTTAGCTTCGAGCGACAAGATATAGTCACGTCCGTGAATCGTGATGTCTCGCAGTTCATCGACATCACCGTTGTAACCGTCGCGAATAATGCCGCCGTCCGTGATCACGAGGGGTGGGTCATCAACTATGGCGCGATTGAGCAGGTCGGTAAGTTCCGGCATCAAGTATATGTTCTCACGCAATGCGGAAAGTCCCGCCTCCTCTTCCGTTTCAAGCAATGATAGGAGTGCCGGGATGCGCTCCAGGGTGCCTCTCAGAGCCGCCAAATCGCGCGGTGTCACCGACCCTGACGCAATCCTTCCCGATAGTCTCTCGATGTCGTAGAGGCCGATAAGCGCCTCTTGAAGCGATTCACGTAGCATGAAGCGTTCGTAAAGCGCGGCGACGGAGTTCTGCCGCCTCATGATGGCGGCGCGATTGATAAGAGGCTGTTCGAGCCAAGAACGCAAGAGACGCCCTCCCATCGCCGTTTTCGTGCGGTCGATGGCCCAGAGAAGACTGCCGCGTCTCTTCCTATCGCGGATCGTCTCCGTTATCTCCAGGTTGAAACGCGTCGAGCGGTCAAGCACCATGTACTCACGAATTTTGTAGGGTCGTATGTCGCGTATTTGAGCGGGAGTCTGCTTCTGTGTCTCCGAAAGATAAGTCAACAGAGCGGCGGAAGCTCGCGGCCACAGGATATCGGCATCGGAAAAAGTCAGACCGAACGTCCGCGCGGTGTCGGAAGAGAACGCGCTGTCATGCAATACCGTACATGTGACGGCTTGTCGTTCAAGGTACTTTTGGAAGCGTCGATCGTTTGCGAAAGAGTCGTTGACGACAAATTCGACGGGATTGAAACGCGAGAGCTCATCGAAAAGCTGCGCCTCGGCGTTCGACGAGAGAAATTCCGTTGTCTCAAATCTACCGGAGGAAAGGTCGCAAGCTGCCAGACCGAACGCATCACTGTCTCGGCAGACGCAACAGAGATATTGAAATGCCCTTGCGTCGAGTGATTCGGGATCCATTTGCGTACCCGGAGTCACGACGCGCACGACATCGCGTGCGACGAGTCCTTTTGCTGTCGCAGGATCTTCGACTTGATCGCAGATGGCGACCTTGTAGCCGCGACTCAGCAAGCGCTTCAGATATGAGTCGGCGGCATGGTGCGGCACACCGCACATCGGGGCGCGCTCGTCAAGTCCGCAGTCACGTGCCGTCAGTGCGAGCTCAAGCTCGCGCGCCGCAGTAATCGCGTCATCGAAGAACAACTCGTAAAAGTCGCCGAGGCGAAAGAAGATGAGGCAGTCGGGGTACTTCTCCTTCTGCTCAATCAGTTGCATCATCATCGGCGTGAGCCGCGTTCGATCTACATTGTCAAAGGTAAGCGCCATGACTTCCCTCCGCGCGCTAATTATCCTGTATTAGTTTCCCGTCCAATGAATATATGCCGGCACTCTCAATCAAGACTTGGACAACGTCGCCGCGGTTCACTTCATACGGGACGACAACTTCATTGGGCGAACACTCTTGACAAGTGAAGCTGCTCGTCAGCAACCCTGAGAAATTGACGAGGCGATCGTCGTGCGTTCTGCCGGACAGAATCGTCTCGTCGCGTCGGCTAAAGCCGTCGACTAGTACTTCCACGACTTGTCCTTCCAGTTTTTTGTTGGAAGCGAGACTACATTCGTTCTGATATTCTACCAGACGCTGGAATCGTTTTCGAACGATCTCCTCCTGACTTTCTTCGTACCAATCGGCGGCGGGAGTTCCTACGCGAGGACTGTATAGAAAAGTGAAAGCCGCATCAAATTGCGCCTCCTCCATCACACGGAGCGTCGCTTCGAAGTCTTCTTCCGTCTCTCCCGGAAACCCGACGATCAGATCGGTCGTAATCGCGATGCCGTCGCGAGCTGATCGCAATTTGCGAACGAGATTAAGATAATGCGCTGAATCGTATCGGCGATTCATGCGACGTAGCACCCGGTCGCTGCCCGATTGAAGCGGCAGGTGGATATGCGATTCGATGCGAGGTTCCCGACGGATCACTTCGATCAACTCATCGGAGAGATCTTTAGGGTGTGACGTCATATAGCGCACGACCCATAACCCCTCGATATGGCTGATTTCGCGGAGCAGTGTTGCAAAGGTCGGCGCGTCGACCTCTCCCCTTCTCCGTAGGTCATTTCCGTAAGAATTGACATTTTGTCCGAGAAGCATAATATCCTTCGCGCCGCATGCGACGGCACGTCTAGACTCCTCGACAATCATTACATAGGAACGGCTCTGCTCGCGACCGCGCGTATGCGGAACGATGCAGTATGAACAGAAATTGTTGCACCCTGTCATAATCGTGATGAGCGCGCGATGCGGATCAGCACGCCACACGGGCAACGACGTATCGTCGCCGAGACCGCGCCAATCCGTCAAGTCGATAGTGTTTCTCTTAGTTCTGTCGGATAAAAGTGTTTGCGACAGTGCATAAGGTAACACGCGAGCTGTGCCGGCGCCAAGAATAAAATCGACGTAATTAAACGTGCGTTTGACTGCATTGACGTGTATATCCTGCTCCATCATGCAGCCAAAAACGCCGATAATGGGATGTCCGCCCTTTCGAATCGGTTTTAAGCTCCCTAGATGGCCGTAAAAGCGATTGTCCGCATTGGCGCGCACGCTACAAGTGTTAAAGAGAACGACGTCTGAAGCTTCAGGAGACGCCCCGGGACGAAAGCCCATCTCTTCTAAAATACCTGCGGCGAGCTCGCTGTCGCGGTCATTCTGCTGGCAACCGAACGTACGGATATAATAGGTGGGCGCATCGCCGATATCGTGGATAAAAGTGTCCGTCCAGTCTTTTACGATCGCGATGTGTTCGTCGAATTCGTGTTCCGTTATATATTTTTTTTCGTCACATTCCGATTTCATGTCAAATAATGCGTATCGCAACCCTCATTCCATCAAAATGGATGTCGCTTGGATGTGAGCCAGCGGTAAAAGATCCAGCGTTTTCTCTCAAGTACTTTTCGCAGGTAAACTTCTTCTTCGCGATAGAAATCAAGTAATGTCCGAAGTGATTCATTATCGCGAATGATCGTGGTTCCTTCCGGAGCATAAAGCGCGCGCTCGATGAACCGGATCAACTCGGGCGGAAACATTGTATAACGCGAGATTTCCACGCGCAGTATAAAGGAGCGGATCGATTCGTGATCTTTGCGATGTTTCCCGTCCAACGCCCACAAAGTGAAGATGTCCCACATAATGCGAATGACGAGTTTTTTCATACCCCAACGCGACAACTTGTACTCGATATACTTCTCGCGATGCCTGATTCTGAAAATAAACTGTCGCCATAACAAGAAGATCAAAAGCGGGACAAAGTATAACAACCAGATGACTGATCCGGAACGTACCGTCCCGCTCGGTTGAGTGGTTTCCTGAGGGTCGGGCTCCGGCAACGTGTGCTCAATTGTTTCGGTGGGCTCAGTCTCTTCAGGCGGTTCAGTCGGAGGAGGATCTTCAATTTCGCTCTCGTGCTGTGCTGCATAATCGGAGCGCGCCATGTCGTCAAGTACTCCCCCCGGTGTCGCATCGACAGGGATCCAGCCGGCGCCCTCGATCCATACTTCAGCCCAAGCATGGGCGTTCAATCCGGTCAGGACTTGCCTCTTTGCCGTTCCGGGCTCCGTGGCGGGTACTAGAAAACCTTCGACATAACGTGCGGGGATTTTAGCTTCACGCGCAAGAACAGTTACGGCTGTCGCGAAAAAGGTACAATATCCTTTCTTCTCGCGGAGAAACCAACCGACAAACTCTTCACCCTCTTTTGGCGTGGCGGCTCTGAGTGTATACGTCATGCGTGAAGACAACGTCTCTCGAATCAGGGCGATGATGTCGGCATCAGATATCGCATTCACGCGCTTATAAATGTAACGATGCAAGGTCTCGTCGAATTCCATGACGCGTGATTCCAAGTCGGGCAAATCAGGAAGAGCCAGATAGAGAGCCCGATCTTCCTTTGTCAATCGCTGTGATGGTTGTCCGTATGCAATGTCATACAATTCACCAAATCGCGCAATTTCCTCAGAAGTTCGCAAGTGAAGCACATTGAACGACTGACCTACTGACGAATAACCGTTCTCCGGGATGAGACTGTCAAGATATAAGTGTCCCGACGTGTTGAAATACGCGTTGAATGCCCGTTTGTCATTGTTACGCGAGTAAAGGCGCGGTCTGCCGCTTTGAAAGACGACTTGCTGATCCTGTTCGGGAGTGATCGATACGCGAGTCCTGCGCAATACGAGCTTCATAAAATCTTCTTCGTTCACGTTGGGAACGCCAATGTATTTACTCTGCGCCTCCTGATTTGCCTGATGCCCAAAACGCCAGTTAGGATTCATGCCCTCGGAAATCCAGCCATGTCCCGTGTATATTTGATAAGCGGTTCCTTTCAACCAGAGAGGTCGACCGTCCGTATGGATTCTGAGAAAGGGAGTATTTGTCGGCCTTGCCGCTCCGCCAATCCTTCTTTCTAGCGGATAATAGCCGAATTCTCTCAAGGAGAACTCCTTATACCCGAGCGCTTGATCGCCTCGGCCGTGTTTTTTGCCGACCATACTAGCAATCTGATCGTCTAGCCATTTGTTATGGAAGAAATCAGTCGGCAGCACGACATGGGATAAAACGATGAAGCACATCAGCAAAAAAGCAACAAAGGCCGCCCAATTTCGCCTCGACGTCTCGCCGGAACTCAACTTGATTTCTTTGTTCGTCATCTCGCTGAGCGATGCGTATCGACTGCCTGCCGGCTTCCTCTCCGCCAAAAAGCGCAACACGACGAGCATAGCCAAGAGATAGAGGATTTTAATCTCTATTCCATGAGCCCCTTCAGTGAAGTACTCGCTGAGACCGTAAGCGAAGGAAGCGACGAGCCCCATGGCGAACGGCGCGGCGGAGAGATTCATCCATGTGAACATGAAGATGCTGATCAGGAAGGCGAAGAGAATCGAGACACTTGAATAATCGATATTCGGGGTTTGAATTTGGTAGAAAACTGTGTAAAACCAATCATTGACTTTGTCGATGAGAGCGTAGAGCGATTCGCTGATCGCGTGGAAGAATCTAGCGTTAGGCCAAACCATTGCAGGAACGACTACTACGGCAAGGACGACAAGCGCGGCGATAAAAGCACGTTTAAATCTAAGAAAAATAAAACAAGCGACGAAAGACACAACAATCACAACAATAAGCGGGAGAATTTTTACCGGCAACTCGATAGCGAAGAGCAAAATGTGAGTCAAAGCGTACGTATACACCATCATGAAAAACGCCTGTATGATGAGCTGAGTTCTCGCATTCGTCAAGGGCGCGTCGAGTCTATCCTTCATTTGGCGTCCGCCAATGGAAAGGACGGATGGCGATGGGGCTTGTCGTCTTAATTTATGCATATTTAGGCCCCAAACTTTCAAAACCGTCAACACCCGAGTCAGCATATCGCGTAGCCACTTCGAATACTTCTATGTCCGCTCGTCGAAGCATTCTCAGAGCGTTCTCTTCCTCTCGAGATTGGCTTTCCTGTCTGAAGTAGAAATAGATGACTTGGTAAGCTCTCCGCTGAAGTGCAATGATCGCGGCGGCCGTCGTCTCTGAAATACGCGATGAAAACAAAAGAAAGCGATCGCGCGATCTAGACCCTCTCTGCCTCTCGATCGATTCTCCCAGTGTGGGAGACATATCGGGCTCAATCATCGCCAACAAGCGCCTGTAGCGCAGGGGTTCATTCGTTATGCTTATACGCTCGCCTAAAGAGTCTGCGGAGAATGTATGGAGCGATGCGGGCATCTCGCGCTCCAAGAGCCAAACGATCGCACCCGAAACCTGATCGAGAATGTGATCTCGACGCGTCAACGCTTCATCGCATTCCTTCACATCGTTCACCAACGAATAGCCGGTAAAATCATCGAATAGAATGTGTGTCTCAATCGCTAGAGGGGCCTCGTACTGTTTGACCACAAATTCATTCAAGCGTGAGCTGACCTGCCAATGGATCCTTCTGATTTCATCTCCTTCGCGGTACGAGCGCAGTGTGTCGATCTCATCGCTTCTTTCTTCAACGCGACGCTTTGCGAGATCGCTCTCCTCAACTTGTTGAAAAGCTCGTATCAATGTATCGTCTGTTTTGTTTGGAAGTGGCAGAACGTAGGTCATCATCGGACGGTCGCGATGGCGGAACAATTTACGGAATTTAAAAAGCCCGAAGAAAGTTCGCACTTCGATACGAGCCTCATCGAGGATGAGTTTGCCGGAGTGGCGAGCCGCGACGGAGAAATACAGTTCGACATCGTCACCGGCCCGTAAGTCGCGAAAAGAAATCTCTTTCTGAGCGCGAACCGTCCTGTCTTCTGAGCCGTAACGCGCTGTCAGCTTAATCCGAAGAGGTAGCCAACGCGTTTCAAGGCGAACAGGGAGAATGAAGTGAACGATCTCATCGCGAGGGATCTCCGACACGACTCTAAAAGTTCCTATCTTTAGCCGTCTCCTGATGTAAAGAAACTCAAAAAATGAGACGATGATCAGAACGATCAGCGTCAAAAGAAGGATCGAGAAAACCTGATAGCCGAGGTAGCTCGCTCCTCCGATTAGCGGAAGAATGAGTAAAAGGCAAATGACAAGAAAAACGGTCATTGACGTGTCGGAACTGGCACCTGTCGCAAAACGACTTCGAGAATTTGTGCGGAATCAATGCCCTGTACACGCCCTTCCGCACGGATCAAAAGCCTGTGTTGCAGGACCGGTTGGAAGAGCTGTTGCACATCATCCGGAACGACGAATCCCCTCCCCTCAAGCAAAGCCCGTGCCTTGGCAGCTTGGAGAAGCATCAGCGTTGCACGTGGCGAAATACCCAACTCGACGTCGCGATGCGATCGCGTCTTTTGCGCAAGATGAGAAATATACTGTTTGATAGGTTCTGACACGTAGATCTTGCGTGCCGTCTCCTGCAACCAGATCACGTCCTCGGCGGAAGCGACGGGTTGCAACGTCTCCATCGGCTCATCTTCCGAAAAGCGATCCAATATATTGATCTCCTCTTCAAAACTAGGATAGCCTAGCGTTATCTGCATCATAAAACGATCGAGCTGCGCTTCGGGGAGTATGTAGGTTCCTTGCTGTTCGATCGGATTCTGTGTCGCGAGCACAATGAAAGGCCGGGGCAGATGGTAAGTCCGTCGATCTACCGTCACCTGATTTTCCTGCATCGCCTCCAGCAACGCCGACTGTGTCTTCGGTGATGTTCTGTTGATTTCATCCGCGAGAAGAATCTGGGTCATGATGGCGCCTGGGCGGAACTCAAACTCACCCGTTGTCGGATTGAAGATGTTATACCCCGTCACATCGGAAGGCATGACGTCGGGGGTAAACTGAATGCGCGAAAACTGTAAATCAAGCGAACGTGCGAGTGCACGCACCATTGTCGTTTTCCCAATGCCGGGTACATCTTCAATGAGCAAATGACCGCCGGCGGTCAAAGTGATCATGATTAACCGTATCGTCGTTTCCTTGCCTACTATGACGCGACCGATATTCTGTTCAATCGATCGGCAAAGAACGATTGCGTCCTCTACATTTCTACTCATCTGTGACAGCTTCTTTCTTTTTGACTTTTGCCCCGGGGGGATCCTCGACCGAAGGCAAATACTTCGGGGATTTTGAATCGAAATCGTGTTCACCGGTGGATGCCAACTTGGTACTGTGAGGAGAAATCACGGTTCCTAAATCGTTATGCGCATGTCTGTGTATTTGCCGTCTCGGTTCATCGCGGTATTCGCGACGGATTTTAGAAAAGTGCATCGGTACGCCGCGGTGGAGCATTTTCCCTTTATGGAGTTTTCGAGGCAGAACTGCCGTCCTCACAGCAATCTCAGGTCTCAAACCGAAAGCGTCGAGATTACCCAATTGGTGGAGATCTGAAAAAACGGCCATCTCAGAATACTCTGCTACAGTTAACGGTTTACGAAATCTTACGGCGAGGAAGAGTCGCTTTCTCGAACGCGGGTTACGCGCGATCCAAGCGCGGACGTGGGAAAATCTCGGTACCGAATGGAAGCCGGCTTCCTCACCGATTTGAACGTCGTTCAACGATTCAAGCGTCTTTCCGTATAGCAAGACTATTCTCTCAATCTCGTCGAGCGGAATGACACGCTCACTGATGGGGTCTTCTACGATAAGTTCATCATATCTCGTAATGAAGAGTCTGCAAGGAGTCCCGGACAAGCTTGAAAGACCGGAGACAACCGTCAGCTCGCCGCCCCACTTCGCCTTCCGTTCACGTGCATCGGACTTGATGCTGCGCCTAATCTGAATATTCCTGATCTGAATCCAGATCATGGCCCCCAAAGATGACGCCATCAGAGCAAACCCGATGTAATACCCGAGAATTCCCTTCCAAAAGAGAATAAGCGAGCAAATAAAGACGATGAAGAGAGTCAAAATCATACGGATATTCTACCATATGACCGCTAAGAGACGACGCGCATTCGAGACGTTGTCTTTTTGAGGGAATATCTTTTTTCTCTCCACCTACAATTACGTTACACGAACCGAGATATTGTCTATTGAAGCGGATTTGGAGCGTTCTAAAAGTCTTTTCGTGGTGAAAGCGATATTATCTGTGACGAATCTGGCATTTGATCTCACCGGTCTGCTTATGAATATGGTGAGCGGGCACGGACACGAACACCGAAGACAAGGGATATACGACACTCTTTTCACCAATCAGAACGCCTGGATTCAACACGGCGTTACAGCCGATTTCAGCAGACTCACCCACGATCGCGCCAAATTTACGAAGCTTCGTGTCGATACTCTCGCCCTTGTAGCGGACCGTTATATCGCCCTTATCGGCACGGAGATTCGAAGTGATCGAACCGGCGCCAAAGTGAGCTCCAAAGGCTAGGATGCTGTCGCCAACGTAGTTGTAATGAGGCACTTCCACATGACCGATCAGAAATGAATTCTTGATCTCAGTAGCCGTACCCACAACAGATCGCGGACCGATGTAGGCTTTGCCGCGGATAAACGCTCCTGGTCTGACCTCTACGCCCGATTCGATAATCGTAGGACCTTTAATTGTCGTATATTCGTAGATAGTTGCTTCCTTAGAAATCCAGACGTCGTCGCCAACCTTTTCATAATCGGACAAGGAGAGTGAAGCGCCGATTGCCTTGACAAAATCGCCGATCTTGTCGAGCAGTTCCCACGGATAAGTGGATTCCAAAAAGAATTTGTAAAAAATAGAATCCGGCTCAATATGGAAAAAATTTGCCGTCTTCAGATCATCCAATGACATTGGAATCTCCTCTCTTGAATGAAAAATCAAAAAGCGCATCAATCGCATGTGATAAGTATTTTATCACAGGGACAGAAAACATGCGTTTTCCTATACGGAATACAGCGAATGCCTCCGAATTAATTCGTGGGAACAGGCTCCTCATCGTTCAATTTCAAATTTGACGATTTGATGGTGACACATTAAAATGGTCTCTGCGAGGTGTGGCGCAGTTGGGAGCGCGCTTGCTTTGGGAGCAAGAAGCCGCAGGTTCAAGTCCTGTCACCTCGACCAGTTTTGGAGGCGTTACTCGGTTCATTTCGAGTAGCGCCTTTCTCTAACATGAAAGGGGTTGTCTCGAAACCATTTACTCTTGAGCGGTTTTGAGACAGCCCCAATTAATCGTAAAACAAGTGCTCTGTGTCGTGATATCGCAAGACTTACTATGGGCGAACAACGAAGAGATAACCTAATAAGGCCATGATTGAAAGAAGGAGGATGCAGACGGGAAGAATCGTGATCAGAGCGGCAATGACCATGGCCATTTTATCGCCTTTTTCCATCACGTTCTCGATGTCGGTATTCTCGGAAGCTTTTTCGACGCCCTTCATTTTTTCCTTTTGAAATTCGACGGCGCGCTCATATTTTCTTCGAAAAATCATTGATCTGTTTCATCCTTTCATCGTAAGCATACCATGATTTTTATCATTGTGGATAACGAAGACACGAGTGATAACGGACGACGTCGCTCAATTACTCGATAAATAAGTGAAGATATGCAAATAAATCGGGTGCGCTTTTGCGCACCCGATCAGCTACAGCGTGTGTGCGACAAACTAAGCTGTTGGGTTACTATTCAGTTCTTCCGTCTCACCATAGCTATTGAGCTGTTCCGTCTCTGACCTATTCTTAAGATCGCCAATCCCGCTTCCTACAGGCAGTTTGTGGTGACAGGCGACGAAATGGTCATTGCCCACCTCTTCCCACTCGGGTACGACGTGGAAACAGACTTCCGTGCGATAGCTACAGCGCGTATTGAATTTACAGCCATCCGGCGGATTGACTGGACTTGGGATGTCGCCCTCTAAGGGGATCATCTCGCGCGTATCGTCGAGGTCTGTCGTCGGAATGGCGCTCATCAGCGCTTGTGTGTACGGATGTCTCGGGTTCTCGAACAGCTCATCCGTCGGTGCCAACTCAACGATGTTGCCGAGGTACATGACGGCGACGCGGTCGGAGATGTACTTGATGACGGACAAGTCATGCGTGATGAATAAGTAAGTCAGATCCTGCTCATCTTTCAAATCTTTCAACAAGTTGATGATCTGAGACTGAATCGATACGTCAAGCGCGGAAACCGCCTCGTCACAGACAATAAACTTCGGGTTCATCGCGAGCGAACGCGCAATCCCGATACGCTGCCTTTGACCGCCCGAGAATTGGTGCGGGTAGCGATAGATAAAGTAGCTTTGCAGACCGGCATCATCCATCGCTTTAAGAATGTGCTCCTGCATGCGCTCGTCACGCTTCTTAAACTTCCCGTGAGCCCGTAATCCCTCGCCGATGATGTTGGCAACGGTCATACGCGGATTCAAGGATGAGTAAGGATCCTGAAAGATCATTTGCAAGTCAGATCTCAAATGGCGAATTTCGTTGTAACTCAGACGTGCAAGATCGATACCGTCATCACGCATCGCCTCATATTTTTCAAATTCGGGATCGCCGGCTTTAGCTTCACGCAGTTCGTTCAGCTTGACCTCCGCCGCGCTCAACTCGATGTTCTTCTCTTCAATCTGATTGTCCAAGGCTTCGATGCGCTCACGATGCTTTTCAGCTTTAAGAAGCGCGGCGTCACTGCTCTTGCCCTGCTCATTGAGCTTCTCGACCTTGAAGACGGCGTCGGCATAATCTCTTTCAACGAGGAGCTTCTTTAGCTCAATATTACGGATGTTTTTCGCGATATCGAAGACAAGCATGTAGCGCTTTTTCACTTCTGAAAGATCCTCGTAAACGATCAGTCCGCCGACAACTTTTGTCATATCGAACAGCGCGTTAGATTCTTTTGTTTGGGCATTCTGGAGCTCTTCCTGTGCAATGAATTTATGCTTGCCTTCCGGAGCGCTTTCATATGCCTTTTCGGCTTTCTTCACGTCCTCTTTCGCTTCACGGTACAACTTACGGAGTTTTTCGAGTTTTCGTATTGTCTTTTTGACGTACTTGGGAGCAAGCTCATGCTCCGTTCGTCCGTAGTAGAGAGATCGTCCGTCAGTCTGTCTATAAAGCTGAAGAAGCGTGCGTCCGAGCGTCGATTTGCCGCAACCTGATTCACCGACAAGACCCAGCGTCTCACCGCTGTAAATGTCGAGCGTAATTCCGTCATTGGCTTTGCAATAGCGTCCCCTGCCAACAGGGAAATACTGCTTCAAATTCTGAATTCTGAATAAGACCGCTTGATCCTGCTTTTTATCCATCTTTTCTGCGCTCCTTCAAATCAGGGTAGAAACAGCGGACACCTTGGCCAGGTTGGACTTCGACCAATTCGGGTTCCTCTACCTTGCATCGCTCTGTCGCATATTTGCAACGAGGCGCAAATTTACAGCCGTCGGGCAACTTTAGAGGATGCGGTACGGCACCGGGAATTGCCTCAAGGCGAACATCGGACGGCGTGTCGAGACGCGGTATCGAGAACAGCAATCCTTCCGTATACGGATGAGAGAATTGCGGTTTACCGAAAATCGTTCGCGCAGGAGCCATCTCTACGACTTGTCCGCAGTACATAACGGCGACATCGTCGGCCATCTGACACACAACGCCGAGGTCATGCGTAATGAACATGATGGATGTCCCCTTCTCTTCCTGAAGATCGTTCATTAATTTGAGAATCTGGGCCTGAATCGTGACGTCGAGCGCCGTCGAAGGTTCATCGGCAATCAGAATACGCGGTCTGCAAGCCAACGCCATCGCGATCATGACGCGCTGGCGCATACCGCCCGACAATTGGTGCGGATACTGCTTCGTGACAACTTCCGGGTTAGGGATGCGAACGTCTCTCAACATATCGAGGACGCGAAGAGCCGCTTCTCTCTTCGATAAGCCTTGGTGAACCATGAACGGCTCGGAAACTTGGCGTTCAACCGTAAAAACGGGGTTGAGGCTTGTCATAGGCTCCTGAAAGATGACCGAAATGTCGTTACCGCGTATCTCGTACATCTCGCGTCGCGTTAGTGTTGTCAATTCACGGCCGTCGAATTTGATGCTCCCGCTCTCGATGAAACCGTTCGTGTCGAGCAACTGCAGGATGCTCATCGCGGATACAGTTTTCCCGGATCCGGATTCACCGACGATACCGAGCGTCTTTCCAGCCTCAACGGTGTAGGAAACGCCATTCACAGCCTTGACGATACCGTGCTTCGTTCTAAAGAATGTGTTTAAATCTCTAACTTCCAATAGTGACATCTGTATCCCCCTCCCTAACGCTCAGTCGATTTCGGATCCATCGCATCGCGCAGACCGTCACCGATTAAGTTGATGCAGATGGTACACATTCCGAAGATAACGGCGGGGAATACCCATCTCCACCAATACTGTTGAATGATGATTGAGTTGTTCGCACCGGTGAGCAGGTTGCCCCACGTCGGAGTCGGCAACGGAATACCGAAACCAAGGTAAGAGAGCGTTGATTCAGTCAACATGCTTGTCGCGAAGTCAAGGGTCATACTGACCAAGAGAAGCGAAAATACGTTGGGTAAGATATGACGGAAAATGATGGCGCCCTCTCTAATACCCATCGCCTTCGCCGCTGTGACATACTCCATCTCACGTTGAGCGAAGAACTGTGCACGAACAAGGCGACACGTACCAACCCAACTGAGAATACCTAGTACGATCATGATCAAATACATTCTCTGCGTCGGATCAAGTCGAGAGCCGATGACGGCAGACAGGATCATGGCGAACGGGATGAACGGCAGTCCTCCGACAACCTCCGATATACGCATAATAACGATATCGACAGTACCGCCGAAGTAACCGGCAAGTCCACCTAAAATAACGCCGATGATCGTCGCGATGACAACAGCGATCGCACCTACAAGCATCGTGACACGCCCCCCATTGATAATGCGGACGAGCATATCACGGCCAAAATTATCCGTTCCCAGCGGGAATCCTGAAAGCCCCCATGTCACGTGCTCGCCATTCTCAAGAATGGCGTAGTTCTGGAAGTTACCGACGTACAATTCTTTAACGTTACCGCCGGAAGTGACTTGCGCGGGAGCTTTCGCTTGGTTGTAGTCATTGTTGCCCCAACTGACGACATTGCCGTTTTCAAGCAAAGCACTGTAGTGGAATCGACCGCCTTCAATTTTAATGATCTTGGAATCGATCTCGGGCATTTCATTTTCGCCCTTTTCGAGACGTCCCCAGAAATAGACTTTACCGTCTTCAGTTAATCCGGCGCACGTCCTGTCGGTCGCGGCGATATCGACTGTTTTACCTTGGAGCAATTCATCGGGGATTTTGCTGAACGGTGATCCTTTGCCTTTAATACCCGTGTAGGCAACATTACCGTCTTTCAGCAATGAAATGTATTCGTTCGCCATGAAGGCAATTTTTGCGATATTGCCTTGGTATTCTCTTTTAATGCCGAGGTCGAAGTTGCTTCTATTCCCCCAAAGATAGAGATAGCCGCCCTCATCGAGAGCAGCGGAAACTTGCATTCCGGCTTCTAATTGAACGATATTCCAGTTCTTACCCGATTTTTGCGCTTTTTCCATATCCGGGGTGAAGCGAGCTTGAGATCTTCGCGTATTACCCCAAACCATGAGTTTTCCGTTTGTGTCGAGAGCGACGGCATGGTCCATCCCGGCAGCGATCATCTTCAGATCGGCCTCCTGCACTTCGTCGGGAATATCTTTCAAGTCGATGCGCTCCGTGACACGCGTATGCCCCCACGAATAGACTTTTCCGTCAACATCAACTCCTATACCGAACGTTGTCCCGGGAGCGATGTCGCTAATGCGTCCGTGCATTTCCTTCGGTATTTTCATCATATTGTTCGAAGGCGGGACATGGATGAGAGTCTGTTCATGCTCACCGAGATTCAGTTTGAAGAAATACGGTCCGATCAAAACAACGAGCAGTATCAGCAAGAACACCACAACGCCGAATACGGCCGTTTTCTTTGCAAAAAAGTTCTGTGCAACAATTTTAAGCGGCGTTTCAATCACTTCAGGATTGTCATAGTCGATATCGTGCTTCTTAAGAACTGTTTGCCGGAACCACCGAGCTAACGTGCTGCGTTTTTTCTTCTTAGGGGTATTATTTTTCATTTTTTTACTCATATATATATCCCCCCTACTTGTTCACGCGAACGCGCGGATCGACAATGCCGTAACTTAAGTCGATTAAGAGCGACCCGATCAGCGACACGACAGTGTAGAACATCTGTATGGCGAGTACGAGCTCAAAGTCGAGAGTGTTGAGTCCAGTCCAATAGAGCTTGCCCATACCATTCAGGGAAAACGTATTTTCAATAATAACGGAGCCGCCGAAAATTCCGAGGAACCATGCGAGGATACTCGTGATAATCGGCAAGAGTGCATTGCGCCAAGCGTGTGAATAGATGACGACCTTTTCCCTGAGCCCCTTCGCGCGCGCGGTGCGGATGTAATCCGTTCCTAGCGCCTCAATCATGGAAGATCGTACGTAACGCGTCATACCGCCAAGCGACGCAAACGTCATCACAATGACGGGCAACGCAATATGGTAAACTTTGTCAACAAATGCTTCCCACGATCCGGGTTCGTAAGTAGCGTTAGGCGTTTTCGAACCCATTAACGGAAATATGCCCCAACGTACGACAAAAAAGTACATAAAAATCAATGAAATGATAAAGATCGGAAGACTGTATCCAAGAATAGACATGGTCTGCACTGTTGTGTCGAACTTCTTACCTTTGTGTACAGCACAGTAGACACCGAGAGGTAAGGTAATGCCGAGGGCGGCGATCGTTGCGAATATATTGATGAATATTGTGTTCTTCATCGGTTCAGAAATTTGTTGAACAACAGGTTTCTTAAATGTTTGCGAGTAACCGAAATTACCCTGTAAAAGTCCATCAAATTTACCTTTCAAACCTTTAATGATTCCCATCCAGCGTGCATATCGTATCACCAAATGGTCGTCAAGTCCCATTTCCTTTCGTAATTGCTTGTACATACGGATGTACTCTTCAGGTTTAAGTTGCTGACGCATCGGTTCCAACTGAGCTCTTGCAGGATCAGTTGGAATGAGGTTATAGAGTGCATACATCAGGAACGAGATGACAAAAAAGACGATGACGATGTAAACCAGACGCTTCAGGACATACTTGCCCATTGTGACATCCTTTCTACATGAGAAAATAAGCGAGAATGGGGGCGGACTTTTGAGGACCGCCCCCATCCCTAACCTAGCTTAAACTAGGCGAGCTGAGCGCAACTAATTACTTCTTGATTTTTGCGCCGATGATCGCATCTGCGAAGCCCCAGAATGCCGTCTGTTCGTAATCTAGGAGCCAGTCGGGAATGACTGTGATGTACGTGTTGGAGTAGAGCGGGACCTCGGGGAGGAGCTCATTCCAACGCTGGATGAATTGACGCCAGATGCCGAGATACTTCTCGTCATCACCGGACTCAACGCCGTAAACCATATCCATTGAGAGTTTGTCCATCTGCTCGTCAAACAAATAGTTGGAGTTGTAGCCTTGCTCAACGAGAACCGGATCGAGCGTCCAGTAGTACGACTGGTCGTAAGCCGGGTAGAAGTTCGTCGCAAGGTTGTACATACCAAAAGTCGGAACCTTATACTGATCACCCTTTGAAGCATCACGATACATGTAATTCAGCAGTTCGGAGAAGGTAACTTCTGTACGGTTGATCTGCACACCGGCGGCCTTCGTGTTGTCACTCTCAGCAAGTTTGACCTTCAGGAGCTCGGAGACCGGGTTGTTTTCGGTAGAGAGCCACTCAATGATCAGAGGCATCAGAATCGTCCCGTCATCAAGCTTGACGTTGTGCTTGTAGTCGCCGGCTTCTTCCTCTGTGACCTTCTTGTAGCGGAGTCCATCCTTATAGGGTTCACCCTTGTCGTTCAAATTGAATCCTGCCTTGTCAAGCGCTGCTTTGGCTTCATCAAGATCAGCAGTGTACTTGTTGAGGTTGTCCTCGAGCCATTCTTCAGAATCAAGATACATCCACTGCGCAACGCCGTAAGGTCCGTGGACGAGTCCGCCCCAACCGGATGTGAATGCGTCAGCAAAATCAGGACGATCAAGCAGATAAGCGATCGCATGACGCACGTCGATGAACTGTGTCGGTCCGAAGTCGCACTGGAACATCAGCTTACCGTATCCGGCACGGTCATACTGGACGTACTGCATGCCTTTCTCATCGACGATATCCAAAGCCGTGTCGATGTCAGCACCGCCGGTGATATGGTCGTAGACGTTGAAGATGTCTGTCTTCAACGCGTCCGCCCATGTCGCGTCCTCAGCCTTGATGATGACGATCTTCTTGACTTCAGGCTTGTTGCCGTAGAGGTCACCGGCGAACTTATCGTTCGCTACGAGTGTCGCCTGCAACGCAGCCTTGTCAAAAGTCTCTAGCGTGTACGGGCCGGCAGATACACGGTTCTCGGAAGCAAAACGCTCCGCCTCGACGAAAGGTGTGATGTTTTCGAGTGTGTACGCTTCGTTGAAGTAGGCACCCTCACCGTCGTCCTTGATGTCAACATCTTCGCCGAACCAACGCTTGTAGTGCATCGGAGAAGCACCGGCATATGTGATGTCGTAGTAGTATGGGAGTTTATCGGCGACAATCTCAAATGAGAATGTGTAGTCGTCATACAAACGGATACCCGTTACCACGTCCGCCTCACCCTTTTGGAAAGCCTCACCGCCGACAAATGTCAATGCGGCTGTTGATTTCGCGCCGAGATCGAGCATCTCTTGTGTACAGGCGAAGAGCGCACTGGCGATAAAGTCTTTCGCTGTGATCGGATCGCCATTGTTGTAGGTCAGACCTTTCTTGATGGTAATCTTGAAAATTTTGGTGTCGTAATTAACACCCTCTTCACGCTCCTGACCTTCCGGCGGAGCGCCAGGAACAATTTCCGTCTCCATCTTCTCGACAACGGTCGGGTTCACAACGTAAGCAGCGCCGAAGTCCGTTACGATGGTTCCATATGCATCAATAAGGCTACGGATGAGGGCGTCTGTCGCGTTGTTTGTCCAGAAAGCGCGTCCCCAGTCACCGGAAATTTCGGTGCTCGAACCATAGATGACGGTTCCATAGTTCGGGTCAGTGGGAACGTATGGCGCTTCAGTCTCTGTAGGCTTCGTTGTCGGTTTTTCAGAACTAGGCGGGTCGGTTTGCACCGGGGTTTTGGGCCCGCAAGCCGCTAAACCGATCAGAAGAAGCACTGACAAGAGAATCGCAAAGATTTTCTTCATTTTTTTTCCTCCATTTTTGATATTGTGTCGCTACAAATTAGACACACTTTCCAATATTGTAACAGTCGGAATCGCTTATGACAAGTTGCCAAGCGCTTCACTTCAAGGCACACAAGCCATAATTGATTTCCTTTCAAAGTATTATACACAATCTCCCCATCGCTGCAAAAGTCAAAATGCTATATTAATGAAAGCACTGCGGGCAACATATTTGTATAAAATACAATGAATTAACAAGCTTTTAGGCATTTTCTAAAAGTACATCATGCTAGTGTAATACGCTATATCTAATCATCTCGGAGGTATCAATGCTGGCTACTTAGTGGAATAAACTATGTATATTCATAAGAAACTCACTTTTAAATATTTAAATAATGCAAATGTCTAGGAAATTTCGATGGAAAAAAGACAACGGATCTAAGGCATTTCAAAGCCCAATTGGTCATCTTGAGAGAGTCAATTTCCCGAAAGTGATTGACTTGACAAATGGGATAAACGTTCATATAATCACGTAGTGCCGTTCAGGACGCGTGGGCCATTAGCTCAGTTGGTCAGAGCAGCCGGCTCATAACCGGTCGGTCCGGGGTTCAAGTCCCTGATGGCCCACCAACGCAGACAAGCTTAGACGGGGGAGTTCCCGAGCGGCCAAAGGGGGCAGACTGTAAATCTGTTGTCAACGACTTCGGTGGTTCAAATCCACTCTCCCCCACCACTTGTCTGACGGATCGTTCCTTGGTGGGCGGTCCGTTCTTTATAGAAACGATTTGCCGGTGTGATGGAATGGCAGACGTGTCGCACTCAAAATGCGATGGGGGAACCCCGTGCCGGTTCGAGTCCGGCCACCGGCACCAAAAACAAACGTCATAATTGATACAATTATGACCCGTTGAAAAGTCCGGCAATGCCGGGCTTTTTCATTGTTTATGGGCGAAATTCATCTTTTGAGAGACGGCATTTTAGCCGAAAATTTGAACCATTATCGTGCAATCATGCACCCCCCTTCTGGGAATTCAGTCGGGGGGTGCATTTTTTATTTGGGGTGTGCACTTTTACACGATATATCTTCAGTAAAGGTATTGGCGTGTGGCCCGCTTTATCCAGACAAAAATTATTACTTTATAATTCCGTATACATACTTGACAAGGTGAAAGAGATCGTTTATAATAAAACCAACTGGTTAGTTATTTATCGATTTGAAAGGAATGACCACATTATGCCCAGAACGGCAAAAGAAAATCTTCATAAAAACGAAATACGCAAAGAGCATATCATAGAGGCGGCTTTATTGTTATTCTCTGAAAAAGGATTTGAAAACACCCGCGTTGATGAGATTGCGGAAAGAGCGGGCGTGAACAAGGCGTTGATTTATTATCATTTCGAGAGCAAAGAGGCCCTTTTGAACCATCTGCTGGAAGAACTTTTTGCAGGTATCAAAATAAGGGCTATGGACTTTGTATCAAATAATTTCATTAAAGCCCTTCAAGAAGGAGATATGGATATCCTCCCGGACCGCATACGGTTTGTAAGCGATTCGGCTATGGCCGTATTTATGAAAGAAAGCCGGCTTTATTATGAGGGAGTGTTGGATTACTTGCTTGATAATAGGGACGCCGTGCGCCTTATGCTGGCGCAATCCCTCAAACACGGTAACGACCCAATAAGCTTGTTTCGTTTTTTCGAGCTCATGGAACAGAAGGAAAGTAATCCGATGTATCAAACCATTCGGGAAGCGGACGACGATTTCACCTATTCCAGCGATATAATGATAACAAAATTCTTTTACGGCATATTGCCGATGCTGAACATGGCGGCGTATTTCAATGATTATGTAAAGGCCAGTTTCATGAGCGAAGAAACTTTGCGTTCGGATTTTTTCCGTATCTGTATGAGCATCATCCCCTATCCGATTCAAGGCAGAGATCTGTTAATGTCCATAGGCAGATCGGATTTCATATCCGATAAATAGACAATCGCCCCACTGTATTACATCTGGCATGGTGGGGCAAAAATTTACACAGTAAAAAACTGTCCGGTTAGTTTTATATTAGGAAAGAGGTGATAGATAACATCAATACAGTTGTCCGACGCGGTTTTTTATCTGAAAATTTATGAAGGAGGCATTACCATGAACAAGGTGCAAAAATCGGCAATGAATCTTATCTTGGGATATTTATCAAGCAAGCCGCTTGAGAGGATCCCAACCATGTTGAACTTGGCGGAGACGCTTGACCGTAAAAAGCTCAATACTTCAGCTATCCAAACACTTCGAGAAGTTCTCACCGATGAAGACAGCATGTGGCGCGGCTTTACCGAAAGGCTGTTCAAAGAACTTGATCCCAAAGTATTGCGGAAAGCGGTCGAGTGCTTTATGATCAACGCCTCGCTGGAGGGAAGCGCTGTTGCCGCCGAAGCCGCACAGAAATACGACTGCAACATTCCCTGGGCGATCCTTATGGACCCGACCAGCGCCTGTAATCTAAACTGCACCGGCTGTTGGGCTGCACAGTACGGCGACAAGAACAATCTCGGTTATGAGACGCTGGATTCCATCTGTAAACAAGGCAAGGAATTGGGAATCTATTTTTACATCTTTTCGGGCGGTGAGCCGCTGGTACGCAAGAAGGACATTATTCGCCTGTGCGAAACTCATCCCGATTGCTACTTCTTAGCTTTCACCAACGGCACCCTGGTCGACGACGCATTTTGCAAAGAACTTGTCCGTGTGGGGAATTTCTCATTGGCCTTCTCCATCGAGGGCGACGAGACATCTACGGATATGCGGCGTGGCCAAGGTACATATCGAAAGGTCATCGAAGCCATGGAGCGCATGCGCGAGCATAAGCTGCTGTTTGGGTATTCCACCTGTTATCACCGCTACAACACCGAAAGCGTTGGTTCCGATGAATTTGTCGATGACATGATCGCCAGAGGCTGCCGCTTCTCTTGGAATTTCACTTATATGCCTGTGGGAAAAGACGCGGTGACCGACTTGCTGGCAACGCCCGAGCAGCGCACCTACATGTACCGGCGAATTCGCGAGATACGGGAGACGAAACCCATCTTCGCTATGGATTTTTGGAACGACGGAGAGTTTACGCAGGGGTGTATTGCCGGAGGACGGCGTTATCTGCATATCAACGCGGCAGGCGACGTTGAGCCGTGCGCCTTCATCCATTACTCCAACGTCAATATTCACGATGTTACTCTGCTTGAGGCGTTAAAATCTCCGCTTTTTGCCGCATACCGCAAGCGCCAACCGTTTAATGAAAACCATCTTCGCCCCTGCCCCCTGCTGGACAATCCGGACGCGCTTCGCGCAATGATTGAGGAGTCCGGCGCGCACTCAACCGACATGGAGGCCCCGGAGGATGTACATTGCCTGTGTGCAAAAACAGACGAAGCGGCCGCAAAATGGGCGGCGTGTGCGGATCATCTGTGGCATCAGCAGGAAGAATTAAAGAAAAAGACGAGGTTTGCGGAGCAGTTTAAAATGTAATGATTTCGAGGGCATCGTTGAAACCCGAGCAGGTTGTACAGTGTCGGGTCACTTCGGCCCAATGCCCTTGAAATTTTACTAATCCGGCGCGTATTCAACCGACATGGGGGCACCGAGAGTTTCTACCGGATAAAACTCGTTTGCCCGGACGAGGTAAAGGGGGGAATATATTGATTATTACGCTGGTCATTGATACTTTTAACATCAATAATAACGGCACCACTATTTCTGCCATGCGCTTTGCAAAAGCGTTGATTAGGCGTGGACATACCGTGCGTGTGGTCACATGCGGCGACCCGGCGAACAGCGGTGTCGAATCGGATAGTGGCTTTACAATGTTTTATGTGCCTGAGCTTTTTCTTCCAATCGCCAGCCGGCTGGCGCATTTGCAAAATACCCTATTTGCCAAACCGATGCGCGATGTGCTTGAAAAGGCGATTGCCGGTGCGGATGTTGTACATATTTATCAGCCGTGGCCGCTTGGCAGCGCAGCGCAGCGGATTGCGCGGCGACTGGGCGTGCCCGCCATCGCGGCTTTTCACGTTCAGCCGGAAAACATTACGTACAACATCGGGCTGGGGTGGTTTCCGCCTGCCGCGCATCTTATTTATTTCCTGCTGTACCTTGTTTTTTACCGCCGGTTTGAGCACATCCACTGTCCGTCAAAATTCATCGCGGCGCAGCTTCGCAGCCACGGCTACCGCGCGAGGCTTCATGTTATTTCCAACGGAGTAGATCCCGCATTCTGCCCCGGACTTTCCCGGGAACGTAAACCAGAAGAACCGTTTAAGGTTCTGATGGTGGGAAGGCTTTCCGCTGAAAAACGGCAGGATGTCCTGATTCGTGCTGTGCGCAAATCACGTAACACACAGAATATTCAGCTTTATTTTGCCGGTCACGGCCCGAGGGAGCGGCGTCTGCGGAAGTTAGGGGCAAAGCTGCCGCGACCCCCTATATTCGGTTATTACAGTCAGGATGAGTTGATTAAATTGATGCGAAGCTGCGATTTGTATGTTCACGCCTCGGATGTGGAAATCGAAGGCATTTCATGTATAGAGGCGTTTTCTTGCGGCTTGGTGCCGATTATCTCAGAAAGCCGACGCAGTGCGACTACGCAGTTCGCATTGGGAAAAGAACATTTATTCTGCGCGGGAAGATCCTCTTCTTTGGCAGAAAAAATTGATTCATGGATCAGCAATCCCCAAAAGTTAAAAGAGGCGGGCGAAACATATGCGCAACATGCAAAGACATATGCGCTGGAACGAAGCATACAAAAGATCGAAAAAGTTTATCGATTAGCTGCCATGCCAAATGGAAAAAACACATATGTCATACGGCGTTTATATCGGCTTTTCTCAAGCTTATTTTACTACATCATCGCAATTCCCGTTCTTTTCCTTTGGACGAGAATCACTCTGGGTGTAAGAGTCATTGGTGAGAGCCACCTGCGCGGTCTCAAGGGGGCGATCACGGTGTGCAACCATGTACACATGCTTGACAGCGCTTTGGTCGCGCTGGCGCTTTTTCCCCGTAAGCTTATTTTCCCTACGCTGCCCCAAAATGTTCAGTCACTCTGGCCCGGAATCATTGTGCGGTTGCTTGGCGGCGTTGCCGTACCGGGCAATATGTCGGAGCTGACGCAGTTTTTTGATGAAATGGAATTTCTTTTGATGAAAGGTCGGCTTGTACACTTTTTCCCCGAGGGAGATTTAACCCCGTATGATACCAGCCTGCGCAGCTTCAAAAAAGGTGCGTTCCATCTTGCCGCTCAGGCGCGCGTCCCCGTTATTCCCATATCAATTACCTTTAAACCATTGAATTGCATTCAGAAGCTGTATCGGAGAAAACCGACCATGGTTGTTCATATTGGTGTCCCTATTCCTCCGGTTGCGGCAGATCCGCAAAAGGATCTGCGTATCCGTATGGAAATGACACAAAGACAGATGCGCAGCGTAATATCCAAGGTAGCATCGGGTGAGTAGGGTTAAAAAAGAATGGAGGAAAGTATATGCGTGAGTATGTTGTTGTTACGGACTCTACCTGTGACCTTCCCAATTCTTTGGTTGAAGAATTGGGAATCGTGGTCATACCGCTGGGATTCTCGGTAGATAACCGTTCATATCTTCATTATCCGGATGAACGGGAAATGAGCATAAAAGAATTTTATCGCTTGCTGAGGGAAGAAAAGACATCAACAACCAGCCAAATACCGCCAGACAGGTTCATAGAGGTGTTTCAATCTATTTTATCTGAGGGAAAAGATATTATTTACTTCTGCTTTTCATCTGCTCTTAGCGGAACATATAACTCCGCCAGACTCGCAGAAGACGAGTTGATGGGTCAATATCCGCACCAGCACATCATCACGGTGGACACAAAAGCCGCCAGCATGGGCGAAGGGCTGTTTGTCTATCATGCCGCATTGAAAAAGCGACAGGGTTGTTCGCTGATAGAGCTTAAGGAATGGGCTGAGAATGCACGGGACAGCTTTTGCCACTGGTTTACCGTAGATGATCTGCATCATCTCAAGCGTGGTGGACGCATATCTGCCACCACCGAAGTCATTGGTACGCTGCTCAGCGTTAAACCGATTTTGCATGTAGACGTTGATGGGCGGCTTAACGCGGTAGAAAGAGTTCGTGGCAGAAGACGATCGCTCAACCGACTTATGGAGCATATGCAGAACACCTATGTAGATGCCCAAAGACAGACTGTTTTTATCGGTCACGGTGATTGCATAGAAGACGCCCGCTATTTAGAGGAAGCAATTCGTTCCAAAATGGATGTTGGAGATATTGTCATTGGCTTTACCGGCCCGATTATCGGAAGTCATACCGGAGCCGGTATGGTGGGTTTGTTTTATCAGGGCAGTCATAAATAAGAAATGAGGGAGTTTTATTAAATTATATATGCCCAAGCGGATTGAAAACAACTCGCAATATATGATCAAGTATACGGTTATAACGCTGTTTGCGGCCTCATTTGTGGTATTTGGATTTATGGCCTAATCGCCTGTCATGATTGCGCAGGGATTGCTTCGTATAATCACGGAGCCCGCTGTTCTGATAACCGACTATATTTCCGTAGGGGGTATTGGCGCGGCATTTGTCAATGCCGGTGTTTTAATGCTGATATCCATCATCATGCTGTTTTTACTTAAAGTAGATATCAGCGGAATATCCATTGCCTCCATATTTCTGATGGGGAGCTTCGCACTTTTCGGAAAAAATATCTGTAATATTTGGCCGATTATACTCGGCGTTTATCTATATTCAAAACTACGCAAGGAGCCATTTAAGACCCACGTACATATTGCTTTTTTGGCAACCAGCATAGCGCCTATTGTGACAGAACTTTTGTTTGTTATCAGTATGCCGTTGTGGGTTAGGATTTTTTTCAGCATATCCGTTGGCGTGAGCATCGGTATTTTGATTGCGCCCCTATCGTCGAATGTTCTAAAACTGCACAAGGGTTTTAATTTATATAACATTGGTTTTTCTGTAGGGATTTTGGGAACAGTTTATGTTTCAGTATTTAAATCCTACGGATACACAGCCTACAGCAGACTGGTTTGGAGCACGGGAAACAATTGGTTGCTGGGAATATTTTTATGCGTACTTTTTATATTTACGATTGTCGCAGGCCTTGTTTTAAATAAACATGCAATAAGAAAACTCCCTCAGATTTTTAAACATCCGGGAATATTGAGCAGCGATTTTATTGCTCTGGAAGGATTTGAACCAGTTCTGATCAGCATGGGAATCAATGGACTGGTTGCGACAGGATATGTATTGTTGGTTGGCGGAGAATTGAACGGGCCAACCATTGGCGGTATATTGACGGTGGTTGGCTTTGGTGCCTTCGGCAAGCATATAAAGAACATTATCCCTATTTTTATAGGTGTGTTTTTGGCCAGTATTACAAAGACGTGGAACATTAATGATCCCGCTATATTAATTGCCGCGTTGTTCGGAACTTCACTTGCGCCGATTGCTGGGTATTACGGATGGATTTGGGGCGTGGTCGCCGGATTTATTAACTCATCCGTTGTCTTGAACTCAGGCATTTTACATGGAGGGATGAATTTATATAACACTGGTTTTTCAGCAGGAATTGTGGCTGCTGTTATGGTGCCGTTGTTAAATGCCTTCTGTAAAAAGAAATATCAAATGGATACATAATTATTTTTGAACAAGGCTTTGAACAAATTAACAGCTCATATAAAGACGGTAGCATAAAAAACTTGCCTTTGTTTAAGGAGAAAAGCCATGAAACGACCACGAAAAAAACTATGGATTAGCTACAGAAAAATTCTAAATTTAAAAGTTGAAGACCTTGAATCAAAGCATCGGTTCAAGGTCTTTACTTTTTGCGCCGACAAAATGCGCTAAAAGGCTGCATCTACATGAAAAAAGCGACAAAAAGGGCGGTGATTGCGCTGCATCAGAATGCATGCAAAACAGAAATCGGACAGCTTTTAATGAGCATTAAGAAGAAAAATTCGGCATGACAACACCTGCCGGGTCTTCAACTCCTGTGTAAAGCCGTATGGCGGGTGCTGCCATGTAGGTTGGAGTTGACGGAGTTGATGTTGTATGAAGATTACGCCATACAGCATCAAGCCGTTCCCTACCAACGTACATAAAGCAAAAACTGTACGCCGACACAGGTTCCATCACCATCAAAAAAAACAGAACAGATCAAGTGGCGATGACGATCCTGCGGGCAGGGTACTGCTTGATGCGATAGTTTTTAAGGCCGAGTTTACGAATTTTTGTAAACTCGGCCCTTTTTATCTATACGCCATTTTATACAGATGCCGTGCTCCTCCCGCGCCTTCTTTCCCCTGAGATTTCGGGAAAGGAGGTGAAAAAGGATGGGCAAGCAGTATCACATCAAGCTGAACGGCGAGCTGATCCCCGTGACCGAGGAAGTATATCGCGCGTACCAGCAACCCAAGTGGCGGGAAAAGAAGCAGGCGGAAGTCCGTGCCCAAAAGGAAGTTTCATTGGATGCGATGCTGGAAACCGGCTATTCAGGACACTTGGATTCGAGACAGGCGCTTGTTGATGAAATTGTTGCGGACAAGCTGTTGTTGGACGAGCTGCTCAAGGCGCTTGCGGAGCTGAACGAAGATGAGAGGTTCCTGATCGACGAGCTTTTCTACAAAGAAAAAACAGAGCGAGAAATAGCGGATTCCTCCAACATCTCGCATCAAGCCGTGCATAAGAAGAAAAACAGAATACTGGCAAAGCTGGAGAAACTGCTCAAATCATAAAAAGTTTTGGTTTCAGGGTTGCCAACCACCCCCTCACTTTCCTTTACATAGTGAGGGGGTTTTTTTATTCCCCGGATCGGAGGTGAGTTTCATGAGAAAAAACGTAAATGCCGCTTTGGCGCAAAGCGAGGAAACGACGGAGGAATTGATCGGCGTCCTGACCGCCATCAGCGTGGTGTCAAAGCGGCTGGCAAAAAAGCTGGCGCTGCTTGACAAATCGCCGCCAGCGGAAAGGAGGAACGGTCAGGATGGAGCAGTCAAAGCCACAGCTACCCATGCCGATCAGAGCGACGCCATATAAACATCAGATCAACGCCTTCAACTTCGTGTGCGGCAAGTTCGGCTTGGTACCGGCGGATGGCGTGTCATCAAACGGCGCGGCGCTGCTCATGGAAATGGGAACCGGCAAGACGATCACCGGCATCGCGGTCACCGGCGCGCTGTACAAATCCGGCAGAATCCGCAGGGTTCTGGTGGTGGCCCCGCTCTCCATCCTCGGCGTGTGGGATGAGGAATTCGCTAAGTTCGCGGGCTTCGATTACACGCTGGCGGTGCTGACGGGCAGCGGCTCCAAGAAAGCCGATACCCTGCGGCATATGCGGGGCACGCCCCTGCAGGTGGCGGTCATCAACTACGAAAGCGCGTGGCGGCTGGAAAAGGAGCTGCAAGCGTGGAATCCCGACCTGGTCATCGCGGACGAAGGGCACAAGATCAAGACCCACAACATCGCGGCGTCCAAAGCTATGCATCGGCTGGGCGCGCGGGCGCGGTACAAGCTGCTGCTTACGGGAACGGTCATCACCAATAAAGCCATCGACGTGTTCAGCCAGTACAAATTCCTCAACCCGGCCATCTTCGGCCAGAGCTTCTATGTGTTTAGGAACCGGTACTTCGACATGGTGGGCTACGGCAACCACACGCCGGTGCTCAAGCGGTCGATGGAGCGGGACTTGATGCGCCGCCTGCACAGCATCGCCTTCCGGGCAACCAAGGCCGAGTGCCTCGATCTGCCGGAGGTCACCGACATCGTGCGGACGGTGGAGCTGGAGCCTGCGGCCATGAGGATTTACAAGGACTTGGTGAAGGACAGCTACGCCGAGCTTGGACAAAGCGAGGTGACGGTGACCAACATCCTCACCCGGCTGCTGCGGCTGTCCCAGCTTACGGGCGGCTTTATCGGGGACGACGAGGGCAACGCGCCGCAGCGGATCAGCACCGCCAAGCAGGCGGCGCTTACGGATATCATCGAGGACGTGCTGCAGGAGGGCAAAAAGCTGGTGGTCATCGCCCGCTTCATCCCGGAGATCAAAGCCATTTGCAAGCTGCTGGAAAAGAAGGAAATCCAATATTCCCTCATCATGGGCGGCGTGAAAGACCGGGATGCGCAGGTGTCGGCGTTTCAGAATGATCCGCGGGTGCAGGTATTTGTCGGCCAGATCGCTACGGCGGGGCTGGGCGTGACCCTTACCGCCGCCAGCACGATGGTTTTTTACAGCTTGGATTATTCCATGTCCAATTTTGAGCAGGCGAAAGCCCGTATCCACCGCGTCGGCCAGAAAGAGAACTGCACCTACATATACCTGACAGCTAAAAACACAGTGGATGTGCGGATCATCAAGGCGCTTCGGGACAAGGCCGACTTGGCGTGTATGTTGATTGACGATTACAGAAACGGGTTCAACCCCTTTTCTGCCGGGAGGTGAAAGGAGCACATGGAAGCGGGAAATTTAGGCGGCGTTATGCCGGACAGCGAAAAAATGTTTGAGCTGGCCGAACGGCTCAAGGAGCTGCGGGAACTGAAAACAGCCGCCGAGCAGCGGCTGCAGGAGATCAACGAAAAGATCGACGAGACGGATTACCGGCTTTCGGAGCTGATGGCCGAATCCGAAACGCAGAATTTCACGCGCAGCGGGGTGATGTTCTATTTGATCACCAAAACGCGGGCGTCCGCCGTGGCAGGCCGGAAGGATGAGCTGTATGCGGCACTCAAAAAGGCCGGATTCGGCGATTTGGTGTACGAGACCGTACATGCCAACTCTCTGTCGTCCTTTGTCAAGGAGCGGATCGAAGAGAATGAGGATAGTTTACCCGACTGGCTTTCGGGGCTGGTGAACGTCTTTGAAAAGACCTCGGTCGGGGTCAAAAAGGCCGCGAAATGAACAAGCGGCATCGCTTAAAGCAACGCAAATAAAAATTGGAGGTATCGATTATGGCAACCAAAAAAGAGAAGGCATTGAGCAAGCAGAGCAACGCTTTTACGCAGCTTGCGGATTTCAACATGACCGGCGCGATGGCCGAGGAGCTTGACGGGCTGGATATGAGCTTTGAGCGGATCAAGATTCCGTCCGCGGGCAGCACCGTATTCGAGGTGCCCGGCGAGGATCCGAACGAGCCGGATACGGTCAAGGAATTCTCGGCGGTCATCCTGTACCATCACACGCTGCAGGCCTACTACAAAACCAAATATACCGGAGGCAACAACCCGCCCGACTGCGGCAGCTTTGACGGCGTGACCGGCGAGGGCGACCCAGGCGGCAGCTGCGCCGCCTGTCAGCTCAACCGCTTCGGTACCGGCGAAAACGGCGGCAAGGCTTGCAAAAAACGCCGCAGGATCTATGTGCTGCGGGAGGGTGAAATATTTCCGCTGCTGCTCTCCCTTCCCACCGGCAGCCTGAAGGAATTCACCAAATACATCAAGCGGCTGCTGGGCAAGGGCAGAAAGTCCAACAGCGTGGTCACGCGGTTCTCCCTGCGCAAGGCCACGAACAGCGGCGGCCTCGCCTATTCACAGGCGCAGTTCTCAATCGACCGCGCCCTCACGCCGCAGGAATACGCGCTGCTTGAAAAGCTGTCCGAGCAGGTCAAGGCGTACAGCAAGCGTGTCGGCTTTGAGGTGGACAACACCGTGGAACCCGACGCGGAGGAAGAGCCGCTGGTGGATCCGGACACCGGCGAGGTCATAGAACCGCTGAGATAACGACCGGCCTAAAGCGGGAGCGCGGCGCATGCCTCCTTCCCGCTTTGGGCGGCAAGGAGGAAACGATATGGATTACACATGCGTGAAAACGCTTCAGGAAATACGGAATTATCTCGGCGGCGCGGAGATCGTGGCTTTTGACTTTGAGACTTCGCCCGGCGATTCCCATCGCAATGAGGAAAAAGCCGCGCTGGACGCCCACAAAGCCCACATCGTCGGCATCAGCTTTTCGGTGGCCGAGGGCAGCGCTATCTATGTGCCGCTGGCGCACCGCACCGGCGAGAACGCCGTTGATCAGGACACGCTGTGGCAATGGCTGACCGAAGCGTTCTTTAAAAACACCGCGATCATCAAAGTATCCCACAATTTGAACTTCGAGGCCATGTTCCTGTACGCAAAGGGCATCATCCCGCAGCCGCCCTGCTACGACACCATCGCAGCGGCGCAGATGACACTCAAGAGCAGCACGCAATTCCGCAAGCTGGCCGACAGCGGCTTAAAGACGCTGGTGCCGGAGCTTCTGGGCATGGAGCTGCCCAGCTTCGAGGAGGTCACCGCAGGCCGGTTTTTTGACGAATTGGACCCGGCAGATGCGGAAACGGTGCGCTACGCCTGCGCCGACAGCGACTATGCCCTAAGGCTGTATTACCTTTTCAATCACTGGTTCGACCGGTATCTGCCCAAGCACCGCTTCATCGTGGAGCGGATCGAATCGCCCACAGCGATTTACTGCGGGCTGATGAAATACAACGGCTTGCCGGTGGATCGGGAATTGATGGCCGCAAAGCAAGCGGAAGCCGAAAACAAGCTGGCGCGGCTTCGGGAGGATATCGCCTTCATGATCGGCGATGTGAACATCGGAGCTAACGCCGCGACTTCGGCTTTCAAGAAATATCTGTACGACGATTTGAAGCTGCCGGTGTTCAAAACCACGGCCAAGTATCAGGAGGCCATGGACGACGAGGTCATGATCCTGCTGGCCGAGTGGTGCGGGGAAAACCGCCCGGAGTTGGTGCCGCTGTTCAAGCTGGTGCAGGAGTACCGCAAGTGGGGCAAGCTCAAGTCCACCTATATCGACGGATATCTGGAGCATGTGGGCAGCGCCACCGGCAGGCTCCATCCCGATCTGTTTCCGCTGGGCACCGAGACCGGCAGGTTCGCGGCGCGCAACCCCAATCTGCAAAACATGCCCAGGGCGGACAGCGACGAGATCGGGGTGCGCAGCTTTATCGCTGCCCCCGAGGGCAAAGCGCTGCTCTCGCTGGATTTCTCCCAGATTGAGCTGCGTGTCGGCGCCTTCTACTGCCGGGATGAGCGGATGCTGGAAACCTATTGCCAGTCGGATTCCGGCTGCACGGACGGCGATATCCACGCCCAGACCACCTCGGTCATTTACCGCATTCCCTTTGAGGAAGCCGCGGACAAAAACAACGAGCATTACAAGGAGCGCCGCACCATCGCTAAAAACTGCAATTTCGGCGTGTTCTTCGGGCTGTTTGCCAAGGGACTGTACCGCAACTTGAAATTCAAGGCGGGGCTGAACACCCCGCTATCGGAATGCGAGCGGATCATCAACAATCTAAAGGCCGGTTATCCCCGCCTCACCCGCTGGCAGGAGGAGGTCAAGAAACGGGCGGAGTTTCGCCGTTATACGGAAACGTGGCTGGGCAGGCGGCGCTACCTGCCGAACATCACCTCGCAGGATTGGGGCAAAAAAAGCTTTGCGCAGCGATGCGCTTTGAACACGCCCATTCAAGGAACGGCGGCGGATATTCTCAAGCTGGCGCTTGGCAGAGTTGTCGCCGGACTGCCCGGTCGCATGTGGCTGCGCCCGTTATTACAGATTCACGACGAGCTGGTCTTTGAGCTGCCCCAGGACAAGGTGCCGGAGGCGGCGGCTTTTATCAAAACGTGCATGGAGGCGCGGCCCTTTGCGGGGTTTGACGTACCGATTATGGCCGAAGCGGCGGTGGGCGCGCGCTTCGGAGAATTAAAAGAATTGGAGGTAAAGTGACATGAAAACAGGCAGGACATTACAGCAGCTGGCGGTGGA
>Ga0209723_1000818_pt1 | contig 53881 bp, 53 predicted proteins | sample BiotimSIPDNA_2_FD_185750 | JGI IMG/M metagenome (GOLD analysis project Ga0209723, IMG submission 185750) | Anaerobic biogas reactor microbial communites from Washington, USA - Biogas_R2 time_0 SIP DNA (SPAdes) (version 2) | ecosystem: Engineered > Bioreactor > Anaerobic > Unclassified | place... | reverse complement strand
GGTGGTATCCAGGGTTGATCGCTTAAGGTTCTATTGTAGATGGCAACGATCGATGATGCTTTTTTACGCATACTTATTCACCTCTCCTTGCTTTATAGTAAGCAAAGGAGGCTAAGATGTTGCCAACCTCGAGCTATTAAACCATTATTTAGGTTCCCTTGTATTGGTATAAGGTGTAAAAAGATTACCAAAATCCTTTGATTAATGCTATCATTAGTCAAGGATTCACCACTGGAGGTTTTATATTATGGGTTCAGCTGAGTCCTTGGTAGTGGTTGTTATAATGGTTTGCCTCGGATTCGGCTTGCTAGCCGCTATCATTGGATTATTCCTTTTTAATGGTTTCAACTGGTGGGACAAGTTATAATCCCCGCATATTATCACTGCGTAAATACCTGGTGTCCCGCGTATCCAGAACGTGCTCGATCTTTTGTAGCAGGTCTTTTTTGTCTTTCTGCAGAGTACCGCTAATAGGTAAGTAATTTGAAGCATGGGCGCCCACAAATTTTATAGAATCCGCGGTAATAGCCTCCATCATGATCTTCATCTCTTCTAGAGTCTCAAAAGGATCCAATATCGAAAACTCTCCTTTTTCAACCTGTCGGTACAAAACGGTTCCCGGCACCGCAGTCACAGTTAGAGCTGCTAAATACTGGGGACGCATTTCGTTCATCATCTGTCCGGTTGCCCAAGCATGTTCATGAGAACGCGGGCCTCGGCCAGCCAGTCCCAGCAAAACCATAGCCGATAGGTTCCAGCCAGCTTGTATCAACCGAAGCCCCGCCTCCAGCATCTCATCAGCCCCTACTCCCTTCTTGACCTCGCGCAGAAGCTGATCATCGCCGGTCTCCACTCCCAAATAAGCCTTTTTTAGTCCCGCAGCGCGCAGGGCAGCCAGTTCCGATGAGCTCTTGGCCAGGGTGCTGTTAGGCCCAACATAACAACCAACATGACGCAAAGAGGGAAAGCTTTTTTTTAAGTCATCCAAGATTTCCAGCAGGATCTCGGTATCAATGGCAATAGCATCTCCATCACACAAAAACACCTTTTCTACGTCCCCATAATGCTTTTTGGCCATCTGGATATCTTGTTTTATTTCCTGCAGAGATCTGACCCGATAGCGCTTGTCCTTATACATACCGCAAAAGGTGCATTGGTTGTGTGAACAACCGATCGTACACTGTAGTAAATAACTGTTAGCTTCACTAAAAGGTCGGAAAATATTACCTTCATAGCGCATAGTGTTTGTCTCCTCTCCAAAGACGTTTAGGGCAATACTTGACTATCTGTTTCCCCTGGGGAGGGGTTCAAGAGGATGCCTTCGTCCTGATCTTCTTCCTCATTTGCTTCTGCCCCTGGGTCGGGCACAGGGGTCTCCGGTTCACTGTCCGATCCCTGCGAAGGGTCGCCTACTTCTGTTTCGGTTTCGTCCTCATTGACTATATTTCCGGGATTCTCGGTTTCTTCTGGAACTTTAGCCTCTTCTTCCACCGGTTCGCGCTGATAAGAGTAAGTGGGTTTTTGTTGCAGAACTCCCTGATAGTAAAGGGAATTCATATAGTTTCTCCACACCGGTGCAGCCAGGCTGCCCCCGCTGGTCCCGCTCCCGGTCACCGGCTCTCCGTCACTGTTTCCGATCCATACTGCTGTTACCAGATCAGTGGTATAACCAACATACCATAAATCCCGGCTGTCAGTGGTAGTGCCAGTTTTGCCAGCTGATCGTATGGGAATGGCCGCTCGGGTTCCGGTTCCTCTTGTAACCACTTCACCTAACATACTATCCATGTTCTGAGCAGTACGGGCTTTGATAACACGCTTACTACGCAATTTATGCTGATAGACCTGGCTGTCATCCCGATCCACTACTCGCTCTATGATGTGATATCCATAAACCATGCCCTGGGCTGGAAAGGCCACATAAGCAGCGGCTATTTCCGCCGGAGAAATGCCCCGGGTCATGCCTCCCAAACCCAAGGCCAGTTGACGATCAGCCTCTTCTAGGGTCGTGATTCCGAATGATTGCAGGTAGGTGAAGGCTTTATCCAGACCTAAACCATTTAGTATCTCTACCGAAGCCACATTGTAGGAACGAACCAGGGCCTCAGCTACGGTAGTTTCTGTCGGTGACCAGGCATTACTGTTGGTGGGTCGATAGCCGTCAAAATCCCGGGGACTATTATTGATAACGGTATCTGTACTGAAAAGTCGCTCATTAAGTGCCGCAGCATAAATAAGTGGTTTTATAGCTGATCCAGGCTGACGAGGCAATACCGCCATATTAAGCTGATTTCTCCCGAAGTCGGCTCCCCCCACCATAGCCCTAACAGCCCCATCCTTAGGGTCAAGTGATATCAAGGCCCCATCCCGGGCCATAATTCCTCGCCAACCGATATTGCGCATATTATTAGCCAACGCAATTTCCGCCTGGTTTTGCATAGTGCGATCGATGGTGGTGTGGATCGACACCCCTCCTTGATACAGCTGTTCCTTGCCCAGCATTTCTTCCATTTTCCCTACTATATAGTTTACCAGATAAGGGTGAGGTGTTTGGCGAGTCGTAGCCGGGACTATCGTGATAGGTTGGTTCTTGAGTACCTGAACCTGAGCAGGATCCACCAGACCCTGTTCGGCCAGTACATTTATTACCGTTTCCTGGCGAAGTTTCAATCCTTCCCAGTTGGTAGCGGGATTATAGTGCTCAGGGGACTGGATCAAGCCTACCAGCAGGCAAGTCTCGGCCTGATCAAGCGACCAGACATCTTTGCCGAAGTAGGCCGGAGCAGCACAAGCCACCCCCGCACAGCCTCGCCCCATATAGATTTCATTTAGATACATGGATAAGATCTCTTCTTTGGAATACTTCTCCTCCAAAGCGACGGCTAACAGTACCTCTTTGATCTTGCGAACAAAAGTCTTGTCCTGAGTCAAAAACAGCGTACGGGCTAATTGCTGCGTAATCGTACTGGCGCCCTGGGCAGCACTGCCCTCCCGCAGATTGATATAGATAGCTCGGCCAATACCCCTGGTATCCAGGCCATCATGCTGGTAAAAACGCCGATCCTCAACCGCTACCACCGCATCTTTCAAAAAAACAGGGAAATCTTCATGATTGATTCGCTGATAGCCGATCTGGGTCATGGGTTCACCGTCTCGATAATAGATGGTGGTGGCTTCAGCGGCAGAGTATTCCCAGTGGTTTAGACCAGTGGCAGACAAAATCAAACGGGGGGTGGTCTGTGTCAGGGAAACACCGATCAGAAAGAAGATGGCAAACAACACCACCCCTGCTAATGTCCAGCCGATCCTTTTCAGCATTTTCCTTCTCCTTTATGTATCCCGGTAGAACTGTGATCAGTGCATTACCCAATACTTTTCTAAACCTGATCTATACCAGTTGTTTCTCGGAACGTATGTTCTAAAAGGTGATCATCTAGTATAATAACATTATTACTAAATTTACGGGTGATCAACCATGCGAACTGGCGTTGCCAATTTACCTCTCCATGGAGGCAAGTGTCCCGCCTGGCTCTTTAAACATATGAAAGCTCTGTCAGCAGCTATCATTGAAGTGATCCTGGAAGACTTCGGAACAGAAGAAGTTTTGAGACGTTTATCAGATCCTTATTGGTTTCAGGCTCTGGGATGTGTGGTGGGGTTTGATTGGCACTCTTCTGGAGTAACTACCACACTATGTGGTGCTTTGAAAGAAGGTCTGGCTGAGATAGGTCCCCAGGCCGGGTTGTTCTTGGCCGGTGGCAAAGGCCGGGTGGCTCGGCGCACTCCGATGGAAATAGCGGATTTAGCTGACCGCTACCCCCTGAGCGGCCCGGCAGAAGATTTGATATATGCCAGCCGCATGGCTGCCAAAGTCGACAGTTCCGCCGTACAGGACGGCTATCAGATTTACCATCACTTTTTCGTTTTCACCCAAGAAGGTAGTTGGGCAGTGATCCAACAGGGCATGCGCGAAGATCTACGCCAGGCCCGACGTTATCACTGGCTGGGTTCAAGTGTTAATGATTTCGTGGTAGAGCCACAAGCTGCTATCTGCTGCAATAATACCCATGAAACTCTAAACCTGGTGTCCAGTCAGAATGATGAAGTTCGCAGTATATCTGCTCAACTGGCTTGTTTGTCACCGGATCGATTACTGTCCGAATTGGCAACCATCCAATCCTGCTCCCATTTGTCCTTACCCAGACAACATAGCATCCCCCGTACTAATTACTTGAATCGTTCCCTGCAGGCAGCCTATGAACAGCAGCCCCAAGATTTTGAGACCTTACTGGGTGTGAGCGGGGTTGGACCTGCCACACTGCGTGCCTTGTGTTTGGTGGCTGAAATAGCTTATGGCGTGCAGCCCAGTTATTCCGACCCGGTGCGTTATTCCTTTGCCCATGGAGGCAAAGATGGGTTCCCCTTTCCTGTACAGGAAGATGACATAAGAAACTCTTATGTCACTCTACGACGAGCATTAAGAAAGGCCCGTTTGGGAAATCGTGAACAGCTAGATGCCCTGCAGAAGCTGGCTGGTTGGCATGCCCAGGTAGTTACTACTCTCGCCACTCCTGTTTTTCAGCAGAACCCCCTCCCGAATCCCATACCAGCCCCGCTCATACAGCAACCCACCTTGTTCTAAATACAAAAGGACGGGATTGTTCCCGTCCTCAGGGTGTCGAGAAAGTCGACACCCTGCCAGAGCGAGCACAAAAGGATAAGAGCAAGGCAACCGGGAAGCCCGTGATTGAGGCGTACATAACGTACGTCGATTGAACGGGTCTGCCTGAGTTAACGCAGCACCCAAGGGCACTACTTATGTATCGCAAGCGATACTATTTGGGTTGCTATTAGCCTTTTTTGACGGTCTGAGGACGGGATTGTTCCCGTCCTCAGGGCATTATATTAAGTTAATACTCTTCAGTTAGTCCATTTCGTAAGCGCCTTCCAGGCTCAGTACATGGTCAGTCCATACTTTGCCACTTAAGGCTTCGTCATTGACTGGACTCATGATCATCTTGCGTAGTATTTCTTCCTGCTCAGCCGAGTTGTTGTAGTTCATTAGCAGATTCAATACATATGATGAGGTATCACGGACTATGAAGTTATAGATCTCATCAATAACCTCAGTGGCCACTTTATGGATCCTGGCATTTTCCAGGATAAGCTGAGCATAGGCTACCATGGTGAATATTTCGCCCAGAGCCAGCATATAGTCCACGTTCTTGGCCTGTTCAGTCGAAGGGGGGGTAGTACCTAAGAAATCTTTCAGGAGTTCAATTTGCTGTTTGAACACTTCAATGTTGGGGGTGGATATTCCCTCATAGGGCTTTTTATAATCGGGGAAGCGAACTGACCGCAGACTGCCCGCTGTCTGATTCAAGATGTAATCATCATTGACCAAATCATCTCGGGTAGGAATTTCCGGAAAGTCCACTGGTTCAAAGAAATAATTCTGCATGAATTTGATGATCAGAGCCATGTTAACATGGGTGGTACCTTCCAGTCTGGGTATCATACCGATGTCACGCACAGCTAGTTCGAAGAAGGTATCCTGTTCATATCCCTTGGCAGCCACTGCATCAAGCAGCATGTCTATTACTTTCATGCCTTGGGTGGTCACCTTCATCTTCTGAATGGGATTGTACAGTAAGTAGCGCCGATCATTATCATTAGCGGAGCGGAAGTAATCTATAGCTCTTAAGCCAAACAATTTCATGGCCATAAGTCTGACATATGATTCGGTAAAAAGTTTCTTTATATGGGGGAAGTCTGTGACCCGATGGCCATACAGCCAACGATTATGGGAGTGGTTTATAGCCTCATACAGGGCATGTGTGCATATACCGATAGACGCAAATCCCAACTGGAACTTACCCACATTAATAGTGTTTAGAGCTGAATCCCAGGCTTTTTTCCCACTGGAAATGATCTCCTTATCAGTAATAGGATAATCATGGAGTGAATAGGCCGCTACATAAGCCGGACGAACCCCTGCGGTGTTTATCTTTTTCACACATTCATAACGGGGATGGCTGCTTTCCACCGCAAAGAAAACATAATCATCAGTATCAGAATAGCGTCCAAATGTGGAAACGTAAGCAGCCTTGTTGCCATTACCGATATAATACTTGTCACCTTTGGCTAAGTATTGCCCATTTCCCTGCGGTATCAGTTTGACTTCATTGGAATACAAATCAGCACCATGCTGTTTTTCTGATAGTCCAAAAGCAAATATCCCGGCATCTTTAAGCATTTGAGCCGTACGATGCTTAACTTCCTCGTTATCGCCCATCCATATGGGGCCGAGGCCCAGAATACTTACCTGGTAATTGTATTGAAACGACAATCCGTAGAACCCCAATACTTCATTAAATTGGGCAATGCGATTCATGTCCCAGCGAGAATTTGCATCTCCATAGCCGGCCGGAGTCAGCAAAGTAGCATAGGCACCGATTTCCTTATTATAGGATATCCAATCATCGCAGAAGACCATATCCTGGTCATCTTCTTTGATACTCTCCAGGCCCTTTTTTTCGAAAAACTCTATGGTCTTACGAAAAATTTGATTGGTTTCTTCATCTGGAAACGGATCAGTAAATTGTTTTGGATTTAGCAGCAGCATTTCCTTTCCCTCCATATTTAACATAATTCTTCTACGGTTATTATGTCACAGGGAGTATTTGACAGTCAAACTATCCCTTTCGAAAGAATATTGCCAACTATTGGCCATTCTTATGCAGGACTGATCAATAGTAGTTGACCCCCTAGCCCATGTTTCATTTATTCCCAGCTGATAAGTCCCTTTTATGAGGCTGATAAAAATCCATTTCTTGGCTTATCTTGTGAACAATAGTACAATCACATTAACAAGAGACGCGACCGGTGCATAGATTCAAATCTGGAATCGCATCATAAAAGGAGGTAGGCATTATGACGGAGGCAGCAATTAAAATGCAAAACACCAACACCACCATTGTCAAGGGTACGATTTCCTATCCTCTATCTGCCAGTGAAGCGTTTAAGCTGGGCATCGGTGTTCGCACAGCTATAATGAACGTGTACGCTAGTCTGGCTGAGAAATGCAGCACTAACAATGACCGTGCAGTTATTAATAATGTAGTAACACAGGATCAGGAAAAAATCGCTACTCTGGAGAAAGAATTTGACTTTGCCTTGAATTGTGAAGTAGGACGTTTTTATGCTGCAGGTGGTACATTGTTGGAAACAGATGAAATGGCTCGGAAGATTTCCAACACCAGTCAGCTAATTCAACGGAATTTAGACAACTGCAGCGCCCATATTTCATCTCTGACAAAAGAAGCGCATACAACTAGCGATAGCCAAGAGATTATGACTCTAGCCAGTCGGATCAATGAATATGTCAAAGATATGTATCTGCGGCTGGCTCAGTTCTATCCCCAGGGTGAGATTCGCCGAGTCTTTCAGTACATGGCTGATATAGGTTAATATGGCCCAGCAGAAGAGCAAATTGGATAAAAGAACGGGACCCAGTATTCTCGGTAATTTTGAAATCAGTGAGATCAAGCACTAATTCGCAGTATAAATCAAAAAACTCATTCATTCCCGTTCTTTACAATCAACCGGGAAGTCCAAGACCTAATTATCGCACAAGGGTAAGGCTCCCACAAGGAAGCCTTACCCACCCGAGTTGATCCAATAAGTTTTGATCGGAACTATTGAACCCGAAGGCAGTAATTAAGCGATGCAATTAACAACCATAAAAATTTTTAATATTCAGACTATTGCCATTAATAAGTTTTTATGTAATACTAATGATAACCTTCACCCCCCAAATAAAACATAAATTCCATCACATTCCCTCTCCAAATATGAGCCCTGCCCGGGGCTCATATTGTTTTGTGTTTTTCTATTCATGCATTTTCCATAAATAGCAGTTTATTCACAGCAAGTTTTGCTTTACAATAATAGAGGTGTCTACTTTTGTCACATTAGTTTATTCTCAAGTGATAAACTGCGAAAATTGCAAGGGAGGGCCCTCCATGGATAAGAAAAACTCAGAATGCCATGTCATTGTAGTTACCTCTGGCAAGGGTGGGGTCGGTAAGACGACTACAGTGGCTAACGTTAGTACCTCTTTAGCCAAAATGGGCTACCGGGTAGCGGTAATGGATCTCGATATCGGCCTAAAGAAATTGGATCTCATTCTTGGGCTGGAGAATCGCGTCATTTATGATATCGTTCAAGTCATTGAGGGTGAATGCACCTTGAAGCAAGCCCTAGTTAGGGACAAGCGTTTTCCAGAACTACATATGCTACCAGCAGCTCAAACCCGCAATAAAGATGAGATAACCCCCGAACAAGTCAAAGACCTTTGCTCACAAATGCGCCCCGACTTTGACTTCGTCCTGATCGATTGCCCAGCTGGCATAGAGCAGGGTTTCCGTAACGCTATTGCAGCTGCCGACCAAGCCCTGGTGGTCACCAACCCTGAGGTTTCAGCGGTACGCGATGCGGATCGGATTATCGGTATGTTGGAATCAGCTGGTTTCCAGGATATTAAATTAATTGTGAACCGCATACGCCCGGACATGGTTCGCCATGGAGATATGCTGAGCATCGAAGATCTTATTGAACACCTGTGTATCGACTTATTGGGTGTCGTGCCGGAGGATCGCAATGTGGTAGTGTCTACCAACCGAGGTGAACCCATCATCTTAAATGATCGCTCCAGTGCCGCACTAGCGTTTAATAATATTGCCCGACGGATCATAGGTGAAGAGGTGGAATTTCCAACTTTTCAGGACGATTCTTTCTGGGACAGACTAAGGGGCCTGGGACGCAATCTATTCTCGGGTCGTTAAAGGAGGAGCAGAAATGTTAGATTTTATCAAGAAGATCTACACACGCGACGAATCTTCCAGTCGTAACCAAGCTAATAATCGTTTGCGGGTAGTATTATCTCATGACCGTTTGAATTTGACTCCCGAGACTTTGAATTCCCTGAAGGAAGACATCATCGTGGTTATTGCCAATCACTTGGATATTGACGGAAGCCCGGAAGTACGTCTGATCACTGAAGGACGCAATACAGCGCTGGACATTAGTATTCCAGTAAAAGGCAGGTAATAAAGCAAAATGATCAAAATTAAAGGTGTCAACGGTAATCTTTTGGTGGTATTCGATGCTGTTCCTTTTGCCGACGCCTACCGTGCACTGGACGAAAAAATTAAGAGTAGCGAACAATTATTCAAAGGTTCCCGGGTGGTGTTCAGCGGCAGTGGTTTGGCCGGTTTTTCTTTGGATGAATTGGCTGCCCTGCAGCAGCTGTGCTTGAACTATGGCATGGTGCTTAATAATACCGAACTACCCATTCGCAAATCAAAAGCATCTGCCCCAGCAGCACCTCCTCCTCAGACTGTTCCAGTGCCGGGCGATACTTTTATACACAAAAACGTACGCAGCGGTCAGAAGGTACATTCCGAAGGTTCGGTAGTGGTGTGGGGGGATGTGCACGAGAGTGCTGAGATCGTGGCGGCCCGCGACATCATTGTCCTAGGAAAAATGGGAGGAATAGCTCATGCCGGGTGCTTCGGAGATGCCAGCAGCATTGTGTTTGCGCTAAACTTGATCCCCAGTCAAATACGCATTGCGGATAGAATATCCCGTTCACCCGAGGATCAGACCACCCGTCCTTATCCGGAAGTGGCTTTTATTGACGATGACGGGATCTCTATCAAGAGGTACAATCCCCGCGAAAACTTAGGACGTTCCCGCAAGAAATAATAACTTCCGCATAGACAGCCGTATCTCACTTCTGTAACTCAGTTATCTCCCTCATCTTTTTAAGAAATGTTTCGGCAACGGCAAACACGGTCGTTTGCCCCTACAATACGTGAAATACTGTGTATAGTATGGGATCAAACGAGAACCGCTCCCTGTCGCACGTAAAAGGAGGCACCGCTTGGATACGATGCCTCCTCGGTATGCTTATGAATTCGCAAAAGTGGGTTAGCGGCCTTTGAATTCCGCTTTACGGCTTTCCAAAAAGGCGTTGATGCCTTCACTCTTATCTTCCGAAGCAAACAGCATAGACCAGGATACCTGCTCAGCACGGCTACCGCTCTTGATGTCAAGATTCATGGAGTTATTGATACACTTTTTGGCCTCCCGTAAAGCCAAGGCTCCCTTGCGGCTTATCTTGCGAGCCATCTTTTTGGCAGCATCCATAACTTCGGCGGGAGGAACTACCATATTGACCAGACCCATTCTGTAGGCAGTCTCGGTATCAAAGAAGTCGCCGGTGAAAATATACTGTTTGGCCATGCAGATGGATGCATTACGAGGCGTACGCTGGGTTCCCCCTCCACCGGGGAAAATGCCCAGACTGATTTCCGGAAAACCGAAAGTACAGTTATCAGCCACAATGCGGATATCGCAGGCCAACATCAGTTCCAGACCACCGCCCAATGCCAGACCATTGACCGCAGCGATAATGGGTTTGGGATTGTCTTCCATGGCAAAGATTGTCCGATGTACTGCATCCAGGAACTCGTATGCCTGGAAAGAATCGTAGCCGGCCAAAGCTTTGAGATCAGCACCCGCCGCAAAAACATTTTCCTCCCCGCTGATGATTATGCAACGTACCTCGGGATCCTCAGCGTAGAGAGTTAGAACGTCATACGAATCGTTCAATAGTGTAAAATCGATGGAGTTGAGGCTCTTGGGACGATTTAACTTTATATGGCCAATACCATCCTCAACCCAGGCCAAAATGGCCTTGTACTCTTTTCCTTTGTAATTTTCCATAAACCCAAATCCCCCTTAATTGTATAATTCTTTAAACAATTCTATCTATAGATCTGATTATCCTGCCAGGGTTTGGATAAAACTACATATTGTTTCTGTATCGTTTATTTCTGTTTCTTTATATAGGTTTTTAGCCTATCGGTCAGCTCCTTCTGCAGAGATGGAGCGGTCAATTTCTTTCGAATTATATCCTGTTCCGGGAAAACCCCGGCGGGATTCTTTCTGACTTTTATATTCTCATCCAGGAGAGTTTTTCCGTCTCTTATCACCAGCACATGAGTTGTATAGTCCTTACTACCGGCCAACTTTTGTCCTTTTAGGGGCTCAACTTTGATAATTTCAAATCTGTATTCAGTCATATACTATACCTCCAACTGCTGAAAGTATCTGCAAAACGTTTTGCAGGGTATTTCTACAGAAGGGTCAGGTTCTCCTGCTTAAGGCTCAGGACAGCAGATTACCTTATGGCCCCAATAACATATTTATCCTGGAAAACAATGAGCCTCGCCCTTTTAAGGCGAGGCTCGCTGGATTGTTGCTTATTCGACCGAGATCGTCCAACCAAAAGGATCCTCCATGGCACCGCTTTGAATACCAGTAATAGTATCATAGATGCGTTTGGAGATTTCGCCGGTCTGTCCATTGTTGATAGTAATAATGTTGTCATTCCAATTCAAAGATCCTATAGGCGATATCACTGCAGCAGTGCCCGTACCAAAGGCTTCATCCAATTTACCGTCTGCTTGAGCCTGAAAGATTTCTTCAATGCTTATGCGCCTTTCTTCAACTGGGATTCCCCAGTGCTTAAGCAAGGCTATGCTTGAATCACGGGTGATGCCGTCCAGAATGCTTCCTTCCAGTAACGGGGTAACCACTTTTCCATCGATTTTAAAGAAGATATTCATGGTGCCGACTTCTTCGATGTACTTGCGCTCAACTCCGTCCAGCCACAGCACCTGGGTATAGCCTTTATTTTGCGCCTCCACCTGGGATTTCAGGCTAGCAGCATAGTTTCCGGCGGTTTTAGCAAATCCGATCCCACCTTTTACAGCTCGAACATATTTGCTTTCTATGTAAATTTTGACGGGGTTGATTCCTTCCGGATAATAGGCACCGACCGGAGAGAGGATGATCATAAATTTATAAGTAAGTGAAGGACGTACTCCCAGATAAGGATCAGTAGCTATAATAAAAGGTCTGATATATAGAGAAGTTCCCTCGGCTTCAGGTATCCAGTCTTTTTCCAGTTTGACCAGAGCCTTGATGGCTTCTACTCCAAAATCTACATCAATAGGAGGAATACACAATCTATCGTTGGAGATATTGATCCGGGCCATATTTTTATGAGGTCTAAATAGTAATACCCTGCCATCCCGTGCTTTATAGGCTTTCAGTCCTTCAAAAATCGCTTGGCCATAATGAAAAACCATAGTTGCTGGATCCATCATTAGAGGCTGGTAAGGAATGATGCGGGGATCGTGCCATCCTACTCCTTCAGTGTAGTCCATAATAAACATATGATCAGTAAAATAATTGCCGAAGCCTAAATTATTCTGATCCGGCTTGGTTTTAGGTGATTGGCTTTGTTCAATAGTGATTTTCCCCATATTCCTTCCTCTCCTTCATAAGGATAATTGCTTATCTATTTAGTATAATGAACTGTTAAAGCATTTTCAAACTTTCTTTTCCTGCCACAAGCATCTATGCAGCTAATAACCACTGTTATATACCAAAATGAGAAAAAGGGCCTCGGTTGAGGCCCTGGTAATAAAGTTTTCGGACTTACAGAGCAAAAACATGTTTGCCAATTTGATTGATAATGGGGCGGCTCCACACCCATTTGCTGGTGGCTGTAACTGGGTTCCAGTAATAGAGTGCACCACCGGTGGGATCCCAGCCTCGTAACGCTGCCTGAACAGCCTCATAACTGCTTTCGTCTGGTTCCATGTAAAACTGTCCGTCATCAATGGCAGTAAATGCTCCCGGTTCAAAAATCACCTGTTTAATACTATTGCCAAATTTTTTCGATTCCAAGCGGTTTAGCACTACAGCCACGATGGCTACCTTACCTTCAAAGGACTCACCTCGAGCTTCTCCATGCACTAATCGAGCTAGATCATAGATATCACCCTGGGAAATCCTCAGCGCCAAGCCGCCCCGCGAAGGATTAGCATCCCCGGCATTCGTAGCTACCGGGGTCGTATTTGCATCACTATTCAACGGTGTACTTACCTGTTTAATCAACTGTTGTGCTGTGGCTTTACCAGTAATACCATCCACCACCAGCCCATTGTCTGCTTGAAAACGCTTAACCGCTTCAAAGGTATTCCAACCATATCGCCCGTCTACTTGTCCTATCGGATAGCCTAGATATCCCAAATCCTGTTGGAGTTGCTGTACATCATAGCCCTGGTCACCCACGCGCAGAGTGCGGTCTCCCAGAAACGCTAAGACAGGCTGGGCTGGAACTGCGATCATAATAACTATCGCAACAATTATCGTAATAAGTCGTGATCTTAGAATATTGATAGTATCACTCCTTCCACTAACCGATTTTACTTGGTATCAATGAACTAATGCAAAGCTTGTTTCATCACCAGATCCGTCTTGGGAGCCCAGACAAGCAGCTATATTTTTATTCATTTCCATAATCCTTACATATCATGAGGACAATCACAGTAAAACAGGGCGATACCAACTTGTTCCGTGCAACTATTTTGGAAAAACGACCATCACGCTGGACAAGCAGGAATAATAAACCACCTCACAATTGTCATTATGAGGTGGAAAACAATAAGCTGATGCCTATCAAGCATCAGCTTTGAAAATATGATAAGTTACTCGTAAAAGGTGATCTCACCGGTTTCCTGACAATATTTTGCCCCTATAACGCGCAGGCTGCCCTTATGAAGAAACTCCTCTATAACCGGGCTAGCTTTTACTTCTGCCACCATAGCCTTAATATTCATATCCTCAACATGTTCATAAACTTCCTCACCTGTTGCGCCACCAGTCCGCACTATTTCCACGCAAGGCCTGATCCTCTCCACAATAGCCCCAATACTGCCTGGAGCATCCCCGCCATCTACCGTGGCTTTTACTGCACCACAGTGGTTGTGGCCCAGGATTACCAATAAAGGAGCCCCCAGGTGTTCTACTCCATATTCCACGCTTCCCATAGTCAGCGGGCCTAATACATTACCAGCTACCCTGATAACAAATAAATCACCCAATCCCTGATCAAATAATAACTCCGGTGGTAGGCGCGAGTCGGAACATGAGACTATTACCGCAAAAGGTTTTTGTCCCTTTTCCACCAGAGAATTGCGTTTTTCTGCACTAACGTCCTGCTTTAGGGTTTGACCGGCAACGTAACGCAGATTGCCTTCTTTTAACAGAGATAAAGCCTCTTGATGAGAAGTGATCTCCTCTAATCGTTGATACACCATTGAAACCGCCCCTCTCCCTTATACAGATATTGCTCTATGTGCTATATTCTAATTTCTCTGCTGATTATCCTGCCCAACGCAAAAAAGGAACCCGATTGGCCATCCATCCTTGCCACGGAGATTGCCAAGAGTTCCTTGGGGTGGTATTTATTGTTCCGCTTTAATCTTGGGATTAATCTTCGTGTTCCGCTTATTGAATCTCTGGTTGATATCCTTTGACAAGACTAACCCAAGTCTCTATCACCGTAATCAACTGGTAGGCTCACGGTGGACTTGCTTTTTGTCAGCTTTCAGGAGCAGGGGGCGATCATCGGTGCGCTCCTGGTATTGGATCTCCAGCTGGTCTCCTTCAACAAACCCCAGGTCATCCCAAGTTTCCATCATTTCCTCCGGCAACTGGAAGGCAAGCGGGCTTCCCTGCAGATCCATTTCCACTGAATTATTATCAATGCGCCCAGTATAGGTGACGGTGGCCTTAATGGCGTATGGATCGATGGTATCTTCCACTTGTTGGGAAGGAGTCTGTTCCGATTGCTGTTGGTTGGACTCTGTTCCCCCGCATCCTATCATCATCGTGGCCATTAGAGCCAGTATCAATAATAATCCCCATGTTTTCTTAAGCATCATAATAACTAACCTCCATAACAATTCAGAACACTACTAATACTCACTACGTTACCTTTCCCTAAACCTTACATAGGTTGGCTCAAGTGATCAGCTGGGTTATTTCACGGTAAATAGCGACAACCTCATCTAAGGGTATACGCACCAAGCCACTGGAAGAAGGCGCCACGAAATCCTTGACTCCTTCTACTATGCTGTTAGCTTGCAATCCCCAATCTATCTGGCGTTCTCCACTGTATTCCCGATAGACTCCCTTGCCCACAAAACATACCAACTGAGGCCGATAAATCTGAACCTTGCTCTTTAATGCTTGTCTGCCCACGCGGTATTCATCCCCGGTAATGTCGCTGGCAGCACGGGTAGGACGCTCCACTATATTGGTAAACCCATAGCCCAACTCCAACAACCGATGGTCTTCTTGGGGAAGATACTTGCGAGTGGTTAAACCAGCCCGATAGATAATAGTCCAAAACCGATTGTTGGGATTAGCATAGTGGTGACCAACTTCTGCCGAGCGCAGACTGGGATTGAAACCCACAAAAAGGATCTTTAGTCCAGGTCGCAAATAATCAGGTACTGGTCTTTGCACAACAACCTTCCTTATCAATTGTCCAAAAATTAACACAAGCGTCCTGTGATCTGCACAACTTGATACGTCACATCTTCCCCTTGAACTTGTTATAAGTTTATCACTAATCGTGTGCAATTTTTGCTACATGTTTTTTTATCTCCCCGTAAAAAAAGGCCGCTGGTTGGGAACTAATGGGATGGTACATATCTTGCGAAGTATGTTGTGTGAATATTCTAAATTGTGTGATATGATGAACAAAATGGGAAAAGCTGGAGGTGTTAATATGGGGACTTATATGGAAGAATATCGCCGCAAATTGATTAGTGCGGACGAAGCCGCCAAACTAGTGCAGTCCAACGATATTGTGGAGTATGGTATGTTCGCTACCAAACCAATCGACTTTGATGTAGCCCTGGGCAAAAGAGCAGGTGACGGACTGCAAAATGTTTCGATTCGAGCTACAGGATCGGTGCTGCCTATACCGGAAGTTATCAAATGCGACCCCGAACAGAAGACCTTTCAGTATTTCAGCTGGTATTTCACCGCTTTGGATCGCAAAGCAGCTGATCTGGGTTTAGCATGCCACGCGCCTTTTAACTATCACGAAGCTACCATGCTGGCCTACAACCCTGATTTCAAGCAATACTGGGCTGACGTATGGTGTGCACAGGTCACTCCTATGGATCGGTCAGGATGTTTTAACTTCGGTCTGGGCAACTCTCATAATCGCGGTATGGCCCTTAACAGCCGGGTAGCCATTGTAGAGGTCAACCCCAACATGCCCCGTTGTCTGGGTGGAAGCGATGAGTATGTTCACATCAGCGAAATCGATTACATTATTGAGGGATCGGAGCAGCCCGTTTTCGCTACCCCACCTTCTGCCGCACCCAGCGAATCCGAAAAACGCATTGCTGAACAGATAGTAGCCGAAATAGTAGATGGCGCCTGCCTACAGCTGGGCATAGGGGCCCTTCCTAACCTGATCGGCAATATGATCGCGGAATCCGATCTTAAGGATCTGGGCATACAGAGCGAAATGTTCTGTGATGCTTATGTCAAGATGTATGAAACCGGTAAGATAACGAATATGCGCAAGGCAAAAGACATCAACAAAAGTACTTTTTCTTTCAGTCTGGGTACTCCGGAGACTTATGACTTTCTCAATGATAATCCCCGCTGCGCGTCAGTTGCTGTTTATGACACTAATAGTCCAGAGGCTGTAGCCCGGAACACTAACGCCATCTCCATTAACAATATCCTGGAAATAGATTTGCTGTGTCAGGTCTGTTCCGAAAGTTACGGATTGCGTCAAATCTCAGGAACAGGTGGTCAGCTTGACTTTGTTACCGGAGCATTCCATTCCCGGGGCGGTAAGAGTTTCCTAGCCTTCTCCTCCACTTTTACTGATTCCGAAGGAAAAATGCACTCTCGGGTACGTCCCCTCTTGACTCCAGGTGCAGTAGTAACAGTTCCTCGTACCCAGGTTCATTATGTTGTAACCGAGTATGGGATAGTAAATATGAAAGCCAAGTCAATCTGGGGACGTGCAGAAGCCTTGATAAACCTGGCTCATCCCGATTTCAGAGATGATCTTCTGGCTTCAGCCCGGGAAATGAAGATATGGTCGAAGACAAACCGCATACCTTTTTAGTATAGTTTAAACATCATAGTCTTAGGGGGGGATTTTTTGCGGGATTATTCCAGGGAATACCAGCAAAAATTGGTTTCAGCTGAGTTTGCCGCCAGTTTGGTAAAATCTCATGACTGGATAGATTATGGTAACCTCACTGGCCAAACGGTAGCTTTTGATCAGGCTCTAGCCAAGAGAGTTAATGAATTAACCGATATCAAAATATGGACAATTTTACCTCAATACATTCCTCAGGTAATGGAAGCTGATCCAGAAGGCCAAACTTTCACCTGGCACTCCTGGCACTTTTCCAAGTGGGATCGCCGGGCAGCTCAGCAGCAGCGCGCCGTTTACTATGCGCCCATTCGCTATTCAGAACTGCCCCGCTATGTTCGTGAGCATATCGAACCCATCGATATCGCCGTACATCAAGTTGCCCCCATGGATGAGCACGGCTACTTCAACTACGGCCCGCAAAACTCACATAGCCAGGCCGTCTTTGACCGCTCTCGCCTGGTTATTGTTGAGGTCAACCAGAATCAGCCCCGTTGCCTGGGTGGTTACCACGAGGCCATTCACATTTCTCAAGTGGATCATATAATCGAAGGCAACAATCCTCCTTTACCTGAACTGATCCCCGCTGCACCTAGTATAGCCGATAAGAAAGTAGCCGAATACATTGTCAAGGAACTGTACGATGGCTGCTGTCTACAACTGGGCATTGGGCCCATGCCTTTATCGGTGGGGCAAATGATTGCTCAATCAGATCTCAAGAATTTGGGTTGCCACACGGAAATGATGGTAGACTCTTTTGTGGACATGGTTGAAGCCGGCAGGATCACAGGCCGATACAAGACTACTGATCCAGGCAAGCTCGCTTATACTTTTGCTCTGGGTACACAGCGCTTGTATGATTTTCTGCACAACAACCCGATGTGCAGCAGCTATCCGGTTGACTATACTAACAATGTTAGGGTCGCATCTGCTAATGACAATTTAATGACCATAAATAACGTGGTGGAAGTCGATATTTACGGTCAGGTTTGCGCCGAATCGGTGGGAACCCGTCATATCAGCGGTACCGGCGGACAGTTGGATTTCGTTCTGGCGGCTTATGAATCCCGGGGCGGGAAATCATTCCTATGCTTGCCTTCCACACACACTGACGAGAATGGTGTGATGAAGTCGCGTATCGTGCCTATTTTGACCCCCGGGGCTATAGTTACTGATTCCCGTACTGTAGCTCAGCATATTGTTACAGAATACGGGATGTTTAATCTGAAGGGCAAATCGACCTGGCAAAGAGCGGAAGGACTTATCGGGCTGGCTCATCCCGACTTTCGCGACGATCTGATAAAATCAGCTCAGGATCAGAATATCTGGCGTCGTTCTCATAAGAGGTAAAATTAATAGCCCTACCTATTGATCAAAAAGGGGCCCCCGCAGGGGCCTCTTTTTTTACAATAAGGTGCGATTTCCAGCTTAGCTTATGGCGGCTAGAACCATTTTCAATGTGTCGACAATGGACTTATTGGTAAAGGTATCAACCAGTAGCTGGAAATCATAGGCTTCGATTCCATCGCGGATAGCCTTGGCTGCATGTCTTTTTTGCATATCTTTGAGCATGATAAACGGGCGACCGGGGGTATCGATCAGAGCCGATACTTTGGCTTTAGCTTTGGCCATCAGGTCATCCACATTATCAACCAACTCATCGACGACTCGATGTTCTAGAGCCCACACCGGGTCAAACATCTCACCCTTGAATATAACGTCCCGATAGTTGGCATCAGTATCCAGCCCAAAGCGCATTATTTCTGCCTCTGCCGGAGTCAAGGCTAGACCGATCTTTATTTCTGTCATGCCTAGTTTAATTTTAGGATGATCGACACAAATGCGATAATCACAGGCCATAGAGACGATCATGCCAGCAGCGGTGGCATGGCCATTTATAGCCGCCACTACTGGTTTTGAGCAGGTAAACAGTTTGTACAGAGTCTCTTCTTCGAACTCAAACCAGTCAATGATGGCCTGGGGACTTGCAAAGGTGGTAAAGGTTTTCAAATCAAAACCACTGGATAAGTAGCGGCCTTCGCCGGTAATTATGATACCCTTAAGTTGTTCTTCCTGATTGACTCGCTCGACAACTTCTGCCAGCCCTTGTAAAGTCTCGGTGGAGATAGGGTTGGTTTTACCATTCTTAAACTTAAAGATCACAATATCATTTTCCACCATGTACTCGTAGCTCATTCCATCACCCTTCTCTTTCTTATTTCATCGCTTATATTTTATCAAAATTCCGCAATAAAGATTTGGCAATCCATTATATTACATACTTTATAACACAATATAACCCAGGTCTCTAGAACCTGGGTCATATTATTAAAAACTCTACTTATTTAACGGGTTTACCGTCTTTCCATTCCCCTTCAAAGGCCAAGGTTCCATCTTCGTAATAAGACTTACCATATCCTTCTCTTTTACCCTTAACCCACTGGCCTTCATACCATATATTCATGTTGTCATAATACAGTTTTCCCTCACCATGAGGTCTTCCCTTGAGCCACTCACCTTCGTAAAAACGACCGTCCTTGTAATAGGCTTTGCCCAAACCATGTGGCCGTCCTTCCAGCATTTCCCCATCGTAAGCAACCGACAGACCATGCTTTTGCAGCACTTCTTTGCTAACCCGTCCCCTGTGTTTACGAAATTCTTCCGTCATTACATCACCCTCTTTTTCAAACTAAATCCCTCTCTATTGTAAATGTATCTAAATTATAGCATAAGTTGTAAAACCCGGATAGATTTTGGCTTTTACTCTTGAGCATAAATACAGCCGGTCGTTCCTCACTAAAAGATGACAAAAAGGATGTCCATCTAATGTGGGCATGAAAAAACTCCCTGGCTTTGGAGCCAAGGAGTTGTTCTTCATTTACCAGCTATTGCGACGGGGTTGCGGTCTATAGCAATCCCTGCAGTAAACAGGCCGATCTCCACTGGGCTGGAATGGCACTGTGGTTTCTTTTCCGCAGGAAGCGCATACCGCAGGAAACATCTCGCGTTCAGAGCGGCCATATCCACCACCATCACGGTTACGAGCTTTGCGAGCTGCACGGCATTCCGGGCAGCGCCCCGGCTCATTGGTAAAACCCTTCTGGGCGTAGAATTCCTGCTCAGCAGCTGTGAATTCAAATTCACGTCCACATTCTTTACAGGATAAGATCTTGTCAGAATACATTTGACAACCTCCTCAATTTTAATCCGATGCCAGGGGAAGCGCGCCTTGATTTCCCTTACTTCCCAAGACTGGGCTTATCGAGAAGGGGCAAACATTCCATCGCAAGCATGATCGGCAAACTAATTTTAACTGATGTTACCATAAAAAGCAAACTATTACCTATCAAAGGCTCATTTTCGTTAGATTTTAGCCTATTTAGGATTTACCTTACATCCTCATATGACTCAATACCAGCCCTGGCAATACTCTTCCCCGACCAGTTCAGCATAGCCTATCACTTCATCATGATCAGGCAGATCGATACGCTCGAAATCTATGCCATAATTACAGCGGGGACAGATCATGCGGTAACCATCAAAGAACTCGCCCTGCCCGTCCAGTGTTGCTAAAATCACCTGGATAACGGTGGGACAGGTTTCTGCCCCTATGGAAAAGTGAGCGGCTGTCTTCAGGGTCCAGTTGTATTCATTGGATTGTTTCCTGCATTCCGGACAACGGATCATTAGCTCGGCTGCCTGTTTTCTAAGCCCCATGTGATCTCTCCTAGCATAAACCATACTTTAAACTGTCTTTACATATTATAATCATATTGTAGTCATGGATGTTAACAGGTTTTCTTAATATCAACCAGAAAGAGTGAACTGCTATGCGTCTTAGTGAAACCGCTGAATTGATGGTATACTGCTCGCGCTGTGGTAATTATGTAAATGAGTACAATTGGACTCTGGAGACCGCTTCCAAGTACTCCGTAAATGGCAAAGCTACACCCACCTTGATTTATATATTGCTGCAGCGGATCGACGGTAATAAAGAATGGGAAACTTTCAAGGTAGTCTGTCCCCGCTGTCATGAAGCCCTGCCCCTCAGACAGATTCCTCAAATGGAAAGAGAACAGTTGGAGGCCTACACCCGAGAAGTTGGCCCCGCCTACGTGAATTTCACTTATTAATTCGAGAAATACCGGATAATTTTGCCATGACTTTGCCGCTAGAAAACTGTTTGACTTTTTTTTGGTGGTCTGTTTATATATGAGTATACACCGATGAAGAGGAAGTAAAACCACCACCAGCCTACAGAGAGTCGGGGAAGCTGGGATCCCGGCGGAAATGGAGTGGAACAATGGCCCTCGGAGGGTGAGGTGAACCAGTCAATTGGACTGCAGTAGCTTATGACGCTTGGCCAGCGTTATCGGGCTATGGGTGTGTCAGCACTCTGTGAGCGGGTACGTATGTACCAACTAAGGTGGTACCGCAGATTATACATCTGTCCTTATTATCATAAGGATAGGTGTTTTTGTTTTTGCGGCTCTTCCAATACCTTCAGGCAGAACTAGCAGAGCGAAGATGAGCCAAGCAGAGTTGAGCGCACCAGCAAGAATGGAATGGGAGGAATTGGAATGAAGAGAATTGTGACAAGTAAGGTGTTTTTGCTACTAACGATTATGCTGCTGGTATTAGCGGCTGGTTGTTCAGCTGATGGTGGATCCAGTCAGGCTGATGATCAAATCAAAATCGGTATTGTTCAAATCGTGGAGCATCCCTCCCTCAATATGATTCGCGAATCTTTTGTTGACCATCTGGCAGAACAAGGCTATCGCGATGGTGAAAATGTGATAATAGACTATCAAAATGCCCAAAATGATCAGACTAATTTGAAAACCATCTGCCAAAAGTTTTCCACCAGCAAGTATGACATGATCGTGGCTATTGCTACCCCCTCCGCCCAGGCAGCGGTGGGTGAGACCAAAGATATCCCCATAGTATTCTCTGCTTGCACCGATCCGGTAGGTTCAGGCCTGGTAGACAGCTTGGAAAAACCGGGGGCAAATGTGACCGGAACCTCAGACGCTGTTTCCGCCGAGAAAATCATGGGATTGGCACAACGGATCACTCCGGGCATTAAAACCATTGGCGCACTCTACAGTTCCAGCGAAACCAACTCGATTGCTGTCATTGAAAACCTCGAGGAGTATGCGCAGCAAAATGGGTTGACAGTGGTTCATGCTACCGTAATGAATTCTTCCGAGGTTCAGCAGGCGACGGCAACGCTAACGGACAAAGCTGACGCTATCTTCATCCCTATTGACAACACCATAGCTTCTGCCATGCCGGTAGTAGCTCAGGTAGCTAAAGATGCCAAAACCCCGGTGTATGTTGGGGCCGACTCTTTGGTAAAGGATGGAGGGCTGGCCACCTACGGTGTCAATTATGTCGTATTGGGACAGGAGACAGCCAATATAGCTATCCAGATCCTGGAGGGCCAAAACCCTGGCGATATTCCAGTCAAGACCATCAGTGACGTGGAAGTTTACCTTAACAAGACAACAGCAGAAGCTATTGGCGTTACCATCTCGGAAGATGTACTAAATGAGGCCGCCGAGATATTTGAATAAATTTCGTGTCGCACTTTTACTGAAGGAGCACTGAATCAATGAGTCTACTAGCTATGCAGGGTTCAGTGGAGCTGGGCATAATTTATGCCATCATGGCTCTGGGAGTATTTATCTCATTTCGTACCCTTAATATGCCGGATTTAACTGTAGACAGCAGCTTTACACTGGGAGCTGCTGTCTCAGCTATGCTATGCACTATGGGACATCCTCTCTTAGCTATACCTGCGGCCATGTTGGCCGGATGGCTAGCGGGCAATGTGACTGCATTGCTGAATACCAAGCTGAAAATACAGCCTTTGCTGGCTGGGATCCTGGTTATGCTGGGCTTATACTCGATCAATTTACGAGTGATGTTTAACCGTGCCAACATTCCTCTGCTCAATCAACCTACTGTTTTTTCTTCACTGCAGGGGACATCTCTGGAATCACATGCTCAGTGGTTGATTCCGCTTGTTTTACTGATAGCCGTGATCTTGATACTGTACTTATTTCTGCAGACCAGATTTGGTTTAGTATTACGAGCTACTGGCGACAATGATCAAATGGTCAGATCGGTGGGAGTCAATACTGACACCACCATTTTACTGGGTCTGGGTCTGGCTAACTGTCTGGTAGCCTTTTCAGGGGCCTTGATCGCTCAATACCAGTCCTTTGCCGATGTAAGTATGGGGGTTGGTATGGTAGTGATCGGGCTGGCGTCAGTAATCATCGGGGAAGTTCTCTTTGGGATCAATTCGCTGCTGCGCCGTTTGATTGCGGTAGTACTGGGAGCCATTTTGTACCGTTTTGTGATTGCGGTTGCCCTACACTTAGGTATGCCCCCTACCGACCTTAAACTGATTTCGGCAATTATTGTAACTCTGGCCCTCGCGGCTCCCGTTATTAAAGCCGGCTTGATATCCCGCCGCAAAAAATATTCTCATCAATCAAGCCATAAGGAGGGTTAAGAGAATGCTGAGAATAAACGGTTTAAGTAAAACCTTTGGATTGGGGAGCATTAATGAGAAACTGGCTGTAAATAGTGTAAACCTTACCTTGCAAGCCGGTGAATTTGTTACGGTCATTGGCGGCAATGGTGCTGGTAAGTCAACATTGCTCAACTGTATTGCGGGAGTACATGAACCAGACCAGGGCAGTATTTTTTTGGATTCCATGGACATAACCTTCTGGCCGGAATACAAAAGATCTCAATATATTGGGCGGGTTTTTCAAGATCCCCTTAAAGGGACAGCTTTCGATATGACTATTGAACAAAACCTGGCTATGGCTTACGCCAAAGGTAAACCCCTCGGTCTCCAGTGGGGCGTTCGCAAAGCAGATGCTGCTATGTTCCGCGACCGATTGGCTCGTCTGGAATTAGGACTGGAAGACCGTTTGAAACAGAAGGTTGGTTTGCTCTCCGGAGGACAGCGCCAGGCTATAACACTGCTGATGGCCACAATCGTTGAACCCAAGCTGCTGTTGCTGGATGAGCACACTGCGGCTTTAGACCCCTCAGCAGCCAAGCATGTGCTGCGTCTGACCCGAGAATTAGTAGAGCAATATCAACTCTGCACCCTAATGGTTACTCATAACATGAAAAACGCTCTGGAATACGGTACCCGTACTATCATGATGCATGATGGCAGCATTATTTTGGATATAGCCGGTGAGGAGCGCAGGGAGATGACCGTAGAGAAACTGATCGACCTTTTTGGTCGTCGTAGCGGGCAGGAGTTAGACAATGACCGCTTATTATTGAGTTAGGCCAGTGTTATCGATCGGTACAGGCACTGGCCAACTCTTCATCATGATCCCAAACTTGATTATTCCGGTCTTTATCAGCCTCTTCTAGTTTTTTTATGTTTTTCATTTCGAAAAGGATCAATGTGCCAGTCAACAGTACTGCCAGTAAGTCAGCGATGGGCGGCGTTCGCCATACCCCTTCAATGCCCCAGAACCGCGGCAGAATAACCAGTAGGGGAATAAATATCAGTACCTGTCGGGACAAACTGAGAATGGTTGACTGGATCGGTTTGCCCACCGCCTGAAAATAGGTTGAACCAATGATTTGGAAGCCTAATACAGGAAGCATGGCAAAGTAAATAATTATAGCATGGGTAGTTAGAGCAATCAGTTCAACGTCATCGCGGGTAAATAATCCAATTATCTGGGCTGGCCAAATATGAACTATCAGCCATCCGATCACGGAAATAGCTGTCCCGGCAAACACGGCTACCTTGAAGGTTTCTTTAACACGATCATACTGACGGGCTCCATAATTAAAGCCTATGATCGGCTGAGCTCCCTGACTGAGTCCTAAGATGGGCATAAACAGTATGGTTCCAATGCTCATCATGATCCCTACTGCGGAGAGAGCTATGTCACCACTGTAATGGATAACAGTTTTATTAAGGATCAGATGCTGCACACTATTGGCCACCTGCATGGCAAATGGCGCAAACCCGATCGCCATGATACTCAGCAGGATGGGCCACTGAGGGCGCAGGTATTTCCAGCGGATCTTAACAATGCTGCGACCACTGTAGAAGTAACTCAGTACCCAGACAGCTCCTGTTAACTGTCCCAGAACAGTTGCAAAGGCAGACCCCTTCATTCCCCAACCAAATTGAAAAATAAAGACATAGTTCAACACCACATTTACTGCTCCACCCAAAAGCTGAGTATACATAGCCATGCGCGGATTGCCTTCGGCGCGGATAAAATTATTCATACCCATGCTGATAGTGCCAAAGCCAGCCCCTAGCATTATGATCTGCATAAAATCTTTGGCGTAAGGGAGTACTTCCTCACTAGCTCCAAAGGCTATCAAAATCGGTTCAGTATATAGGAAAAAGAAAAGGGCGAAAATAACTGGCAGCAGTATAATCATAGTAGTAGCAGTGCCAATCACCTTTTCGGCTTCCTCATGCTTTTGCTCTCCCAGGCGAATGGAAATCAAGGCAGTAGCTCCTACCCCGATCAGTACCGACACTGCCATAAGTATGATCATCATAGGAAAAGCCACCGTAGTCGCTGCAATAGCTAGAGAGCCTATACCACGGCCTAGAAATATCCTATCCACAATATTGTAGAGTGAGTTTACCACCATACCCACAATAGCTGGCAGAGAGAAGTTCCATAGCAGACTATTAATTTTTTGGTAGCGCATAGCTTGAGTGCGGTCCATAAATTCTCCTTACCAATTCTTATCCATAAAGTTGATCACATATCTCAGACTATTCATAAACTCAACCAATTCCTGCTCATCTACCTGTTTTTTCATGATGCTACCTGTATAATGCTCCATGACTTGTTCCATCTCCTGGCGGCCTTGCTCACTCAAGTTAAGCTGCTGTCTGCGGCGATCACGAGGATCAGAGTGGCGTACCACCAGGCCCATCTGCTCCAGTTGTTTAATTATGGTGGTCAACCCGCCCTTTTCGATATTCAGCATTTTCGCTATTTCTGTAGATGTCAGACCATTATGATGATACAGCATACTGATGATCTTGCTCTGGTTTTTCTTAAGAGGAATAGCCAGGTCTAAATGCTGCCGATAGTTCATAAAAAATTTTTCATGGAATTTGCCCATAAAAGTAAACAGTAATACATGCAGTTCGAGGGCTTGTTCTCGGTTCATATCAACACCTCAAAAAGGAAACTAGAATTATTTTAAATGTTAGAATTCTAACTTATTCTAGTGAAAACCAATCCAACCGTCAACAGAAAATTAGATATTGGTAAGCAAAAAATAACCTGTTAACCAAACAGTCAACAGGCTACTTTCCTAAAAAGCAGGTGAGACTATAGAGAGCGAAGATTTAAGCCGGTCGCATTTAACGTATCCCAAACCTTGATAGCAATAAATAAGTTCACCCGGTTATCCATATTGGAAAAATCGATGTTTAGCAGTTCTTCTATTTTATTGACTCGATAGTAGAGGGTATTTACATGTATAAATAGACTCTCGGCGGTGCTTTTCATATTAACATTGGAATCTAACAGGTTACGTAAAGTAGGCAGCAAGTCGCCATCGGTCTTCTCATCATGTTCAATGATCTTGCCCAGTGTTTGCAGACAAAATCTTTTGATCTCTTTCAGCTCCTGGCAAAATATCGGGTAGTAAATACCCAAATCCGAAAACTTTTGCACAAAATGATTCTTACCCAGTAGTTTGGGCAGTGTCAAAGCCACCCGAGCTTGATAAAAGCTATGACGAAGATCAGCCAAAGAATGTACTTGGCCAATGCCTTGGGATAATGAAATGGCAAACTTCCCTTCCACAGCTTCCTTGGAAGTTATCATGGCCGGCCAATCCAGTGCTTCATCGAGCTTATCAACCGTAGAACCAACCGGGATGATAATACAGATATAATTTGACCAGGAAATAGGTACTGCTTCGAATTTGTTCTTTTTTAGGTATTCGTATAGATAAGAACGTACCTGCTGTATCTGTGTAATATCGGATCCTTCTTCAATTTCTACCAGAGTGACAACATACAACTGATCCATTTCCAGTCGGTTTTCGCTCAATTTGGCCAGGTCGCGTATATTGGCCTTACTATCGGCAAAAAGATACTCGGCCAGTTCTTGTTCAAAGCGGTCACTTTCTTTGTGCAGCTTGCAAAAATAGCATTTGATGGCTAGCTTGGTGTCAATCAATAAGGCAAGGGCTCGCGATATTTCCTCTACCGGCAAATCCTGGGCAATGATAAAGGCGCAGGAATCATTGTAGTGTACTCTATAATAGAGTGATCGGCTGCTGTTCTGATAATAAAAGTCTCTTCCTGAAAGTATGGTCGGGATAGCAACAAATACATCATCTACTTCACCAGAGTAGCTGACTTCTTCCGGGTAGTGTATGCGACCATCACGATCAGCAATAATTACCGGGTGTTTTAATGTGTTTTCTACGAATTCAGCTACATAACTCAATCCCTTGTCAAGCACGCCGTCTACCAAGTGATAAACGCTGTTAGGAGCTATTATAGACATAATGCCCTCACCTCTTAACTTAGCGATACTGTATGGATCATAGTAAAGCAAGAAGCATGCCAACTACATCAACCTAGCCTAAGGTCTGATTGCCACTGCGAAGGGCAATTGTACTCCCTAGTTGTTGTGTCTCAAAACGATGCAGACAGTTTAAACTGCCCACCTGATAATTGTGTTAAAATGAGAATGTGTAAATAGGTTATCTAAGTGAGGATTTTGCATAATTCAACAAATCTTTCGATATTGTCACTCTGAGCGATAGCGAAGAGTCTTATAAAGGCCGTAGATCCTTCGCTACCGCTCAGCATGACATTCTAAAAAATACCATGATAATTTCGGAAAAGAATTATGCAAAACTCTCAAGTAAGCGGTTGGTTGGTACCGTCTCGAAAGAGGAGGAGGACAATGGTTATAAAGCCTGTTGAACAACTGCTTAGCCCCATGACTAAAAACCGTCTGGATACGCGACCCATGGATAAAAATGACCGCATCCTTTTGGATCAGATACGACAGCAAAAGGTTGATTTGCTGAGCCAGGGCCTTGATGTTAAGATGGCAGATGCGGTCAGGCCAGATGTACTGGCATCCTGGCTGAGATCTTACCAGCATGGAATGGATCACAATCTTTATAATTATGGCCCTGTTCTGGACAAGCTTGCTTTCCAAGAGCGCATGCGGCAAAAAGATTTGCTTCTTAGGGCAGCCGATCCGTATATCTGCCAATTGGAAGCCATGTTGTCTGATGCTATTATCCTCTTGTCAGATGAAGATGGCGCTATGCTGCGAGTAATTGAAGGTAACGAATCACTGCGACGGCAGAACGAGCGCTTTAACCTGGTGGAAGGATCAGTGTGGAATGAATCCACGGTGGGCACCTGTGCCCATTGCATCAGCTTGATCGAAGGCACCCCTATGCAAATTTGCGGGCCAGAACACTATTTTGAAAAATATGAATTCATATCCTGCTCATCAGCTCCCATTTTAGATGTAAACGATAATCTGGCCGGGTCATTATGTGTAGTTACTTCCAGCTTCAGTAAACAGAGCTCGCAATCGCTGGGGCTGGTGGTTTCAATGGCCTGGGCAGTTCAAAATCAATTCCAACTATCTTTGCAAAACGAACTTTTCAACTTAACACTGCAAGCAACCGACGAAGCCCTTATCACCGTTAACAAAAAGGGCATTATCACCAAAGCTAATTCGCCCGCCCAACAAATGCTTGCTCATATTTCCAGGAATCCGACCGGAACTCCGCTGGAATTTCTCTTGGGCGAACAACCTTTGATCAAATCAGTATTAGAATCAGGTCAACCCATCCATGACGCTGAGCTTTACATCAATCATCTCGGCCAGCGCTTAGTCCTTAGTTCAGTTCAGCCTCTCAATGACAATAGGGGCAACAACTTTGGATGCATTATTTCCCTAAAAAAGATCAACCGGGTAAAAGCCACCCCCCACCGCCGAGATGGCCTGGATACCAGATTCAGCTTCGCTAAAATAAAAGGAAGTTCCCCGCAGTTACAGAAGGCTATTGCCATAGCCAGTAAGTTTGCCAATTTGGATGCTAATCTCTTGATCCAAGGAGAAAGCGGCACCGGCAAAGAAATGTTTGCCCAGGCTATACACCAGCAAAGCAGGGCGGATGGTTCCTTTGTAGCACTTAATTGTGCAGCTATTCCCGCCAATTTGATTGAAAGTGAGCTATTTGGTTATGAAGGCGGGGCATTCACCGGGGCAGAACGTCAGGGACGTGCGGGTAAACTGGAGCTGGCTAATGGTGGCACATTGTTTTTGGATGAGATCGGCGATATGCCCTTAGATCTACAACCAGTACTGCTACGAGTTCTGGAGGAGAAAAAGGTAATGCGCCTGGGGGGAAATCGCTACATTCCCATCGACTTTAGATTGATAACCGCTAGCAATAAAGATCTACTCGAGCAAGTCGAAAGCGGCCAATTCCGTGCTGATTTATACTATCGTCTTAAGGTGCTGCAAGTAAATATACCTGCCTTGCGGGAACGTGGTTCGGATATACTTGAACTAGCTCAGCACTTTATCCGCACCATCACCCAACGCCAGGGAATTCCTGAGCCTAAATTGAGTGATATAGCAGCCCTGCATTTGCTGCACTATTCATGGCCTGGAAATGTAAGACAGTTAGAGAATGCCATAATTTACGCTGTTAATATTTGTGAAGACGGTATCATTCTCCCGCAAGATCTCCCCGAAGAGATCACTGACGGAGTTGATATGTTGTTGCCGACCAGCATAAACGCTAACTCCGAAGCAGCGCGACTAGATGCTAATCTCTCCCTAAAAGAAATCGAACAAATAATGATAGCCCAGACTCTGGAACAAACCAACTACAATATATCTGAGGCTGCCCTTCAGCTAGATATGAGTCGCTCAACTCTGTACCGTAAAATCAAAGAATACCAATTAATGAAAAACTAAAATTCCTCTGCTTGGCTTTTTCTAGGTTGCATGTGGGATAGTATGGAAAACAATGGACACCCTTTCTCTCGATCAGGGTGTCCATTTTATAATAGGGGTACTTGATCTACTTGCTGATTATCCCAGTTTTACGGCACTCTTGCCAGCCAGATAACCAAAGGTGAAAGCCCGCCCGTGGCTGTTACCGGGCAGGTTGACACAGTAGTCATTAGCATAATAGTTGCCGGAAGCGTTACCAGCTGCATACAGTCCAGGTATGACATTTTGTTCTTCATCTAATACCTGTAGTTGCTCATTAATTTTCAAGCCACCCAGGGTTACCAATAAAGCGGTTCCCAAAGGAGCAGCGTAGAAGGTCGGTTTTTCGACAGTGGTCAAGCAGGCGGCCCGCTTGCCGTAATCCTCGTCTACACCTTTCTTGGCTAGTTCATTGTAGCGAGCTACGGTAGCCAGGAAAGCATCCTGGGGAACTTCAATCTTTTGCGCCAATTCTTCCAGAGTCTCAGCACTCCGGATGAAGCCTTTTTCAATATACTGCTGCACGTTTTCGGGATTGTGGAAGTTGGTTCTCATATCTTTACAGGCCACCACTTTGAAAGAAGGTGCTTCTTCCGGCCATTTTGCATCCCAAATAGCCCAACGAGCATTGCCGGGCTGTTGACGCTGCGCATTGCAGAGGTAAGCATAGGGTAGCTCTTCATTACAGTAGCGCAGGCCGCGTTCATTGACATTCAGCCAGGGTTGACGCATCAAGGCATCGGCTAGGATGGGAGCACCGGGTACAGCAAAGTCAAAATACATGGGTGCATGGGGGAATTCGTCCATGGCAGCACCGATCCACATGCCCATTTTCTGTCCGTCACCGGTATTAATAGGTCCATTTACCATCTCAAACATATTGGCGTGGATGTACTTGGTTGATGGAATGTAGTATTCACGCATTTCCTGGTCGGCATTATAGTCTCCAGTGCACATTACAATGCCTTTGGTGCCGACATATTTCTTGTAAGCACCTTTTTCGCCAGCGATCACAGCAGTGACCCGGCCTTTGTTGTCGTCTTCCCGCACCAACTGAACTCCAGGAGACTTGAAGCGAATATCTACACCTGCATCCAGACAGCCTTGCTTTAAGGTATAGCGCATGGAAGCAGTCCAGGGGTCAGTTCCTTGCGGGGCATCATTGATAGCTACGTCACTGGGATCCATTCTGAAACTTAAGGTAGGAAATCCTCTAACTGTAGTTCCGGGGGTCATGGTTTCATCCAGGGGTACCGGTTTAGGCTTGCATCCATAACCTTCAGCTTTACCCATGATCCAGTCTGCCACCATACCACTGTTATCTGCCCATAGAGAAACAACTCTCTGATTGCCTTTGTAGGCATTGTAGCGCATGATCTCCTGTACGGCTTCAATTTTGCTAATGTCATTATTGATCTGTTTTTGCATTTTGGAACCAATGGCCCCATAGTCATTGCCCCGGAAGTTGACCTGTTCAGTTTTTTCCAGCAAAATAACCTTGGCGCCTTCTTCCGCTGCAGACATAGCCGCACTTAATCCAGACATTCCGCCTCCAACGACTATTACATCAGCGGTAATGGTCTCGGTGATTTCGGAATCTGCTATCGGTGCGGGCGGTTTCAAGAAGCTGGGAACGTTATCTACGGCAGCCGAGCCAGGATCAACCGGGGGGGTTTCCTCGGTGCCGCCACACCCAGCCAAAAGACCAGCGGAGGCCACCCCCACTGTTCCCAGGGCAGCACCCTTAATAAACGTCCTTCTAGTAAAGCCTTTTTCTTGTTTCTCCTCAAAACTCACAATATCGACCCCTTTCTAGGTTTTAAATGCCCCGTTCATCAATACTCAATCCGACACTTCCACAGGTATACTGATTTCAGTGTATAAAAATAGTCTAACATTCTGCGAATTAGGGCACATCGTTAGGTTTTACGAACCTTTGAGCCAAACACTGTAGGATAATACAATTCTGAGAAAAAGCCGGGGTAGCCGGAATAAAATTGGTTTTATGGATAAAGAGTCGACAGGTTTCAACCTCATTGGAGGCTAGCACGAGATTTTTTTCGAAACACTGTAGGGGAATCCAATGGCAAGAAAACGCAGATATTGTAGAATAGGTGCATAGGCTTGGAAGTATGGTGCAGTACTCTTGATCCTTTCAGTGAGAAACATACGATGGGGAGGAGTCCAATGGAGAAAAAGAGTTTTCGAGAGAGATTTTTGAATAGGAAAACCATTCTTATCCTGGTAGGAGTATGCATAATCATAGGCGCTGGCACAGGTGTGGGATTACTGAAAGCCAGTGAAAATCCTTCCTTCTGTGCTAATTGTCACCTTGTCAGACCCTATTATGAATCCTGGCATGAAGGAGCCTTATTAGATCATAAGCATGCCCAGGAAGATGTAAGATGTCAGGACTGCCATATAAGAAGTATTCCGGAAAAAGCTATGGAAGGTATTAACTTTATAACTGGTAATTATACCTTACCCTTAGAGGGCGGTACCGAAATCGATCGGCGATTCTGTTTGGAATGTCACTCGCCAGAGGGTGAGGGTTCTAGCTGGGATGAGATAAGGGTTGCCACCAATTATGAAGAATCCAATCCCCATGATTCTCACCATGGTGAACAGGAGTGCAACATCTGCCACAATATGCACGAAAAGTCCTATGCCTTTTGTTCGGACTGCCATATCTTTGACTGGCTAGCAGATCTGGATGAGGAAGCCTGGGATAAAGCCTGGTAGAAAAAAGATAAATGCAATTTGAACAAACTATAAAAAGGGAGGTAACCACTCCCTTTTTTGATTCCTAAATAGCAGTATTATTGATATCATTCTTGACAAAGATTGTATAATAAATCCAATATCATAAACAGGTTTTATCAAGTACAATGGTATGCATCAGCAGGGTCACAGTTTTGGTACAAGAGCTTCTGCAATAACGCAAATACTGGGTTGAGGAGTATGAGCCGTGCATAAGATCTACAACTTTATTTCCTCCATGAAAACCGGACTGTTTTTATTACTCTTGATCGGGCTGGCTTCTGCCATAGGCAGTTCTTTGTTACCCTCTACTTTTTTCCAGACTCCTCTTTTTGAGCTCCTTTTGCTGCTATTGCTGGTTAACATGATTCTCTGTACCATCAACCGAATTAAGCGTACCTCTCGCGTACTGATCTCTAAGCCAGGCAGCCGGGTATGGTTACGTCAGCTGGGAATCATCTCACTGCACTTAGGTATAGTGCTGATCTTGATAGGTGGCCTGGTATATTCTACTTCTGGCCAAAATGAAAGAATTCATCTCATGTCCGGTGATCAAGTGGATATGGGGCAGGTATTGGATATTAAGCATCCCTTTACTATAGAGTTGGATGAATTCAGAATCGAGTTTAACGAGGATGGCTCTCCCTCGCAATACATTTCCGAAGTCACTGTTTTGGAGCAGGGGCAAGAGGTTGAGCAGGTGGCAATCAGTGTGAACTATCCCCTAAATTATAGAGGAGTCAAGGCCTATCAAAGTAGTTTTGGTTATCTAATAACTACCCAGTATGTGGCTAAGAACAATACCGAAAAAGTGGAGGGCTTCTTAGAGGGTCAGTGGTTGGAACCCGCTGATACCAATCGAAGGATCAAAATCTATAAATATATACCGAATTTCAACCCTGAATATGGCATGGCATCTGTTTCCATGCGCCCTGACAATCCCCACATCGTTTTTTCCGTTTATGAAGATAATAAACTTCTGGGCGTAGGAGCAGCCAAAATTAATGAACCGACCCAGATCGATGAGAATGTCTATATAACTTTCAGTGGAGTGGAGCCGTACACTATCCTGGATGTCAAAGCTGACCCTGGTCTGCCTCTGGTAATGGTGGGCGGAATCATATTGATGTTGGGAGTATGCCTGGCTTTACTGGCAGCCCCGGTTAGAAAGAAGAATTCTGTTCAAACATAACTTTAGTCATAACTTACTTGGATGGGAGAGAACTTCATGGGATCAATGCTAGCAATGGTAGTATATGTGGTGCTATTTGCTTATTTATTATCAGCTATACTCTATTTCTTGGGAAGTAAGACCGGTAAGGAGAATATTCTTAAGTTAGCTCTGATTCTAGCTATATTGGGATGCGTACTTCATCTCGCCATTCTGGTAATGAGAACTGTCTTGACAGGAATGCTGCCCTTGACCAATGGGATGGATTATCTGTTGTGTTTTACCTGGATCACTGTTTTGATGTATCTGCTACTGACATCTCGCTACCAGTTGAAATCTGCCGGGGGTATAGTGATGCTGATGTCGGCTATACTGCTATCCCTGGTGTTGGTATTAATGACAGGACAACTGGGATCAGTAGCACCGCTGATGCCTGCCCTGAAGAGTCCCTGGCTTACAGTGCATGTTGTTACCGCTGCCATCTCTTATTCTGCTTTTACTCTGGCCGCAGGCCTGGCAGTGATGCAGTTTTTCCCAGCTGGCCGATCTATAAAGGATGATTACGTGTACCTCCTGGTAGCTGGAGGCTTTGCCCTGCTGTCCTTGTCTATTGTTCTGGGCGCCATCTGGGCCGAGCAAGCCTGGGGACGCTACTGGTCTTGGGATCCCAAAGAGACCTGGGCTCTGATAACCTGGATCATATACGCCGTCTATCTGCATGTTCATCGCACGCGGGAATGGCGAGGAAATGCCGCCCGCTGGATGGTTATTGGTGGTTTTGTGCTGGTATTGTTTACTTTCTTCGGGGTCAATTACCTATTACCAGGATTGCACAGCTACGCCTGATATTAGGTGGGACGTAGAAGTAGGTTGTCTTTGCATAATGTGAAAAAGGGAGGATTTCTATGTTTGGTTTAATTGGAAACTTTGGTCCCTGGGAACTGGTCTTTATACTGGTTATCGTGCTGATAATTTTTGGGCCGGGCAAGCTCCCCCAACTGGCAGAATCCATGGGCAAAGCCATTAAGGGTTTCAAGAAAGCCCAACAGGATGATCCACAACCGATCGAAGAAGAAAAGGTCTAAATATCAACGGATGCAAGAGGAGACTTGCATCCGTTATTATTTTAGTGGGCTGATCTGGATCCCCTTTCGGATAGTGTATACTAAAAGAATCATGGTTCATAATAATTTCGAGAAGGAAGGTGCTAATATGAGTTTTGCCATCACTGATAAAGTACGCTGGGTAGGAAAGATCGACTGGGAGTTACGAACTTTCCACGGAGAAGAATACTCCACTCACCGAGGCAGTTCCTATAATTCTTATTTGATCCAGGATCAGAAAACCGTCCTGATTGACACTGTATGGGAGCCGTTCGCTACTGAATACGTGGAGAATTTGAAGAAGCAAATCGACTTGCAGCAAATTGACTATATCATCGCTCATCATGCGGAAATTGATCACAGTGGCGCCCTTCCGGAACTGATGAGAGAAATCCCGGATACACCGATCTACTGCACCGCTACCGGGGCCAAGATATTAAAAGGCCATTACCATCAAGACTGGAACTTCGTCCCCTTTAAGACCGGCGACACCTTGGACATAGGTTCCAGTCAACTCATATTTGTAGAGGCCAAGATGCTCCATTGGCCGGACAGTTCTTTCACCTATATGACTGGTGATAACATTTTGTTCAGCAATGATGCCTTTGGACAGCATTACGCTTCCGAACTGATGTACAACGATTTAGTGGATCAAGCCGAGTTATATCAGGAATGCATCAAATACTATGCCAATATACTTACTCCCTTTAGCCCCCTGGTGACTAAAAAGATCCAGGAGGTCCTCAGTCTCGACCTGCCTGTCAATATGATCGCACCCAGTCACGGCGTGATCTGGAGGGACAACCCTGCCCAAATCATTAATAAATATTTGGAATGGGCCGACAATTATCAGGAAAATCAGATCACCATCGTCTACGATACTATGTGGAACGGCACCAAGAAAATGGCTGAAGCCATAGCTGAGGGTATTAGTGCCGCCGACAGCAGCGTGGCTGTTAAGCTTTTCAATGTAGGTCGTTCAGACAAAAATGATGTTCTGACCGAAGTGTTTAAGTCCAAAGCTTTTCTGGTGGGTTCTTCTACCATCAACCGGGGCATACTCTCCGGTGCCGCCAGTATTTTAGAAATGATAGCTGGATTAGGCTTTAAAAACAAAAAAGCGGGTGCTTTTGGCTCCTACGGTTGGAGCGGTGAGTCAGTGAAGATCATAGAGGCTCGTTTGAAAGATGCCAAACTGGAGGTCATAGAACCTGGTCTTAAGGTACTATGGAATCCCGATACCGAAAGCTATTCCCAATGTGTGGAATTCGGCAAAGCTTTTGTATCTCAACTATAATCCTAGATTTTCATCATTTGAGGCTATGCCTACTAAATTGCAGTAATTGACTTCAACCCGGACGCTGTTGGCTCCTAACCAGCCACAGCGTCCTTTCTATTTAGACCTATTTTCTAGGTTAGATACAATCCTTAAAATTCGGCTTGACCTTTACGTAGCGGAAAGGTTTATAGTAGCAATGAAAGGAGGTTCACTATGGAATATACGGTGCAGAAGCTAGCTCAACTGGCGGGCGTCAGCAGTAGAACTCTTCGCTACTACGATGAGATAGGCCTGCTTAAGCCAGCCCGGATCAATTCCTCAGGATATCGCATCTATGGTTCAGCAGAAATTGATAAACTCCAACAAATTCTCTTTTATCGGGAGTTAGGAGTAGAGCTCGAAAAAATAAAGAAAATAATCCATTCTTCCTCCTTTGATAGCCTGAAAGCATTGCAAGAGCACCGAACTAAACTTATGGAGAATAAGAAGCAGCTAGAGCTGTTGATCACAAATGTGGAGAAAACTATTGCCAATTATGAAGGGAGAATTGTTATGAGTGATCAAGAAAAGTTTACCGGCTTCAAGCAAAAGCTCATCAATGACAATGAGGCCAAGTATGGTAAGGAAATACGCGCAAAATACGGTGATGAAAAGGTTGATAGATCCAATCAGAAACTAATGGGTCTGACCCCTGAGCAATATGCTGAACTGCAAAAGCTGGAGGCGGAGATCATGGATACCCTCCAGGCAGCCCTGACCACTGGAGACCCAGCCAGCGAATTAGCTCAGAAAACAGCCGACCTGCATCGGCAATGGCTAAGTTATACCTGGGACAAATACAGTGAAGAAGCCCATGCGGGTTTAGCTCAGATGTATGTAGACGACGCCAGGTTTACCGCCTACTACGATCGAATACAAGCTGGTGCAGCTAAATTCTTAAGGGATGCTATCCTGATCTATACCGGGAAGAATAAATAAGGCAGGCTAGAAGTGCAGGGGGAACTGGCAAACAGGGTCGTTTGCCCCTACAATATGCGAAATATTTATTTCGTAAGGGTGGACGACCTGGCTATGATCCCTTGTGGTTATTCATTATTATTGGCAATATAAACACCTCAATGATCAAGGTAATTATGTAAGAAACGGCGAAGTCTAATTGATAACAACACAAGTTGCGTAGCTAGGAGAAACGATGGACAAGAACATTTTAACTTATGTGGTAGATGAAGATGATGATCTGGTTTATCTACGCGATGTATTCAGGAAAAGAATAACTCTTTCCCATGCTTTATTAGCTCGACTAAAGGTACAGGAGAAGATCGAGGTCAACGGACAGGTCACCCGTACCAATTACCGCTTGCAGCCCGGGGATATTGTAACCGTTGATCTGGATCTGGATGAAACCAGCCATATCATTCCGCAAAATATTCCGGTGGATATTATTTATGAAGATGATGACCTGATGGTTATAAACAAACCTCCCGGCCTGGCGGTTCATCCGGTCAAGGACAAAATGGAAGGTACTCTGGCTAATGCCTTGACTTATCACTGGCTGCAAAAAGGAGAATCCAGGCTGTTCCGCCCTATCAATCGTCTGGACAAAGGGACTTCCGGTCTGATGCTGGTCGGTAAAAGTCAGTATGCCCATCAGGCTATGTTCCACCAGCAAAAAAAGAGGTTGATCCAGCGCAGCTACCTAGCTCTGGTAGAAGGCGAAGTTAAGACAGAAGGCGGATCAATCGACTTACCCATCGGTCATGCCGCTCCGGGCAGCAACGCCTGCCGAACGGTAGATACCGCCAACGGTAAACCAGCCCTAACTCATTTTAAGGTTATCAAACGCTTCCAGAACTATACCCTGCTGGCTTTGCAACTGGAAACGGGGCGAACCCATCAGATCCGCGTTCACCTCAGCCACCTGGGTCACCCTATTTGCGGGGACGCACTATACGGAAGCCAGTCCCTTTTGATCAACCATCAGGCTCTCCATGCAGGCCAAATATCCTTTCAGCAGCCTCGTTCGCTGCAGCCCTTGGAATTTCAAGTAGCCCCACCAGATGACATGCTATACCTCCTGTCCACTTTACCTCCGTTGGTCTGATGCTTCAAATTCATTACCATGGCAACATTTCCCGGGCTAAACTCTTCTCCAAAGCACTTCCAGCGAATATATGATGTGTTTTTTCAGGGTTTTTGTTATTATATAGACAAGTATAGTTTTCTGGCATGGTTAAAATGACTCTACAGTGGTAAGCTGAAAATGATTGGGGAAGTTCATCAGCAGTAGTTGATATGGAGAAATGGGAGGCAGGTTTTTATGTTTGGTTTGATTGGTAATTTCGGTCCCTGGGAACTAGGCTTTATCCTGGTTATTGTGTTGATTATTTTTGGTCCTGGCAAACTTCCACAGCTAGCTGAGTCGATGGGAAAAGCCATAAAGAACTTTAGGAAAGCCAAGGAAGATGATCTTGAGGAACTGGAAGATAAGTAAATAAGAGGTGCTGACCCTTATATATGGGTTCAAGACGGCATTTAGAATACCCCTGATTAAACTAATCAGGGGTATCTTTGTTTTTCTAAGACCTTTTTTCTAAGACCTTTTGAGCTTAGTGGACACTGTGAGCTAACTAAAAACATATATAGTAGTATAGCAGCTAGGGAAAGAGAGAATTTAATGAGCAAAGAATATCCAGAACTGCATCTTTCTTCTGATCAGGCAGCTCTATTGGGCATCGATTTCAAGGAAATCTGCCGTTTGGCTCTAGGCAACAAGATCATCCGGGTGACAGCAGATATAACCGACGATGGAGGCGAGTCCTTAACAACTATAACACCAGAATTATCCCTGGCTCTCAACCTGCCTGAAGGTTGGGAGTTTAACCTTCGCCAGGACGGTGACAAGCTGCGTATCGGGCCACTGGTAGCCATCATGACTGATGCATATCACCCCAAGCGGGCTTCCTTCGGGTCGCAGGATTCCTTTTTCCGTGGTTTATTGAGCAGTATGAACCAGCTGAACGGTTGGGCTTATGTTTTTACTCCCCAAGACATTAACTGGCAGAAAAACCGTATTTATGGCTACTATCTCTTGTCCCCTCGACGTAACTGGCAAAGAGCCTGGTTCCCCTTTCCTGATGTATGCTATAATCGCTATTTTAAGCACAGTTCTACCGTGCCAGCCAATACTCCTGTTTCCATGGCACGCTTGCAGGGTCGGGTGAAAACCTTCAACTCACACATCGGCACTAAGATAAAGGTACATAGACAGCTGGCTCAGGAACCTGACATTGCCGCTCATCTGCCTGATACACGCCTTTTTTCTTCGGTTGGCCAACTCAGTTCCATGTTGAATAAGTATAGAGCAGTCTATATAAAACCTGTAAATGGTTCTCAGGGTCAAGGTATTGCCAAAGTGAACAAGATCAACAGAGGCTATTCTGTTAAAACCAGTTCTGCCTCCAAAGAATTTAAGCATGAATCATTGGCTGAGATAATGAAAATGATAAGGTCAGCCTCACCAGGGAAGCAGTTGATCATTCAACAAGCCATTCGGGTGAGCGGACAACCGCATTTTGACTTTCGTTTACTGATTCAAAGAGACTTAAGGGGCCATTGGTCAGTTACTGGTATAGCGGCTCGTATCGGTACCAAAGCGACAATCACCACCAACCTTCACACAGGCGGGCATGCGGTCAGTCTTCCGAAGGTTTTGGAAAGCCGCGGTTTTGGGGCTCAGCAAATCGCAACCATTCAGCAGGAGATGGAAGGACTGGCTTTGCGTATTGCCAAAACTATAGCCAAAAGTGCACGCTTGATCGGAGAACTGGGTTTAGACTTTATGGTTGACCATCGCGGTAAAGTATGGTTTTTGGAAGCCAATCCCAAGCCAGCTCGAGCCTCATTTGCTCAGATCGATAAAGACCTGCGCAGTCAAACCATTGCACGGCCCATGGAATTTGCCTATCATTTGGCCGGATTCTAACCAGAGAAAAAAATGAGGGAGACAGTATATCTGTCTCCCCCAGTCAATCTTTGTTTATCTTGTTAAGCCTACTATTTCACACGAGGTGGGAATTCTATAAAGATAGCGTGCGGGTCAACTTCTTCACGCAGCACCTTCAAAATGTCATCAGAAGGAGCCGGTATTTCTTCCACCTTTTCCGGTACGAGCAGTTCGAAACCGGTGCAGGCCTGGGCAATTTCTACCGTCAGTCCAGGGTTCAAGCCTTTGATCCGCATCCGCTTGCTCTCCGGTTCAAAATCCATAACCCCTATTTGACTGATACAGGCCTGGGGACCCTGCCCAAGCAGTCCTGCTTCCTTACGGCTGTTACCGCCATTTAGGAATCCCGGGCTGGTCAAAAAGTCCAATTTAGCCGGGAATTTGGTAGGATCCTGTAAGCCTACCAAAACCAGATGCTCAGTAAGTGAGCTCAGGTCGTTGCCGCCGCCACTGCCGGTCAGGCGGACTTTATAGTTGTGGTAACCCTCACCGATAAAGTGGGTATTCAAATTTCCATACATATCAATTTGGGCAGCTCCCTGGAAGGCAATATCCACATATCCGTTGGCAGCCATAGCAAAAGAATGGGACATCTCCATACTCATGGGTGCCCGTCTATAGGTAGCTGCTCCTCCTACTGACCAAGGCATAGGGCCTTCCCAGGGATCCTGTCCACCACTTTCATAAACCAGGGTAATGTGGGGAGCATGGGTATATTTAGCCAGAATGGCGCCTACCATGGGCAGACCTGTACCAACATAGACTATCATGCCATCCTGTATTTGCAGAGCAATATTATAAGCCAGCTGTTCAAAAGGATTTGCCGGTGCAGTCAAAATGTTCGCCTCCTCACCTTTTTAATCACGCTTAGGTATCACCGTGTTATAGGAAAAGTCCACTCCGCTGTCTTCAAGCAAGTATTCTTCAGCCTTTTGCAGACGGCGCAGGTTATCCATATACCTGGCTCCACCTAAAGTAGCACTTAATTTATCATACAATGCATACTGGTCTTCACAGTCATAAACCCATACTTTCATGAAGTCCTTCATAGCTGCATCATCTCGGGTAGCAATACGCATCAGCCATTCCCACCATTCTCTGGCCCAGTAATAATAACCGGGGCAGCAACCCGGCAGGCATCCATAAGGAAGCTCTACAACCGCATCCACTACCATGAAGGGGATGCAGACATTGCTGTTGTCAAAACGAATGGCTAATTCGGGCACGATCTCTTCGCAAGTAATAACTACCTTGCGGGAAGCGAAAGCTTCGGCGATATCATTTACGGCTGGTCCGAAAATCTTGGCATTGCCGTACATATCTGCCTGCTGGCAGTGGATGAACACCACATCTGGATGTAGAGCAGGAATCAGTACTACTGGATCATTATTCCAGGGATCACGGGTCTCTTTAACATAGGGGTTGTATTTAAGCATCTCTGATCCCAGCAATTGACGGGATGCTATGTAGGGTTCCCCGTATTGAGCAGCCTTAAAGCCTTGCCCCATTGAGCCATGACCCCATTCAGACAGAATATGTCCTCTGCCTTCCTGGATCGTCCTGGAGAAGGCCCGGTCAGTACCGCGCATCTCTGCTCCCACATAGGAATTGTGGGCGTATTTACAGGAACCTGCGAACATTGCAAAAGAACTCAGAGTATTGGGGGAACCAATATACTGCAGGTCTTTTTTGCCCTGACGCCAAATCTCAAACTGGGCCTGCAAGGGGGTGCGAACATACGAAAATCCTGAATCCGCAACCACATCGCCATCGGAGACAAATCGAGCTACTGCCTCCTTTAGGGTCATCCGTTTGTCGACCTTTTCCCGACTTTTCTTAAGATTGTTTTCCCGGAAGGACTCATGATCAATTAAACGATCAAGTATCCCAGGATCACTGATACGAAGGTTTTCCAGGGCTTCTTCATTGTAGGAAAACTTTGCCGGCAACACATACACCTCCAAAATTCTGATAATTCCAAATATTACGTGAAATTATAATGTGTAATAAAGTATTATTATTATAAACTATATTGTATCACAAATTGCTATTGCCGACATGAATTTTTTTGTGCCCCTAATTCATGCCTTGTAACCGATTTCATCTGATTTCATTCATATCTAAGCGCCATAATTATTGCTTATAATAGGTTATTTTGTCGTCGATATCACCACCATTAAAAACACGGCTAATTATGAAACGACCTTTGCGGGGAATGAAATTGTGCAGCGCTTTGTACGGGGAGATGAGTCTAGAACCAGTGAGGGGGCTGAACTGGGGTTGTCGATCGCCCAGAGTTTTACCCAGATATGCGGGGGAACCTTCGCTGTTAATATTGATGGTGATCTATTCAAGGTGGATCTGCGCTTCCGATGGCTACCAATTAGTGCCGGGTTATCAGCGGGATCCATTTCTCTTGTGTTACTTAGGCTAACAGAGTACGTGGTTTTCAAAACAAGCACTCTGCAGCTGTATGATTATGGTAAAATTACTTAGTAGTCCTGATAATACTAGCGGGGGACATTTTGGGGAGGAGGGTCATAGTGAACATGCCTACAGGGCCTTTTAGTCAAATGTCTGTTGGACAGCGAATTACCGGAGTACTCTTTAATGGTCCTCGGGATACTTTTGCAGTTATAGGGGAACAGCCCAGATGGATACCTCCTTTGATCATTGTTTCACTCGTGAGCTTTCTGTCTACCCTGGCAACCATCTCCAAGCTCAAGGAATTTACAGCCTACACATTAGAGCTACAAGCACAAGCGGCACCAGAAATAGCTAATGCAGCAGCGACTGATATGATCCTAAACGCAGCTGTCGTTGCTGCTCTAGTAGGGAGTTTGGTCATGCCTGGAATAATGTGTTTGTTGTATGCTGGGTTGCTCAAGCTTTTCAATTTGTTCGCTGGTGAGCCAGCTCAGTTTCGTCAGTTCTTTGCAGTTACCGTCTATTCCTATTTTCCCATCCTATTAGGGGCAGTGGTAGCAGCCATCATGATAATAATTAGTCCGGCCACCCATTTGGAAGAGGTGTCCACCAGCCTCTATCTGCTGTTTCCACCCGGTTCCAAGGGATTTGCCGCCACTCTGGCCCGGCAGGTTGACCCCTTTTATCTGTGGGGTCTGGTCTTGATGGCCTTGGGTAGCTCAGTTATCAGTCGCACACGTTTTACATCTTATGTTGGATATGTTGCGGGAATCTGGTTGTTGTTTGCCTTGGGTTCCGCTCTGCTGACCCAGGGATTATTGTGATTAAGGACAGATTTGACCCGTTTAGCCGCATGTTTTATCAACTAAAGGAGGATTAATTAAATGCCTGCCATTGCGCCCCGTTTACCTGGAGGTAAAAAAACCGTAATTATCCTGGTAGCAGTCATTCTAATAATAAGTATCGTGGGATTGAACATTTACCGCAGCCGCCAGCAGGTACCGCTAGAGGTAGTTACTGCTACAGCTGAGATCGAGAAAATGGGTGCTACTATCTTGGCCAGCGGCAGCATTGAATTGTTGGAAAAACAGGAAGTATATGCTCCCAGCGACCGCCTGGTTCGTGAAGTTCCAGTACGGGTTGGGGATCAGGTTCAAAAGGGGCAGATTATTGCTATCCTGGAAGCTGATAGTGAGTCCTTAAGTTTATTGGATGCCCAAGCACGACTGGCTGAACAAGAAGCCATCTATCAAAAGTACTTCTCTCCTGCTCCAGTAGATATGGAGATCGCTGAGGCAGAATATAAACAAGCTGAGTTGACCTATCAAAACAGTTTAAGGAATGCTGAAAATAACGAAAAGCTTTATGCTGCCGGGGCTGTATCCCTGCAAGAATTGAATACAGCCCATAGCCAACTAGCTGCTGATGAGGCATTATATCTCAAGGCTAAAAAGGAATGGAACCAAATCCGCAACGGACTGGAGGGAGCTGAACGCCGCAGCCAGGAAGCTGCTTATCACCGTGCTCAGGAAGCGGTTAAACTGGCTGAACAAAACCTGGCCCAGTTTGTGGTGCCGGCTAGAATCGATGGGCAGGTTATGGCGGTACAGATCAGCGCCGGAGATGTTACTTCACCGGGTCAACATCTGATAACCATTGGTGATCCTCATCAACTGGAAGTTAAGGTAGGCATAGGGGAATATGATGCAGCCCGGGTCACCAAAGGACAGGAAGTCCAGATAGAAGCAGCTGCTTTCCCAGAAAGGCAATTTCAAGGCCAGGTAGTGGAAGTATCCCAGAAAGCCTTTATCAATAAGAATACTCAATCACAGCAGGTGGAAATTCCGGTTCGCATTGCAGTTGACAGCGAACAAAAGGGCCTGCTCCCGGGATTTACTGTAGATGTAAAAATAATTACCGTACCGGAAAAAGATCGGTTAGTGGTGCCGTACGAAGCTGTAGCCAAAAAGGACGATCAGAGCTATGTATATATAGTTGAGAAGAACCAGGCCAAGAAAACTCCAGTGCAAATAGGTCTGGAAGGAGATTTAAGTATTGAGATCATCAGTGGGCTGGAGAAAGGCGCTACCGTTATCTTGAATCCACCAGAAGACCTGGAAGACGGTCAGGCTGTAAAACCTATCATTGAGGAAGCACAGGAAGGTTCGCAGCTATGATCCAAGTTCAAGAATTAACTAAAGTATACCGCCCCGAACTTAGTCCGGTATATGCTCTGCGAGGTATAAATGCTTCCATTGAACCGGGTGAATTTGTAGCTGTAATGGGGCCATCTGGTTCTGGAAAGTCGACTTTTATGAATTTACTGGGTTGTCTGGATACGCCAACCTCGGGATCATACTGGTTGGATGGGCAGGAAATCAGTGGCTTGACGGGAGATGAGCTGGCGCAGATCCGCAACCAAAAAATTGGCTTCATTTTTCAGAACTTTAACCTGCTTCCCCGCATGAACGCTCTGCGCAATGTGGAATTACCCATGATATACGCCGGTGTGACTAAAAACGAGCGCCGCCAGCGAGCCCTGGAAGCTCTGGAAAGAGTCGGTATGCAGGATCGCATTCACCACCGCCCCGCTGAATTGTCGGGCGGACAAAATCAAAGAGTAGCCATCGCCCGAGCTCTGGTGAACCAGCCAGCTATTCTGCTGGCAGATGAACCCACCGGTAATCTGGACAGTCATACCAGTGAAGAGATCATGAATGTATTCACCTCACTCCATCAGGAACATACCACAATAGTGTTGGTTACTCATGAAAGGGATATCGCACAGTACAGCGGCCGAATCCTGCGCTTTCGAGACGGACTGCTGGAACAAGAAGAAGCAGCAGTTGAGGCGCAAACTCCTGAGATACAGGAGGGTAAGTCATGAATCTATTCGAAAGCCTGCTAGTCGCCCTGGATTCTATCCGCGCCAACAAGTTCCGTTCTATTCTGACTACCCTGGGGATAGTCATAGGAATTGCTGCGGTCATAGCTGTCATAGCTATAGGGCAGGGAGGACGGCAAACCATAATTTCAGAAATAGAAAAAATCGGCAGCAACCTTTTTTATGTTGGTTTGGATTGGCGCCTGGAAGACCCTCCCACCGGCCGGGAGTTTGCCCTGACAGATGTTCAGGCTATCAAGGAGCAAGTTCCAGCAATAAAATATTTATGTGCTGAAGCTTATGGTTATGAGCAGGTTCGGGGAGGACGAACCATAAAGACTACCCAGATAGTAGCCACCAATGGCGATTATGGTCCGATGTACAATTTTGTAATGAAAGAAGGGCGTTTTTTCAGCAATGCTGATGAACAGGGGCGGCGCAGGATCGCAGTACTGGACGAAGGGATCGCTGACGAACTGTTTCCCCAGGAAGCGGTGGGAGAGCAGATAGTGATCGGCGGCACCTCCTTTACCGTGGCGGGAGTAGTTAAAAACCAGGCTTCCATATTCGGTATGGGTCAAACCCAAACGATATATGTGCCTATCAGCACCTGGTTAGACATCAGTCCCTACGCCTATATCGCCTATATTGAAGGGAGTACCTACGAAGCCAAAGATGTGCAAAAGGCTACTGAGCAAGTGGTGAAAATCCTGGAGCGTCGTCATCGCACCGAAGGAAAATATATGAGCGATACTCTAGAGCAGCAAATGGAAATGATCAGTGAGGTCACCGGAGTTCTTACCATGATCATAGGTGCTATAGCTGCCATATCCCTTTTGGTAGGTGGTATCGGAGTTATGAATATAATGCTGGTATCTGTCACCGAGCGTACTCGAGAAATCGGGATCAGAATGGCCCTGGGGGCTCGCCGCCGGGATGTATTACTGCAGTTTCTAATAGAAGCAGTAGTGCTGTGTATAATCGGAGGGATTGTCGGAACCCTCCTGGGTGTGGGTGGTGCCTTTTTAGTGGCTAAACTGGCCCAGTGGCCTCCGCTTATTTCCTGGACTACCATTTTGTTAGCCTTCTTCTTTTCAGCCGGTATTGGGGTCATCTTTGGACTGCTGCCTGCCAACAAGGCATCCCAACTCGATCCGATTGAAGCCTTACGCTACGATTAAAAAGCATTCTTACTTAGAAGCAATGTTTTGCGCCAAATCTGTTATTCATAATAAGTCGACTGCCTATGCAACCAATTATCCTGCTAACTGGATAGTCCTCTTTCCATCTATGACCGCTTTTTCTGCCACAAACTTGGTTCTTGGCAAAAAAAGATTAAGTCATGGGGAGAATCCTTGACTTAATCTCAATTACCTAATTGGGTTACTGATCTCCCGAATATTATTATCTCGATCCTATGTGTCTAAAATAGCTGGGAAATCAATGACGGATGTACGTATGTGCAAGGGGTCATCCCCAAGTTAAAACAATTACGGCATAAAAATGCCTCCGTCACAATGGATTACCTGACCGGTAATATAGGAAGCTTCATCACTGGCCAGGAAAAGGCATAGATGGGCTACTTCTTCAGGCTGTCCCGGCCGCGCCAATGGGGTTATCAGTTTCATTATGTCGCGAATATGTTCGGGGATACCGTAGTACATATCGGTGACTATGGTGCCGGGAGCGATGGCATTTACATTTATGCCTTTACTGCCAGCTTCTTTAGCCAGCGAACGCGTAAAACCCACCACTGCTTCTTTGGAAGCAGAATAGTTGGTCTGACCTACATTACCGAAACGACCGGCCGAAGAAACATTAATGATTTTGCCATAGTTCTTTTCCCGCATGAGACCATAAACTGCCTGAACCATATTAAAATAGCCCTTTAAATTGATGTTCATTACCAGATCCCAATCAGCTTCGCTCATTTTATGCAGCATAGCATCACGGTTTATACCCGCATTATTGACGAGAATATCTATAGTCTCATAGGAGGATAATACCTTTTGTACGGCAGTCTCGATGGCCTGGCGATCAGTGACATCAACTCTATAGGCGGTGGCCTCTCCTCCGGCGGCCTGGATATCAGCGGCTACTTGGCTGGCATGATCTTCATCCACGTCAAACAGCGCCACCTTGGCGCCTTCACTGGCGAAACGTTTAGCTATCGCCGCCCCGATGCCTTTTCCGGCTCCGGTGATAAGGGCAACTTTATTTGCTAATCTCATTTACGATTCCCCCCTTAAGCACTTATCCCTTTTTTGCCTTGAGTTCAGCCTCCACTTCCTGGCGCAGGACTTTCTTTTCTATTTTTCCAAGCAAAGTCATGGGCAGCATTTCCCTGAACACATATTCCCTGGGAATCTTATAGCTAGCCAAGTATTCTTTCAAGAATTCCTTGAGTTTTTCCACTTCAATTGTGACATCGGGCAAGGGCACTATGTAGGCACGGCCGACTTCTCCGGCAATCTCATGAGGCACTGCCACCACCGCACACAACATAACTCCAGGATAGCGCATAATAGCTTCCTCTATTTCAGCAGGATAAATGTTTTCCCCATTAGTTATGAACATTTCCTTGGAACGGCCTACCATGCGCAGGTTGCCGTCCTCATCGATAAGGCCTAGATCTCCTGAGTAAAACCAGCCTTCCTTGTCAAAAGCCGCTGCGGTCGCTTCCGGGAGTTTGAAGTATTCTTTGATAACGGAAGTACCCCGATAGGCGATCTCCCCTACTTCCCCATCCGCTACTGTTTGGCGCTTGGGATCCACCAGCTTCATTTCAAAATCCGGGGCTACTTTGCCGACGGTTAAATTGAGGGTTTCCAGACTGTCACCTTTGGCAGTATAAGTGATCAAACCCGATACTTCCGTTAGCCCCAGGCAGTTATAACAGTTGTCACACATGGTGTCCCGCATTTTACGTAGGGTTTCCAAGGGTGCCATAGCCCCGCTGATCACCACCGTTTTCAAGGATGATAAGTCATACTGGTCATATTCAGGTGAGGCAAATTGCATGGCAAACATGGTGGGCACCTGGCCCAGCACTGTCACTTTATGCCGTTGGATCAGTTCCAGAGTTTTGATCGGGTTAAAGGGTTCCAATACCTGAGTGGCGTTGGATACAATAACCGTAGCGCCCACCTCAGTCGCTCCACTGACATGATTGACTGGCAGATGATTGATCCAGACATCGTCAGCACCAGCCCCACACATGCCGATTTCCACCAGGCTCATATGAATGATATTTTGATGTGACATAAGAGCGCCTTTGGGCACCCCAGTGCTTCCAGAAGTGTATACGATAATGAGTCCATCATGAGTAGATATCTGGGCTTCCCTTTCCAGCAGTTCCGCTTTGTATTCGGCGTAATCCTGCTGTAGGATCTCATCAAAGGTCAGAGCGTTCTCCAACCTGGCTTGCCCGCCAACGATGAAAACATTTTTTACACTGGGGCAATTAGGTAATATCTTCTGCAGGCGATCTTGATAATCAAATTCATACATAGAATGCAGAATAAACATAGCCCGAGCTTCCGAATTATTGAGGACATATTCGATCTCTTTGTCACTCTGGCGAGTACCAACTCCGGTGATAATAGCCCCAATACGGGAAGCAGCCATGTAAAGATAAAAGAATTCCGGACGGGGCGTCATTAAGTAGGCCAGGCGATCCCCTTTTTGCACCCCCAATTTGAGCAGATAACACGCCAATCTTTCCACCTGAGCCGCGAATTCCCTATAAGTTATGCGCTGATCCCCATATAGGAATGCGATGTGATCAGGTCTCTCCTGGACAGCCTGGACGACATAGTCAGAAAGCAGTCTTAACGCACCTTGGGTGTAAGTCATTGGATAACCCTCCTTTTGAAAAAAATGAATTCCCACTTTACCTTATATGAGATATTCCCTAAAATATTCCTAATACCTGTCTGAATGTTGTAATTATTATAAATTTTATAAATATTTCTTTAATTATATCTAAGCAGGGAAAACATCCTTCCCTTCCGAAAGTCTATAGATGCTATAATGTGTTAAGATTAAGCAAATAAAATGAAGGTAGTTTTTTGGTGTTCGATCAAGGCATTGTCCGGAGCAGCCTTGGTAAGAATAACGTACCTAATCTAATTACAATTGGAGGGGATTATTGGTAATGAAGAAGGCATGGAAACTATTGTTAGGCACCATTTTGGTATTGGGACTGCTCATAACCGCCATAGGCTGCAGCAGCTCTGAACAACCAGGAGATGACCCCGCCCAATCCGGGGACACAAATCAAACTGAAGTTTTTAAGGTGGGACTGGAATGCGGATACGCACCCTTCAACTGGACCCAATTGGATGACAGCAATGGCGCTGTACCCATTCAAGGCACACAGGAATTTGCCGGCGGCTATGATGTGGAAATCGCCAAAATCATTGCTGATGGACTGGGACGGGATTTAGTCATTGTTAAAACTGCTTGGGACGGACTGGTACCTTCCGTACAGTCTGGCACTATCGATGCCATTATTGCAGGTATGTCTCCCACCGCGGAAAGATGGAAGACTATCGATTTCTCAGACCATTACTACAAGTCAGATCTGGTTATGGTAGTAAAAAAAGGTTCTGCTTATGAAAATGCTACCAGCATCCAGGACTTTTCCGGTGCCAAAGTGACCGCCCAGCTTAATACTTTCCATTACACCGTCATCCCTCAGATCAATGGAGTGGAGCAAAAACCGGCTATGGAAGACTTTCCCGCGATGCGCGTTGCCTTGGAATCTGGTATCATTGATGGGTACGTATCAGAAAGACCAGAAGGAGTATCAGCTAGCACCGCCAATCCCAACTTTGTCATGGTGGAATTTGCTCAAGGTCAAGGATTTGAGGCCTCCGATGATGATGTAGCTATTGCCGTCGGGCTGAAAAAAGGAAATCCCGATCGTGAGAAAATAAATGAGATTTTAGCTGGTATTTCTGAAGATCAAAGATTGACTTTAATGGATAACGCCATTGCTAATCAGCCTTCTGCCGACTAGTACGCAGCTTATAATACAGGAGTGTAAGTAATAATGTCAGCTGATGCATCTTTTTTTCAATGGGTTGCTTTCATATGGGAACAAAACTGGCCCCTTTTCTTAAGAGGGGCCGGTAATACTCTTTTAATCGCTTTAACCGGCACCATAATCGGCTTTATCATCGGTATCATAATTGGAGTAATTCGCACTATCCCTGTTGATCACAACACCACCACGCTTAAGAAAGGCATATTAAAAGTTGTCGATATTTTGTTACTCTGTTATATAGAAGTCTTCCGGGGCACCCCTATGATGGTACAAGCCATGGTAGTATTTTATGGAATAGCTATGGTTTATGGTATTCACCTCAACCCTATTCCAGCCGGGATAGTAATAGTTTCTATCAATACCGGAGCTTATATGGCTGAAATCGTGAGAGGTGGTATCCTCTCCATAGACAAAGGTCAATTTGAGGCAGCCCATGCCATCGGTATGACTCATGCTCAGACCATGACCAGCATCATACTGCCCCAGGCTATTCGCAACATTTTACCGGCAACCAGTAATGAGTTTGTCATTAATATAAAAGACACCTGCGTACTCAGTGTTATTTCTATAACTGAGCTTTTCTTCAATTCCAAATCAGCTGCGGGCGCCAATTTCCGCTACTTCGAAACTTTCTTAATAACTTGCATAATATATTTGATCATGACCTTTACGGTCACTCGTATCCTGCGCTGGTGGGAGAAAAAGCTGGATGGACCGTCCGTCTATACCATCCATGGTTCCCAGACTGTACCCGAGGCACAATTTCGGATAGTGGACGGAGGTAAACTACATGGCTAACATCTTGCAAATCAAGCATTTAGGAAAAAAGTTTGGTGCTAATGAAGTCTTAAGAGACATAAACTTTTCGGTAAGTAAAGGAGAAGTAGTCTGCATCATTGGAGCCAGCGGCTCAGGTAAATCAACTTTGCTGCGCTGCATAAATCTGCTGGAATACCCTACCAGCGGTGATATCCTCTACCACGGCCAGAATATTCTGGAGCAGAATATTTCCAATGCTGTCTATCGTGCTAAAATGGGCATGGTTTTTCAGCAGTTTAATCTGTTTAATAATCTTACCGTTTTGGACAATTGCGTGGTAGGACAGATAAAAGTATTAAAAAGAAACAAAGAGGAAGCGCGCAAAACTGCCATGGAATACCTGGAAATGGTAGGCATGTCGCAGTTCATCAATGCAAAACCCACTCAGATCTCGGGTGGGCAAAAACAACGGGTAGCTATTGCCCGAGCCCTGTCTATGGAACCCGAAGCGTTGCTCTTTGATGAACCCACCAGCGCCCTGGATCCGGAAATGGTGGGTGAAGTGCTCAAGGTCATGAAAGACCTGGCCAAAAGCGGCCTGACCATGCTGGTGGTAACCCATGAAATGGGTTTTGCCCGCGATGTGGCTAACCGAGTGGTATTTATGGATGATGGCGTTATTGCTGAAGAAGATGTACCCGAAGTCATCTTTAATAATCCCACCAACGATAGAACCCGGGCCTTCTTAAAACGTATACTGGAAGGCTGACTTAATATACCTGGGAACTATTGGTCGGAAATAAGCCTGCTGAACAACAGTGGGCTTTTATATTTGAGGGTAAACCACCCCCCCGCTTAATCCCCCCCCCGCATCCCTGATGTGGTTTTAATCTTTTCTTATCTTCATCTTGTTTTCCTAATAGCATTTGCAGCTTTCCTCGTCAGGGCCGATAAGCTATTATATAAAAAACCGTTCTTTCATGACCCTTTCTGTCTTCATGCTCTCCCCGGGAGGAAGGGCATTCCCTTTATTCACCCAGCTATGGGGTGAGATCTCTAAAACCTTTTTCATTTATGGTGATAATTATTCAATTGCGCCTCAATCATCACCTGACGAACAGGCCATAATGAATGAAAATCTTAAATCACTTGTAAGGAGAATTTAAGTTGTACAGGCAGTATAATCGCGAAAAATTGCGGCGGCCCGACATAATTTGATCTGGAATTATTGATCGATAACATTTTGCATCGATTAAGAAAACAAACAGGCAAAAGCTTGCTTTCCATTGACGAACAAGCTCGGCAGGCACTGGCAAGTTATCATTGGCCTGGTAACATCCGTGAACTTGAAAATATCCTGGAAAGAGCCGCCAGTGTTTGTGAAAGCTCTATCATTACTTGTCAGGAACTGCCAGCTGTTATTTTTCCAGAAAGCAACATATCCCCAGGTAAGATCCCCATGATCAAGCAAACTGAAATGTCCCTAATACTAGAGGTATTATCCGCAACTAATGGCAATATTAAGCAAACTGCCGAGAGGTTAGGAGTAGCTAGAAGCACTATTTACCGCAAGCTGAAACAAGCTGGTATATCTCTGGAATTAACTAAAATGAAAATGTGATTTTTTCTACCACAATGAACCATAATGCTACATGTTGCACGCTACATGTAGCATTATGGTTCATTGCTATTTTTATGTAAACCATCCGCAAAGATAGAGCAGCTCAATTTCTAGGGATTTCGTAATTTATTTCACAATTGGCATGTTTGTTGCTTAGACATTAGGCAGGATAATCTATCAAAGCTGCCCAAGGCGTTTACATGAAATTAAGATAGGAAGAGGTGTTTGTAGATGATAGAACTCAATGGAAAAGTAGTTATCGTAACAGGCGGAGCAATGGGCATAGGAGCTGCAACTGCAGAGTTAATGGCCCAGGCTGGAGGCAAGATAGTTATCGCTGATTTTAATGAGGAATTGGGTAGAAAACAAACTCAGAAGATAGTAGATGCCGGAGGCACAGCGGCTTTTGTGAAAACCGATGTCTCTAAGGCCTCAGATGTGGAGGCTATGGTGCAATTTACTGTGGATACTTATGGCCGATTAGATGCTGCAGTGAATAATGCAGCCCGTACCCCGGATGACAAGCCGTTGGCTGATATGGATGAAGATGCTTTCGATGCAGTTATTGCCGTGGACTTAAAAGGGGTAGCCCTTTGTCTAAAATACGAAATACGCCAAATGCTGAAACAAGGCCAGGGGGGCTCCATAATCAATATTTCCTCGGTAAGTGGAATCCGTCC
>Ga0209723_1000810_pt1 | contig 54277 bp, 46 predicted proteins | sample BiotimSIPDNA_2_FD_185750 | JGI IMG/M metagenome (GOLD analysis project Ga0209723, IMG submission 185750) | Anaerobic biogas reactor microbial communites from Washington, USA - Biogas_R2 time_0 SIP DNA (SPAdes) (version 2) | ecosystem: Engineered > Bioreactor > Anaerobic > Unclassified | place... | reverse complement strand
AGATACTGGTACCAGGCATCAGAATCCTCACTCTCCGGGCAATTAGGGAATAATCGGATTTACTGACAGGCAAATAAATAATATTATTATTTTCTTTTATCAAGCGATCGTGGGAGAATTCTGACCATTTTTCTGCAATTTTCTTTTCCTGATCTCCCGGATAATTCCATTTTACGGATTTATTGTTTTTTGTAAAGGCTGATATTTTTTCCTTTTTTTTCAGAACGGCAATAAACAGGCCCTCGCCTTTTATTTTTCCCGGATGGAATCCATATCCAAAGACACCTTTATGAGAGATCTCTGTGATTTCTTTAAAGTCCGATATATTAAGCCTAATGCCTTCTGACTCATGTCTCTCTGACAGCCATTTAACATTTTCTTCATTTTCAGCTGAGTTGAATGTACATGTGCTATAAATCAGTATACCGTTTTCTTTTAGTGCAGACCAAATATCCATTAAAATTCTCTTCTGTCTGCTGGCACAATGGATAGCTTTATCGATTGACCATTCCCTAATAGCTGTTTTATTCCTGAACATTCCTTCTCCCGAGCATGGAGCATCGACTAAAATAATATCAAAAAAACCCTTAAGAGTTTCAAAAGCTGAAGGATCGGACTGGGTAACCATTGTATTTGACAAACCCCATTTGATATGGTTTTCTGCCAGAATATCAGCTCTTGGTTTTATTACGTCATTAGCAACAATCACACTATCAGGACCAGTCAGAGATGAGAGATGAGTACTTTTACCGCCTGGAGCTGCACAAAGGTCAAGGATCTTCAATTTTTCCTTATCATGAACCACCTGTCTGATGAACTGTTCCAGAAACATTCCTGAGGCTTCCTGAGGATAATATGCTCCTGCGTGAAAGAGTGGGTCAAGAGTAAAAGAAGGACGTTCGGCCAGATAGTATCCGTCAGGGCACCATGGCACACGTTCAGCGGCCAGCGGACTAAGCTTCCATTTATCTCTGTTTATGCGGATAGAAACCGGAGAAGGTTCCTGCAGAGCATCAAGTAACTCTGCGGCGTCTATATATTCCTGTTTTTTTATTCTTTTTATGAATGCTTCCGGAAACATTTGCAGTATATAAGAGAGAATATTTCTTTATAAAACAGTTCTTTTCAAAATAAAAGAGTTATCAGGTATCAGCAGAATCATTACTCCAAATTTATTTTTTTTCTAAAGCTGAAAATTTTCTCCAGAGGAAAAAAAACGGGTATTCCCAGCAATACTATTATGAGCCCGGGGAAAGTATATCTTGGTTTATAAATAAGGAGAATTACCATAATAATAAGAGTGACAAGGATATAAACAGCCGGCACTACAGGATAACCAAATGCCTTGTAAGGCCTTGGTATGTCGGGGCGTTTAATCCTCAGAATAAAAATTGCAAATATTGTCAGAGAAAAGAAAATAAGGACAGCAAAAATCACATAATCAAGTAGATCGCTGTATGTTCCCGACAAACAAAGCAAAACAGACCATATTCCCTGGACAACGATTGCAAATCCGGGAACTCCGAATTTATTTATTTCACCTGCTTTTTTGAAAAAGAGATTATCTTTTGCCATTGCATAATAGACACGAGGTCCTGTAAGAATGAGAGCCTGATTACATCCGAAAGTACTTATCATGATAAATAATGCCATGACAACTGCAGCATAATCTCCCAGAATCACATACATTGCTGAAGTAGCTACTCTGTCATCAGTTGCAAACTGCATTCCTCTTTCCAGGACAGAAGCTCCTTCAGGAGAACCATGTAAGGGTAGAACCCTGATATAGATATAATTGGTCAACATATAAATTATAGTCACTATCAAAGTGCCAAAGAGAAGACTGAGAGGTATATTTCTTTTTGGGTTTATCACTTCGCCGGAAATAAATGTAACATTATACCAGGCATCAGATGCAAAAAGGGAGCCTACAAGTGCTGCACCCACTGCTGAAATGATAGCAAATCCTTTTAACTGTACCATCTTATTATCTGCTCCTATGGTACTTGCATTCCATAATAAATCAGGGTTTATTTGATTAAGACCCATAATTCTGGCAGCTATTACACCTGTCAGAACAAAGCCAAGCAGTGCTATCACTTTTGTTGAGGTAAAAAAATTCTGCACAGTTTTACCGGTGACAATACCTCTGGTATTGAGCCATGTAAGAAATATAATCATTAAAATTGCAATTACCATTGTACTGGTAAAATTTACCGGACCAAGCTGAAACAGAACATTCCTATCTGATATCCACGGAAAAATAACACCGCTGAATTTAGCAAAGGCAACTGCTACAGCAGCAATTGAACCACATTGAACTACAAGGAATGTAGTCCATCCAAAAAGAAATCCAATGAGAGGATGATAAGCCTCTTTAAGATAAACATACTGGCCACCCACATGGGGCATCATAGCGGCCAGTTCGCCATAACTTATTGCCCCGATAACAGTGATGACACCTGTTATCAGCCATACCATCATCAGCCATCCCGGAGATCCCACATTTCTGGCGATATCAGCACTGACAATAAAGATCCCGGATCCGATCATCGATCCGGCGACTAATGATATCCCATCGAAGAGATTAACTCGTTCCTGTAAAAGGTGGTCGGGCTGTTGTATCATTGTATTCAATATCCACAAAATTAAGGGTCCCGCCTAAGGGGATAATTATTTTTTTAGTCATTTCCCTTACAGCTTTTCAGGAACAGCAGAATAACAACAAACCGATATTTCTAAACCTGAGGCAGTTTCCATGGCTCTCTGTAGCTGGGAACCAGGTAGCTGTTTGCTTCATCATCATTAGTAAACCGGGTACCGTCCCATATAAGTTTCTTTCCTGTCCTGAAAGCAATATTTCCGACAGCAGAAAACTTACATATATGCGCAGCAATATCGGGAGAAGCATTAGTGTCAGGATCACGTTTTGCTATGCACTCAAGGTGATTCTTAACATGATTGTTAAGACCTGTGTTATTCCCTGCCTTCCATGGGACAGCTTCCATTCTCTTCTCATTGTTGACCACTTCAGGAATTACTTCCCATCCGCTTCTGTCAACAACAAGAGTCCCGTTCTCTCCGACAAAACCGAGGACGGCATTTTTCCCGTAACCACCGTCATCAATACCAATGGCATGATCCCACATAACATTGAAACCATCGAACTCATAGATAACCTGTAAACTATCGGGTGTCTCACATGCATCATCAGGATAACCATATTTACCACCCATTGCCATAACAGATTTAGGAGTTGTAACATCCATTCCGAAAAGGGCAAAATCAAGCAGATGGACACCCCAGTCGGTCATTAAGCCTCCGGCGTAATCCCAGAACCATCTGAAAGTGAAGTGAAATCTGTTTCTGTTGAATGCTCGTGACGGAGCAGGACCCAGCCACATATCATAATCGACACCCTCCGGAACCGGTTCATCAGGAAGTACAGGTATTGATGTATTCCATCCCTGATATGAATAGACCCTGACAAGACGTATTTTCCCAAGTTTGCCTGATCGGATGAAATCGACAGCATCAAGCCAGTGAGGATCGCTTCTCTGCCACTGTCCTACCTGTACGATGCTTTTATGTTTTTTTGCTGCCTTCACCATGATATTACATTCTTCTATGGTTCTGGCAATTGGTTTTTCACAATACACATCTTTCCCGGCCTCACAGGCAGCTACCATTTGCAGGCAATGCCAGTGATCGGGTGTGCCTACTATAACCAGATTAATATCTTGGTTATCTATTACCCGGCGCCAGTCGCTGTAAAGATTCTCAGGTCGCTTTCCTCTTATTTTCTCAACATCAGATGCACGCCTGTTAAGCACTTCTTTATCAATATCACAAAGAGCGATACATTCTACCTCAGGATTCTGAAGAAATGCACTCAGATTACTGAACCCCATCCCATTACATCCAATAAGTCCAATATTGATCCTGTCTGAGGGAGCACAACCAGCCAGTGTTGTGGAAAAAGCAGGAACAAGCCCTATTCCCGCTGATGTAATCGCTGCTTTTTTTAAAAAACTTCGTCTGCTTGTCATAATGTTTTAGCTATTGTAAATTATTTATTGATTTATTGATTATTACCTGATATTTTATCTTAATCGAATAACAACTTCATTATCAACGCCTCCCGGATAACTAACCATAATTTTATCACCTGTAACCTTTATAATACGCCAGTTATTCCTGTCGTTTCCGAAAGAACCTGTGACAATTTGTGTCAGTTTATCTCCATCTGGAAAAACATATTCGTTAACAGAATTTGTATGAGTATGACCTGCTATTACAGCCCATGTTGAAGAGTGTTTCTCCAACAGATTTAAAAGATCATAATAACTGGCTTTAGAGGAATACGTGGACAGTGGCTCCGATAAGATACTACTGCTGGTCTTTTTTCCGCTGGGGAGTGGGATATGTGTAAATATTATCTCCACATCCGTTGGAGATGCCTTCAACTGCCGGTCGAGCCATTTAAGCTGGTACTGGTCAACAATGAAAGGCTGAACTCCATCATAATAATCTTCATCTGCAATAAAACTATTATCCAGAAACAACAATCTTACCGTTAAAGTATCCACTTTATAAATCCTGCTGTAATAAGTACCATTTCTGAAGCAGGCCATATTTCTCATCCACGAAGCCCTTGCTTCCCCTGCTCTTATCTGTTCGGATGTAAATTTTGATGTTTGAGGAACTGTATAGGTTGCGATATCATGATTACCCAGTGTGAGAAAAAAAGGAATTTCCGAATCATTTATCAGGTCGGCGAATTGTTCTATCTGAGTACCAATAACCTTACCTGTGGCGGTTTCAGCCTCATAGAAATCAACCAGATCACCCGTAATAACAAAAAAATCGGCATCAAAACGTTGAGGTGCAAAATCAATGAAACCGGAAAACATATCAGAGTTTTTCATCAGGTATTGTCTCTGACTGACAATGGTTGGATGATATCCTGTTAGATTACAGGTATGAATGTCTGTCAGATGAACAATTGTAAGTGTATCGGGTAAGACCGGCTTTTGCCCGTATAGTGAAACGAATGAAAAATAAAAAAACAATAAAATAAGGGACAAGCGGTAAAAATGTATTCTTTTCATTTTCTGTGTATTATTCCGGAAAATCATCTGTCACTTTTTCCGGTATTCTCTTTTGGCATTTCTGAAATCAAGGACAAGTATCTCATCATCTCTGCTAATAACTATTTCTTCTGATGCAAATTCATTCCGGCACCAGGGGTTATAGAATCTGAGATAATCTCTCTGGGAAATGGTCTCTTCTTTTACTTTAAGAGCCTGCGACCAGCCGTATTGTACTTCTCCGGCTGACGGAGAAGTGTATTTTACATTAAGGCCGTCACAATGAACCTTACTACGGGATACTGCAGATACAAAACTCCGGAAATTTTTCCATTGATCCTGAGAACCCATTTCGCAAATCCATTTATTCTGCCTGCTATTGGCTATCAGATCAACCTCTCTCTCTCTTACTTTTTTCCATTCTGTGGGATTCTGTGAATAAAGAGCTATATATCCCTTGTCCTTTCTCCCGAAGATCCAGTTTCCTTTCCGGATTACTTCGTCAAATGCATCTTTCGGGAAATAGGCATGTGAGAAAGGTATCAGTTCATCGGATGGAGCATCTTCATGACTTGCAATATTCCTGCCCGCTTCGCTTTTTTGTTCAGAACGTAAAAATGGTAACGGGTTCTCCTGAGGAATATTATAAATACATATAAGGACATTATTATATTGTGCGGCATTTGGAAGTATCCCGTTTCCTGCCCAGTAATTCGGACACGATAATTCATCTTGTGACCCGGGATGATTGGTAAACACAGTGGCATCTATACCAAGGGTGGCCTGCCAGGGATGTTGTTGGTAACCGGGAGCTCCGGGCCGGAACTGCTGTGCACAACTCAACATGTAATCAGCTGTCCTGTACGTCTCAATATTTACCTCTGTCATTGCATGAGGATCAAGTTTGACATTGATCAGTTTACCATACTCATCAAGCTGGTCTTCGTATAACTTCCTGTAATAGTCATAGTCTCCGCACTTGCTGCCTGTAAACTGAATATTTATCCAGCCGTCGGTAAATAATCTATTCAACAGAAAACCTGTAAACAGTCTGTGATGTAAATGTTTCTCCAGGATTAAGTGTAGTTGACGGAAAATCAGGATGATTAGGACTGTCGGGATAATGGCCTGTCTCCAGACAAAGGCCGGAACGATGTATGTAGGGTTTCCCTCCATGACCTTTCTGAGAACTGTCAAGGAAATTTCCGCTGTAGAACTGGACACCGGGCTGATCACTCAGCACCTCCAGTACACGGCCACTGACCGGATCAAATACCCTGGCGTCATACTCCCTGTCACTGTCCAGTACAAATGTATGGTCATATCCTCCTCCGATTACAAGTTGGTCATAGTCTTCATTGATCCTTTCACCAACATTACGTGGACTGGTGAAATCGAAAGGAGTACCGGCCACAGGACGTAGTTCTCCTGTTGGTATAAGCCCCGAATCAACCGGAACAAATCTGTCTGCATTAATGGTAACTTCATGATCCAGAATATCTCTGTTACCTGCACCATGCAGGTTGAAATAAGCATGATTTGTAATATTCAGGACAGTCTTTTTATCGGTGACACATTTGTAATCAATCACTATCTCATTATTATCTGTCCAGGTATATGTTGCCTCAACATTCATGTTGCCGGGAAAACCGGCTTCCATATCAGGGCTCTGATAAGTAAACCTGACTGTGGGAACATCTGCATTCTCAGGGATTTCAGCATCCCATACAACACTGTGCCATCCTTCCGGACCGCCATGAAGAGTATTATCTCCGTCATTAACCGGAAGTGTATATTCTGTACCATCGAGTGTAAATTTTCCTTTTGCAATCCTGTTGGCATAACGGCCAACAACTGATCCGAAATAAGGATCTCCATTTATCATTCCCTCGAAAGTATCATATCCAAAGGTTATGTTTTCTTTTCTCCCTGATCTGTCAGGTACTTCAATCCAGGTAATCCTGGCTCCAAAACTGGTCAATTTTACAACATTGCCATTCTTATTAGTCAGAGTAAAAAGAAAAACATCCTTACCCTTAAAGACTCCAAAATTTTCTTTCTTTACCATTTCTTTATTTTTTGATGATTGTCTGCAGGAATTTAAACTAATACTTCCAATTATCACTATGAGTGAAAATAATACTATTCTTTTCATAACAATTATAGATTTATTTCTGCTAATTTAATAAACTTTATTGATTGAGATCAACCTCCGCCTCTATTTCCATCAGTAAATCATCACGACATATATCTGCTTCAATAAACACAGCCGGGATATCAGGAAAAATCTGCCTGCATATTCCCATAACTGTCTCAAAATCGCTCTGGGATTTTATATAAACTCTTAACAAAGAAAAGTTTTCATTTGAGAATTGCTGCTGGCCGGCAATATCATTCAAAAAAGCTGTATCAGTAAGTCTCTGGATATTTTTTATGGTTATAAGGCTCTGTTCATAAACATCTTTACCCACTGTAAGCTGTCCTTTTATTGCTGCTGTACCTGATATATGAAGACAAGAGTACTGCTTCCCCGATATCAGCAGGGCACGTTCAAACTGAGGAGGGTGTTTTTTAGTTTTCGCTTCCCCTGCAACACCCTTCAAAACATCCTGCCCGTATTTATAAGCCCTTACCTGTTCAGGATTATCGATGGGGATAATTGAATCATTAGTCTGTAAAGCCTTGAAATCAAGGATTACATTACCAATTCTCATTCCCACCCCAGTAGCTGCCGGATACCATGAAACATTTCTGTAAGCTGAGTAAAAATCATTTCTCACTTCATTAAACCTCTGATAGTTCTGCAAACCATCATTAACCGAAAGAATATTTCCAATGTAATTCCATTGCCGTACCACATTGTTCAAGCACATATCTGCTTTCTCCAGCAGTCCTCTCATTACTTCAAAAGCTGCTGATGCATCACGAAAGGTGTCATTACAGTATTGGTAACTGCTTACACCGGCTGACCAAAGTTCTTTTCCGCTTTCCGTTTCCAGGATAAGATACGGGATACCCTCATATTCATCATGGATAATATTACTGACAGAATCCGGAGAAATACAGGTGGCTTCAAGAACAATTTTCCATGGTCTTTGCGGAGGATGAACAGTCAGGTTAAATGCAGGAATATCAGATCCGAAAAGAGTATAAAGAGAATTATGGATTTGTGAGCGGAATTCAAGAAAACTGTTATAATCCGGCAGATCTGCAAAAATATTCAGTTTTATAAGAAAATAATCCTGAAGGATTGAAGCTTCAATTTTTTTTAAACACTCATTCCATTCTTGTGTTATACTGCCTTTTGAATCCGGATAAAAAATATAATAAAACTTACGCATAAAAGAAATCTGCCTTTTACGTCAAAAATAACAATTTTTGCCACTGTGAAAAAACCGGAAAGTCATTTAGTCTCCGGAATGCCAATATTTGACATGCCTTCCTCTGTAACCGGAAGCCATACCATCATCTGGCCCGGACCACGATTATTCCAGTAAGCATAAGGTATAAGTGTAACTGTTTCCGGATCCGGTTTCTCTATTCTCCCTTTATCTTTCCTTACAGACTGATAGCCGGTTGTCCTCACCACCTGTACGCCCTCAAGCAACTCCGGAAGGTATTCTGTGGTAAAGGGAGCATTATCATCAATAAGTAGGTTAAGAATATTCTCATTATTATCAGGCCATTCGGCACAATATATTACAGGACCTCTCTGGACAGCTATTCTCCCACGGTTATCTGAAATACGTTCATCAGCTATAACCTTCCTTACCGGCATCGGGAACTCTATAAGTATATTGTCGCCTTTCCTCCATTTCCTTTCAATACGTGCGTATCCCTTCTCAATATCAAAGTTGCAACTGGCTCCATTAACAAGTATTTTATATGATTCGTCATTGCTATCCGTAAATCTGTACAGATTTCCAGAGATTGCTTCATTGACTACCCAACCGGGGATTCTCAACATTATTGAAAACGTTGCATCCTTATCAGGAGAAACAGACATCTCCACTTTACCATTCCATGGGAACCCTGTTTTCTGTGATATATTTATTTTGTTATTGTTTACAACAATATCAGCATCATTGGAAACGAATAGACTTACGTACAGATCCTTCTCTTTAACACCATATATGTATCCAGGTATGGCAGGAATAAAGCGTGCTATATTTGAAGGGCAACAGGCACAGCCGAACCATGGACTTCTCTGATGCTGACCTGCCGATTCAAGAGGATTAGGGTAGAAAAATCTGTCAGCTGAAAGAGAGACCCCCGACAACATGGCATTGTAAAGAGTTTTTTCCAGTATATCCATATACTTTCCGTCTCCGTGTAAAAGAAATAGCCTGTGATTGGTAAAAATATCCCCTATTGAAGCGCATGTTTCACAATAGGCTGTCATATTTGGCAGTACCCAGGGACCGGCAAAACCCTCATTACCACCTGTAGCTCCTATTCCTCCGGTAATGTACATCTTACGATGAACAATATCTTCCCATATCCTTGTTATAGCATTGAGATAAGCAGTATTTTTTTCTATAGCAGCAATGTCGGCCATCCCTGAATACATATATGTTGCTCTTACTGAGTGCCCTACTGCTTCTGTCTGATCAACGACCTTTTCATGTGCCTGATTATACTGTTCTCCTCCCGGGCCACGTATATCAAGAAAAAAACGGGCCAGGTCAAGGTACTTTATATCACCTGTTGTCCTGTAAAGCTTCACAAGACCCATTTCAATGACCTGGTGGCCGGGATAGACCTGTAATCTGTCACTGCCAAAATCTCTGTCAACAAGGTCGGCCGATTTAATTGCAATGTCTAGCAGTGATCTTTTTCCTGTTGCCTGGTAATGAGCTACTGCCGCTTCATACAGATGTCCAAGATTGTAAAGTTCATGGCTGAGATCATAAGCAAGTTCCCACCGTTTGGGACTGGCCCATTCGTGCAGACCTTCTCCCCCATGCATTTCAGCAATAGTACGGTTGGTATAGAGATATCCATCTTCCTCCTGAGCCAGGCCTATTTTATAGATCAGAGTATCCAGATAAGCTTCAAGCTTTTTATCGGGGAAGGTCTGTAAAGAATAGGAAGCGCCTTCAATTATCTTGAATACATCAGAATCATCAAAAGGGAAAATAGTCTGAAATCTTCCGGTATCAAGACCTCCTGCTATTTCAAAATTTCTGACCCTCCCCGTTGTCTCACAATATGAAAAAGCAATGGGAATAGTTACCTCAGCATTTCTTTCAATACGTTTCGACCAAAAATCATCCGTTAGTCTCACCGAAGTAAAAGGAACAGGACTGATGGGGTAATCACCGGAAAGGGAATCATCAGAACATCCCGAATTGACTATTATTAATGGAGAAACCATTAATAAAACATATTTCAGGATCATTAACCTTTTCATTATGAAGAAATCAACAGAGTTAAAAACAAATTATTCCAGTTCCAGAACAACTACCGATTTAGCCGGCATATTGATTGACAGCACTCCGTCTTTCATCTTAAAATCATCAAAGACAGTCGGTTTAACAACTTCAGGAGCCTCAAAACTATTGTGTGCCGTCATGTCTGAGGCAGTCAGGACTTCTCCTGTTGCTTTCCTGAAATCCCCTCCAATAACCGGGCATGTCAAGGATATCTCTTTTGAAGGATTTAAATTAGCAATAGAAATATGTATCTTGCCATCCTTATCCATGGAGGCAGATGCTGTTAAAGCAGGGATACTGTTTTCTCCCAGTGTATAGTTCTCACACGCAAGATCTGACTTAAGAAGGCTGGCTTCCTGATGGACCCTGAACATCCTGAATACATGATAAGTAGGAGTAAGTATCATTTGATCTTCTTTTGTCAGTATTACAGACTGAAGCACATTAATAACCTGTGCAAGGTTTGCCACTATGACCCTGTCTGCATGCTGATTGAAAATATTCAGATGAATTGCAGCAGTAATAGCATCTCTGAGTGTATTCTGCTGATATAGGAAACCGGGATTTGTACCGGGTTCCACCTGAAACCAGTTTCCCCATTCATCGATTACTATACCTTTAGTATTATCAGGATCGTATCTGTCCATTATTGCTTTATGACCTTTTATAATTACATCCATCTGATAATTGAGACGGAATGTCTCAAACCAGTCATTTTCAGTAAATTTGGTAGCACTATTTTTGACAGACCAACCACCGGGCACTGAATAATAATGAAGAGATATACCTTCAAACATACTTCTGTTCTTCCTGTCTTTCATTAATACTTCCGTCCACTCATAATCATAATCACTGGCCCCACATGCAACACGGTACAAATGGTTGCCGGAATAGTCTTTCAGGTAGGTTGAATATCGCCTCATAACATCGGCGTAAAACTCTGCAGTCATGTTTCCTCCGCATCCCCAGTTCTCATTTCCGATAGCCCAGTACCTGACTTTCCATGGTTCTTCTCTCCCGTTCTCCTTTCTGATCTTGGTCATAGGACTTTCTGAACCGGAAGTGAGATATTCAACCCATTCGGCCATTTCCCTGACTGAGCCCGATCCTACATTGCCATTTATATATGCATCACATTCAAGAAGTTCTGTAAGTTTCATGAATTCATGTGTACCAAAAGAATTATCCTCGGTAACACCTCCCCAGTGAGTATTGATAATAGAAGCACGTTGTGCCTGAGGACCAATTCCGTCTTTCCAGTGATATGTATCTGCAAAACAGCCTCCCGGCCATCTCAGATTAGGTATTTTAATCTCCCTGAGGGCAAAGAGAACATCATTCCTTATACCATAAGTATTCGGAATTTTTGAATCAGTCCCGACCCATATACCTTCATAGATACATCTTCCAAGATGTTCTGAGAAATGGCCGTAAATATCTTTGCTGATAACAGGACCTGTACTGTTTGCAATAACGACCAGCTGGTTAACAGATCCAGGAGTTGTTTTCTGTGCATTTAGCGACGCTGATCCTGCAAGGATCAGCGCAAAAGTAATAATTACTGCTTTTTTCATCTGTCAGATCTTTAATTATTTTGATGACTAAAAAGTTACGATAAATAAATTAACTTATAGTAAATACTATGTCATTTGTTCTTCGATAAAAGAACCCAGTTTTTTGTATTTTTTGAATAGTCTGTCATGGATAAATGCTTTCACGGGATCAGGTCTAAATTCTTTTTCGAAACCTCCTCCCATGGCATTTTGTGCTTCAGGTATATCTTTGTATATGCCTGCCACAACAGCTGCGGCCATTGCTGATCCCAATGCACAGGTCTGATCAGAGCTTGCTATTCTGATAGGCATATTAAGTACATCGGCCACTGTTTGCATAACAAAGGGGTTTTTTCTCGCCACCCCGCCTATAGCTATAACACCGTCTATTTTTATACCTTCCGAGATAAAACGTTCATTTATCATTCTTGATCCGAATGCTGTGGCTTCAACGAGAGCTTTGAATATCCCTGGTGCATCCGATCCCAGAGAAAGATTTGCTATGGCCCCTTTCAGTTCCTGGTTAGCATCAGGAGAGCGACGGCCGTTCATCCAGTCGAGAGCCACGATAGCAGAATCAACCGGCTCTATATCAGCAGCCTGTCTGCTCAGTTCTTCAAGTATCTTTCCTGCACTTTCCTCACTTATTCTCTTACGCACCGGCTCTTCCAGCCATGACATTCCGGATATTATCCCGGTAAGAGGCCATGACAAAAGGTTACTGAACCAGGCATAAATATCTCCAAATGCAGACTGACCTGCTTCCAGCCCTATCATATCCGGTATTATTGATCCGTCAACCTGTCCGCATATTCCTGAAACAAGTCTGTCACCCATCTCCTCTTTGGAAGCAATCATCATATCACAGGTGGATGTGCCCATAACCTTTATCAGCTGATTAGGTTTTATCTCTCCGCCGACAGCCCCAAGGTGAGCATCAAAGGCTCCTGTTCCTATTATAACATCTGCAGGAAGACCCAGTTTACCTGCCCATTCTGAGGCTATAGTGCCTGCCGGCACATCACATGTCCAGGTATTCCTGTAAAGACGGTCCCTTAATCCTCCAAGAAGAGGATCAAGCTTAAAAAGGAATTTTTCATCAGGTAAGCCGTCAAAATCGTCATGCCACATAGCCTTGTGGCCTGCAGCACAACGGCTTCTTTTCAGACTGAGAGGATCAACGTTCCCGGTCAGTATCGCCGGTATCCAGTCACAGTGCTCAACCCATGAAAAAGTATTGTTCCTTACCTTCTCATTAACCCTTAATATATGAAGGATTTTTGACCAGAACCATTCCGATGAATAAACACCTCCTTCATACATGGTGTAATCAATTCCTCCCCAGGTCTTTGCAAGATCATTGATTTCAGCAGCCTCATTAACAGCAGTATGATCTTTCCAAAGTACAAACATGGCATCCGGATCATCCTCAAAACCCGGCTTTAAAGAGAGAGGTATTCCTTTCTCATCGACAGCCACGGGAGTTGAACCGGTTGTATCAACTGTTATTCCCGCAATATTATTAACAATCTCATTATCAAGGCCATACAGGGCATTCCTGACGGAATGTTCCAGCCCTTCAATATAGTCCAGAGGATGCTGCCGGAACTGATTAAGTGAAGGGTCACAGTAAAGACCTTTTTTCCAACGCGGGTATTCAAAAACTGATGACCCTGCTATTTGTCCGTTTGTCGAATCAACGACAACTGATCTGACGGAATCGGTACCATAATCGATTCCTATTACATATTTCTTTGACATAATAAATATATATTATTTCTTTTTTTTCTGACCATAATATGCATTCCTGCCATGTTTTCTGAGATAGTGTTTGTCCAGCAAAAACTGATCAATGGGACTTGTGTTTCCCAGCATAACTGTCAGATAAGCCATTTTTGCTATCTCTTCTAATGTAACAGCATTATATACGGCATCATCTGCATCTGCCCCCCAGGAAAAAGGTCCGTGAGAATGAACCAGAACAGATGGTACAGCCATAGGATCTGTTTTTTCAAAAGCCTCGGCAATAACTTTGCCTGTATTTAACTCATACCCGACAGATATTTCCTCTTCTGTAAGCAATCTGGAACATGGAACATCACCATAGAAGTGATCGGCATGTGTTGTTCCGAAAGGTGGTATTGGCCGGCCAGCCTGTGCCCATGATGTGGCATAAGTTGAATGAGTATGAACAATACCTCCTACAGAAGAGAATTGTTTATATAAATAAATATGAGTAGGAGCATCCGTTGAAGGTCGGTATTTACCTTCCAGCACATCACCCTGCGGATCAAGGACAACCATATCTCCGGCTTTCATTGTATCGTATTTTACTCCGGAAGGTTTGATAACAATGTTCCCGCTTTCCGGATCTTTTCCGCTCACATTACCCCATGTATGAATTACAAGGCCATTTCTTACCAGTTCAAGATTGGCTTTGAAAACCTCTTCTTTCAGTTTTTCAAGCATATCAATGTCTTTTAGTTTTATTCCGGCATCATCTTAAGATAACGGAAGAAAATAATCGGGATGTAACCATTTCTTTCAGGAACATAATAGTTTATCACCACATTTAGTTAATGATATAAAAGCATATTAACCTACATCAAGATTAAAACTGGATCCGTTTTCAACCAGCTTTTTATATCTTGATTTGATGAATTTGTAATAATAAGCACCTCTTTTGGATGTTTCCTTTTCCTTTTCATCCAATTTTTCCAAAACACCAAAAGACAGTATTTTTTTTCTGAAATTTCTCTTATCAATATCCTTTCTGTATACAGCCCTATAGAGATCAAGTAACTGTACCAAAGTGAATTTTGCAGGAAGAAGTTCAAAACCTACCGGTTTGATCCTGGCCTGAAAACACAGGTCACGGAGTGCTTTTCCAACCATTTCCTGATGGTCAAATATAAGGTCCGGCAACTTGTTCAATGGTCTCCAGTGAGCACCGTTTTTAGTCACAAGTTCTTTGTCAATATCTTTTATTTTAATGAGCGCAGAATAAGCAACTGAAATAACCCTGGCCCCCGGATCTCTTCCGGGATCTCCATAGCAGAATAACTGTTTCATATAGATATTCTTAAGGCCTGTAAGATCAGTTAGTACACGGCAGGCTGCATTATCGAGGCTCTCATCAGGCTCCACGAAACCACCAGCCAGAGACCACTTGCCTTTTGCCGGATTAAAACTTCTTTTTATAAGAAGCAGTTTAATATTTTTTTCATGAATATCATAACCAAATATTATACAATCCACTGCAATCAAATATCTCGAATACTTTGAGTAAAGTCTCATTTCAAAAAGAACCTGTTAATAAAAAGAATTATAACCTACATTAACCCTCCTGCTAAATGATAATATAACTCATTCCATCTCAATTCTTTCCGAAAATCATCCAGTTTGCATTTATCATTTATATGAACAAATTCGATCCCGGACATGGCTGCAAAATCCTCAAGATACTCCTGATTAAGTGCCAGGCTGAATCCTGTGTGGTGTGCTCCTCCTGCCAGTATCCATGCTGCCGCGCCTGTCTTCAGATCAGGCATCGGATTCCAAAGCACACTGGCAACTGGCAGCATAGGCATATCAGGACAGTTTACCACTTCCACATCGTTTACTATCATTCTGAACCTGTTTCCAAGATCGACAACCGATGCGTTTACAGCTCTGCCTGTAGCAGTTTTAAATACAAGCCGTGCCGGATCGGCTTTTCCCCCAATTGATAATTGATGTACCTCAACAGTGGGTGTGCCCAGGGCAATAGACGGACATACTTCAAGCATATGAGCTCCCAAAACTCTCATGCCACTGGGATCAAAATGATATGTATAATCTTCCATAAAAGATGTGCCGCCTTTTAAGCCTTCAGCCATTACTTTCATTGAACGTACCAGTGCAGCAGTTTTCCAATCACCTTCTGCCCCAAAGCCAAAGCCTCTTGACATTAGTCTCTGAACAGCCAGCCCCGGCAGTTGTTTGAGACCATGAAGATCCTCAAATGTGGTAGTAAAAGCCTTGAAATTCCCTTCTTTCAGAAACAAGTCCATTCCAAGCTCAATTCTGGCTGCTTCTTTAAGTGTCTCTGATTGCCGCACCTCTGAAGTCATTTCATAATCGGAAGCATATTCCTCTATCTGACTGTCAATGGAACTGTCGGATATACTATTAACAACTTTAACCAGATCACCTGTCCCATAACCGTGAACAGAATAACCCATTTTAATCTGAGCGCTGACTTTATTGCCTTCTGTTACGGCAACATCCCTCATATTATCTCCGAACCGTGCAACTTTCATATTACGGGCATCATCAAAAGCCATTGCAGCTCTTACCCATACCGCTATACGTTCAATAGCTTCTGCATCCTGATAATGACCAACCACCACTTTCCTGTTCAACCTCATTCTGGTTCCTATAAAACCATATTCACGGTCGCCATGAGCAGACTGATTAAGATTCATGAAATCCATATCAATAGTCTCCCATGGAATATCCCTGTTCAACTGTGTATGAAAATGGAGGAAGGGTTTATTGAGGACTGATAATCCTTTTATCCACATCTTGGCCGGTGAAAAAGTATGCATCCAGGTTATCAACCCTATACATTGTTTTGAATTATTTGCTGCTGTACATAATTCAAAAATCGACTCTGCTGTTGTCAGAACAGGTTTAAAAATCACCTTCAGAGGCATGAGCGGTGATTTATCCAGAGCTGAAGCAATAATTACTGAATCAGCTTCAACCTGCTTCAGGGTCTCCGGACCATATAAATGCTGACTTCCGGTTATAAACCAGATCTCTTTGTTTTTTAATTCTTTCATATTTTTATTACTATAATTATTTACCAGAAATACACGTAAAAGAGCACAATAATACCAATGATGATTATTGTGTGTATTACATCCCATTTATTCCAGCTCTCTCTTGTAAGCCTTTTGTGTTCAGGGGTTGAAGCACCGAATGTGTACTGCAACTGTTCTGCAGAAGGAGCTTTCGTCATATAACTGATGACAATCATCAGCAAAAGACAGAAAAAGAACAGGATTGAAGTATAGTGATAAGTGTTCACCGATGCAATTTTATAAAAGATCCCTCCACTATCGATGTAATATTGATGGATCCCGTCCTTCACCTGCGAGATCAGTGTGGAGGCATAGTTTTTGGCTTCGGGAGTCAATGTGGCAAGTGATTCTTTTGCTGCATTTATTTTTTCTGTCAGTGAGGCTGCCAGTTCTGCAGGGAATGATTTATCAATTTTGGAACCTATTGATGTCAGATCGGCAAGGGCATCTGCTTTTGCATTTTCTTCATTTATATAAAGGACCGATTTAATCATTGATCCGGCTTTCCCAACCAGGCCATAGACAACATTAAGAGCCAGTCTGAACATGCCAAGGAGAAAACCCGTTATCATGCCCCAGAAGGCAGCTTTCGATGACATCCTTTTCCAGAACACCCCCAGGATAAAGACTGAGGCAATAGCAGGAGCCAGCATCCCCTGAACTCCCTGAAGATATTCATAAAGCACTTTACCCAGACCCAGCATAACGGGTATCCATAATACACCGAGCACAACCACTACTGCTGTGGCCGTCCTTCCTATATGCAGATAGTGTCTGGGAGACTGTCCGGGTCTCATTTTTTTATAAAAGTCTTCTACGAAAAGCATGGCCGACGAGTTAAAGAGAGAAGCCAGTGAACTCATAAGGGCTGCCAGTAGTCCGCATACCACTATCCCTGTAACACCTTTTGGCAAGAGGGTTGCCACCATAGCTGCAAATGCAGAATCACTACTGCCAACCTCTAATAGGCCTTTTTGATTTAATGCGTATGCTATCATGCCGGGTATAAGGAAAAAGAAGACCGGTAACAGCTTAAAATAACCTGCCAGAATAGTCCCCCTTCTGGATTGTTTCATATTACTTCCCGACAAAACCCTCTGTACTATATACTGATCAGTACACCAGTACCAGAATCCGATAATTGCAGAAGCCATTAATACTCCTGTCCACGGGAATTCCGGATCGGAGGCTGATCTTATAAGTCTAAGATTTGATCCTGCAATATTCTCAATTTCTGCCCATCCTCCAACTTTGGCAAGCCCTACAATCAGGATTACTATCGATCCGAATAAAAGTACCGGAGTCTGCATTACTGAAGTGTACATAATAGCTTTCATACCCCCAAGAACAGTGTATATTCCTGTAATCACAACAAGGCCGATAGCACTCACCCAGAAAAAATCGACCTCCCTTCCAAAAATATTAACCGAATCTATGTTGAATACCTGATCAAATACCACCCCTCCTGCATAGACTGTAACGGCAACTTTTGTAAGAACATAACTTACAAGAGAAATAATTGACAGAACACTTCTTGATTCTGATGAAAAACGACGTTCGAGTAATTCCGGCATAGTGTATATCTTTATCCTGTCATAAAACGGGACAAACACCCAGCCTAACAAGAGTATCAGCCATGCCTGTATTTCCCAGTGAGCCATAGCCATACCGCTTATAAAACCGGCTCCTGCCAGGCCTACAAGATGCTCTGACCCAATATTGGAAGCAAATATCGAAGAACCTATTGAAATCCATCCTGCGTTCTTCCCAGCCAAAAAATAATCAGTGGTATCTTTATCTTTTTTTCTTAATACCCATACAATTAACCCAACTAATCCTAAAGAAAAAATACCCAGAACAATCCAATCCAATGTTGCCATATTACAAGATATTTTATTAATTAATTATAAAAATCTTTAGTATCGACAGAAATATCAGGAAGTCAGTGATAAAAAGAGTTAAAACGTTTCCCGGAATATCAATACTCAGACAAATCTATGAAAATATTTCAATAAATGTAATTCATACACTATTTATTTTCAGTAAGCATCCAATGGTTAAGAGATGACTGAATATATTCAATAATTTTCTGATTTTCATCCTTCCCGGAACCGCTTACAGGAAATGGCTCTCCAAACCTGAAATAAATATGTTTTTTACTATCTATCGGACCAAGTTCCTTAATAATTTTCCCATTACCCCAATAATCGGTTTTCAAAGCTACCGGCACTACTTTTACTCCTGCCTTTCTGGCCAGTTTAACTCCGAGGGAATTGAATTCCTCAGGTTTAAACTGAATACTTCGAGTACTTTGAGGAAAAATAATTATAGATATCCCCTTTGATAATAATTCCATGCCTCCTTTCATGACAGCTTCAAGATCTTTTCTTGGATCTTTCCTGCCAACAACAATAGGATCTCTCGATCTCATAACATCACCAAACAGGGGATGTCGCACAAGACTCTCCTTGACCACGAAGGTAACTTCCCGGTGTGGTGCGATAATACCTGGCAGGATCATCGTCTCAAGAGTACTCATATGATTGGCAATAAAAAGAACAGGGTCTTGATCCCTGGCAATATTTTCCATACCACTTATATGGAACTTACCTCCTGCTTTTTCTATGAACCTGAATATATAATTCGAGGAATCGGCCCAGGCTCTGGTATCATAGATGCCTTTTCGCGCTTCCCTTCTTGTCCTGAATACAATTACAGCGTATTTCAGTGTAAAATAAATCCGACTGTCAAGAAGCAGCCTGTCACATAAACCGAATTTACCTTTTTCTGGTGTATCGTAGATTTCTGATTTAAAATAACCTTTATGTTCCACAGTCAGGAAATTTTACGGTAAATTATTTGATATTGCTTAATTTATATTTATAAGCAGTGTCCCAATATATGAAAAAATAATTTTCATATATTTACTTCCTGTTGTAAAATATAAATACTTGAGAATTTTAGCTAAAAAACTCGCAAAATACGATGCTCCCCAGAAAGCCATGGAAGCTGGTATTTATCCCTATTTCAGGGAAATAGAATCAGATCAGGACACAGTTGTTAAAATAAAGGGGAACGATGTTCTGATGTTCGGTTCGAACAGTTATCTCGGACTGACAAATCATCCCAAAATCAAAGAGGCTGCAAAACAAGCCATAAACAAATATGGCACGGGGTGTGCCGGTTCAAGATTTCTTAACGGCACTCTTGACATTCATATTAAGCTGGAAGAGAGGCTTGCTGACCTGGTTGGAAAAGATGGAGCACTGTGCTACAGTACAGGCTTCCAGGTCAATCTTGGAGTTGTATCAGTCCTCACCGGACGAAGGGATTATATCCTCCTTGACGAACTGGACCATGCATCAATTATTGAAGGAAGTCGTTTATCATTCTCCAGGATACTCAAATATTCCCATAATGATATGCATTCCCTTGAAAACAAACTGAAAAGATGTGAACCTGAAAGTATGAAACTTATCGTTGCTGACGGCATCTTTTCCATGGAAGGAGATATTATCAAACTGCCTGAATTAGTTGAACTGGCTGACAGATACGGAGCTACAATCATGATTGACGACGCCCATTCAATAGGCATTTTGGGAGAAAACGGATCAGGCACCTCATCCCATTTCGGGTTAACTGATAAAGTTGATCTTATCATGGGAACTTTCTCCAAATCACTGGCTTCACTGGGAGGCTTCATAGCATCAGACAAGTACACAATTAATTATCTGAAACACAATTCCCGTTCCCTTATCTTCAGCGCAAGTATCACTCCGGCTTCTGCCGCGGCCGTTCTGGCTGCCATTGATATTATGACAGACGAACCTGAAAGAATACGCCATCTGTGGGATATTTCAAATTACGCCCTGAAAAGCTTCAGAGAAGCAGGATTTGATACAGGAAGATCTGAAACACCAATAATACCTTTATTTATACGTGATAATTATAAAGCGCTGCGACTCACACAAGACCTGCTGGCTGAAGGTGTGTTTGTTAACCCGGTTGTCTCACCCGCCGTGCCGCGTGAAGATTCTCTGATAAGATATTCACTTATGGCCACACATACCAGAGAACAGGTTGAAATATCTATTGAAAAAATTACAAAAGCCGCCAGGACTCTCGGTATAATATAATATAAAATATAGTTGCCGGTGACGAACAGGCATTTCTACATACCGTACAGATGGTCATATTAAGCCATTCGAAATATGTCCCCCGTAATGAATAAGGTCATTTTGGTTACAGGTGTATCATCAGGTTTTGGGAAGGCTACAGCTCAATTACTGGCTGAAACCGGCCATAATGTTTATGGAACTGTCAGGAACGAACCCTGCGGTCCACAAAATATCTCAATCCTGAAAATGGACCTGAAGGATCAGGAATCCATCAAACAGGCTGTTCAGACCATTGTGCAGAAAGAAGGAAGAATCGATATCCTTATCAATAATGCAGGAATGCATATAGGAGGACCCTTCGAAACAACTCCTCTGTCTGACATAAAACTATTAACAGATACTAATATTTCCGGTACTATAACCCTGACAAGAGAGGTCCTCCCCATAATGAGAGAGCAGGGAGGAGGAAAAATTTTCAACATCAGTTCTATCGGAGGACTAATGGGACTACCCTATCAGGCATACTATTCAGCCGGAAAATTTGCAATAGAAGGATTCAGTGAAGCTCTCAGAATGGAAGTAAAACCATTTAATATAGATGTAATATTAATAAATCCGGGGGATTTCTGTACCAATAATACAGCCAACAGGCGTAAATACCTTGCCCCTATGGAACCTGATGACCCATATTTTGAACAATACAGGAAATCTCTTGACATTATTGAAAAAGACGAAAGAAAGGGATGGGATCCCTCAGTTCTTGCAAAAAAGATATGCAGAATAATCGAAAAAGGTAAGTCTCATCAGCGTTATATAATTGCTCCGTTCGGACAAAAACTGGCAGTAATTCTCAGATATCTTTTACCAGGGAAGATCTTCATAAAGATCATTGAAAACCATTATGGGATAAAAACCTTACAAAACAGAAAAAAATAAACTACTTGCAATTTTCAAAATAACTAATTAACATTTTTTAAATATTCAGGACCAAATGATCTTTAAAAAAAGTACTGAATATTAAAAAAAGTATTACTTTTGCAAAAATTCGTGTTACGATGAGCGTAGTTCGTTTCAGTGTAAGTTTAGAAGAGGATTTGCTTAAGGAGCTTGACGAGTTTGCTTCGGATAATCGTTTCGCCAACCGTTCACAAGCACTGAGAAACCTCATAGAGAAAAACATAGTTGAAAAGAAATGGCATTGTAATAATGTTGTTGCCGGAGCTATTGTTCTGATATACGATCATCAAAAAAAGGATATTCTTGTGAAGTCAAAAACAATTCAGCATGATTTTTCTGATGTAGTTCTTTCAGCCCAGCATTTCCATCTTAATTCTGAAATTTGCCTGGAAATAGTTGCTGTCAAAGGATTGGCAAAGACACTGACTAAGCTGGCGGACAATCTGATCAGTATAAAGGGTATTCTTCACGGAAAGCTTGTAATGAGCAAAGCAGATTGATTTTTTTTACAAATACAGTAACACTTTTTTAGAACTTCGTAATACACACAAACAATGAAAAAGATCCATGTTTTATTTTTAATGCTAATCATATTTAATGTCTCTGTTTTTTCACAGGGACAAATACAGTCAATTTTAAAGGACACTGTTAGTCTGGAAGAAATCGTTGTAACGGGGACGACAGTAAAAGTTAACAGGAATAATGTTCCCATGGCTGTTTCGGTAGTAGGCACAAGGCAGCTGACCGAGAGTGTAGAGACAGCTCTTCTTCCTGTATTAAACGGAAGGGTCCCTGGCTTATTCATCACCGAAAGAGGTATAATGGGTTTTGGCGTATCAAACGGTTCTGCCGGGCAAATATCAATAAGGGGCATCGGAGGCAGTCCGACGACCGGTGTTCTAATGCTTATTGACGGCCATCCTCAGTATGCCGGCATTTTTGGTCATCCTCTCCCCGACTCTTATGTGTCTTCGGATGTAGATAAAGTTGAAGTCATAAGAGGACCTGCCTCTATCCTATACGGGTCTAATGCTATGGGAGGAGTGATAAACATCATTACAAAGAAACAGAAAGATGAAGGTTTTCACGGTAATGCACATTTTATGTATGGCTCCTATAATACTCAGAAATATATGGCATCGGCCGGTTACAAAAAAGATAAATTCAGTGCTTACCTGTCGGTTAACCGTGAGCAAACCGATGGGCACAGAGAAAATTCTGAATTCAACATAACGAACGGATACCTGAAAGTGGGATACGATATTAATAACAATCTGGATCTTATGGCTGATATAAGTCTTGCCAATTTTGATGCCGCTGACCCTGGACCCGACACAGTTAACGCTCTTCCGGGATATAATCTGGACATAACACGTGGTTACTGGTCGGTAACCATGAACAACAACTTTAACAAATATTCCGGTACATTTAAGGTCTTTTACAATTTCGGCAATCACGATATCTCGGATGGATTCCGCTCGTTTGATGTTAATTACGGTGTTAATATTTTTGAGACTGCCAGGTTATTTAAAGGAAACACTCTTACTATAGGTTCTGATTACCTGATCTATGGAGGAGAAGCTGAGAATGAAATATTCGGGGCTTTTATAACAGACACCACAATTTATGATGCAGGTTTCTATGGCTTCATGCAACAAAAACTATTTGACAGACTTACACTGAATGCCGGACTTCGTTATCAGAATCATGAAACTTATGGAGGAAAGTGGATTCCGGCTGGAGGATTTGCATGGGACCTACTTAAAAACACTACATGGAAAACATCTGTATCAAAAGGCTTCCGTTCACCTACACTCAGGGAACTGTTCCTCTGGAATCACAACATCAATCTGCAGCCGGAAACCGTAGTAAACTATGAAACGGGAATCATTCAGTCTTTTCCCGCCAAGAATATTCGGCTTGAACTCACAGGGTTTATTGTAAAGGGGGAAGATCTGATTATAACAGTACCCATGCAAGGCCTCATGAATGCCGGAGAAATAGACAACAGGGGAATTGAGTTTTCAGGAAGTGCGGTCCCGGTACAGGACCTTTCACTTGATCTGACTTACTCATATACTCATATGAAAACACCTGTTTATGCTACTCCTCGTCATAATCTTTTTGCCAGTGCAAACTATATGTTCAATAAATTCAGGTTCATGGTCAGTTCGCAGTATATAAATCATCTTGACAGCGATCCGTCTCCTGCAAGTGAATCTTACGAGAATTATCTGTTACTTGATTCCAAAGTATCATACAATTTCATCAAATGGGGTGAATTGTTCCTGAGTGCAGAAAATATTTTAAATCAGAAATATGAAACGAATCTGTATTATACAATGCCGGGAGTAACTGTATTTGGCGGAGTTAAACTCAGATTCTGATAATTGAGTCAACCCTTCTTTTGGTTTTAGTACGAATATTCCCCCTGGAGTTATGGATAAAATGTAAAATACCCGACCAGGGGGAGTTTTTTTGTGCTTACAGGACATGCTATTATAAATCATTTTATCAAAAATATATCATAATTAAGTTATAATACCAACAAAATATTAAATTTGTCAGTTCATAAAACGGCCCGTAGCTCAGCTGGCAGAGCACGTGACTCTTAATCATGGGGTCGAGGGTTCGATTCCCTCCGGGCCGACTATTGAAAATAACTTTTATTAGGATGTCATTAACCCTGAAGTTTTTCTACCCGTACCAGGGTAAATACAGATAATATATAAAACATTATTATATACCTTTTTAAAAAAAGGACAGGCTATTGGTTTTTTAATATATTTGTACATTTAATAAAATAAATCATGACATCTAAAAACTCTTCCGCTAAGTCCGCAGGAACTTATGCCTCAAAAGGGAATCCTGTTTACATTATAGCACTTACGTTAGTAGCTACTCTGGGTGGCTTGCTTTTTGGTTATGATACTGCTGTTGTAAACGGTGCCGAACAATCTCTTGTCGAACTGTTTATTACTAAGATCCTTGATCCGGCAAATCATGAATATGCGACTCAGCTCATCGGACAGTACAGAATTATTCTGGCAATCTGTATCTATCTGATAATCCTTATTATTTCTGCACAGATCGTCAAATTACTTGGAAGTAAAAAAGGAGGTATTACAAGTGGTGTCTTATTTCTTATTGCAACCATTTGGGCTGTAAGATTTCTTGGCAAAGACATCCCTACTGAAGGACCGGAATTAAAAGGTACAGCAGATGTAATAAAAGGATTTGTCATCTCAAGTGCTCTTATAGGATGTATTCTTGGTGGTGCCCTCTCAGGTTTTATTTCCAAGTCCATGGGAAGGAGAAATGGCCTGCTTGTAGCTGCAGTTGCTTTTCTGCTTTCAGCGATAGGAGCATGGAGACCGGAAGCACTCAATATTTTCGGCACTCTGCCTGTGTATTCATTTTTCTTTTACAGGGTAATAGGAGGTCTCGGAGTAGGTATTGCATCAGGTATCTCCCCAATGTATATAGCTGAGATTGCACCGGCAGAAAGCCGCGGCAAGCTGGTATCATTCAACCAGTTCGCAATTATTTTCGGTATGCAGGTGATTTATTTTGTGAATTATTTCATCGCAAAACAGGGTAGTCATGATTGGCTTATTAACGAAGGATGGCGCTGGATGTTCTTCTCAGGAGCAATCCCTGCAGGATTATTCCTTATCCTTCTTATGTTTGTCCCCGAGACACCTCGTTTCCTTGTTATGAAAGGGAAAAATGACAAAGCTCTTAAAGTACTAGACAAAATATCAGGTACAGACAATTCTCCAAGAGTACTTGAAGAAATAAAGGCCACTCTCCATGAGAAAAATGCTCCATGGCTTTCTTTCGGGTTCTTCGTGATTTTTATTGGCATAATGCTTTCATTATTCCAGCAATTTGTGGGGATAAACGTTGTATTATACTATGCCGGTAATATTTTCAGGAACATGGGAGCTTCAACAGATGCCTCGCTGCTGCAGACCATCTATGTAGGTGCTGTCAACCTCTCATTTACAGTAGTGGCAATATTTACCGTTGATAAATTCGGGAGAAAACCTCTAATGATCATAGGAGCTCTGGGAATGGCAGTCAGTATGATATGTCTTGGCTTTTCGTTTTCAACTCATCACGAGGGTATCGTAGCTCTTATCTTCATGCTTACCTACACTGCTTTTTTTGCAATGAGCTGGGGCCCCGTAACATGGGTTCTTCTTTCAGAAATATTCCCAAACAGTATACGTGGAGCTATGTCAATTGCTGTAGCAGCACAATGGATAGCCAACTGGCTGGTATCTACCTCTTTCCCTATTATGAACGACAACCAGAGACTCATCGAACTCTTTAACCATGGATTCTCTTACTGGATATATGGTCTAATGGGAATTCTGGCAGCCCTCTTCATATGGAAATTTGTTCCTGAAACAAAAGGTAAAACACTGGAGGATATGGAACAACTCTGGAAGAAATAATTATAAACCGGAAGCGATATGTTGAACTGAGTTTATACAATCATAGCTTCTAATAAAATGATATTAAAGAAGCCGTCTCATTAAAATAATGAGACGGCTTTTTTTTATTTAAATCTAAATATTACACTACGTCTGGTTTCTCTAACCATTGGAACTGATCAATTCCAGAGTTTCTTTTTTTAATAACTCAATTTTCTTCCCTGTTATTTTTATTATCCCATCTCTCTCAAATTCTGTAAAGACCCTGCTCACAGTCTCTCTGGAAGAATCGATCATATTTCCAATCTCCCCCTGGCTTACAGGCATGTTGAAAACAGGAGACCTGTAAATCTCTACGGACATCTCAAGAAGCAGATCAGCAATCTTACCTCTTATCTGTTTCTGTGTCCTGTTGGCACACCTGTAAAACATATCGAGTTCATTTCTGCACAGTTCAAGAATGATCTCATACGAGAATTCCGGATTACTGGCTAGAAGATAGCGAAAAACAACAATATCAATAAAACAAACCTCTGAAGGTTCCACTACAGTAACAGAATATTGATTTATCTTATCACCGAAAGTTGTCGGAAGGGCAAGGAAGGTCGGAGACTTTACAAATCTGACTATCTGTTCATAATAGGGGCCGGCAATATGTATCTTTGCCATACCGGTTCTAAGAAAAGCCACATTGGTAGAAAACGTCCCCTGCCGTATTATTGAATCACCCTTAATGAAACTGACAAGAGAACAGTTTAATGAAAGTTTTTCCACCTCATCTTTTTTAAGCTTATAAAAAGCTTCCAGGTTAAAAACACAATTACTGCATCCTGTCTTCATATATCAAATTTACAATTTTGTGAGCTATATCACAAACAATAATAATTAAGCTCACAGTGTTTTCCATCTTTTATAAGTTCAGATAAACTTCCTTTGTTATATTATTAACAATAAAACACAACACCTATGTCAGAAACAGATAAGCTAGTGATCATAAGCACTACCGGACCTGAATATCAGGAAAAGGCAACATTGCCTTTTGTTGTGGCAACTGCGGCTCAGTCAGTTGATGCACATGTGGTAATTATACTTCAGGCATCAGCAGTCCTGCTCGCAAAGAAGGGTATAGCAAAGAATGTTGCTGCGCCCGGATTACTCCCATTAAACCAATTAATGGATACTTTCATTGAACTGGGAGGGGAACTTCTGATCTGTTCACCCTGTATCAAAGAAAGAAAAATAAGTGAAAGCGAACTGGTTGAAGGAGCCAAACCCGTAGCTGCCGGTTCGGTTGTGACAGAAGTGCTTTCAGCAAAAGCATCCCTGACTTACTAGAAACGATAAAATTACTTTATTCGAAATCCAATCTAACTGAAAATTAAAAAATGCAAGAGGAACTGACTAAACAGATAGATCACCTGCAAAAAGAAATAGATGATCTGAAAACCTCAGTATCATCCCTGAAGGAATCCAGAAAAGACCAGCTCTCATTTGCTGTTGTATCGGGAGATATGGACAAAATACTTGCGGTAATGGTAATTTCTCTTGCTGCAGCTGCCCTGGACACCAGGGTCAAACTGTTCTTCTCCTTTTGGTCATTATCAGCACTGAGAGATAAAAAGAAAAAGGCTCCCGGGAAAGATTTTATCTCAAAAATGTTTGGTATAATGCTCCCGAAAGGAAAGACCGGATTGAAATTGTCAAAAATGAACATGGCAGGTATGGGTCCTGTGATGATCAAATACCTGATGAAGAAACAGGGAGTGCTATCACTTGAACAAATGTTTGAAGAAGCAGCGGCACTGGGGATAGAAATTACAGTTTGTGAAATGTCAATGAATCTGATGGGATTTAAAAAAGAAGAAATGATAGATTATCCCAACCTGAGGTATGCAGGTGCTACTACTTTTATGGCTGAAGCCAATGAAAGTTCCGTACAGCTGTTTGTTTGATATTTAACAGATAATATTTTTTATCTCCTGAAGGAAATAAAATATTACAATGTACAAACTGGCCAATAACGTTTATTGCTAACTAAAACTATTAACGATTAATCTATTTATCATGACACAAGAAGAATTAAAAAACATTAGTGTGGCAAAGTCTGTTGATGCAAGAGGCACAGCATGTCCGGGTCCCCTTCTGGAAGCAAAAAAAGCAATAGGAACAATAATAGCTGGTGATGTAATGGAAGTTTTATCAGCTGATGAAGGAACAAGAGTTGACATTCCTAAATGGTGTTCAAAACAGGGGCATGAATTTCTTGGCACTGTTGAGGAAAATGGTTACTTCAGAATCTTCCTGAGGAAGAAGTAAACTTTGATTTTTTCTTATGAACAGGAGGAGTGCCAGCATACTGGTGTTTTCTACCGAAAAGATATCAGACCCTGCCATTGATATGGCAGGACTGCTGAAGCTTCATTATCCCCCTACTGTATATACCATATCAGTCCCCTGTTCAAGTGGTATAAAGCCCAGGTGGATACTGCACGCCTATAATAAAGGGTTTGACGGTGTATTTATAGCTGCCGACGGGAGTGATTGCACCTTTGGTGAATCATGCACCGAAAAAACAGGAAATATTGTTTCAAAGACACATGAAATAATGAAAGAAAAAAAACTTGATCCTGCGCGGTTAAGAATGGCTGCTATTTGCTCCGTGTGCAGTGAATCCTTTGTGAAACAGATAAAAAGCTTTAACGAATATCTGCTTAAAACAATTAAGAGCTGATTATGGCCGGAAAAAACAAAACAACTTCCTTTGATGCTCTTGTTATTGGCGGGGGGATTGCCGGAGGTGAAGCAGCACTGAACATAGCAAATAACGGATATAAAGTCCTTATTGTTGAAAAAGACCTTTCTCTTGGAGGCAAAATGATCCTCCTTAGCAAGGTTTTTCCCACCCTTGATTGTGCGGCATGTATCACTACTCCGAAAATATCGGAGATATCACGTCATCACGGAATAACAATTTTCACAGGAACAGAGGTTCAGAATATCGTAAAGAAAGCTGAGAAACATTTCAGGGTTCAGATCAAAAAAAAACCACGATATGTTATTGAGGAAGACTGCACAGCTTGTCAGTTATGCGAACAGGCTTGTCCTGTAGTTGTAAAAGATGAATATCAATACAACCTTGTGGGTCGCAAGGCAGCATTTATTCCATTTACAATAGCCAGTCCGAGAGCAGCAGCTATTGATATTGAGAACTGTACATTATGTGGAGCCTGTGAAAAAGTATGTCCCACCAAATGTATCGACTTTACCCAGGAAGAAGAAATAATTAACATTGATGTTCAAACTGTTATAGCAGCAACTGGGTTCAGCCTGTTTGATCCTCTCAGGATCCCGAGATACGGATACGGAAAATACAGAAATGTGATTACTTCCATGGAAATGGAAAGACAGCTGGCACCCACAAGACCATACAACACTGTTTTGAGGCCTGGTGACGGAAAAGTACCAGACAGGCTGGCCTATGTACTGTGCACTGGCTCACGCGATTTCACAACCGGAAATCCCATTTGTTCACAGATCTGCTGCATGTACTCTATTAAGCAGGCTCAGCTGCTCATGGGTGCTCTACCTATGGCCGATGTAACAATTTATTACATCAATATCAGATCGTTCGGAAAAGGATTTGAGGAATTCTATGAACAAGCCAAGGGCATGGGAGTGAATTTCATAAAAGGGAAAATAGGTAAAATCACTGAAAAGGATAACGGCAACCTGTTCCTCAGATATGAAGACATAAATGAAAATAAACTAAAGGAAAGTGAACACGATATGGTCATTTTATCAGTAGGAGTACTTTCCAATCCCGATAACGCCCTGTTCTTCAACGGTGATAAACTGTGGCTTGATCAGCTTGGTTATATCAACCAGCCCGAACCACTCTCCAGTCCTGCTGAAACAACTGTAAAAGGAGTATATGTTGCAGGATCAGCGGCAGGACCGATGGATATCCCGGATTCAATATTATCTGCCGGCGCAGCATCAGCGGCAGCAATAAGTTATATAATTGAGGCCAAATGAAGAAAAAGCTTGGAGTATATATATGTCATTGCGGAGGAAATATCTCCGACTATATTGATGTTGAAAAGGTAAGAGCTGCTATCGAAAATGAAGAAGGAGTCTTTCTCGCTAAAACAACAATGTTCGCCTGCAGCGATGCCACTCAGAAAGAAATGGTCCAGGATATAGAAACCAATGATCTTGACGGACTCGTTGTAGCCTCATGCTCTCCCAAACTTCATCTGATAACTTTCAGGGCTGTGACAGAAAGAGCTCAACTCAACAAGTATAATTATGTCCATGCAAATATAAGAGAACAGGGATCATGGGCACATTCGGATGACAAGGAAGGAGCTACGGAAAAAGCTGTACAGCTTGTTAAAGCAGCAGTTGCAAAAGTACGGCTTTCGAAATCTCTTGAACCTATAAAAATCCCTTCAAAAAAGGCAGTGGTAATAATCGGAGCAGGTATTGCAGGCATGAGAGCTGCAATCGAACTGGCACACATGGGCTGCCCCGTTACCCTTATCGAAAGAGATCATTTCACAGGAGGACGTGTAGCTCAATGGGATATACTGTTCACAAGCGATCAGACAGGAAGAGAAATTGTAAGCAGACTGTACAATGAGATCAATAACAGTAAGAATATTACTTTACTTACGGGAGCCGAAGTGATCTCAAACAAAGGTAGTATAGGAAATTTCAGGCTTCAGGTAAAAATAAAACCCCGTTACATAAAAGACCATTTCGATGATGATAAACTGAAAAAAGTCATCGCAGTCTGTCCCGTAGAAGTTCCTGATGAGTATAATTTCAATGTTACAAATAGAAAAGCAATTTATCAGAATCCGGGCCAGTATCCTAAATACCCTGTTATCGATATAAAAAACTGTACTAGATGCGGGGAATGTGAAAAAGTATGCGATAACATCGATTTTTCGTTGAAAGAAGAAGTGATTGAAGTAGAAGCAGGATCCATACTGGTAGCAACAGGTTTCGATCCCTATATACCACAAGATGGAGAATTCGGATATAATGAAATTGATAATGTCATAACCCTTCCTCAGTTTAAAAGACTTATAGACCTGTGCCATAATGACCTATTGTTCAACGGGAAAGCCATTAAAAGCATTGCATATATTTATTGTGTGGGCAGCCGGCAAAGTGAAGGAGAAAACAAATACTGTTCACGCTATTGCTGCACATCTGCCATCCATACTTCCATTCAGGTTAAAAAGAATTTCAAAAATGTAAAGAATTTCCATTTCACAAGAGGGATAAGAACTTATGGTAAACAGGAACTTTTGTACTATGAATCACAAAAGGACGGGGATATCTATTTGCAATCCTATGAAGAAAACCCTTTAATGGTTTCAACAGAAAACGGGAAAATTTGTGTTAAGATCAATGATATACTTACCGGCAACCGTGAAATATCAGTTGAACCGGACCTAGTAGTGCTTGTAACAGGCATTGTTCCCAGATCAGATACAAGTATTTCACAAATATTCAAACTGCCGGGGGGAAGAGACAGGTTTTTCAATGAAATTCATCCGAAACTGAGGCCGGTTGAAACCGTTATTGACGGGATAACCATTGCTGGCACATGCCAGGGACCAAAAAATGTGACAGAATCACTAAATTCAGGTTTATCGGCAGCCACTAAATCTTTTTCACTTGTAAACAAGGGAGAACTGGAACTGGAACCAATAATTGCCGAAATAGATAAAAATAAATGTACCTGGTGCGGCGAATGTGAAAAAGCATGTCCCTTTGATGCAATAAGAATGGTAAAACAAGGAGATAAAGATGTCGCTGCAATAAATAACTCAGTGTGCAAAGGATGTGGCATGTGTCTCCCGGTATGTCCTGTTAATGCTATCAACCTTATCTCTTATTCCGACAAAGAGATTGAGAGTATGATAGATTCACTTGCCGGTAAAGGATAATACTGAATAAACACAAAACAAACGGCAGTAGTTATGGAAACAGAAAAAGGAAAGACATTTAAATATCTCAGAGAAAGAAGAGAGGTCCCGGAAAAGGCAAAGGAAAACCTGAAGAAGTATATCAGAATTAAAAAAATGATACTGGACGCGCTTCAAAAAAAAGAGATGACAATAACACAATTGTCACAGGAACTTGGCATACCTGGCCATGAAGTAGTGTTCTATCTCATGACCATGTTGAAATATGGTCTGGTAAAAACCGGCACTGTTGATGATATGGATGAATATTATACTTATAAACTGGCTGATTAATGACTGCAATAAATACTGATTTCGGAAAAGATTTGTCAAAATATGGTGCTTTCGATTTCAATGCCTGTTATAACTGTGGTACATGCACAGCAGTATGTACCCTTTCAACAGAAGAAGATTCCTTCCCTCGTGAAATGCAGAGATTCAGTGTACTTGGACTTGAAGATGATCTAAAAGGATCCCTGAAGCCCTGGCTTTGCTATTATTGCGGGCAATGCACTACATACTGCCCGCAGAACGCCAACCCCGGAGAATTAATGATGTCGCTGAGGAGGTGGCTTATTTCTGTATATGACTGGACCGGGCTGTCCGGACTGTTGTACAAATCGCTTCCTGCCACAACAGCAGGGATGATCCTCATTGCTGCAGTAGTATTATTTTATTCATTTTCAGTTGATTTTGATCTCAGCCGCATAATGCACACCGGACATACCTTTGAGATAATTGCTATTGTGGGAGTTTTTTCAATCATCCTTCTTCCCAATCTGATCCGGATGTGGTGGTTCATTATACTGAAGCCCCGGATACAAGTGCCTGTAATCAATTATTTAAAAGCTCTCTGGGATCTGATAGTCCATATGTTCACACAAAAAAGGGCTCTGGGTTGTGATGACAATGAGCTCAGATGGTTTGAACATTTTATACTTGTATTAGGCTACCTTGGCTTATTGTTCACTACTGTATTTCTTAACTGGTTCTCCAGCGACAGTGTGTTTGTCATTGTAATGGGATATATTGTAAGTATTATCGTATTCACTGTAACACTGATTTTCGTTTATGACCGGATAAGAAAAAAGGATGAGATAAGCAAGTATTCACAACCATCAGACTGGCTGTTCATTATATGGCTTACAGCCATGGGTTTGTCGGCATTCATTGTCAGACTTTTCATCGATACCGGCTTACTCGAAAACAATAAATGGCTATATCTTGTACATCTCATCATCCTGGCTCAATGGGCTCTGATAATTGTTCCTTTTGGCAAATGGACCCATTTTCTTTACAGGTCGTTTGCAATGTATTTTCACAGGGTAATAAGCTGAATAGCCGCACCTTACTATCAATCCATTTCATCTGACTTATAAACAGTACTTTGTCATAAAAGAAAAATGCCTGTTTTTGTCAATGCCTTGTCACCCCTTACAGTTCTGTCGCTCATGATATCAGCTGTTACTGCAAAATGATTTTCACCCTTAGTTATTTTCCGATTCTTCTTCTCTGTTGATATTTATCCTCCTTAGCTTTTATTTATTATTTAATATTTTTTATCTGATGAGAATTATTATCTTTGATAAAAGTGTACTTCAACAAAGTTGATGCTTTTCATATTTTTTTGATATATTTGAAATAGACACTCCTTATTTTTTATCTGATGGCAAACAAAACAGTTATAAAGATACTATCTGATAACAACTTGAAAATCACACCACAACGAACTGCCGTACTCGAGGTGCTGATGGGACTGGACAATCATCCCAGTGCTGAGAATATCGCAGAATACCTCAGAATGAATTTCCCCCACATACCTCTGGCTACAGTATATAAAATACTCGATGTCTTTGTTGATAAAGGAATCATTAAAAAAGTACAGACAGATAACAACCAGATGAGATATGACTTCGTGACAGAAAACCACCATCACCTGTATTGCCCGGAGAAAGAACTAATTGAAGATTATTATGACAAAGAACTCGAAGAACTCATCTCATCACACCTCGCTAAGAAGACCATTCCCAATTTCAGAATAAAAGATATACAGCTTCAGATAATCGGAGAATTCATCAATGAAAATAAGTAAATAAGAAAATGATGAAACCTCTTTTTATATTGACAGGTACACTTGCCATGACATTAGGGATAACAGGAATTTTCCTTCCGGTACTGCCTTCTACCCCTTTCTTTATCCTTGCTGCAGGCCTTTACGTGAAGAGTTCTCCCCGTCTCTATGAAAAAATGTCATCACATCCGGTGATCCGAAAATATCTGTATAATACCAAAGGAAATTATAACCCCTATATGTTAACGGCTGCGATAATCATTATGTGGGTCACTATTCTGTTAACCTTCTTCTTCATTACAGAAAACCTTTTCCTTAAAACTATTCTTATTGCTGCAGGTATAGCCGGCTCTTTTTTCAAAGGACGGCTCATCTTCAGACAATTTAAAAGAAATACTCAAACAGATATAAATAAAACCAGACAGATATCAGGTTTCACAGATAATTATAAATCATTATAAATAATATAGATAGTATTAACTTAAAAATTATTCTATTATGGCAGAAATCGGTAGATCAATAGTTAAAATGGATGTTGATGAGCTGATCAACCTCCTTAACAAAGCACTGGCAGACGAATGGCTTGCTTATTATCAGTACTGGACAGGAGCAAAAGTGGTCAAGGGCCCTATGAAAGATGCCGTTACAAGCGAACTCATACTGCATGCCACTGAGGAACTGTCTCATGCTGAACTGCTTGCTGAAAGAATAGTTCAACTGGGAGGTACCCCTATCCTCTCACCTGATGAATGGTCCAAATTAACAAACTGCGGATATGATGCACCATCAGACCCTTATGTTGAAATAATACTCGAGCAGAATATTAAAGGAGAACAGTGTGCAATACGTACATATAATAAATTACTGGACATTACAAGAGAAGCTGACCCTGTTACCTACAATACAGTGTTAAAAATACTCACTGATGAAATTGAACATGAGGAAGATCTGGTTGCTCTCAAAGAGGATCTTGATCTTATGCTTATCAGGAGAAAATAACCAGGAAATTTTTGATTGATCAGAAATGGACAGGTTCCAGAACCTTTCCACTGCTTCAGTTGTTATATTATGGCGCAAGGGTTAAGCGTCGGACAGTCATAGACGAATGATCAAAAACTAAGTCTTTCCCGGTCACCAAAAAGACAGAATAACCTCTATTCATTACCAATTATTAATGAGTAACTGACGACTGGTGAGTATTGATTGAAGAGTTAATTACTAATTAAAACTAAATAAAAATGGAAGAAAACAAAACTTTTTCAATGCCACGCATCGGAGATAAAGCTCCCGATTTCAAGGCCGTTACAACACAGGGTGATATTAATTTCCCTGCTGACTACAAAGGAAGCTGGGTAATTCTGTTCAGTCATCCTGCTGATTTTACTCCTGTCTGTACATCAGAATTCATGACATTTGCTACCATGGAAAAACAGTTTAACCAGGCAAACTGCAAACTTATAGGATTATCTGTAGATGGCCTTTACAGCCATATTGCATGGCTGCGTACCATCAAGGAAAAGATACAGTATAAAGGCATGAAGGATGTAGAAGTCACTTTCCCCCTTATTGAAGATATTACAATGGAGGTGGCTAATAAATACGGAATGATGCAACCTGGAGAGAGCTCTACAAAAGCAGTAAGAGCTGTTTTCTTTATCGATCCGAAAGGCCTTATCCGTACAATTATTTATTACCCATTAAGCCTGGGTCGTAATTTCGATGAACTATACAGGGTTCTTATCGGATTACAGACTGCTGATGAATTCTCTGTTGCTCTGCCTGCCGACTGGAGACCTGGCGATGATGTAATTGTCCCTACAGCCGGATCATGTGGAGTTGCAAAACAAAGGATGGAAAGTAAGGAGGAGATGACATGCTATGACTGGTTTTTCTGTACTAAAAAGCTTGATAAGGAAAAAGTCCTGAAAGCTGTCACAAAAAAATAAACCTGTGCATGATTTATTTAAAAGAAGGTGTCTACTCAGGTCACCTTCTTTTTTTTTCATAAACCCGGTTGAAAAACAGCAGAACAAATATTCCTGTTTTGTGCGAAAGACACCCAAAATAAATTTTATATAATTATTCCCGGAATTTAACGCTGTGCAAAACATTGATTCTTTTTTTCCATGACACCGGAGGTGTCAACATCCAGTAGCCCGGGTTCCACCCCGGGAAAGGTGCATTACATCATAACAACAACTCTGGAGGGGTTGACTTCAAAATGACATCCTGACTGACGATAGCTTTTCTTGGTTGAAGAAGTTGAAAAAGTTGAAGAAGTTGAAGAAAGGGGGTTGAAACGGTTTTATTGCGACTACCCCGGTGGAACCTGTACTATTGGAAGTCCAGCCCTCCGGGCTGAAGAACTTTCTGTACTGTTTTGTGCGAAAGACACCCATATTAACAAGAAAAAATTACCCTTTTATTTATAAATCAATTGGTTGGCATTTTGGAGGCCCAAAAACCGCACAAAACAGGGCAGCAGAACAAATATTAATTAATTTTGTTAGTTTTTATTGAAGACAAGTGACAAATGAATGAATTTGACAGGAAAGCTCTGAACTGGGATGATAATCCCGGTCACCTTGAGCGCTCAAAAGCAGTTTCCGGAGCAATAATCGATCGTTTAGAACTGAACGGAGAAATGACAGCTCTTGAATACGGGGCCGGAACAGGTATTACCAGTATCTTACTTAAAGATCACTTTAAAGAAATTGTAATGATAGACAATTCACGTGATATGGTTAAAATAATGAGAAAAAAAATCAAAGAATCACAAGTATCAAATATTAGAGCTTTGCATTATGACCTGGAAAAAAGAAGCTGGAAACACAGCAGGTTTGATCTGGTATTCACTCAGATGGTATTGCATCATATAAGAAATATTGACAAACTGATTCTAAAACTATCGGATATCATATACCCTGGAGGATTTCTGGCAATTGCTGACCTGTATGGAGAAGACGGTTCATTCCATAAAACGGGTTTTAACGGACATAATGGTTTTGATCCTGATAAGCTTGGCCAAACAATAAAGAATTATGGATTTACGGATGTATTAAGCCGGAAGTGTCATACCATAAATAAACTGGTATCTGAAAAGGAAATGAAAAGTTTTGATTTATTTCTACTCACAGCCCGGAAACAATAAATAAGAAAATTATGTTTAATTACAAATTAAAAGATGAATATGGAAATAACATTTGAAGCAGAAAAAATTGTAACAGCTAAGTACAACGGTCATTCAATAAAAACGGATCAGCCTTTAGACAACGGAGGCCTTAATTCAGCCCCTGCGCCTTTTGATCTGTACCTGGCATCAATAGGTACTTGTACAGGCATATACGTTAAATCATTTTGTGATAAAAGGAATATCCCAACAGAAAATATAAAGATCCTTCTGGAAACCCTTTATGATGAAGAAAGCGGTTTACCGTTAAATATCAAACTTGACATTAAGCTTCCTCAGGATTTCCCTGAAAAATACAAATCTTCTCTGATTCAGGTTGCAGGTCTGTGCAAAGTGAAAAAATCTATTCTGAGTCCTCCTTCTTTTGAAATAGTCACATCAGTGGGGACAAGAGCAGAACTATATACAAGCTGAAAAACATAAAAAAGAGTGTCTTTGTAAGACACCCTTTTTCTATAGATGGAAACTAAATATTAAATGTACATACTGATCAATTGTTCCAGCAGTTCCTGTTTTCCACTTGTAATTTTCGGTTCACCAATCTCTTCTGCAATATCTCTCAGTTTTGCAAGAGTAAGCTTGCCACTTTCAAAATCTTTGCCTAGGCCTTTGTCAAATGAAGCATATCTGTCTTTCTTCATTTTCAGGTAATCACTTTCTTTCATTATTTCATCAGCAATAAGCAGAGCTCTGGCGAAAGTATCCATACCACTTACATGAGCTATGAACAAATCTTCAAGGTCTGTTGAATTTCTTCTGATGTGAGCGTCAAAGTTGATACCACCGGTTTTGAATCCTCCTGCACCCATAATAACCAACATAGCTTCGGCGACTTCATAAATATTTGTCGGGAATTCATCAGTATCCCATCCATTCTGATAGTCTCCTTTATTTGCGTCAATACTTCCGAGTAATCCGGCATCAGCTGCAACCTGAAGATCGTGTGCAAAAGTATGGCCTGCCAGTGTTGCATGATTAACTTCGATATTCAGTTTGAAGTCCTTATCAAGTCCGTAATTGCGCAGAAAGCCTACCACTGTTGCTGCATCATAATCATACTGGTGTTTTGTCGGCTCCATAGGTTTCGGTTCAATAAGGTATGTTCCGTTGAAGCCATTTTTACGGCCGTAATCGCGTGCCATAGTCAACATCATAGCCAGATGGTCCACTTCGCGTTTCATATCCGTATTATGAAGGCTCATATAACCTTCTCTTCCGCCCCAGAAGACATAATTCTCACCACCCAGTTCGATTGTAGCCTGAATAGCATTTTTTAGCTGTGCCCCTGCATTGGCAACGACAGCAAAATCAGGATTGGTTGCTGCGCCATTCATATAACGGGGATTAGAGAAAAGGTTTGCTGTTCCCCATAAGAGTTTGACTCCTGTTTGTTTCTGAAGGTCTTTCATAACAGGAACAAATTTCTCAAGACGTTTTTCCACATCCAGTACCGATCCGTTGCCACCAACAACGTCTACATCGTGGAAACAGTAGTAAGGGGCTCCGATTTTTGTAATAAATTCAAAGGCAGCATCAAGTCTTTGTCTGATCGTGTCATCAAGATCAGGATTCTGCCAGGGATAAACATGAGTAGAATCGCCGAACTGGTCACTACCGTCTCCGCAGAAAGAGTGCCAGTAAGCAATTGCAAAACGAAGATGTTCTTTCATCGTCTTGTTACCCACTACCTGATCCGGGTTATACCACCTGAAAGCAAGGGGGTTTTTTGATTTTTTGCCTTCGTATTTAATTTCCCCTATTCCAGGATAAAATTCTTTTTTTCCTTTGTAAATCATATCTGATAAGTTTTAGTGATACATTTTTTATTTGACGAATTTAAAAAACTTTAAGCACTATACGAAATACTTTAGTTTCTTTTTACTTAATTTTTCCGTCCGGAGATTATCATTGTTTAACATTCCCCGATAGATATTCGAACATTTTACAGTACTGATTCGAGATTATTTTTCCAGGCATTATAAGCATTTTCATAAGCTCCAGTTTTTGACTTGTCAGGTTTTGTTATCCCGACTTCTTTCAATCCGGAAAATGCTTCTTTCGCTGAATTATAATAACCGGAACCTATTCCTGCTCCTCTGGCTGCTCCCAGTGATCCGTCGGTATTATAAAGGTGGATCTCTGTGTCTGATATACATGACAGGGCTTCTCTGAAAACAGGACTCTGGAACATGTTTGCAGCACCTGCCCTTATTACTTCAGGATTAATACCTGTTTCCTTCATAATATCAAGCCCGTATCTTATTGAAAAAACTATCCCCTCCTGTGCAGCTCTGAAAAGATGAGCATTTGTATGGGTATTAAAGTTGATGCCGTTTATTCTTGAACCGATATCTTTGTTCCCAAGCATACGCTCAGCCCCGTTACCGAAAGGCAGAATGGTAAGGTTTTGTGAACCTGCCGGTATCTGTTCTGCCATCTCGTTCATCTGGTCATAAGAAAGATTATTTCCTGTATTCCTTCTCAGCCAGGAATTAAGAATGCCTGTTCCGTTGATACACAACAGGACTCCCAAACGCGGCTTCACTTCTGAATGATTGACGTGAAGAAAAGTATTGACTCTTGAAAGAGGATCGAATTTCTTTTGATCAGTCACCCCATAAATAACTCCTGATGTGCCTGCTGTAGCAGCTACTTCACCTGGCTCAAGCACATTAAGTGACAATGCATTATTTGGCTGATCGCCTGCACGATATGACACAGGTATGCCTTCCGGGAGGTCAAGCTCCCCTGCAATTTTTTTCAGAAGTGTACCCTGTTCTGAGAAAGAAGGAACTGCTTTTGCAAGCAAATCCGGGCTGAACCCCAGATTGTCAAGGAGTTCTCCGGAAACACTGTTGCCCGGAAAATCCCAGAAAATACCTTCTGATAAGCCAGAATATGTTGTAAGTAATTCACCCGTCAATCTCATGGCAAAATAATCCCCAGGCAACATTATCTTATGTATTCTGCCAAAAAGCTCTGGTTCATTTTCCTTAACCCAGGCAAGTTTGGTGGCAGTAAAATTACCCGGTGAGTTGAGCAGTCTTGATAAACAAAAATCCTTGCCGAGCGTTTTAAAAGCTTTTTCTCCATATTCGACAGCCCTGCCATCGCACCATATGATTGAAGGCCGAAGGACTTTAAAATCTTTATCGACAACGACCAGACCGTGCATCTGATAAGAGATGCCAATAGCCCCTATCCTTTTCTTCTCATCTCCTAGCTGTTTATTACAATCTGCTACAGCAGCCTTTAGATTGGACCACCAGGCTTCGGGATCCTGCTCTGCCCATCCTGGTTTACTGGCAATTATTTTCATTTCATCTTTCGGGTAAAACGCCGAAGCACGGCATTCCCCTGTTTTACCTTCCATTACCGATACTTTAACAGAAGAACTTCCCAAGTCTATTCCAAGCAATAACATATTAAAAGTGTTTTTAGTTATTATCAATAAATTTATTATTCAGTCAAACTATGTGCTTACAGAGAAATAATTTATAGAACAGATGAATCCTGAAACTTTTACTTTGCAGTTGTCTGCTGACATCATTCAGATATTCCCTGGAAGCTTTTACTGCCGTTAAAGTTATAATTTATTTTGAATAGTTCATTACCCATTTGTATAGTATCTGATTCTTCATTCCGGGTTAGCAGGTATGTTAACAAAAAAATGCATTGTGGAACAACAGCAATTTTCAGAAAAATGCTATTTTCTGAAAATTATTCTCAAAAGAGAATAATTATTATATGATATATTTCCTCCGGAGACGAATCCCCGTGGAATAATAAACCGGCAACGTCAGACAAAAATTTTTTATTTCTTACATTTTTCTGATCACGGAGCCCCGAAAAGCCCCGGAATATCAGTATACCTGTGAGCTTTATACCATTCCAGGTTATGCTCAGGCGGCTCAACCCCTTCAGGAATAGCCTTCTTCGAAAAGGTCTGAAAGTACACAATACAGGCATCCTTCCATATTCTCGCATCCCTAACCTGTTTTACAAGCCTCTCTCGAACATTTTCATACCTTTCAGCATCAAGAAAAGGCTTCAGTCTGTCCCATTCTGTCTGGATTTCACGTATCCCTTCGACTCCTTCATTATATCTCAGGCACATCTCATCCCACAAAGTCCTGCCGGATTTTAGCTTATGATCCCATGATACATGATGGAACCATAATAAAAGGTTTTCCGGACAGATTTCAACCTTATCGAATAATTCTCTTACAGGAGAAAAATACTGTGCAACAGCATTACTACCGGAGGAAGACCTGTTAAACCCTACACCTTTTTCATCAGCACGGTGATAATATACTGAGGTCCAGTCCGGACGAGGATCTCTCGGGTCTCTGTCAAACCACGGACCCGGACCATAATGGGTGCCTGCATACATAATATGATGCAAGCCCAGAGGAGTCCTGTAATTAACTGCTATTTCACGTGATTCAACCATAAATCCTGATATCCTTCCAACAACATCTTCATCATTAGTAAATGTCATCCGCACCCATTCCTCAGCAATTTCTTCCGAACTCATATATGGATCCCATGCCAGTCTTCCGAAGGCATACCAGTTAGACTGCCCGAAAATATGTCCTGTCCAGTTCCTGTCTGCTCCAATATTTGAAACTCCGGCCATTCCCGTAATGGGATAATCTGTTATGGTGCCATCTATTACTTTGGCTACCAGAGAGCCTTCTCCCATGCAATATGTGTCGGCTTTCAGGCATTCTTCGTATGAGGGAGCAAGGAAAGTGAGATGGGTTGTAAATCCAAAGTATTCCTGCAAAATCTGGAATTCCGGCATCAGTGGGGTTTCGGGCATTGCTCCAAAAAGAGGATGAAAAGGTTCTCTGGGCTGAAAGTCCAGAGGGCCGTTTTTGACCTGCAGAATTACATTCTTTCTGAACTTTCCGTCAAAAGGCATAAACTCATTAAAAGGTTGTTTAATACGGTCTTCAGGAACTTTATTATCGTATACAAAAGCTCTCCACATGATTATTCCTCCATGAGGGGCAACTGCATCAGCCAGCAGATTAGCTCCGTCAGCATGTGTTCTGTTATAGTCAAGAGGCCCCGGCTGACCCTCGGAATTAGCTTTGACCACAAACCCTCCGAAATCCGGAATATACTTATATAATTCATCTGCTGTCTTCTTCCACCATGCAATAACATCCTTATCAAGCGGATCAGCAGTATTTAGTTTCCCGATCTCCATCGGGGCCGTGACTTTAGCAGCCAGATAGACCCTTACTCCATATGGCCGGAAGACATCAGCAAGAGCTGCCACTTTTTCCATATATTCCGGTGTCAGAAGTCTTACATCGGCATTTACATTCGTCAGGACAGTACCGTTTATTCCGATAGAAGCATTGGCCCTGGCATAATCAGTGTATCGTGGATCAAGCTTACCCGGCAGTTCATTCCACTTCCAAATAGTATTGCCTGTAAATCCTCTTTCACCCATCGGAAGCATATCCCAGTGATTAAGAATTCTGACTTTCATCTTTGTTGAACTCATTACAGAAAGATTGTCCAGATTCTGATTCATCTGTATCATTCTTAACAAATGAAATACCCCATAAAGTACTCCAATGTCATTTTTGGCAGCTATAACAATAAAGTTTATACCATTGTGCCTGGTGTTTTCTATAAAATATCCTTCATCACCCGCTTCCTGCAGTTTATTTTCAGAATACATTTCAGCTATCAGTGAAGATGTTTCCGGTGTTCCGGCAACTATTGTTCCGTTTCCGGCAACTGAAACGGAAGGCAGGGATCTCCCTAACAATCCTGTCAGGGCATTTTGCAACTCAGTCTCCGCCACTTTACAGGTAGGCGAATCATCACTTATCATATAACCGGTAATTGTCTCCCTGTAATATTCCAGGATCTCAGGATTACTGACAAGATCATATCTTAGCCAGAGTCTGTATCCATCTTCAGCATTTAACGGAATAAAATCCACCAGAAGAAATACACTGACCAACAACTTAATTAATGCTTTCATGTGTTTTAAGATTTATTTTTTTGCAAACCCTTTACTCTCTCGTACTATGTCTGTATTTCTATGTTATCAGATAATTTACGTAATAAACCGTTTTTGTATGGTTTAAAATATTCTCCGGAAAAGATAAAAGATTGTACAGATCTTTATCTTATACCAGGTATATCTGTGTATTTGTGATTAATATAGAAATCCAGATCATGTTCAGGTTTTTCAAGATCTGAAGGAATGGGTTTCTTTGAAAAAGTCTGGAAATAAAGTAAGCAACCGTCTCTCCATATCTTTGCATCTCTCTCCTGTTTCTCAAGAAGGGTTTTTACCTCTTCAAACCGGTCGTTGTCAATATACTTCTCTGTTTTTTTCCATTCACTCTGTATCCACCGGACATCATTAACACCTTCATGGTACAGATAACACATTTCGTCCCATAAGTTTCTTCCCGATTTTAACCTGTGATCCCATGAGACATGATGAAACCAGAGCAACAGATTCTCCGGACAAGTTTCGATATTTTCATACATCTCTCTGACAGGTGGGAAATACTGGTTTACTGCATTGCTTCCTGAAGAGGTTCTGTCAAAACCTATACCTGTAGTACTTGCCTGATGGTAATATACTGAAGTCCAGTCTTTTCTTCCTCTGCTCACCCATGGACCGGGCCCATAGTGATGACCTTCATACATAATATGGTGTAATCCGAGAGGGGTCATATATTTGACGGCAGCTTCACGGGAGTCTAGCATAATTCTCCCTATTATTTTCACTGCTTCCGGATCATTTGAAAAAGTCATTTTTATCCACTCATCTGCAATTGTTCCGGAATCAAGATAGGGGTCCCAGGCAAGACGTCCGAAAGCATACCAGTTTGACTGTCCGATGGGATGGCCTGTCCAGTTTCTAACATTTCCTGCATTTGCCACACCCGTTATTGCAGTAAGATAGTGGTTTTCCAGTGACCCGTCAATGACTTTTGCCACGAGTGATCCTTCTCCTCTGGCATAGGTATCAGATTTAAGGCATTCTTCAAAAAGTGGAGCGAGATAAACCAGATGAACCGAAGATCCCAGATATTCCTGTGTTATCTGTAATTCGGGCATAAGAGGAGTCTCCGGCATAGCACCGAAAAGAGGATGGAACGGTTCCCTGGGCTGGAAATCGATAGGTCCGTTTTTCACCTGAATAATCACATTATCCCTGAATTTACCATCAAGAGGAACAAATTCATTGTATGCCTGTTTCGCCCTGTCGTCAGGAACATTGTTATCATAAACGAAGGCTCTCCACATGATTATCCCTCCATGGCCGGCTACCGCATCTGCCAGCATATTTGCCCCGTCAGCATGTGTCCTTTTGTAATCCTGAGGACCAGGCTGGCCTTCGGAATTTGCCTTTACCACAAAACCACCGAAATCAGGTATATAACTATATATCTCATCTGCTTTTTCCATCCACCATTCTTTAACAGCCGGGTCAAGAGGATCCGCCGTTTTCAGATTACCAATTTCAACAGGAGCACTGAACCGGGCAGTCAGGTATACTTTTATACCATATGGTCTGAACACATCAGCCAGAGCAGCCACTTTGGGGAGATAATCCTTTGTCAGTATCAATGCATTGGCATTCACATTAGTAAGAACAGTGCCGTTTATTCCGACAGAAGCATTAGCCCGGGCATAATCCGTATATCTATGATCAGAAATATGCGGAAGTTCTTCCCAATCCCAGAGAGACAAACCTGCATACCCCCTTTCTACCGATCTGTCAAGATTATCCCAGTGATTCAACAACCTTACTTTAATCTTTGGAGAACTGACAACAGAAAGATTCTTCAGAGATTCACATGTCTGTATCAGTCTGAGAAAATGAAATATACCATATAATACCCCTATATCATCATTCGCTGCAATAAGGAGTACTTTTTTATTTCTGAACCTGGTATTCATCAGAATATACCCCTCTTTACCCAGTGAGGATAATTTATCTTCAATATTCAGAGAAGCAATGAGCGGAGAACCATCCGGAGTACCGGCCAGAATGATACCTTTCCTGGCAGGTGAAGACATTTCCGGAACACTTTTTCCCAACAGCCCGTCAAGGCCTGTCTGCAACTCCTTTTTCGCCACTGCAAGAACAGGAGAATCGCCTTCAACAACCCATCCTTTTATTATCCTGCCATATTCTTTGAGGACTTTCTGGTCTGTGACAGCATCATATCTAAGCCATAGTCTGTATCCATCTTCTGCATAAAGACCGGTGAAAAAGAATAAGAGAGATACAACGAACAGAGATTTAAGCAATTTCTTCATAATATTATAATGTTTTTGTTGTTTGAGATCCCCTTGTCTTTCTGACAGAAGATTCACGTATAATTATTTTATGATCAATTACGACAGTGTCGGCATGTTGTGCCTGTGAATTGGTGAGCCTGTTGAGCAGCATGCTTACTGCTGTTTCACCCATTTCCCTGGCCGGGTAGTTCACTGTAGTCAGGTTGGGTTTTATGAACCTGCCCACCGGTTCGTTATTGAAACCTGCTACTGCTATATCTTCCGGGATTCTGATACCTGCATTTTCAAGTTCTGCTATAATGGCCACTGCTGTTGTATCGTTTGATGTAAAAACAGCATCAGGATGTTGTTTCATCCTGATTATCCTCCGGGCAAAATCGCTTCCGGCCTTACTGGTCATATCGCTCACCACGAGAAAGTTATTATTAAAAGTAAGGTTTTTATCCAGCAAAGCTTGTTTATAGCCGCAAAAACGTTCAGAATATACATTCCTTAGCATATTGCCTCCAAGATGCATAATGTTTTTACAGCCCTGTTCAATGAGGTGTGTTGTTATCTCATATCCGGCCCTGTAATTATCTATTACTACATTTACACAATTATTACATTTCTTCACACGGTCAAAAAACACTACTGGTATGTTCTTCTTAAACAGGATGTTAAAGTGTTCCATGTCACTGGAATCATAAGCCAGAGAAACCAGAAATCCATCAACCCGGCTGTTAAAAAGCGTTGAAATACATAATTGTTCTTTAATATATGATTCCTGTGATTGAGCGATCAGAAGGCTGTAACCGTTATCAGAAGCAATTTTTTCTATACCTGCAAGAGCCTCTGCCATAAAATAACTGTTCAGTCTTGGAACAACAACACCTATTGTTTGTGTCTTTTTCTGACGCAAATTACTGGCAAATTTATTATGACGATAACCCATCTTATCTGCAGCCTCTGTTATCCTGTTCCTTGTTTCCCTGCTTACATGGGGTTTATTCTTCAAAGCCCTGCTTACCGTTGAAGGTGACAAATTAAGTACCCTTGCCACATCATATATAGTTATTTCCCTGTTTTCTTTCATCTGAAAGCATTTATTTCCAAATATAAACAAAAACGAATGCTTTCTTTTGATCCGCAGGTTAATAATATGCAATCGATTGCACAGATTATAGTTTTTTTTCCTATTTTAACACTTTCAAATTGTTTTTGCCAGGTGAAACAGAATCCAATAAGAGTGTATTTTTCACTGACCAACAAACTCTCATGCCTTCTTATAGTTTATATATCAATAGTTTATGCGAAAAACGAGAATTCAGAAACGGGAATATCCATTATCCAGTAACAACGTGGTTTTTTATTTCGATATTTGTATAGGATCATATTTATCTAAAAAAACAAATAACCAAAAATCATTGAATATGAAACCCACATATAATTCCTATATAACACGAATGAATATTATCAGGTATACAAGTGGGTTCCACCAGGCCATTAAAAATTAAACTATAAGCTTATGAAAAGAAGAACCTTTATTACCAATTCAGTGACTGCAGCAGCCGGAACATTTATAATCCCAACCATTGTTCCTTCTTCGGTTATCGGTAAGAATCCCCCGAGTGACAGGATCAATATAGGATGGATTGGTTGCGGAAGGCAGGGAAGAGGTGATGTCATTCAGGTAATGGGATTTGACACCGCAATGGTCACTGCAGTTTCTGATGTTGATTCAAACCGTATGATTCTCGGGAAACAATTTGTTGACGGCTTTTATACCAAAAAGACGGGGAATGATACTTTCAGTAATGCAAAAACTTTTGCAGACTATAAAGACATGCTTCTTGACAGGTCAATTGATGCTGTCCTGATAACAACTCCTGACCACTGGCATTCTCAGCCGGGCATAGAAGCAGCTCTTGCAGGAAAAGATATCTACCTTGAGAAACCCACCTCTCTTACTATTACTGAAGGGAGATTGCTCAGTGATATCGTCAGGCGCAGGAATATCATACTCCAGGTTGGAACTCAGCAACGTTCCTCTTTTCAATGGAGATTAGCTGCAGAGCTTGTAAGGAACGGTCGTATCGGAAAACTCCACACTGTAAAAATCGGATTGCCGGGCGATCCTGCCGGACCGGCGGCTCCTGAAATGCCGATTCCCAAAAATCTGAATTACGATATGTGGCTTGGTTCAACCCCTGAAGTCTATTACACTGAGATACGGGTCCATCCTCAAAATGATTTTGGCAGGCCCGGATGGCTCAGATGCGAACAGTTTGGAGCGGGAATGATAACCGGATGGGGACAGCACCATTTCGATTCGGCAGCATGGGGAATGGACACTGAATTAACTGGCCCTGTGTCTGTTGAAGCTGTGGCTCAATTTCCAAAATCAGGACTATGGGACGTACATGGTGATTTTATGTCAATTGCAGAATATAAAAATGGTATAACACAAATAACAAGTGGCAACTATCCTAACGGAGTGCGATATGAAGGAACAGAAGGCTGGATTTTCGTTTCCCGCGGAAGTTATAGGGCTACAGAAAGTGACCCGATCACTGAGGCCCAGGAATCCAAAGCTCTTGATGCCAGTGATCCCAAACTGCTCAGCTCAGAAATTGGTCCCAATGAAATTCATCTGTATGAAAGCACATCACAACCCGGCAACTGGCTGGAATGTATCAAGTCACGCAAAGAACCCATCTCTCCTGTTGAAATAGGCCATCGTGCCTGCTCTGTGTGTCTTGTTACTCATATTGCCATGAAACTTGGCAGAAAACTATACTGGGATCCGGACAAAGAGAGATTCATCAATGATGATGAAGCAAATAGCATGCTATCCAGGCCTCAGCGTGCTCCTTACGGAACAGATTACATTAAAATAAGCTGAAAAGAAGAAATCTACCAGACTTTCAACCCTGCTATACAACACAGCAGGGTTTATTTTTGACCTGTGCCATACCAAACTTAATCCTGGACTTCGTTTACAATCTCTATCTTTTGGAGTCTTCTGATCTTCTGAATGAACAATCCTTCATAGAACATAATTTGCAGGGATAAGCCATTCTTTTAACATCATGCCCGGCACCTATAATGCCACTTACAGATTTTAAAGGATCCATCAAAGCTGAAGAAGTCAGCCTGATACCACAAAAATTATCCGGGAAAAGACTGAACAGTAAATGTTGTTCCGAAAGATCCCATCCACAATAACCCGGACTGAAACGGCTGGTAACGCCCCTGCCTGAAGATGCCATAAACTGTTGCAGTTGATCATGCATCGTTTCAGCAGCTGCTTCGGCTATTTCACTTCCGATAATATTATAAATATATCCACGCAGAAAATCACCCCTTTTCATTGCTTCACTACTTTTTACTACTATCTCTTCTCCTGCTGTCGCAAGAAAAAAAACAATTATTTCTGAGTTTCTAAGCTGATTGAAAATTATTTTCCCCACATTAAAATCCAGATCGTTGATTTTTAAACTCATTTCTGGAATGTTGAAGGTAAAATTTTCGAATATTCTGTATTCTGCCCTGATATTGGGAAAAGATCCTGACTCTTTAAGTATTTCTTCTATAGTCAGTGATATGGGTTCATCAGAAGTTCCTTTGTCATAACCCAAAATGTTTTCTATGTGGCCTACATCCAGATGCAGGTCCTTAAAATCAAAAATAAAAGCTGACAATGCCATATCAGTCTCCGAATTAGTATCAATTCCCTGACAAAGGACAGAATGGAAAATGATTATTATTCCCTGAGAGAGGAAGGGGGATTTAATCCCGACTCTGTCACTATCCTCTTAACAATTTCTTCCCATCCGAGAGTCATCAGGTGTATCCCGTTTATCCCTTTTTTGTTTTTCAGTGAGTCAATTATTTCCAGTGATATTGTAAGTCCCTCTTCAGCCTCCCCGTCACCGGCATTTTCCATCCGTTTGAGGACATTATCAGGTAAAAAAACCCCTGGCACTTTTTCATGAAGAAATTTTGCAATCTTGTAACTTTTCAGCGGGGTTACTCCTGCTAAAATAAATACTTTATCAAGAATATTTCTTTTATCCATCTGTTCAAGCCACGATTCCAGTCTGTCAGGTTCAAAGATTAAATTTGTCTGTAAGAATTGTGCGCCGGAATTCACTTTCTTATGATCGCGTATTGCCTGTAACTCAGGATCCTGTACCATAGGCGATGTTGCAGCACCCAGAAAGAACATGGGCGGATATTTTATTTTTCTTCCGTCAAGGTAAATCCCTTCATCTCTCATCCTTCTGAGTATCCACAACATCTGTACAGAGTCAAGATCCACAAAATTCATGCTGCCTCTTGGTGAAGGACCGGCTTTCGGGCTGTCACCTGTTATACACAATATATTTTTAACTCCGAATTGACCACAGCCTGTAACCATAGACTGAAGACCCGTCCTGGATGTATCCCGGGCTGTTATTTGTAACACTGCCTCAGCATCCAGGTCATGAGCAACCTTGCAACCTGCCATACTCGACATTTTGGGATTAGCGGAAGAAGAATCTGTAAAATTAATTGCGGTCACCCATGGTTTGACGAGTTCTATTTCCCGTATCAGCTTTGCAGACTTTGCACTCAGAGGCGGAGTCACTTCTGTGGCTACGACAAACTCTCCCGCTTTTAGTCTTTTTTCAAGTAGAGAAGCCGGTTCGCTGTAAGAAGGAGCATGGTATCGGGAATCTCCGTTCCACCATCCGGGCTGACGTATAGTCTTGAAAACTGAATCCCATACCTCTTTTTTATGTTTTTTGTCTTTGGAGAACAGGCTCTTAACAAAACGTGCAGTACCTGTAACCCTTATCTGTCTGATAACATCACCCCATGTTTCCGTGCCGGTCTTGTTCCAGTCAAGTGGAGGCAATACTTCAAGAAGGAGTTCTTCCCTTCCCTTTTTTTTTGCTTTGCTATAAATAGCATGCCAGATACATTTTCTTGTTTCATCAATATAACAATTCCCTTCCCTGGTCACTCCACCGCAAGGGCCGTTCCGTAATCCTTTGGGACATTCCATAGGACATATAAATGCCGTTTCCTGCAAGAGACAATTACCACACATACGGCAACCGAACACAGGACCTTTGACTGCCAGTTCTATCCTGGCAAGAAGGCGTGATGAAAATTTCTCCTTCTTAAAAGGATAAAAAGCAGGCTGCCATCTCCGGGCCGGTTTAAACACTGACATAAATGCAGATATTATAATATTGAATTTTACTGTCGACTCTGGAAAAATTCAACGAACCTGACTGCGAAGTCATCTCTCCCAAGAACAAGGTCGGTAGCCCTTACCATAGCTGTAATTTTTTCAGGATTGGCAATGGGACAGGTAAGCCCATTATATATTGACACAGCCATAAAGGAAGCATTAAGTGATTCTCTGTCAGGTAATCCGAAGGATATGTTACTGGCACCCTGAGTAATATTATGGCCCAGTCTGGTATGAATCAGCCTTATTGTTTCAAGAGTAACAATACAAGCCTGAGGGTCGGCGCTGACAGCCATAGCAAGCGGATCAATAATGATATCTTCAGCTTTGATACCAGCACTAATGGCTCTTTCAATAATCTTTTCAGCTATTGCCAGCCTTTTCTCAGGAAAATGTGTTATCCCGTCATCATCCATACATAACCCGATTATAGCAGCTCCATATTCTCTGGCAACAGGTAATAGTGTCTGTAATGATTTCTCTTCTCCGTTCACTGAATTAATAAGACATTTGCCTTCTGCAACTTTTAGAGAAGCTTCTATAGCCATGGGATTGGGAGAATCAAGACACAGGGGAACATCAAAATGCTCCTGAAGTACTTTTACAGTTTCCGGGAGCAGTTTAACATCATTAACTCCGGGAAACCCAACATTCACATCAAGTACATCAGCTCCGGCTTTTATCTGGGTTTCTGCAAGTTCCAGCACGAAGTCAAAATTATTTGCCTGGAGAGTGGATACAAGTTTCTTTCTCCTTGTGGGATTGATGCTCTCACCAATAATAACTACAGGTCCTTCAGTGCTAATGGCAACCTCTTTCGTTTTTCCTCTGAGTGTTGTTATCATACTTAGTCAGGATATGTTTTTATGATACCAGTTTATTCAGATAACTGACAGCCCCCTGGGGATCAGGAGAATAGAAATCCGCTCCTATCTGCAAACAAAAGTCCATTGTCACTGGAGCACCACCAACAAGGACGATAAGGTCTGAGTGCTTTTCCTTTATTGCTGAAACAGTATTTTTCATATTTTCCATAGTAGTTGTAAGAAGAGCTGATAGTCCCACAATAGCATCCGGATTCTCTCCTATGGCCTTAAGAAACTTATCAGTACTGACATTAACACCCAGATCAATAACTTCCCATCCTCCTCCTTCTATCATCATAGATACAAGGTTTTTACCAATATCATGCAGATCACCATGGACAGTACCAATAATGAATTTTCCTTTTCTCCTTGTCTCTCCCGATACAAAAAATGGTTTTAAATGTTCCATTGCAGCACTCATTGCTTTCGCTGCCATAAGCATTTGTGGAACATATATCTGCTTTTTGCTGAATTTATCTCCAACTACCGACATGGCCGGGATCAGTGCATCATCAAGAATCTCTCCCGGTTTAATGCCTGACTCGAGAGCAAGTTTAGCAAGTTCATCAGCTCCTTCCTGCCCCTTCATGTCAGGGGGATATGGAGATGCCTTGTTTATTTTACCGAATTCGACACAATGTGATATCTTTTCAAGAATTTCATTCATTATCGTTTTGTTTTATAGAAAATATAATAAATATCAACCTAAAATCCACATTCTACTTCCAGCTTCAAATTTATAAATATATTTTAGTAATGCAACCGATTGCATTACAGTAAATGTCTGATAGTAAAAAGCACCCGGCTTTGAAACCGGGAAGCCTGTTGATGCTATTCCTTATCCTGATAATAAACATATTGAAACTGGTGTTTTACTTAAAATAAAAGATATAAAAGATATCTTAAAGTTAGTTTCTTTGTAACTAATCAGTTTCTGTAAAATTAAGTGTTATTAACAATTATTCTCTCTGAGTCAACATTTTTTGTATTTGTGTTTAGTTGTTTTTTGAAAATGAGTACATATGAACAAATATTATTTTAGTGTTTGATAAATAAGCGGTTACGTTCTTTGATACAATGGATTTCAGTGGTAGTTTTGTAGCACAGACTATGGAAGCATAGGATAAAATAATCATTGAAGATCTGAAGCGCATCGTAATGATGCAAGCCAGGGAAATTACCCGATTGATGACAAAAATCACCGTTCTTGAACAGCAGTTGGAACGATACACAACAAGAAAAGACAGCAGTAACAGTTCTCTCCCCCCTTCTAAAGACGAGAACAGGCCTCCACGTACCAGTAGTTCTTAGGGAAAAAGGGGGTCGTAAAGCAGGAGGACAACCAGGGCATGATGGCAACACTCTTAAGATGACAGCCAACCCTGATGAGATTGTTGAACATCGTGCATGTTTTTGTTCTGAATGCGGGAAAGATGTTAGCAGCCAGCCTTTTGAGCTTTTTGGAAAGAAACACTGGTTCTGGACCTGGCAAAATAATCGAGCTACTTATATTGCTGCTTCTGACAACCGGGACACAACTACGATCAATGAAAATATTAATGGAATTTCCAATGAAGCTGTCCTTGTTCATGATTGCTGGAAGGCTCACTTTCAAACCCCGGTAGGCAACCATCAGCTTTATACAGCTCATCTGGAGCGTGAGACCAAATACCTTGAAGAGCGTTACAAAGCGGACTTTAGGCACTCTAGGCACTCAAAACTCCAGGCACTGATTAGTTACCTCGTTTATAATTATCATGAACCAGAAGCTTTTGCAAAAGCCTGTCCGGTCCTCTCCATAAAACTTTGCTCAGTGAAGCAGCTGAGCTACTTCTTTAATCTTTAAGCTGGAAGGAAGCTTGTACCATCTCATTGCATTCTCCCTGTATAATTTATCCACAACTGTCTTTGGCAGTTTAAGTCCAATAAATATACAAAATTTGATTTTGTTGCTTCTCTGAATCCGCATTGAAAACCATTTCAATTAAACTGATCTCACTTACATTAGTGTTATTACGTAAGCCGATGCCGCACCTGCAGGCCCTTTTTACCTTTCAGAGGGGCAAGGGGGTGTTTGTTTCACCAGTTTCTCTCCTTCATAAACCTGTCAAGAGCCTCATCGGTCATGGGTAATTTCCCGTGTTGTTGTTTGACAAATTCCAGAAAGTCTTTTATTATCTCCGGTGGCCACTGGCTGTCAATCTGACC
>Ga0209723_1000808_pt1 | contig 54306 bp, 46 predicted proteins | sample BiotimSIPDNA_2_FD_185750 | JGI IMG/M metagenome (GOLD analysis project Ga0209723, IMG submission 185750) | Anaerobic biogas reactor microbial communites from Washington, USA - Biogas_R2 time_0 SIP DNA (SPAdes) (version 2) | ecosystem: Engineered > Bioreactor > Anaerobic > Unclassified | place... | reverse complement strand
ATAGCCCTTCAGGCAGCCATGGAGGGATATGAGGTTTCGACGATGGATGATCTTGCCTCGGTAGGCGATATCTTCGTGACTGCAACCGGATGTTGCAAAGTCATAACCGGCGAGCACATGCGGCGCATGAAGGACAAGGCGATCGTCTGCAATATCGGCCACTTCGACCACGAGATAGAGATGTCGTGGTTTAAAAATCATTCCGAGGTGAAAAAATCCACGGTCAAGCCGCAGGTGGATATCTACACATTTCCGGAAGGGAATCAGATAATAATTCTCGCCGAAGGGAGGCTCGTGAATCTTGGATGCGCTACAGGGCATCCATCCTTCGTGATGAGCAATTCATTCACCAATCAGTGCCTTGCGCAGATCGAGCTCTTTACGAAAAAATACGATGTCGGAGTGTACATGCTTCCGAAGAGATTGGATGAGGAAGTGGCGAGGCTCCATCTTGCCAAGCTTGGCGTGAAGCTGACCAAACTTACAAAAGAGCAGGCTGATTACTTAGGCGTTCCGGTAGAAGGTCCTTATAAGCCTGATTTTTACAGATATTGACGTATCTTCGGTTTTTGAAATTGACGCTTTCAGGTTATGTTGTTTTAAAGGTGTCAGATGACCAGAAAATACATAGCGATCGCCGGTAATATGGGCTCAGGTAAATCGAGTCTGGTCGACTTTCTTTGCAAGCATTTTGCGCTGAAGCCTTTTTTCGAATACAACGATTTCAACCCTTTTCTGCCGCTCTTCTACAAGGACATGAAGAGGTGGGCCTTTCATTCGCAGATGCACTTCCTTACGCACAAGTTCCGCATTCATCGAGAGCTGGATAGCTGCCCCGATACGGTGGTGCAAGACCGGTCGATCTACGAGGACGCCGAGATCTTCGCCTTCAACCTTTTCAAGCAGGGGTGCATGTCCAAGGATGAATGGCGTACTTATTGCGACTTGTACGAAACGATGATTTCCGCAATCAAACCTCCGGACCTGCTCATCTATCTGAACTGCCCCATCAAAACGCTGAAGAAGCGTATAGCCAGGCGCGGCAGGGCGATAGAAAAAAATGTTCCTGACGAATACATAAAGAGGCTCGAGCGGTACTATAAAAGATGGCTTTCAAAATACGACAAGTCGCCTGTTCTCGAACTTTCCACGGAGAGGATGGACTACATAGAGGACTTCATCCATCGTCAGGATCTTATGAAGTCCATATCGAAACATCTATGATGTTCTGGTAATTCCACGTTCGAGATTTCGCCAGAATCGAATGGGGATCTATTCGCTTTTTCCGAAGTCGACCACCGGGGCCTTTTCCGATCCTTCGTCAGCCTTGAAATAGATGTCTTCCCTGCTGTAGCCGAGTATGGATGCGATGATGTTGTTTGGGAAGATCCGTACATAGGTGTTGTACTGTCGTACGCTGTCGTTATAGCGCATTCTTTCAACCGTTATTCTGTTTTCCGTTCCTGCAAGTTCGTCCTGCAGGGAGATAAAATTCTGATTGGCCTTCAGGTCCGGGTATCGCTCCGCTACCACTAAAAGTCGCGAGAGGGCGGAGGAGAGCTCGCTGTTGGCGGCGATTTTATCAGGCACGGTCGATGCCTGTCCGACTTTCGCCCTTGCGTTTGTAACTTCGGTTAAGACCTCTTCCTCGTGCGCGGCGTATCCCTTCACGGCGTTGACCAGGTTCGGGATAAGATCAGCGCGCCTTTGCATTACGTTTTCCACTTGGGACCAGGAGGTTTTCACGTTTTCATTCAGTGTTACGAGCATGTTGTATTTGCCCGCGCAGCTCCCTCCTCCGACTATCACCAGAATTGCCAGAAGCGCTATGATCACTATCCATTTTATTTTCATGGTATCTCCTTTGGGTTCCATATTGATTTTAATTCCACATGAACGACTTTTACATCCTATCGACGAAGTTAGTTATGATGGAGAGCTCTGTCAAGTATCGCTCGAACATCAGGATGGCCTCCTCTTTTCTCGGGAGAAAGGATTTTCCCTGCCTTATCTGCGCGATTTCTAAAAATATCTCGGGATTGAAATTTATTTCAGCAGCGATGAGCTCTATTATGGCCCTTGCATCGCGCGGAGGATTTTTGTCAAGGAGCATGAGCACTCCGCGAAAGACGGCCAGAAAAGTGGAAAATGACTTCACGCACATTTCAGCGACAAGCCTCGGAGCGTCGCAGTTTTCGGCATAGAAAGAACGGAGATGGAGGAGTTTTCCCTTGAGTTCGCTTTCGCACTGGTGACGAAGATTTTTCGTGTCTATATCGAGCTGTTTGAAGGGGTCTTGTCCAAGTATTACCTTGTGCTCGTTGCTGATGTCGATGAATTCCAGCGGAAATACATCCGATGAGGTTTCGATGTGACGCGGGTCGAAGAAGTAGGGTGGAGGGTTTCCCTTTTTCACCCATTTTTTTACCACATGGTTTGATTTAGCTAGCATCCCCGGTGACGGATCTGTGAGCACGCATATGATGTTGTAATCGGAATAGCGCTTGGAAAACTCGCTGCGTACCGATGATCCGTAGAGAACAACCGATTTGAGCTCTGGTCCGTATATCGCTTCCAGTTTTCTGGCCAGTTCGTTTGGCGTCATAGAAACTCCCTTTTTGCGAGTTAGAATTTATGCGCGGAAATTCTAACCAGAATTTTTGAATTATCACCATCCTCGCGATGCTCCGCCTCCGCCGGATATACCGCCGCCGAATCCTCCGAAACCGCCGCCGAATCCCCGGCCGGTTCCTCTGTGGCCCGAGCTTGAGAGAAAAAATAGAAAGAGATGCGGATAGCGAATGAATATAGTCATCATGAGTACGAGAAGGAATATCTTTCCGATCGTGGCGAGCGGCCCGGAATTTTCGCCAGTGGCGGAGCTTTCAGACATAACCACAAGCCTTTCGGCGTTTTGAGGATCGAAGTGGATGTTTTCTTTTTTGGCTATGGTCTGAACGATTACGGCCGTCCCAGCCGTTATCCCGCCGTCTATGTCGCCGACCTTGAATGCAGGCAGGACGTATTGATCCATGATCCGCCCCGCCAGTGCATCGTTGATGGAGCCCTCAAGGCCATAGCCCACTTCGATTCTTACTTTTTTGTCGTTTGGTGCGATCAGAAAGAGCAACCCGTCGTCCTTCCCCTTCTTGCCGATTCCCCAGGTTCTGAAGAGATCGGTGGCGTAATCCTCGACAGGAATTCCATCCAGGCTGCGAACGGTTGCGACCGCTATTTCGATTCCGCTCTCTTTTTCGAAGTAGGAAAGCAGCGAGTTCAGTTCGGAGACGGTTTCGTTTTTCATCACGCCAGCATCATCCGTGACAAATCCCTTCGGAGATGGAAACTTTGCGAAGAGAGTCGATGGGATTAAAAGGAGTGCCAGCAGTGCTGCGAGTTTCATTTTCATCGTGCTAAGTCTATAGCGGATGGATGGATTCGATGCAAGGACAGCGGGTGGGGCTGGAAATCAGCATATTCTCCATTGCCCTGCCCGTTATGGAAGCCTCCTTTCCCAGCGGGTGCGACTGCATCGATGCGAGGGAGGTGGGAGCCATCCTGTTTTCTGGCGGATTTCTATACGTTCTTGACAGGGTGCTCGCAAGGGATAGATTCAGCCGAAATCAGATCGGGAGGGAGCCATTGTGAAGATGAAACATTTTCTTGCCGTCATCGCGTTTTTTGCCGTTGCAGGGGTGCTGGTCTTCGCATTCTCTCCGAGGAGGTACGAGGCTACCTTCTATCCGATGGGGCCGATACCTGTTAAGGTTGTGGCCTATGGCAAAAACTATCTCGGCTTTAACAAGGCGATCTCCATGGTCGAAGGGAGGGTTCAATCTTTGGTTAAGGTATTTAGCGCTTACGATCCTCTCAGCGAGCTTTCAAAGATCAACGAGCGCGCTTTTTCCTCCCCTGTGGACGTCAGCGACGACATGAAGAGTATCATTTCCCTGTCGAGAAAATGGAACACGATCACGAGCGGTGCTTTCGATCCGACTGTGGCCCCCGTAATTTCCCTTTGGAACAGGGCTGCGAAGGAGGGGAGAGTTCCCTCCCACCAGGAGATATCCGGTGCGATATCGGTCATTGGTATGCGAAAGGTTGAAACCGTCGACGGAGAAAAGGTCCATTTCGCCGAGCAGGGTCTCTCCCTGGACTTTGGCGCTATCGCCAAAGGATACATCGTCGATGCAGCTGTAGAGGATATGCTTTCATCGGGAGTCTTGGCGGGTGTGGTCGAGGCTGGAGGGGATGCCTACGTTTTCGGCGACAGGCCTCTCACGGTAGGAATTCAGGATCCCTTCGAAGAGGGGAAACTCATCGGAACGATCGAGATAGAAAACTGCGCCGTCGTAACGTCTGGCAACTATGAGCGCTACCACGAAATCGGGGGCAAGCGCTATTCGCATATCTACAACCCCATGAGCGGGCTGCCGGTTGAAAACAGCATCGTCAGCGTTACCGTAGTAGGGGGAAGCGCTGCTGATGCCGATGCCATGGCGACATCCGTGATGCTGATGGGGCTTCATTCCGGGATCCAGCTCTCTGGCAGGGTGGAACTTCCATGTATCATCGTCGAGAAGACGGGGGATCTCTCGGTGCTGTGGGTGGCATCCGCGCTTGCCGATCGCCTAAAACCGAGTGATGAATGGAGAAACAGAGTCAGGATCTATTGATGAAGGTGCCGCGATTTGGAACGTATAAATAAAATCAGAATTTCAGGCCTTTCTATCGCATCCTTTTTGATGATGCTGTCCTATGCGATCGTGCGCCCTTCAGCGGAATCCCTTTTCCTCGCCAGCCATGGCAGCGAGTCCCTCCCATACGTCTGGCTTTTTGTAGCGGCTGCGATGCTATGCGTGCTCTATCTCTACAACAGGCTCATAGCGGTGACGGATCTGATCTCGATGGCCGGATGGGTTTCTCTCGCCAGCGCCTTGCTTTTTTTGCTGTTGATAATTGCACATTCCGCCCGGATTCCTTATTCCGATTATGCGATCTATGTTCTGAAGGACATCTACGTCGTAATACTCGTTGAAATTTTCTACATGTATTCGAACTCGGTTTTTCCGATCAAGAGCGCGAGGTGGCTCTACGGGTACTTCGGGGCGCTGGCCGCCGCCGGAAGCGTCTCGGGAAATCTGTTGATCGGTTATCTCGCCCTTGAATTCGGGACTCTGATGGCGCTCTCCTTCACCATTCCGATTTTGGTGATCCTGTGGCTTCTCAGCATTCCGTTTGCAAAATCGGCCAGCTTCGGAACCCCTCTTGTAGAGCATCGCGGCGGGGTGAAGATGGGCGAGGCGGCTTCCATCGCCAGACGAAGCTCCTATCTTCTGCTGATCATGGCGCTGATATTTACTGTGCAGATAGCGGTTACGCTGATCGATTTTCAGTTCAACGGTGCGGTCGAGTCGGCCTACCCTGATATGGATCTTCGCACCGGCTTCATGGGCAAGGTGTATGCCTTCATCAATTTTGCGACCTTCGCTATGCATCTGATGACCGGCCCGATACTCAGGCTTGCCACCGTTCCGGGGGTCCTGGTAGCCATTCCGTTTATACTCGGCGCGAACGTCATATCCTTTATCGCCCTTCCGACTATTATGGTCGCCGTCGTTGCAAAATCGGCGAGCAAGATATTCGATTACACGATTTTTAAATCCTCCAAGGAGATTCTCTATATCCCGCTCTCGTACGAAGAGCGTACGGTGGGCAAGGCGATCGTCGATATGTTCTCATACAGATTGGCGAAGGGGGGAGCCTCCCTTCTTTTGATGGCGGTGATAGCGGTGGGGCTGGTCGGCTACGTCGGCTATCTTTCACTGCTGTTGATCATCGTCTGGTTGATTGTGGCACTTGCACTCTCAGTAAGGTTCAGGCGGAAGGTTTCCCGTCGCGAGGAAATTATGGGCATTAATTATAATTAATATTTATAGTCAGATAATTATATCTAAATAATTATAATTATATATCAATAATTTTTAGCTAAGCAGTTGAATTATCCGACGCCTGATGCTAGCCTCCCGCCTGTTCATCACAATTGCGAGGGAGGTTAAAAATGTCCTCTATGATATCCTACAATTCAGCTTCTGGAGCTCTTCAGTTTGCCGGAAGCGCCATCAATTACGCGTTTTGTTATCCGAATATCGGAACCGCACCATTTTTTGTCGGCCTCGATCCCAGAGTTCCTCCGTCGATGGATGCTGAGATACTCAAAGTCCTTTTTCGGTCATCGCAGTACAAGGCCTTTGAGGCAAAGGATCTTCCCGCGGCGCTTCCTTCGGGGCTGCGCTTCTACGATGTCAGCGAATATATGCCGACCTATATGCGTGAGAAGTTGGGAAGGGATGCTTCTGTTCCCGGGCCGAATTGTTATCACGTCGTTATGTCCAATTTTTACGGCGATGGGTTCAAGGACAGGTATGTCCATGATGAAGAGATCGCATATTATCTCACTCGCGATTTCAGGTTTGATTCGCAGGGGGGCGGTCTCTTCGGCAGTGCTTTGATATTCGTGAATAAGGGAGATGCTGCGAATGATGTCGGCATGGGTTTGTCATCAGGGAACGAGGCCCCTCGCTTCGGCCTCACCACATTCGGAATTTATACCCCGGCACTTCCCGCAATCAAAAGGCCGTCGCGCATACCGAGAGACCTCGGAGGGGCGCATGTCCATGCCTTCGAGTCGGGGCTCAGGCGTGCGCCGGAGGTCGATTATCTCTCCTTGATGGAAACTTCCGCTGGGAATTTCGTCACGTCGGCGGGAGGTTCGTTTCCAAAAATCTTTAGAGGAATTAATCCCGGCGTTCATGGCGCCTTGAATCTCATCGCAGGGACGGTCTTCCAGAAGGGGTGCTACGGTGAATTCTGCGGATATAAAATAGTCCCCGCAGCTCGTGCAATGTCCTCGATAGAGATGAAGCGAGGAAGATTCGAACCCCCTCCAGAACTCGAAAAAGACGCCCATTTCAGGGCGGTATATTACCTTCCAAATCCGGTCTCCAACCATGACCGCTTTGGGTATAACGAGGCGCTTGCCAAGGAGTTTGCACGCTACGTACCGCTGATCGAACACTATTCGAAGCGCTTTCGCAGCGTGAAGGATCTGGCTTGGGGAAACTTCACGGATAGAAGAATCGACCTTCTTGCGATCGAAAATATTTGGCGCCTAGAGGCTAAAATTCGGGCTGTGATGTCGGCTGAGCCAAATCCTATGAACGCACTGCTGAAGGTAGACAAGGAGACCGCCGAAAAATATCTGGAGATGAGGAGCCTCGCATGGCAGTACCAGGCCATGGTCGAAAAGTTTGCGGATATCGGAGAAACCTGGTCAGATAGCCGCAAAAAAGAGTTCCTAGAGGAACTCTATCGTAAAAACTATGTCACCTTGGGGTCGCCGGAACTGTTGGAAGAAATCGGACTGTATCTTGATTTTATGGGGGTTCCAGCTGAGCGCAGAAAGGGCATTTCTGAAAGGGCGGTAGCTGCGATTGGAAAATATGATCCGGTCCTTTTTGCTTCGAGCAACGGTTCCCGTGGGGTTCCCTTCATGGAGATACTGCGCTCTGAATCCGGCCTGTAAAACGGCCGAAAGTTTTTGCACAACAATTTCACCAAATTGCCCATGAGGGAGTGCGGGGTGAGCCCCATCTTGTCGGGGGTTCTGAGCTGTCGTTATCAGGAGATCCCCATGGGAAATGACGTCTGCATCCGTTCAACAAACCCTGAATATTGTGAGGATCTTGCCTCCCAGCGCCTGCAGCCTTCCGACGGGGAGGGTGCCACGATAGACCTTCGGGACGGAACACAAAATCTTCATCTTCATCTTAATCCTGATTCTGATCTTAATAACGATTATTTTCGAATATAAGTTAGTCTTACAAAATGCTGATCAAAGATCAGGGATCAGGATTCTACCCCCTCCCGCAACAACCGTGACTTATGACTGGTGACTCGTGACTGGTGAGCGGTCGGAACCCCGCGCAATAGCGGCGGCTTAGTGCCGCGGGAATGACATTCATGGTGTCATCCCCGAATGACGAAAAGGTCGCCATCCCCTCACCCCCCTTTTCTTATTGATATCCTTGAGTCTTTTTGTATAAGGGCGCATCTTTTCGATTCCGCAGGAGATACCATGCTAAAAGAGATGACCAAGGGCCTTTTCAAGGAGAATCCTATTTTCATCCTTATGCTTGGACTGTGCCCATCCCTCGCCGTTTCGGTTTCGCTTCAAAACGCCGTTGGAATGGGGCTAGCTGCGACATTCGTCCTTGTCTGCTCCAACGCCATGATCTCCATCTTTGGAAAATTCTTCCCTTCCAAGATCAGAATCCCCTGCTTCATAGTCGTTATCGCGACCTTCGTCACTGTCGTTGAAATGGTGATGGGTGCGTATCTGCCTGCGCTCAACCAGTCGCTTGGAATTTTCATCCCTCTGATAGTCGTCAATTGCATCATCCTCGGTCGGGCCGAGGCCTTCGCCTCCAAAAACGGCGTACTTCCATCCATCTTCGATGGGATGGGAATGGGGCTGGGGTTTACCCTTTCCCTGATGCTGATAGCCTTCATACGCGAGGTCTTGGGCTCCGGTAAAATCTGGGGGATCACGATAAGCTCGTATTTCACCAACGAAGCTTTTTTCAAGCCTGCTGCCGTGATGGTCATGGCCCCAGGCGCCTTCGTCGTAATAGGCCTTATCATGGCGTGGATGAATTACAGAAGGGCGAATAAACGGACAAGACCAGTCTGATTTTAAAACGGAGAGGATATGCAGTCATATTTCATGCTCTTTATTTCGATAGTACTCATAAATAATTTCGTATTGGCGAAATTTCTCGGCCTTTGCCCCTTCATAGGAGTGTCCAAACAGATAAAATCTGCGCTGGGAATGGGGGGAGCGGTCATCTTCGTCATGACGATGGCATCGGCGGTTTCATGGGTCGTCTATCGCTACCTGCTCGCCCCCTCTGCTGAAAATATATTTTTCTCATTTATGGGAGCCGGAAAGACGCCGATCGATTTTGATTACACCTACCTTACTACGATAGTTTTCATCCTCGTCATCGCCACATTGGTTCAGTTGGTAGAGATGTTTCTGATGAAGGCGCTTCCCCCTCTGTACGAGGCGCTTGGAATATATCTTCCCCTCATCACTACAAACTGTGCGGTGCTTGGCGTGGCGCTTCTAAATATCAGCGATTTCGGGATGCTTCAGAACGCGGGGGATAGCTTTTTCAGGACGACGATTCAGGGCTTTGGCGGAGGAGTAGGCTTTCTCCTTGTAATACTGCTGATGAGCGGAATCCGCGAAAAGCTGGACAATGTTCAGCTCCCCGAAGCGATGAAGGGGGCGCCGATCGCATTCATATGTACGGGACTCATGTCGCTTGCGTTCATGGGATTTGCCGGGCTGGTGAAGTGACGATAAAAATTGTGAAGCACGTTTCTGAATTTTTCTGAAAACTTTTGTGTGAGGCGTTATGTTGCCAGCAATCATAATACTATGTTCGTTGGGCCTGCTGTTTGGGGTAGGGCTCTTCATCGCGTCGAGAGTCTTTAAGGTTTATGTGGATCCGAGGGTCGTTAGCGTGGAGCACGTCCTGCCCGGCGCCAACTGCGGTGCCTGCGGACTTGCGGGGTGCTCGTCCTTTGCCAAGGCGATAGTTCATGGAAGCGCGGAGATCACGGGGTGCATACCCGGCGGAGAGGCCGTCGCCCATCTGGTCGCCGACATCATGGGGGTCGAGGCCAAAACCGTTGAGAAGGATGTCGCTGTCATGATGTGCCATGGCAGGGATGTGCAGGACAGATTCGAATATGATGGAATAAAAACCTGCGCGGCAGCAAACCTCATTCATGGCGGCCCAAAGGAATGCAGCGTCGGCTGCATCGGCTACGGCGACTGTGCGGCAGCCTGTTCCTTCGACGCTATTCACATGGTTGACGGTTTTCCTGTGGTAGACGAATCGAAATGCACCGCATGCGGAAAGTGCGTCGCCGTGTGCCCCAAACGCCTCTTCAAAACTTTACCGGTTGCAAAGCTCGTTCACGTAGGGTGTGTTAACTGCGAGTCTGGAAAATTAGTCCGCAGATATTGCAAGGCTGGATGCATCGGATGCAAGAAGTGCGAAACTTCATGCAAGTTCGACGCGATTCACGTCGTCAATAACCTGGCGGTCATAGATTATGAAAAGTGCGTATCGTGCGGCATCTGCGCGAAGGAGTGTCCGACCGGTGCGATATTCAGCCAGAGGGAAGTTAGAAAGGCAGCCGGCCTGTGGCCGGTGAAAAAGTCCAAAGAGGCTCAGGCGCAGCAGTGATCGCCCCTCTCTTTGCAAAATGGATCGGAAAAATATGAAGACATTTTCACATGGCGGCGTTTATCCACCTGAAATGAAACATCTGTCGAAAGACGTGGCGCTCGAAAAAATCGCGATGCCGAAGACTTTGATTCTGCCGGTCTTGCAGCATATCGGATCGCCTGCGAAGAGCATCGTCTCGGTGGGCGATCTGGTAAAGAAGGGACAAGTGCTTGCGGAGGCCTCCGGTTATGTGTCGGTCCCGGTTCACGCACCTACTTCAGGTGAGGTTTCTGCGATAGTTCAGCGTGCTATCGTCAGCGGGAAGGTCTGCGATCATATAGTTATAGAGGCGGACGGTCAGGAGGAGTGGCTGGATGGCATTCTTGAAAAACGCGAGTGGCAGAGCCTCGACGGAGAAGAGATCAAGGAGATAATAAAGAATTGCGGAGTTGTCGGCCTCGGCGGTGCGGCGTTCCCGACTCATGTCAAACTCTCTCCGCCCGAAGACAAACCCATCGATGTGCTGATTCTCAATGGCGTAGAGTGCGAGCCCTACATGACCTGCGATTACAGAGTCATGATAGATAGGACCAAGGCGGTAGCCATTGGGCTTCGAATCATGATGAAGGCGCTCGGGGTTGAAAAAGCGATAATAGGAGTGGAGGCAAACAAGCCCGACGCGTTCGAGAAGATGCGCGACGCGGTCTGGTCCGATAGCGGCATCACCGCCGAGATGCTGAAGGTGAAATACCCACAGGGGGCGGAAAAGCAACTAATAGAGGCTCTGCTCGGCAGGGAAGTCTCTCCGGGGAAACTTCCATTCGATGTCGGAGTCGTTGTTCAGAATGTAGGTACGGCGCTTGCGGTCTACGAAGCGGTCTGTGAAGGAAAACCCCTTATTGAACGCGCCGTCACCGTCACGGGGGAGGGGGTGGAAAAACCCGCAAACCTGGTCGTGCCGATTGGGACATCGGTCGCCGATCTTCTGCTTCGACAGGGGGTCGATAGAAAGACAAAAAAACTCGTGATGGGCGGGCCGATGATGGGAATTGCGCTTCCATCGGCAGATATCCCAGTCGTCAAGGGAACGAGCGGCATTCTAGCGTTCAATAAAACTGTGCTTCATCGCCCAGGCCCGTGCATCAGGTGCGGAAAGTGCATAGAGGTTTGTCCTCTGCACGGCATGGCGGCTGAAATGGTGGCTGCGATAGAGGCGGGGCAGGTGGAAAAATATGAGCATCTCCATGTGCTCGACTGCGTGGAGTGTGGGACGTGCACCTTCGCTTGCCCGTCGCATAGAAGCCTCGTCCACTATATAAAGAGGGCAAAGGCCGAATACATGGCGTGGAAGTCTGAACAGTCGAAGAAAAAATGACTCTTTTTCAGCGGGAGTTCGAAATATGTCTGAACAACTTTTTGATGGCAAATTGGTGGTAGGTCCCGCGCCGCATGTGGCGACCAAGGACAGCATACAGCGGATCATGTGGAGCGTCATTATCGCGCTTGTTCCAGCGCTGATAGTCGCCGCCATATATTTCGGTTATTACGCGCTCATGGTCGTTGCGGTCTCCATGATTTCCGCCGTACTGTGCGAGGCCGCAATACAGCGTTTTAGGGGCGTTCCCGTCACCGTCTCCGACGGCTCTGCGGCGCTCACCGGCCTTCTTCTAGCATTCACTCTGCCGCCGAATGTTCCCTTGTATCTTCCGGTGATCGGCAGCGTATTTGCCATAGCGATAGCCAAACAGGCTTTTGGCGGGCTTGGATTCAACATATGGAATCCGGCGCTCGCCGGACGCGCATTTCTTCTGGCCGCCTACTCCGGGCAGATCGTGATGACGAAGTGGCCGATACTTTCCAACTATTTATTTGGAAATATAACGGTCGACGCGGTAACCAAGGCGACTCCGTGCGCCATTTTGAAAGAAGCGCCGCTTACGATTTTTTCGCACTACTCGCTGATGGATCTTTTCATCGGAAGGATCCCCGGCTCTATCGGAGAGACCTCCGCTCTTGCGCTTATCGCAGGCGGAATTTTTCTGATCGTAAAAGGATATGTGAACTGGCGCCTGCCGCTCAGCTATATAGCCACAGTCATGATATTTACCGTGTTTCTTCCTGTTTCGGATGGCGCTGGTGGAACGATATTCCTGTGGAAGGACGTCGTTTTGCAAGGAGGGTGGTTAGATCTGGTAAGAATATCAACTGCGGAGGCGTTCTCCGGCGGGCTGATGCTCGGCGCTTTTTTTATGGCTACCGATATGGTCACAAGCCCCCTTACAGGGAAGGGGCAGACGATTTTTGGAGTCGGGTGCGGAATTTTAGTTGCGCTGATACGCCTCTACGGTGGATATCCGGAAGGGGTTTGCTATTCGATACTCATAATGAACACAGCGGTGTGGGTGATAGACAGACTCACCGTCCCGCGTTTCTTTGGAGTCAAAGGTCATGTCTCAAAAGATGCCTGAGTGGTTGAAATTCCCGATCGTGCTTCTAATCGTGGCGCTTATCTCGGCTGCGAGTCTTGCGGCACTTTATTCGGTCACAAAGCCGAAGAAGGATGCGATGCAAAAGGCGCTCGTTGAGGAGGCCTTAAAGATCGTGATACCGGATGCCGATTCCTTTGAGGAGGTCACAAAGGATATTGGCGGCGAGAAGTTTTCCTTCAGGATTGCGAAGAAGGGTGGATATGCAATTGGATATGTAGCGACCGGAGCCGCTTCAGGTTATTCCAGCGTACTACAGGTTATGGTAGGGGTTGATCTCAATTTCGTGATCAAGGGGGTCAAGGTTTTGTACCAGAAGGAAACTCCAGGGCTTGGCGATAAGGTAGAGGCGCTCGATTCTAAAAGGACTTGGGGAACCGTGATTACCGGTACTAGTCCTGATGAAGGCGGACTGAGGCCATGGTTTCAGACCCAGTTCGACGAGCAGCAGGCGCCTGTAGCGGTCAACAAGGATGGCGGGGTTATAGAGGCAATAACAGGGGCTACGATATCATCGCGGGCAGTGTGCAGCGCGGTTAACGATGCGGTGGAAAAGATCAAAAAAGCTGTCGATTGATTTTTTTGTGTCCCTGAAGCGCTAAATTGTACAAATCAAGATACAGTCGCACAAGGGATGACAGCCCTCACCAGTCACGGCCGTTTGTGTCCCCCGATAATGTAAAAAATCTTCCTTGTTTTGTCGTGGCAAATGTAGGTATGACTCAAGTGTCTTCAGTCGCACTATGTTGTACAACCGGCATTATAAAAAGGAGATGCTATGAAACAAACTTTATTAGTTCTCATGGCCGCGGTCCTTCTCTTCGCGGGTTGCAAAGGGAAACAAGCTCCAGCCGATGAGACAAAACAATTGGATAACCAGCAGAAGGAGGAATTGATGGCCAGTGGTACGACATGGGTGGAACCCAAAGTTTCTACAGTGGAAGCAGATAAAAACTACATCGCACTTATAAAGACGAACAAGGGCGAGATAGTGTGCGATCTGTTTCCGAAGGAAGCTCCGCTTTCGGTGACCAACTTCAAATATCTCGCCGATGGAAAATTTTACGACGGCCTGACTTTCCACAGGGTTGTTCCTGAATTCGTCGTCCAGGGCGGAGACCCAACCGGCACGGGTGCGGGTGGTCCCGGCTATACGATTCCTGCGGAGATAAATCCGGTTCACAAACATGTGAAAGGGGCACTGGCTTGGGCGCGCACGGGCGATGAGGTGAATCCCGAGAGGCGTTCGAGCGGATCTCAGTTCTATATAACCTTGGAACCCACCCCTTTCCTCGATGGCCAGTACACGGTGTTCGGCAAGGTGAGGGAGGGGCAGGATATTGTCGATGCGATCAGGATGGGAGATGTGATAGAGACCATCGAAGTTAGAGCCGAATAGCTTTTTACAGGAGTCGTTGAAGAAACTCGAAAGAACGTCATTAATCGCTATTATATTCCCCGTGGTTTTGACGGGGTTCCTCTGGAGGAGAGGTTGGCGCGTTTCTGTGACCGGCCGTATCCGGAAGTCAAATATCAGGTCTTGATTTGCAGGGAATATCCTAGAGTGTTTTGTAGGCTCCTTGGTTTATAGTTTGAAGCTCTTTTGATCTAAGGAATCTCTGAAAAGCTAGCTATAAGCGCCTCTAAAAGCTATCTTATGAAAGCCGTCTACCACCAGTCACGGTTGTTGCGGGATCCCCGATAAAAGCACTCGGGGATGACGACCTTTTCGTCATTCGGGGATGACAAGCGCACAGCTTTTAGAGGCGCCCTGAATTTGCTGATTTTTCAGAGGTTACCTAATCTAATGTCGACGGATCGTCGATCGGGGCGTCCCAGCTCTCGAGATCCTCTTCGAAGAAGCGCCCTGCGCGGTCGGCGCCGGAGCTCGCCGCATCGAAGTCCTGCGAAGGCCTTGAGCCGAACAGGGCGGAGCCGCCGGCGAGGTTCGCCACGTCGCCGCTCGGAAAACCTTCGGGCTTTTCGAAATCCTTCGCTTCCATGTCCTTCGTTGCCTCTTTCATGAAATCCAAAAATACCGGCGCTGCGATGCTGCCCCCCGTGACCTTCTTACCGATGGGTTTTACCTCGTCGAATCCTATCCATACGCCCGCGATCAGATCCGGAACGAAACCTATGAACCATGTGTCGGTTTCATCGTTGGTGGTACCGGTCTTTCCGCCGGCCGGCTTCCCGAGTTCGCGTATTCTCGAACCCGTTCCCCCGTCGACGACGGCCTTTAGCATCTGGGTCATAAGATACGCGGTTTGCGGCGTTATGACGTGGCCCGGGGGAATCTGCTCTCCGTAGAGAGTTTTTACCTCCAAGTCGGTCAGTATGAGAGCGTCTCGTTCTATCGTCGCAAGCCCCTCGCGAAAGAGCTCGGGGTTTAGATCGGTTTCCTGCAAAACCATCTCTGCGCTTCCGACCTTGATTTTCTTTTCCCCTTCGTCGGGGGCGGCTTTTTTGTCTTTGACCGGTTTTTCTGCCGCAGCGTCAGCGGCCGGGGAGGGGCCGATGGACTGCAAGAGCTCGCCCTTCAAGTCCGTGATTTTTACTATGGCAACGGCGGGGGCCATCTTCCCCATATTTGGGAACACGGAGTAAGCCTGGACTATGTCCTTCAAAAAGACAGCGTTGGAACCGAGCGCCATCGAGAGATATTTTTCAATCGGGGTGGTGACTCCAAGCTTTCTGGTGAATGCTGTAAGATAGTGCGTGCCGATGTCGTATGTGATTTTTACCGTTGGAATATTTCGCGAGAACATGAGCGCGTTCATAAAAGATGTGGGACCCTTGTGTTTGCCATCGTAATTCTTGGGCGACCAGAACTGGTTTCTGCCAACGTTGTAGGTCACCGGCTGGTCCATGATCGTCGTGTTCATCGTGTAACCCTTGTCCAGCGCTGCAGCATAGACGAAGGGTTTGAAAGCGGATCCCGGCTGGCGCATCGCCTGGGTCGTCCTGTTGAACTCGCTCTTTTCGAAGTCGTAGCCGCCGACCATCGCCTTTATGTATCCGGTGTGCGGATCCATCGACATAAGCGCGCTTTCGATCATAGGGATCTGCGCCAGCCTGAATTCGCTGCCTGCAACATATTCGGCAAGTATGATATCGCCGGGCTTTACGATCCTCGACGGATCGCTTACGTAATTGCCTTCGTCCATTCCAAGCCAGCTGTTCGAAAACGGGCGCGCCCACGAGTAGGCGCTCTTTCCTATCCTTCCCGGGAATCTTCCGACTCTAAGGATTATTGCGTCCTCCTCCAGATAGGAGACGATTGCCTTGTACCTCTCACCCGGTATCAGCCTGACGAGATATTGAGCGCTGTCGCTTTCAGGGGGCCAGTTTATTATTTCGCCTGTGGTGGAGATCGCATTTTCCCTGTCGATTTCGGCGAGCTTTTTATCCATCTCGTCGGGGGCGACGTGGCCGAGCGGACCCCTCCATCCCTGTCTTCTGTCCAGGGATTCTATTCCTTTTCTCACCGCCGTCGCACCTGCGCGCTGCATCGGCATATTGACGGTAGTGTATATCTTGAGCCCCTTCCTGTAGAGGAAATCATCCCCATAAATTTCCTTCACTATTCTGCGCACGTGCTCTACGAAATAGGCAGCGTCCTTGTCGTTGAAAGATTTATCGACGCCAGCGGCATATATTTCGAAATGTTCCTGAGCTGCCGCATTTGCTTCATCCTTCGTGATGTGTCCCTCATCCACCATTCTGCCCAGGACATGAAGCTGACGCTTTCTGGCTTCCGCAGGATTATTGAGAGGGGAAAATGTGTTAGGAGCGGAAGGGAGCCCTGCGATCATCGCAATCTGTCCGATCGTGAGATCTTTTGGCTCCTTCCTGAAATAGTTTCTCGCTGCGGCGGCTACTCCGTAAGACCGGTTCCCGAGGTATATCTGGTTCAGGTATATGGTGAGGATCTGTTCCTTGCTGAGATAGTGCTCGATCCTCGTCGCCAGTATCGCCTCCTTAACCTTTCTGGCCAGTTTTCGTTCTCTTGAAAGGAGCAGCGCGCGTGTGACCTGCTGGGTGATCGTGCTTCCGCCCTGAGTGATCTCGCCTGCGCGGATGTTCGCTAAAAATGCCCTGACTATGGAACGAAGATCCACCCCTTTATGGTCGAAGAATCTCGCATCTTCAGAGTCGATGAATGCCAGCGCCACCATTTTTGGGATATCTTCATAAGGGATGAATATGCGGCATTCCTCCCAGAACTCTCCTATCCTCGTGCCATCGTCCGAGAAGACCTCGCTGATCACGGGGGGGGTGTAGCTGTCTATCGATGTGATATCCGGGAGTCCGCTGGCGAAGTAGAAATACGTGCCGAGCATCAGGATGAAGATGGCCGCGCAAAGCCCGACGACGGCTCCGGCGAAGCCCCTGAAGAGGCGAATAGTTCTGCCGAGAAAATTTACGGCGCCTGAAAAAATGCTTTTGAGAGACATCTTGTGCGAGAGAGGGGACTCGAACCCCTAAGATCTTACGATCACAAGATCCTGAATCTTGCGCGTCTGCCAAATTCCGCCACTCTCGCAATTCAAAAAAGCCCGACTGGGTTCTGTGCCGGTAGCACTTAACCCATTATAGATCAACGGTTTTTCCCTGTTTTTCGGGTATTTTTGCGGGGGAGGGGCTCAGGTGTTTTCCTCTTCATCAAAGACGTTGAGATCCTCCTCTTCGTCGTATAGCATCGCCCCGCAGTTCGGGCAGACAGAATCGTGTCCAACGAAGTTTCCGCAATTTGGACAGGTTTCCGGGTTTTCAAAGCTGAGTTCATCGATTTCCGGCATCACGTACCTCCCGATTATTCAACAAACAAGGGGCCGTTAGCCGGATTTTGGCTGTCGTGTCAATAAATAATTGAGTCTTGGACGGTGCGTAAATGACGATTGTTCCGAATAGTTTAGAGGCCGTCATCCCCGATCGTTACTCTTACTTTGTTATATGCGTCCCGGTTCTGCCGTGCAGGGCCGCCAGGCAATTTGAAAGCGAGGTTATGATGGCCTTCTTGCCGCCCCCCTCCAAAAAATTCAATGCGGCTTCGACCTTTGGCTTCATACTGCCCGCCTGGAATTCACCCGCGTTGAGGTAGCGCTGCATCTCTTCCACCTTTACCTCCGTCAGGGCCCGCTTATTTTCGCCCAAGAAATCGAGGTAGGCGAATTCAACCGCGGTGAGAATTACTAGCGTATCGGCCCCCACTTCTGCTGCGATCAGGGCGCTTGTGAGATCTTTGTCGATCACCGCCTCGATTCCGTAATATAAGCCTTGGCGGTTGAGCCCTATCGGAACGCCGCCGCCGCCGCCCGCTATGACTATGAATCCCTTGTCGAATAGCGCTTTTATTACATCGACCTCGAGTATCTTTATCGGTTTCGGGCTTGGGACGACGCGCCTGAAACCTCTGCCGGCATCCTCCTTCATCGTCCAGCCGCGGCCGACGCGCAGTTCGTTTGCCTCTTTCTCGGTGTAGAACATTCCTATCGGCTTGGTAGGGTTTTCGAAGGCGGGGTCATTTAAATCGACCAGCGCCTGCGAGACGATCGTGGCCACTGGCGTTGAGATTTTGCGTTTTTTGAGCGTGTTTTTTAGAACCTGCTGAATCATATATCCCATTCCGCCCTGCGTATCCGCGACGCATATATCCATGGGGAGCGGGTAGGTGGACTTTGCGGCTATTTCACTTCTGAGGATAGAGGCTCCGACCTGCGGGCCGTTGCCATGGGTCACCACCAGCCTGTCGAAGCCGTCGCTCACGAGCTCGGCGATATGTTCCATGCTTTCGTAGGTTGCGTAGAACTGATCCTGAATCGTGCCGTGTTTCCCGGGCTTACTGATTGCGTTTCCGCCCAGCGCGATTACGAGCCCGCCCTTTTTAGACATTCGATCCTCCGAGGTGAGGGTGAGCGTATAAAATGACGCGCTTTTTTCGTCAACTACTATGGGTACCGTGACTTGTGACTGGTGACTCGTGACTCGTAACTGGTTAACGGTCGGAACCCCGCGGTAGCGGCGGCTTAGTGCCGCGGGAATGACATTCATGGTGTCATCCCCGAATGGTTCTATCGGGGATCCAGCAACGACCGTGACTGGGAAAAACAGAAACTAGCTAGAAGCTAGAAAAAACCGGTTTAATCGACCTGGAGAGCTCTCCCCCCGATTTGATATCAAGTGGGGGGCGTTGGCATCACCAGATGAGGCATCCCATCTGCGCAGTAAATATTTCCTTAAAGATTAATATAATTAAATCAATATGTTACCAGCGTAGGCCGGTTAGTCGTATAACTGGCGTGATAAATGCATAGTCTGATGGCGGAGGATAAAATCATGAGAAATAGACTTCTGATCCTGGCGGTGATGGTCTTCATGCTGGGAGCCGTTGGATGCAAGGTTGTCCCCGACGACCCCGCGGATTATGACGTTAAATTTCTAAAAGGCGAAATGTCGCATGTCGTTGTGAGTTTTCCGCTCCTAAAACAAGTGGTAGTTAGTGATTGTGATTATTATGAGCTAGCACGAGACTATCTAAGTGATTTTGAAATTAAGGCTACTTTAGCGTTTAACACCGACCTTTCAATTGAGTCTTTTCTTCCTATCTGTGGGGTAACCACTCTTGCGGACTTACCTGCGATTGAGTGTAAGATTTTTCTTTCCCATAATAGAATCAACGTAGATCAAAACTTTAGTGTTAAGTTGACGGCTACTTTTGATGGCCATTCGAAACCCTTTTTCTTAGAAGAAGAATATCGGACGCCGACTCTTATTGTTCAGGTGAAAACGGATTTGGAAAAGTGTGAGGAGATGGCAGCTGGAATTCAAGATTCGCATGTTACAGATCACCGACTGTCTGCTGTTTGCATTGCGCTATGCGATGAAGATCCAACGCGTTCTTTTTGTAAACCTGTCGATATCGCTGACGACAGTGGTAGTGACGAAGAGATCATACTTGTGGACACAGTCGATAAGGAAACCCCTGCCGAGGTTGGAGAAAATATGCTGGGCTATGGTGGAGGTTCCTGCGCGCTTATGCCGACAGAGGCCGGGCAGGGGATCGCGGGAATTCTTTTCATGATGATCTCGCTCGTTCCGGCGGTGCTAAGGAGAGGGCTGAAATAAGATTACAATCTGTGGAACGCCGAGGGCCGGTCGATCGACCGGCCCTTTTTTGTGCATAGGTGAATAGCGTTTTAGATTATATTCCTGAGCGGAAATCGCTTAGCCGAATCGGCCGACAATTTGTTGCAGTAGATGCTGTTTACCGCCACGAGAATTTCCAGGATCCTGTCGCCGTTCATTATAATTTCCTTTCCGAGCGCGCCTTTCCGGAACTCTTCCTGAAAATTTAAGTCGCAGCACACGACCGAGCCTCCGCTTGCCACGGCGCCTCTGCTCATTTTCTCTGAAAGGGCGGAGGGGTCGCCTTCTGAATATATAATCGGGATCCCCCAGGTCCTGCATACCAGAGGGCGGACCTCGTAGATTTTGCAGCGCCCTTCGCTCGAGAGGAATGCGCATCCCCCGGTTTTGGATTTGACGGGCATCTCATCCCTGTTTTTCAGATGCGAGATGATCCTGTCGCGTTCGATTCGCAGGAGGGTGATGCCGTCCACGCAGCACTTCGAACATCCCTCGGAGCAGTTCATCTTTGAAGGGTTTTCATTGAAGACTTTGGAGAAAAAGGAGTCGGCCTTTTCAAGCAGGGCGAGGTAGTTTTTGAACATCTTCAAAACCCTGGCGAGCGGATGAACTTCCCGTTGTTGTCGACGATTACCCCTTTCGCGTACTTGCTTAGAAGCTCCATTCCTTTTTCAGGGCCGAGGACGAAGGCGGCCCTCGCGATTCCCTGGGCCAGCGCCGCGTCGCTCATCACGACGACAGCCCCTTTGCACTGAACGTAAGTGGGGGACTTGCTTCTCGGGTCTATTATGGCAACGCCGCGAAATTCGCTGGCGCTGATAGCCGCTATGCCGGTGTTGCTTACCACCAGGTTCAGCGCATGTCTTGCGAATGCCCCGCTGTCCTCTTCCATCGTGATTTTCCACGGCCCGTGCATCCCCTGGCCGAGTCCCCGAAATACGCTTCCCGCCTTCACCATCGCGTTGTGCATGTTGGCGTGGTAGATGTAGCGTATCATTATGTCCGCGATAAGCCCCTGCGCGAGGTCGTCGAAGCGCACCTCCATCCCCTTGCTCTTTAACTGAACGCTCTTGCTGGAGTCGTTAAGCCGGATATCCTTGTAATTGCCGCTTCCCTTGTAATAGGTGATGTCGAATGCGCCGCCCGACCATTCCGAAATTTTCTTCGCGGCCTGAAATGCGGCGAAAACCTCCGGTGAAACTTCAACCGGAGCGGCGCCCGCAAGGGAATTGACTCGGAACACCTCGCCCTGCGAATTTCTCCAGTCCATGTTGTAATATGCCTGGTTTGCCTTGGATACGACAACGTCGATCAGCTGGTTTATCTGCGCCTTGTCATGCGAATAGCCGAGGATGATCAGGGAGACGGGCATGGTGCCGCCTATCGTAACATGGCGCTGATATTCCTCGATGCTCTGCGCGCCGGCAGAAGCGGGGAGGAAAAAGAGCGCAGCGGCTGTGATCGATAACAGGATGGTGCTACAGATCGCTGTTTTCTTCCTGTTCCTTTTTCTTGAGGTCATTCGGTCCGCCATCGTTTGTGTTTTCCGTCTGCCACCTATTTACAAGGTTTGTCGATCCGGTGTTGAGCCCTTCGGAGGAGGCGATCTGTCCCGACTTGTCCACGATGATAACTTTTGCGTCGGGATGCCTGTTGACGAAGTGCATTGCGTACTTTGGCCCCACGGCGTAAGCGGCAAGCGCATAGGCCGTTGCCCTGACCGCGCTTTGCGAGAGGATCGTCACGCTTCTCATCTTCCCCTGAGCGACGGGGAGCTTGCTCCTGCCGTCTATCAGGCCGGAGCCAAGGCTGTTTTCGCCGACCGTCGCCGAGGCGATGTTCCTGATTTTATAGCTGGCCGCCCTGTGCGCGAAATTGCCGGAGGTGCCGCCGAAACCGATGTCGACTTTCCATGGAGTGAAGATATCATGTCCGATGTTTCTCTGCACGGAGCCGATTTCCACCATGGCATCCGAGAACCCGGCCTTCGAGGCTTCACCGATCGCCATGTCCGCATAGTAACCTTTGGAAATTTTAGAGAGATCGAGCTGCATCCCGTCGCTTTTGAAAGACATCGATCTGGAGCTGTCATCGAGAACGATACGCCTCCAATCGCGATTTATGAACATCTCCTTCTTTGAGGGGGCTGCGATGTCGAACCATCCCTTGGTGAGGGCTGAGAGTTCGACAGACTTGGATATCATGTCGAAAATTTCAAACGGAAGTTCGAGTTTTTGCGATTTGCCAAGCGAGTTTATCTTGTCCTGGATGCCGTCTGCCGAGAACAGCTGGAGGTCGACAGAGGATATCCTGGAGATGGCGTCCGAGACGGCGCTTTCCGCAGATTCCCGCATCGATTCATCGGCGATGATTGTCATCGATATCGGCGTTCCGTCGAGAAGAACGCCTTGGGCGCTAATCTGCCTGCTTTCGGCATCAGCCTGTGAAAATGGAAATACGAGAGTAATTGCCAGAACTGCGAGTGCTGCGAGAGCCTTCGAATTTTTCATGGTCACTCTCCTAATACCTCTCTGAGGTATCTTCCTGTGTGTGATCTGGGGTTTTTCGCGATTTCCTCGGGAGTGCCTACGGCGACTATTTCGCCTCCCCTAGCGCCCCCCGCAGGCCCCAAGTCGATACAGTAATCCGCGAACTTTATTACGTCAAGGTTATGCTCTATCACCACGATCGTGTTGCCTGCGGCGACGAGTTTGTCCAGCACGTCCAGCAGCTTCATCACGTCGTCGAAATGAAGTCCGGTGGTGGGCTCGTCGAGTATGTAGAGAGTTTTTCCGACGCCTCCCTCGGCTTGTATCGGGGAGGAGCGCTTCGATAGTTCTCTTGATAACTTTATGCGCTGGGCTTCTCCGCCGGACAGAGTCGTCGCAGACTGGCCGAGCTCGATGTATCCGAGCCCGACATCGATCAGGGTTTCCAGCTTGTGGCGTATCTGCGGAATGTTTTCGAAGAAGGAGTGGGCCTGGTTTATAGTCATGCGAAGCACGTCGGCTATCGACGCCCCCTTGTACTTCACTTCGAGAGTTTCCCTGTTGAAGCGCATCCCCCGGCAGACTTCGCATTCCACATAGACGTCCGGAAGGAAGTGCATCTCTATCTTGATGATGCCGTCCCCTTCGCAGGCTTCGCACCTTCCGCCTTTGACGTTGAAGGAAAAACGCCCGGGCTTGTATCCCCTGGATTTGGAGTCGGGCAGCTCCGCGTAAAGGTCGCGGATGTGGGTGAAAATCCCAGTGTAAGTGGCCGGATTCGACCTCGGAGTGCGCCCGATTGGGGTTTGATCTATGTTGATGACGCGGGCTATCTGCTGGTGGCCGGTTATTTCATCGACGGCCCCCGCGGGCATCTTGGACTTGAATATTCTCTGCATGAGCCCCGCATACAGGGTGTCGTTTATAAGCGTCGATTTGCCCGAGCCGGATACGCCGGTGACCGCCGTAAAAAGTCCGAGAGGAATTTTTACGTCTACGTTTTTCAGGTTGTGTTCCTTCGCGCCGGTGATCTTTATGGCCGCTTCGGAAGGGGATCTTCGCGCGCCGCGGTTTTCAAGGGATATCTTGCCGGCCAGGTACTGCCCTGTGAGAGATTTTGGATTTTTCATCACCATGGCCGGAGAGCCCGTGGCGATTATTTTCCCGCCGTTCATCCCCGCGCCGGGGCCCATGTCGATTATATGGTCGGCTTCGAGCATCATGTCCCGGTCGTGCTCCACGACGAGAACCGTGTTGCCTATGTCCCGGAGTTTTTTGAGCGTGGAGATCAGCCTGTCGTTGTCCCTCTGGTGGAGGCCGATGGACGGCTCGTCGAGAACGTAGAGAACTCCCGTGAGCGCCGAGCCTATCTGCGTCGCCAGGCGTATGCGCTGATCCTCTCCGCCGGCGAGGGTCATGCTCGAACGCTCCAGCGTGATGTAGTCGAGCCCGACGTCTATGAGGAATGAGAGGCGCTCGATGATCTCGCTCATGAGCTTTTTGGCTATTTCAGCGTCCTTTTTCCCGAGGCGCACGGACCGGAAAAATTTTGCGCATTCGCCGACCGGCATCGCGACGACTTCGCTGATGTTCCTGCCGTCGAAAAGAACGGAGAGGGCCTCTTTTCTGAGGCGGGTTCCGTTGCAGGTGGGGCAGTGCCTCATGTTCATGAACTGTTCCGCGTATTCCTGCGCGGATAGGGTCGCCGCTTCGCGAAGCTTTTTTTCCAGCGACGGTATGACCCCTTCGAAGGGGGCCTTGAAGACGTGTTTTTTGTCGTCGCCGGTGTCGTAGGAGAACTTTATTTTTTCATCGCCCGAGCCGTGAAATATGACTTCCTGAACTTTTTCCGGGAGCTCTCCGAAGGGGGTGTATATGTCGAATCCGTAATGGCGCGCAAGGGCCGAAGCCAGCTCGATTCTGTCGGTGGCTTTCATCCTCTGCCAGGGCAGGACCGCCTCGTCGCGCAGAGACAGGTTCCTGTTCGGAACGATGAGGTCCGGGTCGAAATATCTCCGGCTGCCGAGGCCGTCGCAGTCCGGACACGCACCCTTGGGACTGTTGAAGCTGAACAGCTGGGGCGTTATCTCCGGCATGCTGACGTCGCAGTACGCGCAGGAATTTTTTTCGGAGAGCAGAGTTTCCTCTTTTCCGTGCAGGATGCGGACGATTCCGTTTCCGAACTTGAGCGCCGTCTCAAGCGAGTCGGCGAGCCGCGATTTGATGGAGGGCTTGACCTCGAGCCTGTCGACGAACAGGTCGATGTCGTGTTTTTTCTTCTTGTCGAGTTTCGGAGAATCGGAGAGCTCGACGGTTTCGCCGTCTATTCTCGCCCTTATGAACCCCTGTTTTGCGAGCGAGGCGAGTTCCTTTGCGTGCTCGCCCTTCCTGCCCGAGATGATAGGGGACAGGATCGCGAACTTCGTTCCCTCCGGCATTCCGAGTATGTGGTCCACCATCTGCGATATAGTCTGCCCCGAGATGGGCCTTTTGCAGGAAGGACAGTGGGGCTTCCCCACGCGGGCGAAGAGAAGCCGCAGATAGTCGTATATCTCCGTAGATGTGCCGACGGTCGAGCGGGGGTTTTTGCTGGCATTTCTCTGTTCTATGGATATTGCGGGGGAGAGCCCTTCTATCGAGTCGACGTCGGGCTTATCCATCTGCGTCAGGAACTGCCTGGCATAAGCCGACAGAGATTCCACGTATCTTCGCTGCCCCTCGGCGTAGATCGTGTCGAAAGCGAGCGACGACTTTCCCGAACCCGAGAGCCCGGTTATGACTACGAGCTTATTTTTCGGAATCGTTATGTCGATGTTTTTCAGATTGTGCGTCCGCGCGCCGCGGACGATTATTTCTTCGTATGGCATCAGCCCCGCCTCTAGAGCCCCACTCTCTTTTTGCCTTCAGCGAGCATCTCTTCCACCTGGTCCATGCTGGGCGCCTCGGCGTAGATTCGTATCAAGGGCTCCGTTCCAGATGCCCTGAAGAGAAGCCAGGAATCGTCATCAAACAGAAAATGGTGTCCGTCCATAGTCTCATGGTGAACGAGTTTTTTACCGCACACTGACGGTATGTCGAGCGTGTTCATCTTCTCCCTGACCCTCTGGATGGTGTCCTGGTCGAGGTGGTGGTCCATCCTCCTGTATTTGGTCGGGCCGAATTTTTTCTGCAGATCATAGACGAGTTCGCCAAGGGTCTTGTTGTCATTGGCCATGTATTCAAGTAGCAGGAGGTCGGAAAAAACTCCGTCGCGTTCCGGGATGTGGCGCGGGAATCCGAAGCCTCCGCTCTCCTCGCCGCCGATGAGAACCGAAGGGTCCTTCATCGCAGGGCTTATGTATTTGAATCCGACCGGAGTGATCCCTATTTCGAAGCCGTATTTTTTTGCGAGCCTGTCGATCATCTGGGTGGTGGATATCGATTTGATTATCTTTCCCTTCCAGCCTTTGTTTTCGACGACGTGGCGTATGAGTAGGGAAAACAATTCGTGCGTCGTGATGAAGTTTCCGTTTTCATCCACTGCTCCGGCCCTGTCTGCGTCTCCGTCTGTGAGTATGCCGCAGGAGAAATCTCCGGCTTTCACGCGCTCCATAAGCTCGTTTGCATGCGGCGGGATCGGCTCGGGATTCAGCCCGCCGAATTTTACGTCCCTTTCACCGTGGATTTCGGTGATCATGCTGCCTAAAAGCTTCGTCATGTACCCGCCGCCGGACCCGTAGAGCGGATCGAACATTATTTTGAAGCCGCTCTTCTTGATTTTTTCGATATCGACGAATTGTCTGAAGGAATTCATGTATTCGCCGAATGGGCTGAACTCGGAGAAGTCGGGGTTGCCCCTTATAGATTTCATCTTGGGCTTTCTGCCGATCTGGTCGTTTTTAAGAATCATCTCCTCTATAGGGGTGCAGTATTCTCCAGATGCCGCTCCGCCGTAGCTTTCCTTGAATTTTATTCCGTTCCAGGCTGGAGGATTATGGCTTGCCGTCACCATTATGCCAGCGGTAAGGCCCCTGTTTTTAACGTACCAGGAGACGGCCGGGGTAGGGCAGAAATCGTCGCTGAATATGACCTTGATTCCGTTTCCGAGAAGGACCTCGGCGACCAGCCGCGCAGCCTCCGGGCTCTGGTTGCGCTTGTCGTATCCGATCGCTATAGGTTTGCCGGTATTTTCGACCTCGGGATACAGGTCTGCGAAGGCCTGCGCAACCTTCTTTATGTTTTCGGGTATGAAATCCTTGTCTACCACTGCTCTCCAGCCGTCGGTACCAAACTTGATAGCCATTTAATCCTCCGTGTTTTTGTCAGTTCGGGAAAGTTTGTGGGCGGCGATTATCGCGTCCAACATAGGCGTTTTGTCCGCAGATCCTGTCCAGGCTATGTCATCTGCGCTGCCATGTCCAGGGGATGTCCTGAAGAAGGGGAGGCCGAGGGTCACGTTGATGCATCTTCCCTTTGAGAGAATCTTTGCGGGGATCATTCCCTGGTCGTGGTACATAGCTACTGCCGCGTCGAATTTTACTCGTGAAAGGGGGGAGAAGATGGCGTCGGCCGGGTGGGGGCCGCTGCAATCCATACCCCCTGCATTTGCCATGGCGATCGCCGGGGCTATTTTTTCCGCTTCATCACTGCCGAAATGCCCGCATTCTCCGGCGTGGGGATTGAGGGAGCACACCGCAATTTTTGGCGTGGCGATTCCATCCATCTTCGAAACCGCTGATGAGGTCATTGATATTGTCTTTAGAATTTTTTCAGCAGCGATTTCTTCGGCAACTTTCGAAAGCGGAAGGTGGGTTGTGACAAGAGACATCCGCATCTTCTCTTCATGGTCGGAGATGAACATCATGGTAGCGTTTTTTACGCCGCAGCGTTTTGCGAGATATTCAGTATGGCCGATGAAGCCCGGGTCGATCCTGATTACTCTGCCTTTGTTGACAGGAGCTGTAACCAGTGCGGAGATTTTTCCTGAAAGGGCGCTATCAACTGCGGATTCCAGCGCTGCCAGTGCGATGCTGCCTGCGTCCTTAAGCGCCTTTCCAACGCATTCATGCACTTCTACTTCCCGGGGAATTTTTGTGCCTATGAGGTCGAATGCTTTTTCGAAAATGGATTTTTTTCCAAAGAGGACGATCTTCGACGAGATCTCGCGAGGAAGTTCCAGCAGGGCCGCGGCCGTTATTTCAGGGCCTATGCCTTCCGGATCGCCGGTCGATATTCCTATAAGGTCGTTCATATTGGTGTGCGAATGGCGGAAGAAATCATCTGATTTCGATGAATGCCTTCTGCCTCTCCTTTGCGAGATAGCTTGCCATCGTCTCGTCTATCTTTGCATCGTAGAGCGCTTCGTAGATCTTGTCGCGCAGCCTGTCGAAATCCGCGGCGGAAATTTCAGGCAGCGAGATGAGTTTCACTACGACTATGGCGTTGCCCGACAGTATTGGGCTCGACACGTCACCTATCTTCATCCTCCTGACCGTCGAAGAGACTTCCGCAGGAAGAGTTGAAAGATCGATCATTCCCAGGTCTCCGCCTTTTTCCGGATTGGGCCCCTTGGAATGCTTTTGGGCGAGCTGTTCGAAGGCCCCTCCTTTTTTGCCTTTCGACGATATTGAAAGCGCAAGATCGCGCAGGGAATTGAATTCCGCCTGTGAGGTGATTTCATCCAGCGGCAGAACTATCTCAGCGATATGCGCGCTGTGCGTTCCGCGGAACTGCTCCTGATTTTTCTGGTAGTAGTCGCGGAGGTCCTGGTCGGTTATCTTGACCTGTGGTCCTATCACCTGGTTTACGTACTTGACCCTCCTGATCTCCTTGGAGATGCTAGCTTTGTAATCGTCGTAAGTCATCCCCTTTCCAGCGAGTTCATTTCTGAGTTGGTCGAGCGAGATTCTGTTTTCCTGCAGGATGCCTGCGATGGCGCGCGCGAGATCGTCGTCGGAGATCTCTATCTTCGCGGCGGAGACGAGCTGATCGAAGAGCATGTCGTCGACGAGTCTGTTTATGACATCTCGCCTGGCGTCAGAATCGCCTACCAGGGCTGGGCCCTTCAACATCCTGATCGCCTTTTCTACCTCGGTCTCGGTTACGATGTTGTCGTTGACTATGGCTGCTATTCCGCTGATGCGTTTGCCGCCGGTGCTTTTTCCGGATTCCATTCCTGCCGAGGCTGATGCTGCGGCAAAAAGCGTCACTAGGATCAGCGCGCACGCGAATTTATTTTTTCTCTTCAAGAAGTACCTCCGCAAGTGCTTTTTCGTTCACAGATATCTCCGTCTTGGCTCTCAAATCGTCAAACCACTTTTTGAATATGTCGGCGGATTTTTCTTCCGCGAGCAGGTTCTTTATGTAGGGCTTGGCTTCAGAGAGGCTCTCCTGCCTTGCCGGGCGCGAATCGATCAGTTGGAATATCTGGTATCCATAGTCGGTTTCCACTACGTCGCTTATCTCCCCGGGCTTCAGCTTGTGGCATATTTCGGAAAATACCGGTGGATAGCTCTGGGCGTTGAAGAACCCGAGGTCGCCGCCGTTCTTTCCATCGGGGCTTAAGGAGTGTTTTTTCGCCAGCTCAGCGAAATCCCCCCCCTTCTTAAGCTTCGCCAATATCTCCTCCGCGAGTTCGCGGCTATCGACGATGATCTGTTTGGCATGAAAATGCGTCGGTAGGCTGAACTGATGTATATTATCGTTGTAGTAACTCTCGATATCGGCGTCCAAGACGGGGACCTTGTCCAGAACTTCGCTCTGGATCAGCTTAGTCATGATTATCCTTTTTTTCTGTATCTCCCTCCAACGATCTATGTTCAGACCTTTTTCCTTGAGGGCTTCACTTATCTCGTCATCTGTGAGTGAACCCCTTTGCAAGGATTCCTCTTTTTTCAGTTCATCGGATGTTGCCGATATGTCGAGTTTTATCGCCTCATTTAAGAGCATGGCCTCTTGAATCAGCTTCTCCAATGCCTGAGCCTTCAGTTGTTCGAAATTCACCTTGGTCGAGATCATTTCGGGATCGTATTTGGAGCCTTCGAATGCTATCTCCTCGCGCAGGCGCGATTCTCCGATAGTCATCGATCCCACCGTGGCGACGATTTTTTCGGCCGGTTTTTCGGAGCATCCAAGTGCGGCGGCCAGGATGAGTATTACGACAGGCAAGATCGATTTTGTGCGCATGGGGCTAGTGGCTAACATAGGAAAATAGAGCGCTCAAGGAGTTTTTCGCGGCCGAAAGCACCTCTTCATCTCCCTCTACGTTACCTGCTACGATCAAAAGCTTGTCCGGGGGGTAGATCCTGTAGCCGACCTTGCCGGATGACAGTTCCTTCAGCAACTTTTCTATGTCAATGGGGGTGGATTGGTCGAACTGGCAGGAAAACTGGGTTCCGTCGAAATTGATCTGGCGTATCTTGAGCTTGGTGGCCATGATCTTTATTTCCATCATGGAGAGAAGATTGATCGCTTCCTTCGGCAGGGTGCCGAAGCGGTCGGAAATTTCCCCGGCCATGGCTTCGAGATCCGCGGTTTCTTCGCGGCTGGCAAGTCGCCTGTAGAGTTCTACTCTGGCGGAGGTGTCCGGCACGTAGTCCTCCGGGAGGAATGCGCTTACCTTGAGGTTTAGCTCCGGGTTGATCTCTTCCTCGACGGCCGCACCCTTGAGTTTTCTTACCGTTCTGTCGAGAAGTTTTACATAGAGCTCGTATCCGATCGCGTTTATATGGCCGGACTGCGCGCTGCCGAGGATGTTGCCGGCCCCCCTGAACTCCAGGTCGTGCATCGCTATCTGAAATCCGCTGCCGAGTTCGGTGAATCGTTTGAGTACGGAGAGCCTTTTTTTTGCTATGGGGGTGATCTCCTTCGAGTCAGGCGTCAGGAGATAGGCGAACGCTTTGATATTTGAACGCCCGACTCTGCCACGGAGCTGGTACAATTGGGCCAGGCCGAAGGTGTCGGCCCTGTCCACTATTATGGTGTTCGCGTTCGGGATGTCGAGACCTGATTCGATTATCGTCGTGCACAAAAGCACGTCGGCGCGTTTTCCCAAAAAATCTATCATCACCTTTTCGAGAGCTCCTTCGCGCATCTTGCCATGCCCGAGCAGTATCTTAGCCTCCGGGATGATTCCTTTCAGCCTGTCGAACATCGATCCGATTGTTTCAACTCTGTTATGCACGAAAAAGATCTGTCCGCCGCGTGCAAGCTCTTTCAGTATAGCCTGACGAATCACTGCCTCGTCGAAGCGGGTGACGTAAGTTGCTACCGCCTGTCTGTCCACCGGCGGAGTATTGATCACGCTTATGTCGCGGATTCCCATGAGCGACATGTTGAGCGTCCTGGGAATCGGGGTGGCCGTCATGGAAAAGACATCGACCGTGGATTTCATCTGTTTGATTCTTTCTTTATGCTTCACGCCAAATCTGTGTTCCTCGTCGATTATGAGGAGACCTAGGTTCTTGAAACGAACGTCATCCTGTAGGATCCTGTGCGTTCCTATCGCTATGTCGATCGCACCGGTTTTTAGTTTTTCCAGCGTATTTTTGATATCCGTTTTGCTGCGAAAGCGGGAGAGCATCCCTATTGAGGCTGGAGTGCCGGCGAAGCGCTTCAGGAAATTTTCATAATGCTGGAGCGCTAAAACTGTCGTCGGAACGAGTATGGCAACCTGTTTGTCGGCGGCTATAGCGCGATATGCTGCCCTCATCGCCACCTCTGTTTTTCCGTACCCAACATCTCCGCATATCAGGCGGTCGGATGGTTTATTTTCTCCCATATCGCGCATGACATCTTCGATGGTTTTGGTCTGATCTGGAGTTTCATCGTATGGAAATGCGGCGCAGAATTCGTTGAAGTCGGACCCACCTTCAGGAAAGGAAAATCCCGGTCGGAGTTTTCTTTCGGCGTAGGTCTTGAGCAATTCGCGCGCTATCAGCCCCACTTCGCGGCGGGCCTTGGCCTGCACATTGCTCCATCTTATGCCGCCGAGCTTGTCGAGCATCGGAGCGTCGCTTCCTGAGCCTATGTATTTGCCAACGAGGTTCAGCCTGTAAACCGGAAGATAGAGTTTGTCGGAGCCGAGATATTCGAGCAGCATGTAATCGCCGCGCTTTTCCTCTATCGTCAGGTTGACCAAACCACGATATCTTCCTATGCCGTGCTGTTCGTGGACTATGAGATCACCGTCGGCTATTTCGGCAAAGGATGTAAAGGGCTCGCTGGCTCTAGCCGTGTGGGGTTTTTTCGAAATTTTTTCACCGAAAATTTCCTCGTCGGTCACTATCGCTATCTTTTCGTCAGGCCATCGGAAACCCGATGAAAGGCGTCCGATCATAATTTTCACAAAGGATGTTTCCACATCTTTCAGGGTGTCGAAGCTGGATTCGAAATTTACCATCTCCACGCCGTGCGTGTGAAAAAGATCGCCGAGGCGCTGCGCCTGTATGGCGGTATGGCAATTGAGCACGACCTGCCAACCTTTTTTTTGCCAGTCGCGTATCAGGGCGACGAGAGGGGAGAGCATATACTGCCCCGACTTGTGCCCGGCTATCATAGGCCTTATATCGGCGTTTCCTTCGATGGCTGCGATGAGAGGTGCCTCCTCTCCGACTCCTTCTTCGAAAGATCCGGTGAAAATCGATGAAAAACGCCAGGCGTTTTTGAAAAAATCTTCCGAGTTGATGAGGATTTCTTCCGGGGCGACTATCCTTTCTGAACTCAGGCTTTCATGATACAGCTCGGATACGTTTTTTGAAAAAGCTTCGATGGAGGATTCAACCTCTCCGCTGTCGAAGATCACCACCTTCGCGTCTGCAGCAAGATAATCGAATACGGTGGCGGTCTCCTTGTGAAAGAGAGGGGTGAGATTTTCTATTCCTGAAAACGCTATTCCTTCGTGGATGGACTCTATGAGTGCGCGTTTTTCTCCGGGTGTCAGGGGCGTGTCGGAGCGGTCGCGCACCCTGTGCGCGGCAAGGCTCCTGGATTTTTCATCGAACGGGATCTCGCTGACTGGAAGAAGTTCTGCGAATTTTAATGTTTCTGAGCTTCCTTTGGAACGCTGGCTGGCCGGGTTAAACGGTCTGATCGATATCACTATGTCGGAATCGAGTTCGATCCTGAGCGGCTCATTCAAAGTCGGGGACCATACGTCAATTATGCCGCCTCTCTTTGCAAAACATCCCATCTCTTCGACCAGCCCCACATCGTCGTATCCGAAGTCGGAAAGATATTTCAGCAGAGCATCGAAGTTCAGAGGCTTTCCATTCTCTATCAGGAAGCTTCCTCGTTCGATGAAGCTCTTTGGCGGGATCCGGCGAATTATTGCATCCGAGGAAGCGATCACTATCGCGGGTTCCTTCGATAGCAGCGAACTTTGAACGGCTATTCTTTCGGCCCAGAGCTCCGGTTCGGGGGATATTCTAGAATATGGAGTGATTTCGCTGGAAGGGTAGATCCTCACGCGGCTCTTTTCCGAAATTCGCATGAAGAATTTGCAGTCATCGGCTAGAGTCAGGGCCGATTCGTCGGATCGGGTGATCGCCAATATCTGGGAGTTTGGATTTTTCTTCGCCAGCTCAGCGAGAAAAAGCCCCTTTGAGGAGCCTCGAAAACCTTCTATGCAGGTGCCAGAGCTTTTTGACCCCTCATCTGCGAGCTTTTCCAGATCGAATGACATTTTATGCGCATTTTTACGTTTCGACCGCTGCGGTGTCAAGAATAGCCGGTTTTAAAACCTGCCAATGTGCCTTATACGTTCCGGATGAAGGATTATCTCTCTAATCAGGTTGAGATTTTATGATCATGCCAATATAATGATCTGCACGGATTGGAGGTCTTGTGTTCCCAGCTGGCGAAACTATAGGGGGCGGTAAGGGCGGTTCGAACAGGGCTGATATCGATACCCAGCAAAGGATAGAGAGTTGGGTAAAGCTCGTCGAGCAGGGCGCGCCCAGGGAACAGATCGAGCGTGCGGAGCTGGAGCTTGCGCAGGCGCTGCGGGCCAACGCATTCCAGGTGAGACAGGCGCTTCCATTCTTTCAAAGGATCGTGCAGACCCTGAAAGGAGCTCAGGCATACCAGCAGTTTCGTTTGAGCAACGGTCAAGTGGTGGTGGATAAACGCGACAAGGAGGCCGAATCCGCTAAGGGAAACGAAGCCAAGGCTGCTGAAGAGGTTATAAGGAGCAGGAAGAACGAGGAAAAAAACGAGGTAAAAGAAGGCAAGGATCTCTTGAAGGGTAAGGATAGCGCTTCTAGGGTCGACTCTTTGAGGGACGCATCGCGCGGCGGACTTGAAAACAGGGCCGCCGCCTCTAGAGTTGACAAGCTCCTTTCGGCCTTTGAGCGCATGGTGGTTGAAAGGTTCGAGGGCGGGCGCGAGATAGCATCTCAGGGAAAGGCCGGAGAACCGACATTTCTGACGAAGACTGAAGCGCAGTGGAAGGCCTTCTTCGAGCAGTTCATGCATCGCACGGTAAGAAAATCCATCGATGCCGCTGAGATTAAGAATTTCCTTTTGAGGGGCGTTATCGGAAAGGGAGACAAAGGAATCTTCATAGGGGATATGAGGCTGAAAGGGGGAGGAACGGAAAAATTCGTCAGATTTTCCATCCTCGCGGAGATTTTTGCAAAGCTAAGGGGGGCCAGACCCGGCATAACTATTTCAGGATCGGAGGTCGGCGACATGACGGGTGAGGAGCTGATGTACCTGGCCCTGGCTGCCTCGAAGAGGAAGGAATACGAATACGTCCAGAAGGCCGCAGACGGGAAATTTATGGGGGGCAAGGCAGAGGAGCGCGCTGCCAAAGAGCTCGGGCTGACCCTGGATTCGCAGCTCAAGGAAAAGGCGAAGAAACTCCGTGAACGCGGCAGGAAGTTTGGTTTTGGAATGATGTTCGATAGGGATCCGGAACCTGAGGATATCCCTTACAGGTTTGTGCCGTGGTGGCATTGGGGAAATATTTCGCGTCCTGGAAAGTTCAAGTGGTTTACGGTCTTTTTCTACAGCAGTTTGTTCGCATTGGCCCTTATTGGAGTCGTGCTGGCGTCGATGAAGCTTTTGAAGGGGTGATGTGTTATCCCATCTTTCCCATCTTTCTCCCGCCAAGAAGATGAAGGTGAAGGTGAAATACCTCCTGCCCTCCGTCAGAAAGACAGTTTATTATCGTGCGATATCCGCTCTTTTCGATCCCCGCTTCCTTGGCGAGACTCTTCGCCGCTATAAACATATTTCCAATGAGGCCGGCATCTGCTTCCGGTATATCGTTGATTGTGGGGATGTGTTTTTTGGGTATTATCAGGATGTGGGTGGGAGCGGCTGGATTTATATCGTTGAATGCTATGATTTCGCCGTCGTCGATTATCTTTTTCGTAGGGATTTCCCCGGATATTATTTTGCAGAATATGCAGTCGCCAGCCATTTTCCCTCCTAGAATTCGGTTAGGGTGCTGTCGCGTTCTTTCGATATCGATATGTCGTTGGCGACGGCTATCGCCCCTCTGAAGTCGATGCGATCATCATACAGAGATTTGCAGAGCACCAACCCTTCGAGCCTTGCCGCGTCGATCGTCAGAATCTTCTCGACTTCGTTAAGATTTGAAACTTCAGATGTGCAGATGACTCTCGTTCTTGCCTGCTTGCAGAAAAGTTCCAGTCCCTTGATGCTGTTGTCGTCAAGCGCACCTGACTGCGACAGATTGGAATAGAAAATATAGCGGACTCCCGTATTCGCGAACGCTTCGGCGTAATCGAGCGCGGTTTTGTTGGTCGAGACCGTGTAGCCGGGGATGGTCACGTTGCCGCCTCTCACATCCAGCCTGGTTGCAATCTTGCCGGGGAAAAGTTTGCAGAGATCCTCAAGGAAATCCGGTTTTTGATAAGCTGTGCTGCCGAGTATCACCATCTCCGCACCGACGTGCACGAGCTCGTCGACTTCTTTTGCCGTCTTGAATCCCCCGCTGACATATGTGGCCATTTTCAGCTCTGAGCGGATGCGTTTTATCTGATCGAAGTTTGGATTTTTTCCGAGGGGCGTGGGGTTTAAGTCCATCAAGAGAAGTCCCTCCGCCCCCATTTCTCGAAAGAACTTTGCTGTTTCGAATGGGTCTTCCTTGAACGCCTGCGACGTCGAGCCCTCAGGTTTAACCGTTTTTCCGTTTTTGAGGTATATTTGCGGAATCAGAATCATATCTCCCCCGGGTTTCTGTGTGATTCTGTTTCGAAACGGATCGTATGATAACGGAGGGCGGCAGAGATGAAAAGCCTTTTGTGTCGCTCATTCCTCGGTCCTGGAAATCTTGGCACCGACCGCGCGTAGCTTTTTTTCAATGTGTTCGTAGCCGCGATCAAGGTGATAGATCCTGTCTATCTCAGTGATCCCATCGGACGCAAGAGCTGCCAGCACGAGCGAGGCGCTTGCCCGGAGATCCGTCGCCATTACCGGGGCCCCTTTTAACCTGGATACCCCGCGAACTATCGCCTTGCCTCCGTCGACCGTTATGTCGGCTCCCATTCTAGAAAGTTCGGGGACGTGCATGAATCTGTTTTCGAATATCGTCTCGGATATTATGCTGACATTGTCGCCCAGACACATCATCGCCATGAACTGTGCCTGCAGATCTGTTGGAAAGCCTGGGTAGGGGGAGGTAGTGAGATCCACGCTTTTTATTGGGGCTGCGGAGCGTGCGCGCGCCGTGTCGTTATGAATTTCTATATCCATACCTGCGGAGCGAAGCTTTGTGACCACAGTTCCCAGCATCGAAGAGGGAAAGTTTTGTATCTCGAGGTCTCCGGCGGTGATGCCTGCCGCCATCAGAAGCGTGCCGGCTTCTATCCTGTCAGGGATGATCTTGTGCGGATGCGGCCTTAATTCTGAAACTCCGTGTATCGTGATACAGTCGGTTCCGGCGCCCGAGATTTCCGCTCCCATCGATGAAAGATGAGCCGCCAGATCTACGATCTCCGGTTCCCTCGCGGCGTTTCGAAGTACGGTGCAGCCCTTCGCGAGCACGGCGGCCATCATTACGTTTTCAGTGCCGGTGACTGTGACCAGATCGAACGAGAAGTCTGTGCCATGCAGATTCTTGGCAGAGATTTCGACGTATCCTTCACTGAGTTTTATCCTTGCGCCCATGGCTTCCAGGGCCTTGAGGTGTTGGTCGATGGGTCTTGCTCCTATCGCGCAGCCTCCCGGGAGGGAGACCTTGGCGTACCTCATTCTTCCCACGAGGGGGCCCATTACCAGAACTGAGGCTCTCATGGTTTTGACCAGATCATACGGAGCGTCGCCTAGATTTATGTTGCCCGTGGATATCGAAATTTCTCCCGAGCCCTTAACCTTTGATCCGATATGTTCGAGCAGACGTGACATAGTAGTGATATCACGAAGTTGTGGGACGCCCGATATCGTATGCTCTCCGTCGGCCAAAAGGGATGAGGCCATTATTGGCAGCGCCGCATTTTTCGATCCGCTTACGGAAATTTTTCCCCTGAGAGGGCCGTTTCCCTCGATTATCAGTTTTTGCATTTGACCGCCTTTGCGACCCTTTCGATTCCTGCCAGGTCCTTCACCATCTCAATTTCATGCAGATGGCGACTCCTAGTCAGCATGGAACGGACCACCTCCCCCTGGCCGAATCCGATTTCAATTATGAGTGCGCCCCCTTCGTTCATGAGGTCGGGGGCATCCTCCACGATTCTTTTTATGAAATCAAGACCCAGCTCCCCGGCGAAAAGCGCCTCGTGAGGCTCGAATTTCGCGACCTCTTTTGAGATGAGTGCAGCGTCCCTGGTGCTTATGTAAGGCGGGTTTGCCGTTATGAGGTCGAACGGAGCGAACTCTTTTGCAGGGCCAAGTAGATCACCCTCGAGGAAGGTTACGCGGCCTTGTGCGCGGGCGAGATTTTCCTTTGCTACCATGATGGCCTTCGATGATATGTCGCTCACCACGGCCGTGGACTGCGGGCGTTCGTGCAGTATCGCCATTGGGATGTTGCCGCTTCCGGTGCAGATGTCGCACATATGGAAACGTCCATTGCGATCCGGAAGCATGGAGAGCGCCATTTCTACCACCAGTTCCGTTTCAGGGCGCGGAATCAGGACGTCTCTGGTTACCTTGACCGGCAGCGACCAGAATTCTTTTTCTCCTGTGATGTAGGCTATCGGCTCGCCTTTCGATCTCCTCGAAATATACGATATGAAGCTTTCGTACTGCGCATTCTCGATTTCCTGATTTCTGTCCAGGTAAAGGAATGGCCTGCTCTTTTTCAGCGCGTGGGAAAGCAGCACCTCGGCATCCAGTCGCGCCGACGGCGATCCGCTCTTTACGAGTTCATCATTCGCGACTGAGATGGCCTCCGCTATTTTCATCTCTATCTTTTCCCTTTTAGCGCTTCAGCCTGGTAGTGCGTTCTCAGGGGAGTGATTACATCTGCCAGATTTCCCTCCATGATCGTTGAGAGATTGTGCAGGGTCAGGCCGATGCGGTGGTCGCTTAGGCGGTTTTGCGGGAAATTGTATGTGCGGATTTTTTCCGACCTATCTCCACTGCCTATCATCGATTTTCTTGTTGCCGATCTTTCATCGTCCTGTCTTTGCTGCTCCATGTCCAACAGTCTGGTTTTGAGGATTTTCATCGCGCGTGCTCTGTTCTTGTGCTGGCTTCTTTCATCCTGACAGGCGACGACGAGTCCGGTCGGCATGTGGGTTATGCGCACTGCCGAGTCGGTGGTGTTGACCCCCTGTCCTCCCGGGCCGGAGGACCTGTATATGTCTATTCGCAAATCCCTTTCATCGATCGATATATCAACGTCCTCCGCCTCAGGGAGCACTGCTACGGTGCAGGCCGAGGTATGTATTCGTCCGGAGGCCTCAGTTTCGGGAACTCTCTGCACCCTGTGGACCCCGCTTTCGTACTTGAGTTCGCTGTAGACCTTATCGCCGGAGATCATGGCTATGATCTCCTTGATGCCTCCGCGCCCGGTGGAGCTTTCGCTCATGATTTCCACCCGCCAGTTTTTCTGTTCGGCGTACCTCTGGTACATCCTGAAAAGGTCGGTTGCGAAAAGGGCGGCCTCTTCCCCTCCGGTGCCGGCGCGGATTTCGAGGAGGATGTTCCTGTCGTCGTTGGGATCTTTCGGCAGGAGCAACAATTTCAGGCGTTCTTCCAGCCCTGCAATTTTAGATTCGAGCAGCAGCACCTCATCGGTAGCCATCTTTCTGAGTTCAGGGTCGCTTTCCGATTGTGATATCTCCCTGTTCTCCTCGAGCTCCTTCAATGAAGATTTGTACACGCGGTAATTTTCTACCAGTTCGATGATATCTGAGCGCTCCTTTGCGAGCGACTGGAAATTTTTCTGATTGGCTATGACGGATGGATCGGAGAGCTTTGCAGTCACATCCTCGAATCGTTTTTCGACCTCTTCAAGTTTTTTGAACATGGCTACTTCCGTGTTTGGTTTTTCGGCGTTTGGTCATCCGCTTACAACAATGCCCATGTGTCTTATGCGGACGCATGGGCATCGATAATATCGGAAAGCGCAGCTATTTCTTCTGGGTGGCCTTAAATTTTTCGTAGCGCTTCTGGAAGCGTTCGACGCGACCTGTGGTATCTACGAGGCGCTGTTTGCCGGTGAAAAATGGATGGCAGTTCGAGCAGAGTTCGGTCGTAAAGTCCTTGGCGAGCGTCGATATCGTGTCGATTACGGCGCCGCAGGCGCAGGTGATCTTGACCGGCTCACATTTCGGATGAATATTTCCCTTCATCTTCTGGCTCCTTGCTTGTCAAAAATTGAGGAGGCGACCTAACACGGCTCCATTTTTAAGGCAAGTAAAAATTCTGCTGATTTTTCACGGGTTAGAGGGTGTATTAGCGATTTTTTGCGGAGATTGCCGGGGAGCCCATATTCCTCTGCGGGCGGAGTCCTGCGGTTTTACCCTGAGCCATCACGTGTTTGCGTATGCTCGCCTGACTCTGGAGCTCCTTTCGAGAGATGATGGCGTCGAGAAATTCCAGCCTCATTGCATCGGTGATTTCTCTCTCTTCAACACTTCCGGCAGGGGTGATGCCGCTTTCCACCTTATAGAGGTTTTGAGGCGTATAGGGCTTATCATTAAAGGGTTTTCTTGAGCTGCGATATTTATCGCCTACGGATTGAAAGTCTTCCATATCGCTGGCGCGGCGGGCCGGCCTGTTGAATTTATCCAGCACCTGCCTTGCGGAGGGCTGGGGGCGGCTTTCCTGGAGTTTCATGAAGTCGCGGCGCTGCTGATGGTTTTCACCGACCCTGTTGGATTTTGCTGAAAGCGGGCCTGCGAAGGGATTGCTCTTACTGCTTACATTGTTGCTCATCGGCTGCTCCTTCTTTCGAATACCGTTTAGGCGATACCGTCGCCGGTATACGATGCAATATCGTTGCCAAGATTCCCACCCGGTTTATTAGCACAACTATTTGAATATATTGACTATTTTTTACTCCGTCCGATGATGGCGGGGTGAGTGCGGCTGATAATTCCCCAGTTTAGACCTCACTTGGGGGGAGTCCTCCCCAGCGGTGGATAGAAACGATCCTGACTCGTAACTGGTGAGCGGTCGGAACCCCGCGTTAGCGGCGGCTTAAATCATGCGGGAATGACATTCATGGTGTCATCCCCGAATGACGAGAAGGTTGTCATCCCCGAATGGTTCTATCGGGGATCCCGCAACAACCGTGACTGGTGACTTGCAACGAGGAGATGTTCACGCGAAGCGGGTACGTGTCTCCGGAAAATAAAAAAGGCCCTCCTTATGCGGATGGCCTTTTTATATTCTGATGATAGTTTGTTACCTGATGTCGATTTCGATCCTGCGGTTTTCCGCACGTCCTGCCTCGGTCGAGTTGTCGGCGATCGGCTGGGTTTCGCCGCGTCCCTCAGTAGTCATCTTCGAATCGCTGATCCCCTTTTCGACATAGTAGTTCTTTACGCTGGCGGCGCGTGCTTCCGAGAGCTTCATGTTCGAAGCATCGTTGCCGCGGTCGTCGGTGTGACCAACTATGGTGATATGTTCCGCTTTCTGCAGTGCTTCCATGTTGCGCTCCAAGATTTCGTAAGAGGCGGGTTTGATCCTCGCACTGCCTGTGTCGAACTGGATTCCCTTTAGGAAAAGTTTTTTCGGTGCCGCAGCGACCGGTGCTGGTTTTTCGGCTACGCAGCGATTCCACTTCCATTGGAAGTATTCGCATTTCGATGATGGCACCCTATCCCCCATCTCGTCCTTGCATGGAGTCCATTGGTGATACTCACACCTGGATGCCTGCGCCTCAAACGCGATTCCTGCCACCAATGCCAAGCCGACGATGAACATCAACGCTTTCTTCATAATTCCCCCTTTCCAGTTTAAAGTGTATGGGATGAGAAAAACCCAATGATGATCGCACCACTAACCTATTGGGCTATCGATGTAAAGGGGGCTGAAACGAAATGGAATTAATGAAGGAACCTCTGAAAAGCTAGCTGTAACAATAACTTCGAGCATGGACGATTGACCATCGACCAAAACATCAAGAAGCTAGAATCTAGAAGTGAGAAGCGAGATTTCTACAGGCGAGGTTTTTCTAGCTTCTAGCCTCTCGCTTCTAGCTTCTGTTTTTCCCAGTCACGGTTGTTGTGGGGTGACAAGCGCATAGCTTTTAGATGCGCCCTGATTTTTCAGAAGTTACTGAATTAAATGGGTAGCGGCTTTTTCAGATCTGCTCCATCTGATGGTTTTACCTTCTGTCGCCAGCCAGCAGGATAATCCGTAGTGCATTGATCGGGGGAGATCCCTTCATCAAAGCATTTTCAGGCATTGCTCTACGTTTGAGGTGGCAAAGATTTCCATTTTCGTCGCTATCTTGGATTTCAAGTTCGACCTCGGTACGATCGCGCGCCGAAAACCCATCTTCTCCGCCTCGCGGATTCTCGAATCTATTCCCATCACAGCCCTTACCTCACCGGCAAGCCCCACCTCTCCGATTACCACTGTCTCGTGGTCGATCGGGCGATTTAGAAAACTGGAATTTATAGCAGCGAGTACGCCGAGGTCTGCTGCAGGTTCGGTTATCCGGACCCCGCCTGCGATGTTTACGAAGATATCGTGTCCTTTTAACTCCAGCCCTTCGGATTTTTCGAGAACCGCGGTGAGAAGCGCCACGCGGTTTCCGTCCACCCCTATCGAGGTGCGGCGCGGTGTTCCAAAGCCGGATGTGGATACGAGAGCCTGCAGTTCGAGTAGCATCGGGCGCGAGCCTTCGAGCGAGGCTACTACCACCGATCCGGAAACTTCTTTCGGTTTTTCGGCGAGAAATATTCCGGAAGGGTTCGGGACCTCTTTGAGTCCTTTGCCAGTCATCTCGAAGACGCCGATCTCATTTGTGGCGCCGAACCTGTTTTTCATCGTGCGAAGAATTCGAAATGCGTGCCCTCGTTCCCCTTCGAAATAAAGGACCGTGTCGACCATATGTTCCAGAACCTTTGGACCTGCGATGGAACCCTCCTTGGTCACGTGCCCTACAAGGAATGCCGCGGTCTCGGCCGCCTTGGCGAAGGAAAGTATCTTCGCTGCGCTCTCCCTCACTTGGCTGATTGTTCCCGGCGCAGATGGCAGGTCGCCTGTGTACATCGTCTGTATTGAATCGATTGCGATTAAGGCGGGTTTTATTTTTCTGAGTTGTTCGACGATCTTCTCGACGCAGTTTTCTGTTAGCACCGAGAAATTTTTTGGGTCGAGCTCCATGCGTTCGGCGCGCAGCTTTATCTGTGAGGCGCTCTCTTCGCCGGATATGTAGAGAATTTTTTTCCCCGCGGAAGCGACCTTTGAAAGCGCCTGCATGACGATTGTAGATTTCCCGATTCCTGGATCTCCACCGAGCAGGGTGATCCCTCCGGGGATGAACCCCGAGCCGAGTGTGCGATCGAGTTCATCTATTCCTGTCGGGATATGCCTCCCCTCCGCTGCCGATATCTGTTCGAGCGTGACGGGGCCGTTGCCCGCTTCAGCGATGCTAGGACGCCTGGCCTCGACTTCTACCGCTTCTTCGGCGTAGGTGTTCCAGTTGCTGCATTCCGGGCAGCGGCCGATCCATCTCGGCGACTGGGCCCCGCAGTTTTGGCATGAGAATATCGTCCTTTGTTTTGCCATTTTTTCAACCTTTCGATCAAATAAATTGCGGACTATTTGGATTTTCTCCACGCCTTGAGTCTTTCGGAGATGACCTTTTCATATCCGTTCAGCGTGGGTTCGTAGTACCTCTTGCCTGATATTTTTTCAGGGAGATATGTTTCATCCTGAACGAAGTTTCCTTCGTAGTCGTGCGCGTATTTGTAGTTGTCACCGTAGCCGAGTTCTTTCATGAGCTTTGTGGGGGCGTTTCTCAGATGTTTGGGCGTCGGAAGTGCGCCGCATTCATGCACATCGGCGAGGGCGCGCTTGTAGGAGATGTAGCTTGCGTTGCTCTTCGGTGCACTAGCCAGATATGTGGCACATTGTGCGAGGGGGATCCACCCCTCCGGCATCCCGACGAAACTGTAGGACTGCATGCAGGAAATTGCGATCTGTACCGCGTGAGGATCGGCGTTACTGACATCCTCGCTGGCGAAGATGACCATCCTGCGGGCTACGAATAGAGGGTCTTCTCCGGCATCAAGCATCCTCGCCAGATAGTAGACTGCCGCGTCCGGATCGCTGCCGCGCATGCTCTTTATGAATGCGCTGATGACGTTGTAATGTTCCTCACCCTTTTTGTCGTAGAGAAGGCTCTTCTTCTGAACGGCGTCTTCGACTATTTTGAGCGTGATCTTTCTTCGCGGCCTTGCGGTTCTGGCGAGATCGGAGGAGATTTCAAGGGTATTTAACGCGCGCCTAGCATCTCCATCGGCACCTGCGGCGACGAAGGAGATGGCATCGTCATCTATCGATAATTTTTCCTCCCCGAGTCCGCGTTCCACATCGGAGATTGTAAGCCTTATCAGTGATTCGATCTCTTCGTTTGATATCTTCTCCAGCACATAAACCTTCGTCCTGGAGAGGAGGGGGGCTATCACTTCGAACGAGGGGTTTTCGGTGGTTGATCCGATCAGCGTTATCGTGCCGTCTTCCACGTGAGGGAGAAGGGCATCTTGCTGAGCCTTGTTCCACCTGTGGATCTCATCGACGAAGAGTATGCTCGATTCCCCCTGCAAAGATCTTGCCGACTGCGCCTCGCGGATCACCTCGCGAAGCTCTCCGACCCCCGATAGAACCGCCGATAGATGAAAAAATTTTGCCTTCGTCTTTCTTGCGATGATACGCGCGAGAGTTGTTTTTCCGGTGCCAGGGGGGCCCCAGAATATGACCGACGGAATCGAATCGGACTCAATGAGGCTGGTTAATGGCTTTCCCTTGCCTATGAGATGTTTCTGCCCTACAACTTCATCGATGGATCTTGGGCGCATCCGCTCAGCTAGGGGTTTTTTCTTCGATTTTTTAAAAAGGCCATCCATGCTTGCAGAATAAGCACGCCTCAAGTTCACTTTTCAAGAGGTTAATTTATGGAGGAGCCGGAGGAAGCTTTATAAGGAATCTCTGAAAAGCTAGCTGTAACAATAACTTCGCCCATGGACAATTGACCAAAGTACTAGTGCGCAGTTGGTCAATGGTCCATTGTCAATCGTCATCGGTCAGACGGTTGCGGAGGGGGTCGAATCCTGATCGCTGATCCTTGATCAGCATTTTATAAGCTTATATTCGAAAATATCGTTATTAAGATTAAGATGAAGATTAGGATTCGGGGATGACAAACGCATAGCTTTTAGAGGTGCCCTGAATTTGCTGATTTTTCAGAGGTTACTAACAGATAATAGCCTCTTCGTCGTTGTCGATTATCAGTAGGCTCTTTTCGGTGAGTTTACCTTCCGGTATCGGAATCCTGTAGGATTCGACGAATCTAACCATCTCCTCCGGTAGAATTCTGCGGTGTCCTCCGGCGGTGACATAGGCCCTTAGCTTCCCCTCCTTGACCCAGTTGATTATGGTAGTCCGGTGTACTCCGCATAGCTGCGCGACCTGATTGGTAGATAGCGCTTTCTTAGCCATCGTTCCTCCCAAATTTGCCAGAAGTCATGTTCGCTAAAAAGCTTATCGCGCCTTTCCCGTTTAGCAAGCAAATGTTGTAATTGTAGTATTATATCAAATATGCCAAATGCGTTTTTACGACTCATATTAGCATGGAAGATGATGTCATTTTGAGGTGCGAGTTTTTGGGCTATTTTGATCCTAGGCAGTCAAATAACCATCCTGTCTTTTATCGTCTGATCGCAGCAGTGGACATATAATTACAACCCGTGTTAGATCGCACACCCATGCTTTGTTCGATTCACATAAAGGACTTTGCCATCATCGATGAGCTGGAGGTCTCTTTTGCCCCCGGGCTCAATATGATGACCGGCGAGACCGGCGCGGGAAAGACGATCATAGTTGAGGCGATAAACCTCGTGCTAGGAGGTCGGGCTCAGAGCGATCTCGTGCGCCATGGAAGTGAGAAGGCCTCGGTCACCGCGGTATTCGACATCTCGGCCTGCGACTCTTTTCTCCTTTCCGAACTCTCCGCCATGGGTGTGTCTCCTTCCGATGAGCTGATCGTTCACAGGATCGTTGGGGGGGCGGGAAAGGGGAAAATTTCCATCAATGGAATTCCTGTTACCGGGGGGATGCTTAAAAATATAGCGGAAAGGCTGGTCGATGTTTCGAGTCAGCATGAGCATCAGCTTTTGCTCGATAGCGAGAGGCATGCGGAGATCGTTGACTCCTACGGAAATCATCATGAAGAGCTATCCGCATACCGTGGGATTCATCGCATGCACGCAGAGGCGACATCGCGGCTGCGAACATTGGAGAAGAGCGGTTGTGAGGCCAAGGATAAGCTGGATTTTTTTAAGTTCCAACTGGGCGAGCTGGAGTCGGCCGATATCAGGCCCGGTGAGGATGCCGAGCTGGAATCGCTGAGGTCGAGGCTGAAGCACTCCGTGGTTCTCGAGGAAAAAATGCGCGGCGCTCAAAACCTTTTATATGAAGGGGCTCAATCCGCCATCGAAGCGGTTGGGACCTCGATGCGAATGCTGGATGAGTGCACGAGATACGACGAGTCGATATCTGCGCTGCGCGAGGGGCTGGTGCGCGCGCATGCCGAGGTAGAGGATGTTGCGCGCGAAATTTCGAAGTATATCTCTTCGCTCGATTCCGATCCTCAGCGCCTTGAGGAGGTGGAGGAGAGGATTCATCTTATCCGTAGTCTTGTCAAAAAACACGGGGGTTCGCTGGAGGAATGTCTGGCGAAAGTGGATTTTCTCAGGGAAGAGATATATTCGATAGATAATTTTGACGAGAGGATCGCTGAGCTGCGTTCGGAGGTTGAGGAGCTTTCCAGGAAACGGCGCGTAGCGGCGAAAGTTCTCAGTGTCGTCCGTGTTGCATCCTCCGCAAGAATGAGCAAAGCGATCGCCTCCGAACTTTCCGAGCTCGGGATGTCGAAGACGAGTTTTATGGTGGAGGTCAGAAACCGCGATGAGGAGCTTTGGGATGAAAATGGCGGAGATGCTGTGGAATTTCTTCTTGCGCCGAACGTCGGTGAACCGATGATGCCACTCGCCAAAATAGCATCGGGAGGGGAGCTTTCAAGGGTCATGCTGGCCGTAAAATCGGCGCTTTCCGAACGCGGAAATCCGACGGCAACATCCATATTCGATGAGGTGGACAGCGGCATCGGAGGCAGGGTGGCCGATGTGGTGGGGAAAAAACTCAAGAAGGTTTCCAGAAACAAACAGGTCATATGTATTACGCACCTGCCGCAGGTAGCCGTCTATGGCGATGCCCACATCAGGATTGCCAAGGGAGTAAAAAAGGGGAGAACGGTCACCTCGCTATCTACCCTTAAAGATGCTGAAAGGGTGGATGAAATTGCACGGATGCTGGGCGGCGAAAAGATAACCGAGGCGACGATCGCTCATGCAAGCGAGATGTTTCGGTCGGCTTCGCGAAGTCAGTCTGGAGGAAAATAGTGGATTTGGAACCAGTAGTTGAAGAGGCCTTCGCGAGGCTCGAGGAGGAAGGGGTTGACGCCTTCGAGGTCGCCGGAATTTCTGAGCAGACGCTCTCGGTTGAGGCTAAGAGACAGATGGTCGAATCTTTCGAGAGGTCTTTATCCGCAGGGATTGCTCTGAGGGTCGTTTATAGAAAAAGGCTCGGATGGTCATCCACGATGGACCTTTCCTCGCCGGAGATCAAAAAGGCGGTGAAAAGCGCGGTGGATTCCGCCAAATTTTCCGCCGAAACGAAAGAGGCGGTGATCGCTTCTCCGCAGGTTCCTTCCGGCGATTTTGCGGAGAGGGTAGGGCGCTCCTTTTCGGAAATTTCCGATGATGACAAGATTGACCTTGCCCTCTCGCTCGAGAGTGCCGCGATAGCTTCGGACAGCAGGATATCAAGAGTTCGTTCGCCGAGGTACGAAGAGGTTACATCCGCTGTCTTCATCAGAAATTCAAATGGCATCTCTGCCAGCGGAAGGCGTTCGATGGCGTATCTGACCCTTCAGGCCATAGCGACCGATAAAGGGGGGTCTGAATCTTCGTACGAAATTGGTTTCTCACCGCGTTTCGAGGACCTCGAACCCAAGGCGGTTGCCGCAAGCGCTGCCGCCCGTGCGATAAGGAAGCTTGGTTCTCGGGGAATGAACAGCGCGTTTCTTCCGGCGGTTTTTGAAAATCGTGCGGCGGCTTCGCTGCTAGGTGTTCTTGCGCCGGCATTTTTTGCCGACAACGTGCAACGCAACAAGTCGCCTGTGGCAAAGCGAAAAGGTGAAATGGTATACAGCGAGCTCATAGATATAATCGACGATGGTCTCCTGCCCGGTGGGTTCGCTTCCTTCCCCTTTGATGGAGAGGGAATCCCTTCTCAGAAAACTACAATTGTGCACGGGGGGAGAATCGTCAGCTGGCTCTACGATGGACCAAGGGCCGCGATAGATGGCGCGAAATCTACGGGTAACTGCCGCAGGACAGGGATAGTCAAGACGCCATCGATAGGTGTGACCAACTGCTTTATAAAGGCGGGGAGCTCTTCGCTCAAGTCGATGGTATCATCCGCGAAGAAGGGACTATTCGTTACGGATCTTCTCGGAGTGCATACGGCGAATCCCATTACGGGGGATTTTTCCCTCGGCGCGGAGGGAATAGCCATCGAGGACGGGGTTCTCGATAGCCCGGTCAGAGGCATAACCATCGCCGGAAATGTTCATGACATCTTCAGGGATGTCGTCGCAGTTGGGAACGACTTCGTTCAGAAGGGGGCTTATGCTTCTCCCTCCATCATGGTCAAATCCATCTCCATAGGAGGATAAAAATTTTTTCTTTTCAAGTAGTTCAAAGCAAATTAGTATCGCCCAGCGAGTTATGGGGCTGCGCAGCTTGACTTGATGCGTCAGCCGATCTTTTTTGGAGCTTTTTGAATGCGTATTTCATCTTTCGGAATGTCCGACGTCGGCATGCGCCGCGAAAAAAACGAGGACAGCTTTCTCGTCAATGACGATGCGATGCTCTATGCCGTCGCCGACGGAATGGGCGGCCACCTGGGCGGCGATATAGCCAGCAAAATAGCGGCGCAGACGATCAACGAGGTCATTGTGGCGCTTAACTCTGATCCTGAAGCGCTTCTTCAGCGCGAGGGGCTTTCATTCAAACCGGGTGAATACCAAGGCTACCTTCGCTATGCGATCCGTCTTGCGAGTCAGAAAATCTTCGAAAAATCAAAATCCGATCCCAACCTGAAGGGGATGGGCACAACCGCCGTAGCTCTCCTTTTAAGGAATAAGAAGGCTTACATAGCAAACGTTGGCGATTCAAGGGTGTACCGAATTCGCGGCGGTGAGATAGTGCAGATCACCAAGGACCATTCTCTGGTGGCCGAGCAGATCCGCGCCGGAATCATAACAGACGACGATGCCCGGATTCACAGATTTAAGAATATAATCACGAGGTCGGTGGGTTTTCAGGAGGATGTCGAGGCAGATATCGATATAAGGGTGATACGCGCCGGTGATATGTTTGCGCTCTGTTCCGATGGCTTGAGCAATATGCTGAGGGATCATGAAATTCGCGATGTTGTGGTCAATAACACCCTTCAGGCTTCCTGCAGCAGGCTTATAGATATAGCGAATGCACGGGGTGGGGATGACAATATCACGGTGGTCTTGGCTAGGATCGAAAGCGTTGAAGATCTGCCCGATCTTGAGACCGAACCCCTGCTCGACGAGCCAGCGGCCGAATAAATGTTGATTTATCCACCTAATTATCTGTTTTTTAAGGAGTTTCAAAGGGTTGACAGGCATGACTCGTTGTGTTAGCTATACGATGTTTTTTTGTAACTAATTGATTCTATTCGCGTTTTCCAACTAATAATAGCTGAGAGAGGTTTTTTGAAGAGTCCCGACACCAAGAGGAAGGCGGCGCAGCATTATAGCATCATGATCATCCCGCAGGGTTCCGCGGCTATAAGGCGCTATGAGCTTTCCCGCAGAGTTTTAAAGCTTCTGATGGCCGCCTCAGCCCTCTTTGGTGTTGTCGTGTGTGCGTGTGCCATCTCGCTTTTTGTATACAGGACTCTGTATGTGAGGACGGAGGATGCCAGGGTTCAGGCGGCGCAGTTCATCAAAGAGCGTGCCGTGTTGGTCAGCCAGGTAGCGGCGCTAGAGGGCTCCCTTTCAAGGATAGAGCGTTTTGCCTCGAAAATTCAGAGCGCGATGAAGGCCAATTCCAAAGATGGCATACAGAGGGATTCCGTAGTCGGTCAGGGGCCTGTCGATGTCGATTCATGGGCCGTTGCCCCTGTGGGCTCTGGTTTGGCGGGCTCGATGGCGCAGCTCCCGGCCAGCCATTGGAAGTCCCCCTTTTCGAAGTCCCTCTCATCGGGAATAAAACTCTCCCTAGATCAGCTCTCCGAAAGACTCGACGTGGCCGAGGAGAAGGTTCACTCCGTCTTTGCGCTTCAACAGGACAAACTCTATTTCTGGGCGTCGCTGCCGACTGTATGGCCGACCAAGGGATGGATCACCTCCGAGTTCGGCGTGGCTAGAAGCTGGGGAGGTCACAGGCGCCGTCATGAGGGGATAGATATAGCGGCTCCTCGCGGCACCCCGATAATGGCCCCGGGCGCCGGGATAGTGACCTATACCGGATATCGCAAGGGATACGGAAACGTGGTCATGATCGACCATGGCTATGGGATAGTAACCGTGTACGCTCATTGTCAGTCGGTTTTTGTGAACGAGGGCAGCTCTGTCAGGCGCGGGATGGTTATCGCGTCTGTAGGCAATACCGGAAGGAGCACTGGCCCGCATCTTCATTATGAAGTGCAGGTGAACGGTGTTCCGGTCAATCCGATGCTCTACATAATGAACGACCTGTAATCCCCAGTTGTTCATGGTACGGTTTTCTAAATGATTTCCTACATAGTAAAAAAGATATTCGGCACAAAGAACGATCGTGAGCTGAAAAGGATAGCTCCGATCGTTGCGCATATAAATTCGCTCGAAGCGGGGGTCAAAGCGCTTTCGGACGACGAGCTCAAGGCCAAAACTGCCGAGTTTAAAGCGCGGGTAGCAAATGGCGAGGAGCTCGACTCTATCCTTCCCGAGGCCTTCGCCGTAGTCAGGGAGGCCGGTTCTCGCGTTCTTGAGATGAGGCATTTCGATGTTCAGCTCATAGGCGGAATAGTTTTGAATAGAGGCTGCATCGCCGAGATGAAAACTGGCGAAGGAAAGACGCTCGTTGCCACACTTCCGGTTTATCTCAATGCCCTTTCAGGAAAAGGCGCGCACGTCGTTACTGTAAACGATTATCTCGCCAGGCGCGATTCGGAATGGATGGGGAGGCTCTACAAATTTCTCGGCCTTTCAGTCGGAGTGATACTTCACGGCCTTGACGATTCGGAGCGTCAATCTGCTTACGGATGCGACATAACGTACGGAACCAACAACGAGTTCGGTTTCGACTATCTCCGCGATAACATGAAGTTCGACAGCGCCAGCTTCGTGCAGCGTCCTTTGAATTTTTGCATCGTGGACGAAGTTGATTCGGTACTGATAGACGAGGCCAGAACGCCGCTCATCATATCAGGACAGGCGGAGCAGTCCACACAGCTCTATTACGTGATCAACGGTATCACTCCGTATTTGAAAAGGGATACACACTTTACCGTGGATGAGAAATCGAGATCCGCTGTTCTCACTGAAGATGGTGTGGCCGAGGTTGAATCGCGTTTGAACGTTTCCAACCTATATGATCCGCAGAATATAAACATCCTCCATCATGTTAATCAGGCGCTCAGGGCTCACTCGCTTTATCAGCGGGATGTGGATTACATAGTCAACGACGGGCAGGTGGTCATAGTTGACGAGTTTACGGGTCGCCTTATGCCCGGAAGGCGCTGGAGCGATGGGCTTCATCAGGCCGTCGAGGCAAAAGAGGGCGTAAGGATAGAGAATGAAAATCAGACCCTCGCTACTATCACTTTCCAGAATTTTTTCAGGATGTACAAAAAGCTCTCCGGCATGACCGGCACGGCTGACACCGAGGCCGAGGAGTTTGCAAAAATCTATAACCTGGATGTCATGGTGATACCGACGCACATGCCCATGGTTCGCAAGGATCATCCTGATGCCATCTATAAAACTGAGGAAGCGAAGTTCAAGGCGACGATAGAAAAGATACGCGAGCTCAATGAAAAAGGGCAGCCCGTCCTTGTCGGCACCATCTCGATAGAAAAGTCGGAACGCCTTGCGAAGATGCTTGGAAGGTGCGGGATAGCGCACCATGTTCTAAATGCAAAAAAGCACGATAGGGAGGCGGAGATCATCGCCCAGGCCGGGAGGAAGGGCGCCGTCACGATATCCACTAACATGGCGGGAAGGGGCACCGATATCCTTCTGGGAGGAAACCCAGAGTTCATGGCAAAGGGGCGCGTTGGAAGCGATGCCTCTCAGGATGACTACTCAAAAGTTTTAACGGAATGCAAAGCGATCTGCGCTGCAGAGAAAAAGGAGGTTCTCTCCTCCGGCGGACTTTTTATCCTGGGTACCGAACGTCACGAGAGCAGACGCATCGACAACCAGCTGAGAGGGCGCTCCGGACGTCAGGGAGATCCAGGAGAATCCTGTTTCTTCCTTTCTTTGGAGGACGACCTGCTGCGCATTTTCGGCGGTGACAGAATATCCTCAATGATGGATCGGATAGGGATGGAAGAAGACGAAGAAATTCAGCATCCATGGCTTTCGCGCGCCATAGCCAATGCGCAGCGCAAAGTTGAGGGCCACAACTTTCAGATAAGAAAAAATCTGCTCGAGTTCGATGATGTGATGAATCAGCAAAGATCCACCGTCTATGGAAGGCGCAGGGAAATTCTCACCGGTGCAAGCAATAAAGACATGGTCATGGACATGATCGACCAGATGGTGACCGAAATCGTCGAGGAGTGCGTCCCTGAAGGGGTGGATGAAAATTTCGATCCATCTTTTTTGGAGGAGCGCATTCGCGAATCTTTCAATATGCAGTTTAATTTTGCCGATGTCCCGCAGGATAAAAGGAATCAAGAAGGGCTTGGAAGATATATTTTTGATGTGGTGTCAGCTTATTATGAGGAGAGGGAGTCCAAAAATGGACCTGAGCTGATGCGCCGCATAGAGTCGATAATACTGCTTCAAACCCTCGACGGGCTTTGGAAGGACAACCTCCTTTCCATGGACCATCTGAAGGAAGGAATCGGACTTCGCGGATACGGCCAAAAGGATCCTCTTCTCGAATATAAAAAAGAGGGTTTTCTGCTTTTTCGAAACATGATGAACCGTTTTGTCTCCGACAGTATCCAGAAACTCTTTCGCGTTCAGGTCACCACCGAAGAGAGTGTAGACAAGGCCGCAGAACAGAACCGTCTCAGAAGGCAGGTTCATGCGCATCGCGTCGAGAGGAGCGCCTTCGATGCCAACGCTGCAGCTCCGGATGAGTCCAAGGGAGGCTTCGGCAGGGTGCAAAAAACCGTGAAAAGGGATTTCCCCAAGGTCGGGCGCAACGATCCGTGCCCGTGCGGAAGCGGTAAGAAATACAAAAAATGCTGTGGAGCATGATATCTATTCATGCTAGTATCCAAAAACAATGTCTATGAGGCCCCCATCACAACCTCCCCAGATGCAGCCGTCAGGCGGCGGTGGTATTTCTTCATTGTTTCAGTTCGGGGATCTCAATCAACTGATTGCAAAATACAGCGATGTCGTATTGGCCATCCTCGTGGTGTTGGTCATCGGGATGATCATCATTCCGCTGCCGACATGGCTGATAGATATTCTGCTCACCATGCAGATAACGCTAGCTGTTGTGATACTGCTGGTTTCCCTATATATCACCGATGCCCTGCGCATAGCATCTTTCCCCACCATACTGCTGATAGCTACCCTTTTCAGGTTGTCGCTGAATATATCGACAACGAGGTTGATTCTCGCCACTGCCGATGCAGGTGAGGTTGTTCGCGCATTTGGAACCTTCGTCGTGCAGGGGAACTATATCGTCGGTGGAATCCTCTTTATCATCGTTACCTTGGTCAACTTCATCGTCATTGCTAAGGGTGCCGAAAGAGTTTCCGAGGTCGGAGCTAGATTCACCCTCGATGCTATGCCTGGAAAGCAGATGTCGATCGATGCTGATTTGAGGGCTGGCATAATCAACATGGAGCAGGCCATCGAGCGCAGAAAGGTTCTGCACAGGGAAAGCCAGATGTACGGAGCTATGGATGGAGCCATGAAGTTCGTCAAGGGCGACGCCATCGCGGGCATAATCATAACGCTCATCAACATAATAGGAGGTCTCATACTAGGTTCGACCGTTCGCGGAATGCCGATCTTTGAGTCCGCTAAAGTATATTCCCTCCTTACGATAGGTGACGGGCTCGTTCAGCAGATACCTGGTCTCATAATATCCGTTTCAGCGGGTATCGTCGTCACTCGAGTTGCATCGGAAAGCGAAGGTTCAAACCTCGGACGCGACATAGTTACACAGGTGACGGCCTATCCGAAGGCTCTGATCATAGCCTCTGTGATACTCGGTATAATGGCGATAGTGCCTGGCTTGCCCAAGGTGCCGTTTATAATACTTGCGATCGTTGTCGGCGCCATAGCTCTTTTTCTGATCAAGTCGAAGGCGAAGATCGTCCAGGAAATCGCCGACACTCCAAAACAGGAAGCCGTCAAAAAAGCCGTCAGGAAGCACGGCGATGTGCTCCCGTTTATAATGCCAAGCCCGATCTCTCTCGAGGTCGGCAGCTCCATCATACCATTTGTCGACGATTCTCAGGATGGTGGCCGTTTTATAAACGAACTCATTCCACTGCTTAGACACGGGCTTTACTACGAGCTCGGAGTCAATTTTCCGGGCATACAGGTTAGGGGGCAGACGGTGGATATGGAGCCGGACGCCTATGTGATAAACATCAACGAAGTGCCGGTAGCTCAGGGGAGCATTATGCAGGGGCATATCCTCGTCGGAGAACCTCTGGAGCAGCTGCAACTTTTCAATATAACCGGGACTGAAACGATTCATCCCATAGACGGCTCCGTCGTCACCTGGATCAAACAGGAATACAGGGATGTGGCGACCCAGGCGGGTTTCAGAATGTGGGATACAGCGGAGTATCTCATCCTGCACCTTTCGTACATACTTAGAAAATATGCCCACGAGTTCCTTGGCGTGCAGGAAGTTCAGGTGATGCTCACGGAGCTTGAAAAGAGCCACCCGGCGCTTATCAAGGAGCTCATACCCAAGGTCGTCACGCTGCTTCAGCTTTCCGAAATTTTTCAAAGGCTGGTGC